>ERZ1026860.870-NODE-870-length-17206-cov-37.846015_pt1 | contig 17206 bp, 19 predicted proteins | sample MGYA00380160_ERZ1026860 | MGnify/ENA primary metagenome ERZ1026860 (study PRJEB33269, sample SAMEA4719796) | human gut metagenome | biome: human-associated habitat; feature: organic feature; material: feces | place: Cameroon | collected 2013-10 ... | reverse complement strand
ATATAGGGGAGGGTCGCAAATATCACACCCCCTCCCTTATCGCGGCGGTCTTCAAAAATTCCCCGGGGGAGATTTTTCCGGAGTGTTTCTATACAGGTTCTCTTCAAAAGTCTTCTCATAGCAGGTGAAACTATTCAGAACCAATGCAAAACGCAATTAGATATTTTTATAGTGGGCTTCTGGGGTAAACCTGGGAGCCCACTTTCTGTTTTCTTGGAGGAAATATGGACTTTAACAGTAATCTCAATGAGCACTATCGAAAGTCGGTGCTAACTACAGTGAGTGACGTTGCCGAGCCGATTGGCGACGATGATGAGACAACGCTTTTTCTTGGCTGGCCGGTGTATCAGAGCGGGACGGCATTGGAGGTTGATGATCATTGGCACAAGATTTTGCGAAAGGGATTGTATCGGGTTGATGCTTCCGTGACATTTGTGCCCAGTAGGGACGGGAGAGCCACAGTCAGAATTCTTCTGGATGGAAAAGAGCTGCCAGCTTCTCGAAGCTTTGTGACAGTCAGAGAAGGCGAATACTGTACTATCACTGCATGTGTTCCAGCATTTGATCGTGCAGAGGCCACAAGCCTTTCTCCAAAAATCGAAGTCACAATCCACAGCGTTGCAGGATATGTCACCCGTACAATGCTCAGTACGATCAAACTCGCTTAAATCGTGGAAAGGAGGATCTGAATGAGTAAAGCAAAAGCACAGCAGAAAGACTCTTCCGATTCTCCACGGAAGATTCGGCCTGCGATCTCGCAGGAGGCTCGTGACAATCAACTTATCGCGCTTGCGTACAACCTCGTAGAACAGCGGCTGCTGAATGGCACTGCGACTTCACAAGAGACTGTTCACTTTCTGAAGATGGGTTCACCACGTGAACGCAAAGAAATGGAGATCCTCGAATTACAGAAGGATCTTATCGCTGCTAAAACGCAGAACATGAACTCGAGTCAGGAAATGAAGGCGCTCTATGAAGAGGCGCTCAAAGCTATGAGCGATTATCAGGGTCATGGAGGCGGTAATGAGTAACCGATGCTACACAGAGCTTATTATGCTCCGGACATTTCAGGAGCGATTTGAGTATCTTCAGATCGGCAACGGCGTCGGAGATGAAAGCTTCGGTTGGCGGCGGTATCTGAATCAGGTCCTTTACCACTCTCTCGAATGGCGCAGGTTTCGCGACAAGATCATCATTCGGGACAACGGATGTGATCTTGGGTGCGAGGGGTATGAGATCTTTGAGCCGGTCATTATTCACCATCTGAATCCAATCACTCCGGACGACATCGTAAATCGCCGGGCCTGCATCTTTGATCCTGAGAATGTTGTCTGTACCAGAGACCGGACACATAAAGCGATCCATTATGGAGACGCTTCTCTGCTATTGAATCTTCCGCCAGAACGGAAGCTGAATGACACATGTCCGTGGAAGAAACTTTAGAGAGGAGGCCATCATGGACGATAGCATTCTTTTGTCAATGCGAAAACTGATCTGCGGGGATCCATACGCAGAGCATTTCGATCAAGATCTGCTGATCCACATCAATTCCTGTTTCTCAATTCTGAGTCAGCTCGGGGTGGGTCCGGCCAATGGATTCTTTGTGACCGACACTTCACAAACTTGGAGCAGCTACATCGGGGACGTTAATGAGCTGAACATGGTACGCACCTATGTGACGCTGAAAGTCAAATCGATCTTCGATCCCCCAATGACAAGCTCCGTCCTCGAAGCCATGAACAAGCAGATCGCAGAATTGGAGTGGCGGCTCAATGTTGCCGTCGATCCTGCAAAGACCATTACAGCTACGGCTGCGCTTAAAGCAGCACCGAAGCGCCGTAATAAGAAAGTTAAATGAAAGGCGGTGAATTTCAAAATGGATAATCACCTTGAGCATCATGGCATCGTCGGTATGAAATGGGGTGTTAGGCGATACCAGAATAAGGATGGTAAACTCACTAACGCCGGAAAAAAGCGTTATTCATCTGACGGTAGCCAGAAGAGAACCATTGAACAGCGGAGACAGGATGTAAAAAACCGCCGCACAATGAGTACGGCGGAGATTAAGTCTAGAATCGAGCGATTGAAACTGGAGCAGCAGTATAAGGAGCTGAGCGACGCTGATGCCAGTGCAGGTAAGGCGTACACTGAACAAATTCTTAAAGATGTCGGCAAACGGGTTGCAACAACAGTCCTGACCGGTGCCGCACTTTATGCGGGCAAGGCTATTATTACGAAGGAATTTAACGCTAGAGAATTGGGAAACGCAATTTTTAATGGCGGCGCAAAGAAAAAGTAACTCGATTACTTTTTATATATTTTGACACCAAGGATTCCTCCAGCAACTGCAAGAGCGAAAGCAGCTACTGCGCTTCCAGCTTTCAACACGCCTTCTAAGAAGTGTTTGTTTTCAGAATCAAGAATGGCAATTTTATCGGCGATCTCAACCATATCTCTCGTTATCTGATTGGCTTCTTCCAAGCTGATATCTGGTCTCGAAAGTTTTTCTTTGAGCGTATCCAAAATCATCATGTATCCGTTTACTGCATCCTGTCTGGATGCTTTGTTGTCCGTGACGACATTTGTACACATGACTTGGAGCTGAGATACGATCCCACTCGCATAGGATTTGAACTCGGGGAACTGTTCGATACACTTTATAGCTGTTTCTTTATCCATATCCGGAATCGATGAAACAAACGAAATCAACTGATCTTTGGAAATGTTTCTGAAGCTCGAAGCACCTATTTTATTTAGAACGTCCTGGGATGATAAAAGCTCTTTACTCATATCAGCAGCCTCCTTGACAAACTTATCATACCATAATGACGATCTGTTTTCAATAAAGTTCCTTGTATTAAAGAAATTTCCTTTTCATAGGAGGTACCTTTTGTCTCTATCAAATACGGCAACACCCAAGTATTACGGGCAGTTTCGAGATGCGGTGCTCCGCGGCGAGATTCCCGTATGCCGGGAAGTCGCTATGGAGATGAATCGTATTGACGAGCTGATCGCAAATCCGGGAGTTTACTATGACGACGAAGCCGTCGAGGGCTGGATTAAATACTGTGAAAACGAGCTCACTTTAACTGATGGTTCCGACCTGACGCTTCTTGATTCGTTCAAGCTATGGGGTGAACAAGTTCTTTGCTGGTATTACTTCATCGAGCGCAGCGTATATGTCCCCCACCCGGATGGACACGGCGGGCATTACGAACGAAAGCGAATCAAGAAACGGCTTATAAACAAGCAGTATCTAATTGTCGGTCGAGGTGCTGCAAAGTCCCTTTATGACTCCTGTCACCAATCTTACTTCCAAAACGTGGATACGTCCACGACACATCAAATTACAACGGCGCCCACGATGAAACTCGCAGAGGAAGTCATGTCTCCTCTGCGCACTGCAATTACGCGCGCTCGTGGGCCTCTGTTTAAGTTTCTGACTTATGGGTCACTTCAGAACACGACCGGAAATCGGATCGATCGAATGAAGCTGACACCTACAAAGAAAGGTATCGAAAACTTCCTGACCGGGTCTTTTATCGAGATCCGTCCGATGAGCATCAATAAGCTTCAGGGTCTGCGATGCAAGTTGGCGACCGTTGACGAGTGGCTTTCCGGCGATATCCGTGAGGACGTTATCGGCGCGATCGAGCAGGGCGCATCCAAGGTTGACGACTATCTGATCATTGCAACAAGCTCCGAGGGTACAGTCCGAAACGGCGCAGGCGATACAATCAAAATGGAATTGATGAACATCCTCAAGGGCGAGTATGTGAATCCGCATGTGTCCATTTGGTGGTATCGGCTCGATTCTCTGGACGAAGTCGCCCAGCCTGAAATGTGGCTGAAGGCGAATCCCAATCTCGGAAAAACCGTCAGCTACGAGACCTATCAGCTGGATGTTGAGCGTGCCGAGAAAGCCCCGGCTGCGAGAAACGATATTCTGGCAAAACGATTCGGTATCCCAATGGAGGGTTACACTTATTACTTTACATATGAAGAGACCATCTGTCACAAGGCGCGTACATTCTGGCAGATGCCGTGTGCGCTCGGCGGAGACCTCTCACGAGGCGACGACTTCTGCGCATTCACATTCCTGTTCCCGCTTAGCGGCGGTGCATTCGGTGTAAAGACACGGTGCTACATCACGTCTCTGACACTGTCGAAGCTTCCGCTTGCGATGCGGAACAAGTACGAGGACTTCATGAAGGAAGGCAGCCTGATCGTTCTGGAAGGCAGCGTTCTGGATATGGATGAGGTTTACGAGGATCTGGATGCGCACATCATTCAGACAGGATACGACGTCCGCTGCTTCGGGTATGACCCGTATAACGCAAAGGAGTTCGTGGAGCGCTGGGAGCGTGAAAACGGCCCCTTCGGTATCGAGAAGGTCATTCAGGGTGCCAAGACAGAATCCGTTCCGCTTGGTGAGCTGAAGCTTCTTGCCGAAGAGCGGGCATTGCTGTTTGACGAATCTCTTATGAATTTCGCGATGGGCAACTGCATCACGCTTGAGGATACGAACGGCAACCGGAAGCTTCTCAAGAAGCGGAGGGACGAGAAGATCGACTCTGTCGCAGCGATGATGGATGCTTACATCGCGTATAAACATAATAAGGATGCATTTGAGTAAAGGTGGTGATTAGTTGACTGAGCATCTGGCCCATCATGGTATTTTAGGCATGAAATGGGGCGTTCGGCGTTATCAAAATGCAGATGGCTCTTTGACGCCTGCCGGGCGAAAACGACTTGAGATAAAGGATAAAAAGTGGGCCACAAAAAACTATGACAAAATCACGAAACAGGCAAAAAAGAAAGTATCCAGAGAACTCGATGCATATGGGCGTGAGGTTTTAAGCAACAAAGCGTCCTACAATGCCGACGGTAAGGTCAGCAGCGCAGCAGTCAATTCCTATAATCGCCGTATGGCTGAGCTTATGAGCCGGGCTGTAAAGGATCTTCGCTCCCCATCCGGACAAGTCGTTCAGTTTGTTGCGAAGCGCGGCGAATTGGGCGTTCATATGGCGCTGGCAACTCCGAACTATGATATGTCCCAGCTGAAGAACGGGGTTTGGGCTTCCGGCAGAATTGCCTATAAAAAGAAGTCTGTTGAGATGGCCCACACCATGGACTACCTCGCACATTATGGTGTAAAAGGCATGAAATGGGGTGTTCGCCGAACGCCTGAAGAGTTGGCGCACGATAGAGGCGCTATTGAAACAAAGATGGCGCATCGTCTGAAAACACCGCAGACAGCCTCGAATGGGGTTTTAGTTAAAGCACTTTCTAGTCATGCTCTCGATCAAACGCAATTAAAGGAACGTCCTGTTACTGTCGAGAATATAATGGACGCATTGAAAAAGCCGCTGAATCATGATACCATTGTCACACAATATGATAAGCAAAAACGGCCTAGTCAACGATTTATTGGGACTGACGCCACAGTAAACGTAAACCCGAATAATGGCGTTATTACAACTGTATGGAAAACTGGTCATAAACGCCGTAATAAATATGGAAAGAAGGAATAATTCATGTTCACAGATGCTGAAATCAACTTGATGAAAAAGATTGGTCTCGATGCTGATTTTCAGAATTTGGATCGTGACGATGATTACTGGTGCACTATTGAAGATGAGGTAGGTGATTACCTGACGCTTCAATGTCTGGACGAGAATTACTATCCAAATGCTGACGGAAGCATTTGCGAAGCAATTCTTAATAAGATCCCAATCGATGAATGAAAATTGATATTCTTTCATGTCCGCTGGTCACTATGATCGGCGGATTTTTCTTTATCTAGGAGGTGATGACCATCCGATGAAAGAATCCATTGGTTCCAGGTTCAAACGAGCCTGGAATATTTTTATGAACAAAGACCCTACCGTACTGCCAAGCCGATTCTCCCTTGGCTCAAGTTACGGCTACCGGCCAGACCGGATCCGGATGACGAGAGGCCACGAGCGGTCGATCATTACTGCAATCTGCAATCGTATTGCTTTGGATGTATCGTCGATTAGCCTTATCCATGCCCGAGTCGATGAAAACAGCCATTTCGTGGATTACATTGACGATACGCTCCATCAATGTCTCACGGTCGAAGCCAATCTCGATCAGACAGGCCGTGCGCTTCGGCAGGATATCGTTATGTCCATGCTGGACGAAGGCGTCGTTGCCGTTGTTCCAGTTGAAGCGGATTTCGATCCGGACGAGAACAACAGTTATAAGATTTATTCTCTCAGATGCGGAAAGATCCTCGAGTGGATGCCTGCACATGTTCGTGTGCGCCTGTATGACGAGAGGGACGGTCAATTCCATGAAGTCGTTGTTCCGAAGCGATACACAGCTATTATCGAGAATCCGATGTTCGCGGTCATGAATGAGCCGAACTCTACGATGCAGCGTCTTATCCGGAAGCTCAACATTCTTGATGCAATTGATGAGCAGAGCGGTTCCGGAAAACTGGATCTGATCATTCAGCTTCCCTATGTGATCAAATCCCAAGCTCGGAAGGAGCAGGCCGAACAGCGCCGCCGCGACATCGAAGAGCAGCTTTCCGGTTCCAAATACGGTATCGCATATACGGACGGAACGGAGCATATCACACAGCTGAATCGGGGCGTGGAGAATAACCTTATGAGTCAGATCGAATATCTGACAAAGATGCTGTATTCGCAGCTTGGCATTACGGACACCGTCATGGACGGGACCGCCAATGAAACGACCATGCTTAATTACCATAACCGGACGATCGAGCCAATTTTGTCGGCTATTGCCGACGAAATGACTCGAACTTTTTTGACCAAAACCGCTCGGTCCCAGCGGCAGGCTGTCTCGTTCTTCCGCGATCCATTCAGACTAGCTCCGGTATCTCAGATTGCTGAGATCGCTGATAAGTTCACCAGAAATGAGATTCTCAGTTCCAATGAAGTTCGTGCTGTTATCGGCATGAAGCCGTCTGACGACCCGAAGGCAAATGAGCTTCGCAACAGCAACATCAACCAAAAGGATGGTAATTCCCCTTCTGCTGAGGGTGTCGAAGCGGAAAATCAAAATGGAGACTCTTTGTCTGCTGATGACTATGCAGAACAGGCATCGGCCCTGGACGATTTCGACCGTCAATTGGACGAACTGGAAAAGGAGTTGAGTTCATGACAAATCACCTCGTTCATTATTCCAGTCCTTACTATGACCCGATAAAAGCGCATGAGTATTACATGAAGACTCGAAAGCTCAAGGGTACTTCGTCAAAAATATCAACCGCTGGACTGAACGATGAGGGGAAAGCCGCAGCGAAATATGTAAAAAATCAGCTTACGACCGAGAGAAAAACAAAAGTGACCGCCAACAACGAGGCGAGCAAATCGGAGATCGAGAAGCTGCGGGCGCAGAAGAAATCGAATATCGAAGCACATAAATCCATGATGGAGAATCGGATCAACACCCTTCGCGAGAAGGTGAAGCGAATGTCGGCTTTCGATAAGACTCGAAATCGGGATCGGGTGTCTGCGATCATTTCCAATTTGCGGGCGCAGAATCAGGCCGTTCGCGAACAGTTGAATGCAGAATTCAAGTCTCAGAGCGAAGGGATCCGGACAGAACGAAAAACAACGAACGAGAATTTGAAAACGGAATATGACGATAAATATGCTTCCGAGCTGGAGCGTATCAAGGCGACTCCGGGTTTTCAACGTGTCTATAAATCAAAACGCAAAAGTTCTACGTAGGGAAAGGAGCAGGTCTTAATGAGTCTTAAATACCCCGATTGCGACTTTCATGGCTATGCTACGAAAGCCAACATTACATGCGCCGACAGGCGCGTCATTATGCCGGACGCATTCAAGGAGCAGGACGGCGCAAAGGTTCCGCTGTGCTGGGGGCACCAGCATAACAGTGTGACCAGCGTTCTTGGTCATGCTTATCTAGAAAACCGTCCGGATGGCGTATACGCTTACGGCTATTTCAACGACACCGACTCCGGTCGTGCCGGTAAGAAGCTGGTCGCCAATGGAGATGTGCGAGCATTGTCCATTTGGGCGAATCAGCTCAAACAGAATGGGGCTAATGTGATTCACGGTGTGATCCGTGAGCTGAGTCTTGTTCTGGCTGGGGCAAATCCCGGCGCATATATCGATACCGTTATGCAGCATGGTGAGGACATGCCTGAGGAAGCAGAGATCACGTTTGTTCTGGGCGAAGATAATATTCAACTCTCCCATAGCGACGACGATGCTGGCTCTGAGGAACATCTTGAACACGCTGATGACGATTCTTCCGATACCAAGCAGAAGGGCGAAGATGAAGAGACTGTCCAGGACGTCGTGGATTCGATGTCCGAAAAGCAGAAAAAGGTCTTGTATGCTCTTGTCGGCGAAGCCTGGGCTGCTGGTGAGGAAGGTAAAAACACTGAAAATGATGAGGAGGATAACACCATGAAGCACAATGTATTTGACAACGATCAGCACGATGACGCCACTGTTATTGCACACGCTGATCAGGCCACCATTATCAATCTGGCAAGATCCAGCAGCGTCGGCAGCCTTCGCACTGCTATGGAGATCTATGCCGACCAGAATCCGGACAGCGCTCTGGCGCATGGTATCGAGAATATTGATACTTTGTTCCCGGAGTACAAGGATGTGCGCCCGGGAGCCCCTGAGCTGATCACTGACGATCAGAGCTGGGTGGATAAGGTTCTGAAGAAGGTACACAAGAGTCCCATTTCCCGTATTCGCACCCGTCAGGCTGATATCCGCAAGGCGGACGACCTGCGCGCGAAGGGCTACAAGAAGGGCACCTTCAAGGGCGAAGTCGGCAACTTCAAGGTCGTCCACAGAACGACCGACCCCCAGACCATCTATGTGAAGAGTAAGCTGGATCGCGACGATATCATTGACATCACCGATTTCGATGTCGTCCAGTATCTCTACGGTATCGACCGTATGAACATCCGCGAGGAGCTGGCAGCTGCTGTTCTGATCGGCGACGGCCGCGAGGTCGGTGATGAAGGCAAGATCGCGGAAGATCATATCCGCCCGATCTGGACTGACGATGAGCTTTACACAATCCACACCGACGTGGACATCGCCACGATGAAAACCACTCTTCAGGGCACCAACACCTCCGCGAACTTCGGCGAGAACTACATCTATGCTGAGGCGATCATTCAGGCTGTCCTGTATGCCCGCGAGAAGTATAAGGGTTCCGGCACTCCGGACTTCTACTGCACGCCGCATCTGGTCAACGTGATGCTGCTGGCCCGTGATCTGAACGGTCGCCGTATTTACGACAAGGTCAGCGATCTGGCTGCGGCCCTGAACGTCGGCGAGATCATTACGATCGAGCAGTTCGAGGGCAAGACCCGTACCACCTCTGACAGCAAGACCAAGAAGCTTCTGGGTCTGATGGTCAATCTGGCCGACTACTCTCTTGGCGCTACCAAGGGCGGCGAGCTGACCCACTTCACCGATTTCGACATTGACTTCAACCAGGAAAAGTCGATGCTCGAGACTCGCTGCTCCGGTGCGAATACCCGTATCCTGTCCGCCATCGCTCTCGAAGAGACGGTGACGGGTTAATTTTTTAAGGGGAGGTTAGAGCAATGAAACTGACTAAGAACTACGCAAACGCCGATGAGAAGTTCGTCAAGACCGTTACCGTCTACGCCAAGAAGAGCGATAACTTCATCTATGTGGATGCTGCCTGCACCCAGAAGATCGACAAGGAGACGATGACCGAGCTCTGTGTGAAGGGCCTCGCGCTCGTGTCTTATGAGAAGGCCTTCTATCCGGTCGCGGCCTATAAGGAGAACACGACCAAGAAGTGCCTCGATGTGACCATTTATGATGTTCTCGCGAGCACCGTTGTGGCAGTGACTGTCCATACCGGCGAGTATACGGCGTAAAAATTCAAAATGGCAAAATTCTACGGCGTGATCGGATACGCGGAAACTGTTGAGACCCGACCCGACGTGTGGGAGGAGCAGATCGTTGAGCGGACCTACTGCGGCGACCTGATCCGCAACACACGGCGTCTGGACGGGTCTGCGCAGGTGAATGAAAATCTCACGATCGGCAACGAGATCAGCATAGTATCCGATCCTTATGCCGATCAGAATTTCCACGCCATGCGCTATGTGTCCTTTATGGGTGCGAAATGGAAGATCACGACCGTGGAGGTAAAGCCCCCACGGTTGATTCTTTCTACGGGAGGTATCTGGAATGGACCAACGGCCTGATCTGGGGCAGATCTTTCGGGAGATCCTCGGAACCGGGAACGTCTATTTCCAGCCTCCCGGAAATGTAAAAATGGCTTATCCTGCCATTAAATACGAACGGAGTGAAATGGAAGTCAAGCATGCTGACAACGGTGTTTACAATCGCCGCATCCGATATACGGTCACCGTGATCGACAGTGACCCGGACAGTGAGATCGTAGACCGGGTCAGCATGCTTCCTCTTTGCCTCTTTGAGCGTCACTACGTTCAGGATAACCTGAATCACGATGTATTTGAAATCTATTTTTAAGGAGGAAATTTTATGAGTCGAGTCAAGTGGGATCAGACCTCCGAACGCGAGTTTGAAACTGGCGTTGACAGAGGTATGCTCTATCCCTACAACAACACGTCCAAGGCATATGACAAGGGTGTCGGCTGGAACGGCATCAGCGGCGTCACCGAGACCCCGTCCGGTGCAGAACCCACCGCAATTTACGCGGACAACATCAAGTATCTTACTCTGATGTCCCAGGAAGAGTTTGGCGGCACGATCAACGCCTACATGTATCCGGATGAGTGGAAGGAATGCGACGGCTCCGCAGACATCGAAGATGGTATCTCCATCGGCCAGCAGAGCAGAAAGGTCTTTGGCCTGTGCTACCGCACCAAGATCGGCAACGATACTGACGGCAACGATCACGGCTATAAGCTGCACCTGATCTACGGCTGTCTGGCATCTGCGTCCGAGCGTGCCTACAACACCGTCAACGATTCTCCCGAAGCTATCGAGTTCTCCTGGGAATTCACCTGCACCCCGGTCGATGTTGCTGGCTTCAAGCCCACTGCGATCGTCACCATCGACTCCACGAAGGTCGATTCTGCGAAACTGGCGAGCTTCGAAGATATTCTCTACGGCAAGGACGCAACCGGCGACAGCGGCACCGGCACGGAGCCGAGACTCCCGCTTCCGGACGAAGTGAAGTCCCATTTTGCAGCGGCCTGATAAGCGGTCATTCACAACAACCTGTGGGGCGTCCTCAATTGGGCGCCCCTCTTTTTCATAACTGAAAGGAGATTTGAGGTACTATGCTGCCTATTAAAAGAACATACACCGATTTCAATGGCGTGGAACGTGAAGAGACGTTCTATTTCAATCTCACGAAGGCAGAGCTTGCCGACTGGGAGCTTGGCGTGACTGGCGGTCTCAGCAAGATGGTCGAAAAGATCAGCGCTGCGAAGGACGTTCCGGCTCTGGCAAAGCTTTTCAAGGAACTTCTTCTGAAGTCCTACGGCGTCAAGAGCGACGACGGCCGCCGCTTTATCAAGAGCGAGGCACTTCGTGAAGAGTTCTCCCAGACACAGGCCTATTCCGATCTGTATATGGAGCTTGCGCAGGATGATAAGGCTGCTGCCGATTTCATCAATGGCGTAATTCCCAAGATCGATTAAATAATGCTCGTAATCGTCGTTCCGGGGGTGGAGGGATGGGACGAGGTCAAGGAAGAGTTTGTTACAGCCAAACCACCCGTCGTTCTACAGCTTGAGCATTCCCTTATCTCATTATCCAAATGGGAAGCGAAATGGGAAAAGCCGTTTCTTTCCAAAACCAAGAAGAGCCTTGAAGAGACGCTTGATTATGTTCGGTGTATGAATCTCAATCCCGGAACACCTGCGGAAGTGTATCAGCGTCTTTCCGCTCAGAATCTGAAAGCGATTAATCGCTATATCGACGCCAAATGCACCGCGACAACGATCCGAGAATCCGGCAAACCGGCAAGGTCGTCGGAAGGTGTCACAAGCGAACTGATCTACTATTGGATGGTTGCGCTCAACATCCCGTTTGAATGTCAAAAATGGCATCTGAATCGCCTTTTGACATTGATACGGGTATGCAACATCAAGAGCCAGCCGCCCAAAAAGCAGAGTCAGCATGCAACCATGCGGCAGAACGCCGCGTTAAATGCCGCTCGTCGGCGGAAAGCTCATTCGAAAGGATGAAAAATTCAAAATGATCAGTTTTAGACAAAAGGGTGACTTTTCAAAGGCAACTCATTTTCTTGAACGAGCTAGAGAGGCGATCCACTTGGGATTGCTCGATCAATACGGGCGAAAAGGAGTCGCCGCCCTTTCGTCTGCGACACCAGTTGACAGCGGCGTGACCGCATCCAGCTGGGATTACACGATCATTCACCGAAATGGATCTGCGACCATTCAATTCACCAATTCTCACATCGTTAATGGCTGTCCGATCGCCATCATTCTGCAATATGGACATGCCACACGAAACGGCGGATGGGTCGAGGGGCGGGACTACATCAATCCTGCTCTTCGGCCCATTTTCGACGAACTCGCAGAAAAAGCTTGGAAGGAGGTTACTAAGCTATGAGCAAAACGATCGACCAGAGAGTCGTGGAGATGCGCTTTGACAATACAAACTTTGAGAAGAATGTCAGTAAGAGCATGTCTACGATCGGCAAGCTGAAAAAGAGCTTGAAATTCGAGGATTCGACAAAGGGCTTCGAGAATATCAGCAAGGCGGCTGGTCAGGTGGATATGGGGAGCTTAGGCAATGGTGTAGAAAGCGTCAAGCTTAAGTTCTCCGCCTTGGAGGTCATGGCTGTAACAGCCCTTTCAAATATTACCAATAAAGCAATCGATACAGGCGTACAGCTTGTTAAGTCCCTGACTGTTGATCAGATCGCAGAAGGTTGGGACAAATTCAAAAGTAAGACATCCTCTGTTGCAACGCTTGTTGCACAGGGCTATGACTTGTCAGAAGTGAACGAGCAGCTGAATCGTCTGAACTGGTTCACGGATGAAACAAGCTACAATTTCACTGAAATGACCTCGAACATTGCAAAGTTTACAGCGACCGGCAAGGGTTTAACGGAGTCTGTTTCGGCAATGGAGGGTATTGCAAACTGGGCTGCACTCTCTGGTCAGAACGCTGAGACCGCCAGTCGCGCGATGTATCAGCTTTCTCAGGCAATGGGCGCCGGTGTCATGCGCAAAGAGGACTATAAGTCCATTCAGAACGCCTCTATGGATACAGAAGAATTTCGTCAGAAATGTCTGGATGCTGGCGTGGCCCTTGGCACATTGAAGCAGAATGCCGATGGTACATACAAATCTCTCATGGCGAATGTTAAGGACGGAAATTTCACGATTTCACAGTTTGCTGAACACTTGACACAGGACGCATGGCTTACGTCAGACGTCATGATGCAGGTCTTTGGCGACTATTCTTCCGCTGTCGATCAGATTTACGAATATGCCGAGGAGAAAGGTATCACGGCATCTCAGGCAATCGAAGAGCTTGGTGATAGCGTAGATGCATTCGGTTTGAAGGCTTTTAAGGCCGCGCAGGAAGCTCGCTCATGGAGCGACGCCGTCGATTCTGTAAAGGACGCCGTCAGCACCGGTTGGATGCAGACTTTTGAATTGGTCTTTGGCGATCAGAAAGAAGCAACAGAGCTTTGGACTGATCTTGCAAACGCAATGTATGACGTTTTCGCATCCGGCGGCGAGGCTCGTAATGAGCTGTTGAGCGGATGGAAGGAGCTGGGCGGACGAGACACCCTGCTTGAGGGTTTCTGGAATAGTTGGAATGCATTCTTCGGGGATGGCGAAGAGGTTTTGGGACTTCTTGGAACGATCAAAGAAGCATTTTCAGAGATCTTTCCCCCGATGACATCTGAACGACTCGTTCAAATCACCGAAAAGTTCCGAGACTTGACCGAGAAATTCAAAATGAGTGAGGAAACTGCTGCAAATCTAAAGAACACCTTTAAGGGATTCTTTGCGATTTTAGATATTGGCAAGCAGGCGCTTTCGGCAGTTCTCAAAGCGATCAGTCCTCTGTTCGGCGGATTGGGAAAAGCAAACGGAAAGATTCTTGAGCTTACAGGAAGCCTCGGAGAATGGCTCGTGAATCTGGACGAAACGATAAAGAAGAACGATACTTTCACAAAGGGTATTCAAAAGGTATCGGATTTTGTAAAAAATGCAGCATCCTCGATTTCTGAATTCGGAAAGAAAGCATGGGCTTCCATTTCTGATTTCGGAAAGCGATTCAAAGAGGCTTTCAATATTCCGGATCTTCCTGTTGTCAAAGAAAACTTACAGGAGTTCTTAGCTACTGTTAAAGAGAAATTTGCTACTCCCGGATTGGACGCCCTTCACTCTATTCTGGAACGTATTAAGGATATTGCTGTAAAAGTGAAAGACGTTGCGTTGGATCTCTGGAACACAGTTACCAACGCTCTCTCTAAGTCACATATTTTGGAAACGCTCGGTTCAATTTGGACTGCGCTTACGAAAATTGCCCACGGAATCGGTTCTGGAATCGGAACTGTGATCTCCACTTTTATCAACGCTCTCGCGGATGCTGATTTCAGCAAAGCTATTGACACTTTGAATGGGCTGTCTTTTGGCGGGATCCTGATTGGTATTAAAAAGTTCATTAGTAAAGCAAGCGACGGCCTTGGCAGTATTTCCGGCATAAAGGATTCCATCGTTGGAATTCTTGACGGCGTCAAGGGGTGCCTTGAATCGTGGCAGAAAGACATCCAAGCCGGAACGCTTTTGAAAATCGCCAGTTCCATCGGAATACTTGCTGTATCGCTGACGCTTATTGCTGGTATTGACAGCGAAAAGCTTATGGGCGCGCTTGCCGCGATCAGCGCCTTGTTTATTGATCTGATGGGATCCATGGCTGTTCTCGATAAGACCAGCAGCAAAGGCAGTTTGAAAGCAGCCGGAACTATGATCGGTCTCGCGCTCGCTATTAGCATCCTTTCCGGAGCATTAAAAAAGCTGGGCGACTTGAATGAGGAACAGTTGAAAACCGGGATCATTGGTCTCACAGCATTGATGATTGAAGTTGTTGCAGCAGCCAAAATTCTTGCATCTGGAAGCAAAAAAGCCATAAAGGGCATGCTTCAAATGGTTCTTCTTGCTGCTGCAATGAAGATATTTGCTTCTGTCTGTGAGGACTTGTCGAAGTTCACATGGGATCAGCTTCTTCATGCATTGGCAGGAATTGGTGGAATCCTTCTTGAATTTGTTGGCTTCCAAGCTCTTATGAAGCTAGTAAACCCGAAGAAAATGCTCACCTCTGCGCTCAGTCTTATCCTGATCGGCGCGGCCTTTGAGATCTTTGCGAATGTTTGCAGCAAATTTGGAACGATGGAATGGGGTGACTTGGCGAAAGCAGGTGCTGCGATTGCCGGGATTCTTGCCGTTTCAGCTGGCTTTATGCTTCTTTCCGGAATGGCGAAGAAGATGGCGCGGACGTCATTCGCCCTTATTCTGATTGGAGCTTCTCTCGAGATATTTGCGGATATCGCTGAGAAGTTCGGAAAGATGGAATGGGGAGATCTGGCGAAAGCGGGCGCTGCGATTGCTGGAATTCTTGCTATTTCAGCAGGCTTTATGCTTCTTTCCGGGATGGCGACACATCTTATTGGCAGTGTCGTCGCGCTCACCCTGATTGCTGCTTCCATGGAGATCTTTGCCCATGTTTGCACGAAGTTCGCAGAAATGGAGTGGTCCAGTCTTGCGAAAGCCGGAGCTGCGATTGGCGGTATTCTTCTGCTCGTTTCAGGATTTGCACTGCTTTCCGGCCTGGCACCTGGAATTATTGCTTCCTCCGCAGCACTGCTCGTTATGTCTGTATCTTTGGCAGTTCTTACGCCTGTCCTCAAGTCCCTTGGCGGAATGAGTTGGGGCGAGATCGCAAAAGGACTGGTTGCGATTGCAGGTGCATTCGCGATTATCGGTGTGGCTGGATTGGTTCTTGCCCCGATCATTCCTGCGATTCTTGGGCTGGCTGCCGCTCTGGCATTGATCGGTGTGGCGGCTCTTGGCATTGGAGCCGGACTTACACTTGCCGGTATCGGTCTTACTGCACTTGCTGCGGGCTTCAGTGCAATCGCTGCTTCCGGTGCCGCCGCGGCGACGGCATTTGTCGGCGCTGTATCTATTGTGCTTCTTGGAATCGCGGATCTGCTTCCGTCGCTCGTTCAGAAGTTTGGCGAGACGATAAAAGCCGTGTGCGACGTCATAATTCAAAATGGACCTGCTATTGGCGAAGCCATTAAGACAATTGTGCTCACTGCCATTGACGTGGTGATTGAATGTGTGCCGCAGATCGTCGAATGTGTCTTGACCCTTGTTGAGGAGCTTCTTGTTGCACTCGTCGATCATATTCCGACGATTGTAAGCTCGATTTTCGATTTCCTGATCGCAATTCTCAATACTGTTGCTGAAAGATTGCCTGAACTGATTTCTGCCGGTGTCGAAGTTATTATGGCTTTCTTCCAGGGGATCATTGACGCCCTGAACGGAATTGATACAGAAGTGCTTGCTCAGGGAATCGTCGGTGTCGGACTGCTTTCCGCTTTGATGATCGCTCTTGCGGCTGTTGCGCTTCTTGTTCCAGCGGCTATGCTTGGTGTTGTCGGAATGGGTGCTGTAATTGCTGAATTGTCGTTGGTTCTTGCGGCAATAGGTGGATTATCGAAAATCCCGGGACTCAGCGACCTGATTGAGAGTGGTGGCGCATTCCTTGAAACCATCGGCACAGCGATCGGCTCATTCATCGGTGGCATTGCCGGAGGTATTCTCACTGGAATCAGCGACAAGTTCCCGAAAATTGGAACAGATCTGTCTACGTTTATGACCAATCTTCAGCCCTTCATTGAGGGTGCCGGAAAATTAGACCCAACGATCCTCGATAGTGTCAATACCCTTGTTGACACCATCATGACTCTGACGAAAGCTGAAGTACTCTCCAGTGTGACTTCCTGGCTGACTGGCGGATCTTCCATTGCTGATTTTGGCACTCAGCTTGCAGCATTCGGCCCGCAATTCAAAGCCTTTGCTCAGAGCGTATCCGGGGTTGACACAGAAGCTGTGACTGCTGCATCGAGTGCTTTTAAGACCTTTGCCGAGGCTGCTGGAGAGATCCCGAATGAAGGTGGTGTC
>ERZ1026860.868-NODE-868-length-17236-cov-62.992841_pt1 | contig 17236 bp, 31 predicted proteins | sample MGYA00380160_ERZ1026860 | MGnify/ENA primary metagenome ERZ1026860 (study PRJEB33269, sample SAMEA4719796) | human gut metagenome | biome: human-associated habitat; feature: organic feature; material: feces | place: Cameroon | collected 2013-10 ... | reverse complement strand
GTGGGGTTTCCAAAGGGGAGGAATCGCAATTCCGCCCCTTTGTGCCGTTTCAAGGGGGTGCGGGGGGAAATCGAAATCCCCCCGCGTTTCTCTTTAGGGGGCCGGGGGGACATTCTCTTTTCAAAAGAGAATATCCCCTTGGCTTCCGCTGGGAACCCCAGCCCTTTGCGGAAGCAATTTTAATTACTCATCTGTTTCGCGATCTGATTCACGCCGGTGCTGGCCAGACCGCTTACAATGCCCACTGCCACGGCGGTGAGATAGTCCGTTGCGGGAAAGTCTGCCATAATCAGCATCCCCACCACGCCCAGAACGCCGCCGGATACGCCCACAATAATGGGAATCCACTTGTTCTCAATGGCGGTGGCCTTCACAGCCATGCCAATCAGGTAGCAGATCACCGTAATGACCGCCACGCTGGCAATGCCAAATCCGGAAATATCCATGTCTAATTCCTCCTTTTATCCTTAGTCCTCTTCCGCTGCCTCCGCACTGTTCAGCGCGTCCAGCACCGGGCGGAACATTCCCTTCCGCCGGGGGTCCTCCTTGGGTTCTTCGGCATACCGGGCCTTGTTCTTCGCATTCAGCTTCTTCAGCAGCTCCCGGCTGTCAGCACTGACCTCGCCCCGCTCCCATGCGTCATAGTAAGCCTTGGCCACCATCTCCTGATGCTCCGTGCAGAGATCGTCAAAGATGTCCAGCAGCTTGTCCCCCATGGTCACGGCGCAGCGAAAGGCCGTTTCGTCCAGAACCTCGCCCTTGCGGTACGCGCAGTGATACACCGCCCGCTCGTCATCCGTCATGCCGTTCAGCACCACCAGCCAGCGCCGCTCAATGAGCCGTCTTGCCGTCTCATCATAGAACCGGCTCCACTCGCTCTTGGGCACCATCACAGTGCCGTTCTTCCCGGTCACGGTGCCGTACATCCCGTTGGGGCCGAATACAGCCAGATTGTCGTCCGCCACCGGGGCGCACCAGCGGAGCGTCACTTTTTCCGTGTCTGCCATCACCTGCACCACTTGGGGTTTGACCTCCGCCATGGCCTTTGCAACGGCCTCCGCCGCCGCCTGTTTGGCGATCTCCGCTACCTCATCGGCTGTATAGAGCTTTTCGGGTTTCTTCTCCGCCGCAGGTGCTTTCTGCTCTGCCACGGGCGCAGCCTTTGTCTGTTGCCGCAAGGGCTGGTCGGCTGCTTCCAGCTCCTGGGCTTCGATCCCCGCCGCCACATCTGCGGCCGTCCGTTTCTCTTTTGCCATCCTTGTCCGCTCCTTTCAGATAAAAGATGCTGGTTCGTTTCTTGCGCTCCGTCCTCATGCGGACCTTGCGCCATATCTGCGGGAGAGAGGGCTTCCTCCCTCCCGCTTGGGGTGCTTACGCGTTGATGACGGCCATCTTACTGGCGAGGACCGGCACACAGTCGATGGACATGGAGACAACCACGTCGATGCTCATGTCTGCGGTCTGGTCGGGGGTCATCTCCAACTGAATGGGCGTGCCCTCCTCCATGCCGATGTAGACGGGCTTGTAGCCGCCGGCGGGCACCATCCAAATCTTGTCGGCGGGCACAATATCCACAACGGTGGTATTCTGGGTGCCGGGGACAATAGCAGTATCAATGGGCATCAGGTTCATGCCCATGTACTCGCCCAGGAAGCCGTACCGTGCCCAATCCACGCCCAGCATGGTGGACAGGGCGGCGTCCAGATTCACGGTGGAGGCGTTCACCACACCGCTGGGCAGCGCCTTGGTCAGTGCGGAAGGACGGCCAAGGGCCATCACGTTCCGGTAGCGGGTCCCGTTCACAACGCTCACGCGCTCACCGGCAGTGACCCAGTTTGCGGAGGTGTTGGTAAAGGTCATGTTGGCAGGCACATAGGCGGTGTTGCCCGTCATCTTGGTCAGGGTGCTGATCCACAGAGCGGTGATCTTGGAGTACATACCGGCGGCCAGAGCGTTGAAGAACCGCCCCATGTCGGCATCGTTGCCCACCAGCTGATACCACTTCATGCTCACCCGCGCGGTGCGCAGACGGGGGTTCAGGGTCACGCTCTTGTTGTAGAGGGTGTTGGCGGGCTTGGAGCGGGAGGCGCCCCAGCTGTCATCTTCAAAGAGGAAGATGTCATTGGACATAATGTCCAGTTCCTTAGTCTGGCCGATGGGCACGGTGGTCATCTCAGCCAGCCAGCCCAGCCCGGAACTCATGACGGTGGGCAACATGGGGGTCACGATCTCGGTGACGATCCCGGCCAGAGTCTTGAGGTACAGGCTGTCGCTCATGAACTTGCGCTGGTTGCGGCGAAACTCGTCCAGATCAGCGGGGGGGATTTCACCACTCAGGGTGCACACCCGCTTGGCGCAGAAAAGCAGCAGGTTCTTCTGAAGGTTGCGGTTGGTCACGCTGTAGCTGTTCTGCCCCTCGCCGTCCGCCAGCATGGCGGTGAAATCGTCGGGCTGCTTGGTCATGACCCGCAGGGTGCGCTCATCCCGGCCCAGACGCTCACGCATCAGCAGACGACCGCAGGTCACGATGTCGGCCCGCTCACGTTCCGCGTTGCTGAACTCCTTGGCTGCGCTGTCATACACATCAGGATTGATGCTGTTCAGTTTGATTGCCATTGTTGTCACTCTCCTCTCGTTTCTCAGCCCGCTGCCGCGTCAACCTTGCAGGCCAGCACGTCCACGAACTCAAATGTGCTCTGTGCGCCCTCGGTAAAGGTGCCGCCGGTGGGCAGAACCTTGAAGTACGGAGTCCCAACGTCGGTGGGAGCAGCGCTGGCGGGCACCAGCAGGCCGTTGGCAATGGTCAAAAACTTGTTGGCCCCCAGAGCGGTAGACACGTTGCCGATGCCGAACCGGTAAATCTTGTTCCCGTCGAACACGATCTTGGTGAAGGTGACGGGATAGCCCTTGGGCGCGGGCAGGCCCAGCGTGTTGGCGCCGACCTTGTAGATGTTGCCGGTGGCGGGGTCCTGAACCATGTTCACGTCATAGGGGTTGCAGGCGTAAATGCCGTCGTTCTCGCTCTTCACGGCGGCTCCGGTGGCCTTCATGTTCCAGCTGTTGCTGTTCTTGATGGTCACGGCGGCATCGGTGGGGCCAACGCCCACATAGCCCTCGCAGTCCATCAGCTCGTCCTTCACGCACAGGAAACCGGCCGAGCAGGTCTCGTCTGCCTTATCGCCGTTCTGGAACTTGCCGGTGATGTTCAGCGTCTCGTCGAACACCCGGTTTGTCACTCTGGGCCAAAATGCGGTCTTTTCAATGTATGCCATTGTGATTCACTCTCCTCTCGTTTCTCAGCCGTTCATGCGACTCAGCATCTCCATGATGCCGCCGCCCTCGCCGCCGTTTGTCTTGGGGTTGTTCCATGCGAAGGAATGCTGCTTGGCGGCCATTTCCTTCTTGCGCTTTTCGGTCTGTGCCTTGCCGTGTGCGGCCATCAGGTCCAGCACGGCACGGTCAGCACCGCAGAACTTCCCGTCAGTCTCCATGGCTGCGAACTCCTCTGCCCGGTCGCACAGGCCCTTGGCGGTCTCGGTCATGTCGGCGTCGCCTTCCACGGCGCAAGCCCGGATGTCCTCCAAGGCGCCGTTCACGGCTTCCTTCACAGCCTCGACCCGGCGCTCATGCTCGGCGGCTTCCATGGTGCGGATCTTCTCCTCCGCTGCTTCCAGACGTGCCTGCAGTGCCTTCACGTCCTCCGCCTGCTGCCCCTTTGCGGCGCAGGCATAGTCCACGATGTCGCTCACCTCTGCCATGGCGTTCACGCCCTCGCCAAAGGGGAAGGCTGCCGTGAGGTAAGCGGGCTTGATGCGGCTCTCCACCACGGCGCCGTTATCCTCCGCGTTAAAGGCGTAGGTATAAGCGCTGCCGGCAGAGTCCACGAGGCCAACGTGCATCCCGTCCTCGCTCAGAGCGACCACGCGGTAGCCCTTGAACTTTTCGGACATGGCCTCCATTGCCTTCTTGCTCATGATGTTCACTCCTTTTCTCTTGTTCGTTTCGTTGCTTCCCTTTCCGGGGTCCAGAGACGCCGCCCGCAGTTTTAATGTCTTAAACTCTTCCTGCATGGCACTCAGCGCCTTGATCCGCGCCCCCGGAATTGCCGGCGGCACATCGTCTCCCAACACGGTCACGCCAAGACCTGCCCAATCCGTAATGACTTCGGTCTTGCCCTCCATGTGGGATTTTTTCGTATCGGTCTCAGAGGAAACATCCATGCGCCCTGTCCGCACGATCTTTTCCACCAATTCCGGTGCGTAAAACTGGAATAACCGGCCCTTAGCCCTGATCCACTCGTTCCCGTCTTTTTCCACAATGGAAAAGTCCTTGGGATCGTCGGATAGGGTCCCTACGATGCGCTCCGCCGTTCCGTCCATGAACGTGTAGCCCTTCTCGCCGGTGTAGGGATCCCGTACTTCTCTCATGTTGTGTCCGTCCCCCACCTTGCGGCCCACATAGGCACACAGAATGGGCTGACCCACAAACGTCAGGTAGTGCTCCCGCATATTGCGGAAATCCCAATGATTCTCATTCAGCCCGGAGCGCATGACCCACAGCTCCACGCCAAACTCGTATTCACTGAGCCGCTGCATGACCCGCAGCTCGCCGGACATTTTTACGTTCTCCGGCGGGGTTCCTCTCGTCCGAAACGGCATGGTCACGCCTCCTCTCCGTCAAACAGCTTTTCCACCCAGTTGTCATAGCTGGTGGCGCTGCCGTCGGTCTTGTCATACATCTGCCATGCGTAGAGCATGGTCTCATAGCTTTTGCTGTTCTCCATCTGAAGGTTTTCAAATTCCCTTGCCAGAGGATACAGCCCCACTTCTTCGCTGACGCCCACGCAGTCCCGCAAGGCGTCCTCAATGTCCTCCAACAGCCGGATCACCTCTCCGAAAACGCCGTCCATGTCCTCCGGCCGCTCCCGGTATTCCGGGGTCTCCGGGTATTCCTGCATCAAGTGCCGCTGGTGGAGAATGTCCCCGATCACGTCAAACCGCTTGGGCTGTTCGTGTGCCAGGCGGTGAATGGCGTCCGCCGTGTGTACCAGTCCAAACTCCACCAGAACCCACTCCTTCAGCGTGTCCAGACCCCGTGCAGCGTTCTGGTATGCCGCTGTGGCCCGCCTCGCCGCGTCCCGCAGCGGGGAAAAGCGGGGATTTTCGTAGTGGTAAATGTCCCGCAGCTTTGCCATGTGGTTCCCTCCTTTCAAGATGTAAAAAAGCGCTGCCCACGCCGGTCATTCCGGCGTCAGCAACGCTTTGCTCCTCCCGCTCACCGCTTAGAACGGGGTGCTCTGTACACTTTTTCTTCGGCTATCCGCCGTAGGTGTCAATGTCCGCTTCCTGCCCCTCGCTGGTCACGGTGCCGTCCCCCTTGGGTCTCCCGCCGGGGTTCAGATCGTGGGCCGCCTGGGGCGGCAGTCTGCTTTCAGACTGCTTGGCATTGTAGCTTGTCACCAGCGGCAAACGCTTATCCATGATGCCGCTTGCCTTGATGGCGTTGGAAATGCTTAGATCGTCCAGCAGAGAAAGATCGTTCATAGCCATGTAGATGATGGTCTGCGGCAGGATGCCGAGGGTCATGCCCTGCTTTGCCTCCTCCATCCGCTTCTCCTCAGTGGAGAGGGTCCCGAACAAACTGAACCGCCACGAATATTTCAGATTCAGCTTGTCCATAATGGCGGCCATCATCCGTTCGTAGCCCCGGTATACGCACTCCGCAAACTTCCCTTCGATTTGCAGGGAGATTTGTGCAATGCCTGCCTTGGGGTCCTCCGTGGTGGGTACGATGGCGGACAGCCCTGCCTTGTTCATGGCGTAGCTGTACCCGGCTGCGGAAATCTTGGTTGCGCTGGGTGCTTCTGCCAGCTGGTGCATCTTGATGTTTTCCACAGGGGCCGTAAACCAGCCGATCCCGCTGGTGTTGCTCTCTGTCAGCATCTGATACCACAGGTACTCAAACAGCCGCCGGCCCGCGTCTGAAAGCCGGTAATCGTCCTCTGTGCTTGTAATTTCGGACTTATCCTTGTAGGGGATCTCGCCGGTAAACAGGGCAATCAGGGGGTTCTGCACCAGTTCCAGCTGGATCTGCTCGTACTGTGCCATCTGCACCAGAGAGAGATACAGCCCCGCCAGCGGGGAAATGGCGTTCCGGGATACATCGTCTGCCTCAAAGGTGAAAATCTTGTCCACCGGCAGCGTCACCCAGTAGAACCACCGCCCGTTCTGGGAGTATACCTCCGGGTCTCCCGCCAAGCGGCCTCCGGTCTGCTTCCTCCGCTGTTCCAGCACGTTCAGGTCCACCCGGTCCCGCGCCGCGAAAATCACCCGCTTCCCCGTGCCTTCCGGTGCCCGCTCTGCCGATGCGTAGAAGTCATCCAGATAGGGCAGCAGCAGGTCTCCGAACTGCAAGGGGTCCGTCCCCGGCTGCATAAAGTACATCAGGTTCATCGCCACCGTGTATTTGGAAATGTTGTTGAACCCCACGATCTTTACCCAGTCGCTGGGGAGCTGCTGTAAAAAGGCGTGGTTTACCTTGTTGTGGGGCTTGTCCACGCTGATCCGGGGATAGTAGAAAACCTTCCCCTCCTGCAAGACCTGCCCCGCAATCTCATGGGCGGTGGCCTTTGGGTCCAGCGTTTTCCGCAGCTTGTCCAAAAGCTGCCACTCCCGCAGGAAGTCCTCCCGCTTCGCTTCTTCCTCTGTGGCGTACTCCGGGGCAATGTAGCTGTGGTAGGTCAGCATTTCCGTGTACACCTTCCGGGTGTGAAACAGGGGATACGCCGTCCATTCCAGTGCGTGGGCCACCTGCCGTAGACCCTGCTCGTTGCCGTCCGGGGCGGTGAGCATCTCCGCCACCTTGTCCTTGCTGTAATTCACCGGCAGCGAGGAAACGGCCTTTACCCGGCGGTTCTGAATGTAGGGGTTATTCCGGGTGTAGGTGTTGCTGGCCGCCCGCATAAACGCGCTGCTCACAGCGTCCATAGGCAGGTCGCCGTACTGCGCCGCCAGCTTCCGCAGCCGTCCGAAAATCTCCGGGTACGAGGCGAACTGCATCGACCTCAATTCAGTTTGCAGGTCCATGCTCCCCGCCTCCCTTCATGTGCTCCCGCTCCTTCTGCAATTCCCATTCCAGCCGGTCCAAAGTGCTGACCCATTGCTTCTTTGTCTCCTCCGGCGTTACGCCCGCTTGGGCCGCCGCTTCTGCCAGAATCATGGTGTTGCAGTCCGCCAGCCACAGGCGGTCTCCGTCTGTCAGGCGGTCCAGATCCGCCCCGGCCACCTCCACTGCGCCCTCCGGCTTTTTCCGTCCGGTGAGATACAGTAGGATGTACCCTGCGCAGATCCGGTAAAACCGGGTGTCATACGCGATCTCTTCCGTTTTCCGGGTCCGCCCCATGGCGTACAGCCGGTATCGTTTCTTCCGTTGAGCCATTGTCAAAACCTCCGGCCTCCCCGCCGCGCCGTCACCAGCCGTCCGCTGCCTCCGGTGCTGATAGGCGTGGCCACTTTGTTTTCCTTGAACCGGTCCAGCGCCGACGCCCAATCGCTCTTGTTTTTCCCGTGGATCTCCGTCAGCAGTTCCTCCCGCTCGATCAGCTGCGCCAGCCGCAGGGCATATTTCGTGGCAGACCAGCTGTCGCGCTGAATGGCCTTGGAAATGCGCTTCTCGCTCATCCCCGCCCCGCTGGGCACCAGTTTCAGGTTCTGGATCTGGCCGGACAGTTCCCGGCACTTCTGGTAGGGCTGTGCGAACTGATAGTCCCGATCATCGTCCCGGATGCGGTGGGCGCGCTTATACGCCTCCACGCCCTCGTTGGCGTTCAGCGTCAGTAGTTCAACGTTGTGGTGCTCAAACTCCGTCTGTGCGTATTTCAGCATTTCAAAGTCCGGGTCCGTCACGCCGGTGCCGCCTGCCTTGATGGGGTAGATCACCGGGATGGCCCCCGGCAGCTCCGCCGCTGCGTAGGCCGCATGGTTCTTCACGCACAGGGGCGGAAGCCCGTCTCCCAAGTCGGTCATCAAATCTTCCAGCACCCCGCGCCCGTACTGCCAGGAGTCAATGGCGATGTAGGTCTGGCTTCCGTCATAGCAGAACCGGTTCCAGATCGCCTTCAGCCGCCGCGCCTGCGCCTTGCTCTTGTCCGGCGGTGGCCAATCGTCAATGTAAACCAGCTGTTTCAAAAAGCGGTCCCGTTTCAGGTATTCCCGCTGCCGCGTCAGTTTCAGCACCACGCAGGCGCACTTGGCGTTCTTTGCCGAATCCTCGTAAGAAACGTCATAGCCCACGATGTAAATAACTTCCTCCGGGGCCAGCTTGGGGTGCGGGTCTTTGCAGCAGTGCTCCGTCTCCATCACCAGCACCCGCTGGGAATCCGTCAGCACCTCGTCGGAAAGCACGGGGAACTCGTCCGCGCCGGTGTACCGGCTCTCCATCTCCCGCATCCACCGTTCAATGGTCAGTTTCTCTTTCAGCTTTTGTGCCCAGGAATAGGGCCGCATCTGCTGTAAGATCACGCATTGCCACGGAATATCCACCGCAAAAGATTTTTCACCCCGCCACATGGCTTTCAATACGGAGCACCGAACCTGAAAGGCGTGGTTCTGCTTGCGCCCCGCGCTGGTAATGGAATGGCTTTTGTATGCCACAAAGTTAGGGTCCGGTTCCCCGTTTACGTTGTGCCGCAGACGCACGGCCGGCAGTACCACCGTTGTGTACTCGTCAAAGTCGAACGGCGGGTTTTCCTCTTGGGCGAACTCCTCCGCCGTAGCAGCGTGAATGTTATCGCCACGCTTGGCTCCAATGTAAAAGGCGCTTCCGCCGTCCGTCTCGATCTTGAAATCATCCTTGCTCTCCGCGCTGACCCGCCAGTGCTTGGCGAGGGCCGCATAGTCATGTTCCAAGGCGCGGAAGGTTTTTCCACCGATACCCGCCAGCTGTTTTAGTGCCGGTCCCACATACAACACTTGTGTTCCCGGCCACACAACGCCGTTTACCATCTCCGTCAGCAGTTTTGTGTAGGTTTTTGTCATGCCGCGGGTGCCGGTGATCGCAACTTCCTGATTGCGGGCGTAGGCTCGCATCATCATGCGCTGAAGCAGTTCTAATGTCTTAAAATCGCTGTCATCACTGCGGAGAATGTCCGCCAGAATGTCGGGGTGCTAATACCAACGGCCTGTCCAGATCAGGAACGCATACCACGCATCCTCATAGTCTGCGTAATTTCTGGTTTCCGTCTCTTTCTTCTGTACCCAGCCAGAAGTCGCAGACCAAACCTTTCCGGATCGTCTTGCCATTGGTATCAACTCACCTCCCTTATTCCGGTTATTTCTTCTTTACCGGCGGCATTTTAACAATGCCAAGTTCTTTGTACGTCTCTTTTTCCTGTTCGTCAGGTTCCTCCGCAAACTCGCCCAAATCATCCCGCAACCGCATATCCGGTGGAAGCGTTGGCAGTTCCGAAAGGCCGTCATTGACCCGCGTTGTGTTGGCCATGTACAAAAGAATCTGTTCGGCGGCATCCTTTGTGTAAGAATACTTGGGCCGCCGGTGAAACAGAATCTCAAACATTTCATCCGGGGAACACTGCTTTCCGTTTTTCAGCAGCCCTGCCTTTTCCAGCCGGTCCACAATGCCGTCGATTCTCAAGTCATCAATCGGCTTGGCATCTCGTTTCCGCAGTCCCTCGCTGGACAGGTTGTCCTGAACCATCTTGTTCAGCTTGGCCGCCTTGTCATATTGGCCGATGGCCCGCATCTTGTCCCGGTCCAGCGTCATTTTTGCGCAGTCCCGCAGGATGAACTCCTGCTTCACGCTCACGCCGCCAACTGCCATCAGGTCGCTGGACAGTGCCTCGTAAATGCGATCCAGTTCGTCATAGTCCTCAGATGTGTAGGGGTTCTTCGCGGAGTTCTCGCCCCAGTTCTTCCGCTGCTGTGCCGTCCCCACCTTCCGGTTCCGGGCGGACTTCTCGTTGCCAACCGCCTTGGTAAATTCCCCGGCGGTCAACCCCTCGCCAAAAATCTTGGTAATGTCCGTCAGCCCGTCCAGAAACCCAAGGGGTTCCCCCCGCCGCGTGTCCAGCTTTTTCAGCCGCAGGTTGTCCAGATAGGCGATCCACTTCTCACTCACGTCCGGTTCTTTTGGCACCGCCAGCATATCGAATGGCCGGTCAAATTCAATGCAGCAGTAAAAAAGGGCAAGGCTGTCGCTCGTGGCACGGGCAATGGTGTCATAGCGTTCCTGCTGTGCAGTCAGTTCCGCCGTATCCATCGGTTCCAGTTCCATTCGCGGTCTCCTTCCCCTAAAAAAACAGAGAGTGAAAAGAATTTATTTCTTCTCACTCTCTATTATTCCACAAGGTTTTCTTAATTTGGTAAACTTTAGTAGCCACTTGAAAAATTTTTTATTCCGGCTCCAAGCCGAGGATGTAATCCACACTCACACCGTAAAAATCCGCCAGTGTGATCAGGGCCGATGCCTTCGGTTCCTTCATGCCGCTTTCGTAAAAACCTACCATACCGTGGCTCATACCGCAGTATTCGGATACCCGGCGGCTGCTCATGCCTCTGGCATGGCGCAATTCCCGCAGCCGTACCGCGTAGGCTGGCAGTCCCTTTTTATTCTTGGGGTCCTCAGTCCTTTCCATCGTCCCCCTCCCTTTCCAGCAGCTCGCAGACCCGTTTGACGCGCTTTTCAATGATGTCCAGTTTCCACAGCAAAGAATACAGAACCAGCAGCGTACAGGCGTATGCTGTCATGGCAATATTCTCGCTGGATGACTCATAGACCGCAAAGCCCACCACTACAAGCAGGGTCGCAAAATTCAAGATCGTTTCCGCCATATCAGCTCCCTCCTTTCTCAGACTGCCCGGACTTCTCTGGGCAAAAAGTTTTCCGTCACGTCCCCGCCTTTAGTGTGGGTGGTCACGGTGATAAACCGTCCGCGAGGGTGAATCCATGCGACCCGCCCCCGCCGAATCGGGCACAGCTCCACGCTTGACCGCTCACTTTTCGCCCGCTCCACCGGCAGCGTCTTGAACTTCGCCTCTACCGTCTGTCCAATCTTCATTTCCGTCCTCCATACGTTACTTTTTTTAGCTCCGGATAACGCTCCGCAAACGGTATCAGTTCCTGCTTGCCGCTGATGATCTGGGCCATCACCCGGTCCATGTGCTCTTGACACACGTCCGCCGCCGGGTTTTTGTAGTCCAGCGCCGGCCTGTATTCTTTTCTCACCGCTGCCCATGCTTCGGTAAGCCTCATAATGCGGCCATAGCCCCAGCCCTCCGACTGGTGGATCGCGATTTGCAGGGTATCAATGTCATATTGCGAGGTTATAACCATCGTCGCCTGAAGCAGCCGGTTGGTTTCGTTCTCCCACCGCTGTAAGTACCCAGACTGTTTAGCCATCTTACTTCCCCCTTAACAAGTACAGTTTCAGCCACAGTGGAATGTCGGCGGTCAAAATGCTTTTGAAATAAAACACGATAAACGCAATGCCAGCGGCTATGACCATCGTCCAAAAGGCTATAATCAGCCAGTCTTTCCGTTTCATTCAGTCCCGCCGTCCTTTCTTTTGCCGTAGGAACAGAAATCGTCAAACTCCATACCAACGCCAAGTCTGCAACAAATTATGTATTCATTGTTATCGGACACCATCCCAGTTTCACAGTTTTTGCACCGCACCACCGGCACGGCATCAACTGTCGGCATATTGTCAATGTCGCATTTTCCCACATAGTCATCATTTGTTTCCCCGTAATCATTGGGGTATGATTTCCACCGGATTTTGTCTGCATCAACCAGCCTCATGGTCAGCACCTCCGCCCATCTTCGCTTCACCCACAAGGTCAAGGACTGCCGATAAAATTGCTCGATCTATAATTGCTTGAATATTTGTGCGATTTTCTATTACAACCGGCATTTCTGCAAGTGATTTGTTGTAATATTCCGCTTTTCGCACAATCCATTTGCCATTCCAGAAATCGACGGAATACCCTGCACTTTTCGCCGCCTCCATTTTTGCCGACTTTGCCGTGCCTGTTTTCACGAAGTAGCTTTCTCGCGTCACCCACGGATTTTTGTAAATCTTCATTCAGCACCGCCGTCCATCTTGGCCCTCTCAATCTCAAGCGCACGTTCACGAAGGTCTCCGAATCCGTACTCATCCTGCCAGCCCAGCTCCGCAGAGGCTTTTTGGCAAATCTCACATAGATAACACGTCCACGGAGTTCCATCAAAAACACAACTGCGTTCCATCATAGTCCCTCGGCAAAATTTTCGCCCACACCCAAAGCAAACATGGTCAACCCTCGTTTTGACAACTTTTCTTCCGGCAACATCCATGTGTTCATCCTCCGTCATGCACCGTTGTGTATTTCCAAATCAGCGTGTTCAGCTTTCTCAGCCCCTCCATGGTAATTAGGTCTTGTGCGCACAGCTCGTCCCGCAGACGTTCTATCGCTTCGATTGGGGCCACGTCAGCGGCAGAAATGCGAATGACATCCGCTTTCAGACAGTCAAGCATCCGATTTTGTGCAGGGCTTCGGCATGGGCTGCGCTGTCCCTGCACAGCTCTAAGCACTGCTTCCCGCTTAATGCATTCAGCCATCTTCATCCCCTCCGAATTCCGCCTCGTACTGTTCCGGCGTGATAATCTCAATGTCCTTTGCGGAGTAGCCCAAGGTGTTGAGGCACAGCAGCTTCGCCAGTTTGTCTTTGTCAATAGACGCCGCAGCGTCCTCATAGGATACGCCGGGTTTCGCCTCAAAGCTGATTTGAGCACCAAACGCCCCAGCCACGCTAAAGCAGATTTTGTATTCAGCCATTGTCATTTCTTCCTTCATTCCCATGTGCGCACTCATCAATCAACTCGTTCAGCCGTTTAAGCCCCTCCATGGTGATTAGACCCTGCGCATACAGATCATCCTGCAAGCGCTTAAAGGCGTCTGCCGTGTCTTTGGCGCATGGAAATCCTTCAGCAAAGTGTTCCTTTGCAAAAACGCTCGCTTCCGGCATGGGAGCCACACATAAACGGCTGGTGTTGTTAATATATTTAGCCATTGTCAGCCCTCCTTGAATGCATTGTAGTGGCACCCCATACACATGGGGACAACATCGTCAGGATTTGCTTTTTGATACTCTGCAAATTCTTTTGCATCGTCCTTGGATTTAAAAACATTGAAATAATGCACGGTCGGATACGGATTCCGCCTAAAAGACGGGCTATAAATTTTGCAATACAGTGCCCCTTGATAGTCACAGCACGAAATTTCTTCTATCGTTCCTTTGTATACTTTGTTCGAGCAATGCACCCACCAAACGGTATCGCCAACATTCAGATTTGTCTTAATATTAGCCATTATCAGCCCTCCTGTTCCACGCTTCGATTGCTTCCTCTCTCACAAATCTTACCCCAGACGATGCTAAGCACACCTCACATCGGATGTATACAGTGTGGGTTGTGTACGGAAATTTCAAAGTAGGAAATAGCCCTGGCCTTTTTACAAATTTTTCTTGCGCTTTGCCGCCGCAGAACGGGCACGGTTTTAAGTCATTCATCCTTCATCGCCTCCGGTGCATTATCAGTCTTTTTCCATCGCAAATAGGCGTCGCGCTCTCTCCGATACTCAAATATCAGGCTCTCTGCTCGGCAGATGTCCCGGAACTTGTTACTTGCAGCAATCCAAATGCTACTAAGTGCCCACCAGCAAAAGCAGAGTGCAAAGGCGTCAATCTCTTTCGCCTTCGCATCGATCAAGTCAGCGGCTTCCGTCAGATCGTCGCACAGGGTAATGGGCGTTTCCCACTGGTTCCCCTCCGCCCATTCTGCGTGCTCACGCAGCGCATTTACGAGGTCTTGATCGTTCATAGTCTGCATATCCCTTTCATTCATTCCTCGAACCCTCCCAGCACTTCCTGCCCCGGCAGAACGCCGTCCTCCATCCACCAATGGAACACATCCACGCCGGAACGCCACGAATGGGCGTCTTTACCCAAAGCTATGCGTTTATCCAGCATCCGATCAAAGGCCCGAATATACGCTGTCTTGATCCTGGGATAGCGAGTAAACTCCCTGTACCGTGCTGCTGCTGCTGCCATAGGACACCCAATGCACCCTACCCTGTGCCATCCCTCGCAATACAGCGGGTTCATGGTGATCTTCTCTGTGGCAGCGTAATCCAGCACATCCACTTCCTGCCAGTCCACTATGGGGTTGACCACCCGCTTACCTTTTAGCTGGCATGTCTCAAAGAGCAGCCGTCCCTATACAAGTGCCGCGCTCCGGCGTTGCTGGTTTTGGTGCAGGGCGGGAAAGCAATAATCATATCCCACCGCCCCACATCATGGGTCTGTCCGTCCATAGTGGTCACTTGCCCCCCCTCGATGGCCTTGAGCGCGTCACCTAAGATGTGCCACTCAGGATGCCCGCCGGACGGCTCCTGTATATCACACGAGTAGGCTTCATACCCCAGCGCCCGAAACGCCTTGCAGACTTCCTGCGATTCCTCGCAGGCTATCAATACTTTCATGCGTCCTCCAATTCCCCGCCGCAGGCGGCATATCCGGCAACGTCGATCCAGTTATCTGCTTTGCCGTGGCCAGTGGCAATGCGGGCGATCTTAAACAGGCACATCATAGCCCCCACGTCAGCGCCGGTGATGCAGACGTCGCCGTCCGGGTTGACGCATTTCTGCCGCAGGTACGGCTCCCACAGGGCCGCGATCATCTCAAAGGACTTTTCCGGGCTGCCGTAGTCCTGCTCCCGGTCGCCGCACACGCACTGCTTGGCAGCGGCTAAAATCTCCTCGCGGGTCATTCCTCCACCTCCGCAGACCAGAATTGCCGTTTGCAGTCGGCGCACGTATCGGAATTTCCTTTGTTGCAAGCGCCTTTCCCATGCCTATACGCGGCTGAGATCGCAAGCGGGCATATCGCTATGGCACCGTCTTTCGTGAGCGCCGCCTCCGGCCACTGCTTCAAGAACTCGCTCTGGCGGGTTTTGACGGGATGCTCTGCGGCCCACTGTTCAGCGGCTTTCACCATCCCTTCACAATCATTCTTTTTGTATGCAGATATATATTTTTGAACCGTGCTGTTATTCGCTCCTGCACTAAGCATCTGTTTAATTGCCTTTATAAATTCCAAGGCATCCATCATTTTTCCTTCCCTTCCTCGTCCACTTCGTTAAAATACTGGCTCCCGCAGTAGGGGCAGCTCACCTTCCGAAACCGCTCAAAAAAGCAGTCTGGGCGCGGGTCAGACCCGTCTAATATCAGCGGTGCTTCAAAATCCGCGCCGCAGATTTCACAGTGATACATGGTGTTTTCCTTTCTCCGGGCGGTAAACATCTCCCCGGTCCCACGCTTTTGTGGCGCAGTTCAGACCGTGGTAACGCTTCGTTCTGCATCCGCAGGAGGTGCACGCCACGATGTAGTCAAGGGGCGGTGCCGCATCCTCGACCCGCTCCCCGCTGTCCAGTCCGCAGAGAGGGCAGGGTGGCAGCTTTTTCTTCCACCCTGCTCTCCGGTTCTCCCTGTTCACGGCGTACCGCCTCCCAGCATGACCTTTGCCAAAAGGATCGCCAGCAGCAGCAAAAAGCAAATTCCGCCGATCAGGGCGGATGTGTCAGCCCGCTCCCGCCGCCGCTGTTCCCGCGTCTTGCGGTTTCTCTCCGCCCGCCGCCGTTCCAGCTCCCAATAGGCTTCCTGTTCCCAGTAATCGTTGCTGTGCTTCATGTCCCGCTCCTTTCGTTTCCGCATGGGAACAAAAAACGCCCCATGTCTCCCGGTTCCTCCAACGTGCCGAACCGCCGTTTGGTTACGGCAATGGGGAACTCTTCGATCTCGCTGGCCCATAGGCAAGTTCCGCGTCCGTTCAGCTGCTCCCAGATCAGCGGAAACCCGCCGATCCCATCGAACAAGCTCGCCATAGTCGCATCCCGCTCGTAGTTGCCGCACAGCCGTTTCAGCAGCCATTTCCACGGCGGCAGGGCAATAGAGTTGCCCAGCGCCTTGTACCGGGGGCTGTCCGCGTCCTTGTGGCGCTTGCCCTTGCTGTCCGTCCATTCGCCTAAGTCGGTCCAGTGGTCAGGGAATCCCTGCAGCCGTTCGCACTCCAACGGGGTCAGACGGCGAACCACCATGTTTTGGCGGACCGTATTGTTCAGGTTCAGGCTTTGGCCTTCGCTTTCCTTTGCCTGCAAGGTTCCGTTGATCTCCCCGCCCTCGGTGAAATTCCGGCAATCTACGCTTGCGACATACGCGGCCATATCTGTTCGGTATGGGTCATTGGCTTTTGCTCTCAACGCAGGGGAAATTTCGCTTGATACCACTAACATATCGTTGTAAGCGTCCTGCCCGTTATAGCTTCCAGCGTGTGCTCCGGGGGATAAAGTTCCGGTTGTTTTCTGGTATGTCAGCGGGATTTGGTTGCCGCCGGTTTCCATACGGGCTTGCAGACTGGGCGATACCTCGCCGCAGTCCCTGATCACGTCGCAGGCATGGCTCATATCCAGCACGGCGCACGGTACATGGGCGTTGGCGTTCAGCGTGTGACAGGGTTTCCCAAAATCAGGGATACTCCCATTCTGCTTGCTGGTGATCTGCGTAGTATCAAACGCCATGACCGCCGGTTTGTTCCCCCCGCACTCTGCGTTCAGCGTAGGGGCCTGTTCCTCGGCGTATCCGATGCTCCGGGCCTGTTCGCTGTTCCCCAGCTTAAATCCAGCACATACTCCGTGCCGGTCACCAGCGGTCAGCGTGGGTGATGGGTCGCCGTCCTTGCCGATTCCAAGCCCGTTTCCGGCACCGTCATGGTTTCTGGTTGACCCTCCACCGGTGCATCTGGTTGCTTTATCGTTGATTGGGACTGCGTAAGCAGCACCTCTTTCAAAATCCCCGGCAGGGCCTTCCCTCGCCGCTCCGCTCTCCGCAGGATGCCCTGACACGCTTTGCTGCTCAAACGATATTTCCCATGCGGTGTCGCCTCCAAAATCTGCGACAAGCGCGATTCTACGGCGACGTTGGGGGACTCCCCAGTGTTGCGCATCGAGCACTCGCCACGCCACGCTCCATCGTCCTCCCATTTCATCGTGGTATCCCCCCCAGGTGTTCCATCCCTTTTCAGGCACTTCAATATCGGGGGCTTCCGGTTCTGCGACGCGGATGGCTTCTTCGAGGACGGCTGCGAAGTCTTTTCCTCCGTTGGAACTGAAGGCTCCGGGGACATT
>ERZ1026860.863-NODE-863-length-17315-cov-11.857416_pt1 | contig 17315 bp, 16 predicted proteins | sample MGYA00380160_ERZ1026860 | MGnify/ENA primary metagenome ERZ1026860 (study PRJEB33269, sample SAMEA4719796) | human gut metagenome | biome: human-associated habitat; feature: organic feature; material: feces | place: Cameroon | collected 2013-10 ... | reverse complement strand
ATATGTTTCCGAGCGAATCAGCAACAATCGCTTCGCGCTCTTCCCTAGTGGTTTCTGAAATCAAATATCCCATGATAGTTCCTCTCTTTTTATGATATCCATACTCTCCCTGATCAGCCATAACACTCCAGCATGATTCTTTCTTTTGTCTTACAGTATGATTTCATTAAAATATTACATTAAAATGAACCATACGTAAAGCTGCTCTTACTCTGATCGTATGGATTATAATCCCATCCCAGAATACAAAAAAGGAAATGCTGTCTTCTTCAGCATTTCCCATTTTCTCATAGTAGCGAGAGGGGGATTTGAACCCTCGACACCACGGGTATGAACCGTGTGCTCTAGCCAACTGAGCTATCTCGCCATATTCAGTTTGTTCTCTTTTCAGAGAAGTGGGACCTACAGGGCTCGAACCTGTGACCCTCTGCTTGTAAGGCAGATGCTCTCCCAGCTGAGCTAAGATCCCGTCCACTGCTTGTTTACCCAAGCCACTTTGCTAATATACCATGTTCAAAGTGGCTTGTCAACACATTTTTCAATTTTTATTATCTGAATTTTTCCTTTTAATCAAAAAGTTCTGAAAAATTCAAAAATCCAGCATCTGCCATGCAGCAGCTGTCGCAAAATATCCAATATCACGTATCTCACACAGCATTGACTGCTCTTTCCCTGTCCTTAGTCGTTACTGTTTACATAAGCCTCGGTAACATCATCCTTTCTCTCCAGTTCCCTGTCGAATCGGAAGGTGATCTTCTGTACCTCCAGGCCGTTCTGTGCAAAGTAAAGACGAAGTACAGCGTATTTATTATGGAATACTGCCTTTCTCTTTATCGTCTTCCACTCTCCGCCAGTTCCATTAAAGGAAAAGACTGCCATCGGTACGCTCTGATAGATCAGTGTCGCCGGAAGCTGCGCCAGCTCTGATAAGTCTGACTTTGCTGTTACTTCCACACAATACCCGCCAAGCTTCTGCAGATCCAGTGCAAAGACGAAGTCCTTATCCTTGCCGGTATCCACACCATCCAGAGAAATACTGATCTCATCTTCGACTTTATAATAAGTAACCTCTGCCTCTGAAGTGATCTCCTGATCTGTTTCTCCGATCACCTCCACACTGGTCTGTATGCCCTCCATTCTTTCAAGGGCATGGGTATTCATCAGGAATCCGCAGATATTTGCTGCATTTCTCTGCAGCTCTCCCCTTGTCAGTGTTCCTGCCTCCAGGGATGAAAGGGTATTATCATCACTGTCATTGATCGAAGCATCTGTGCAGACCATATAAAGATCGTTCTGTGCCTTTGCCATTGCCGCAAAGTTATTGATCCTTGGCTCTTCTCCTTCATCATTGATCTTGGCCCACCAGTCGGTCATCACGATCCCCTGAAAGCCCCACTCTCCCCGCAGGATCGTGGTATTCAGGTCATAGCTTCCGGCTGTCCAAAGTCCGTTTACGCTTCCATAGGTCGTCATAATGGAATCTGCTCCGGCTTCCCTGACTGCCATTTCAAAGCCCTTCAGATAAATCTCACGGAGTGCTCTTTCCGAAACAACAGAATCAACCGTAGATCTTCCGGTCTCCTGATTATTGGCACAGAAATGTTTGGCAGTTCCCGTCACTCCTGCACTCTTTAAGCCACGGATCATGGCTGCTGCCATCTTTCCTGTAACAAAAGGATCCTCTGAAAAATACTCAAAGTTTCTTCCATTCAGCGGGTGTCTGTGGATATTCATACCAGGTCCCAGAAGAGCATCTATTTTGTTCTTCACCATCTCAATTCCGGTAAAGGAATACAGCTTCTCCACCAGTGCTGTATTGAAGGTGCTGGCAAGCAGTGTACCGTTAGGAAGGCTGAATGCCTTCATGCCGCTGTCAAGCCGCATACCGGAGGGTCCGTCAGAGCAGCAGCCACAGGGGATGCCAAAATGTGCAAGTCCCTCGGACACACCGCCAAAGGCTGCTGCCGTTCCAGGTGTTACCTTGGGGCTTCCCATACCCTCTCCGCGGATGATACAGCTTAAGTCATCATCATTAAACTGTGCTACAAAGGCATCCATGGATACCCTTCCTTCCTTTACATCGATCAGACGGTATCCCTGATCTCCGGTAAATGGAAGCTCCTCCGGCAGCAGCTCTTTTCTCTTCTCTGCCGGATTCTTCTTTCTGAGCGGAGCAGCCTCCATTACCTTATGTACAGCTCCGTCTTTTTCTCTTATAAAACGCATCCTCTCAAAGGGTGTCACCGGAGCCAGTGCCTGTGACAGGGAGGCAAGACATACCGTTTTCTCAAGAGTAAAGCTGCCTGCCACCTCGGTCTCCCTGACATTCCTTCCGATATGGAACAGATACTCACCCTTTTCCAGAATATAGGAGGACGCAAAGCCGCTTGCACCTGTTTCATCATAGGAAGCAAAGCTCTCATAGGGAATAGCTATCCTCATTTGCTCTTTAAGCCCCGGCTTTAATTCCCTGGTCTTGGCAAAGCCAGCCAGCACCTTTTCCGGCTTGGAAAGTGCTCCCTCAGGAGCTGTCACATAAACCTGTACTACCTCTTTTCCGGGCACAGTCCCGATATTCTGAACGGTAAAGGTAATCTCCGCATCCTTTTCCTCTGCGCTGAAGCTGACGTCCCCGATCCTGAAATCCGTATAGGAAAGGCCAAAGCCAAAGGGATAACGGACCCTTTCCTTCGCTGCTGTTTCAAAGTAACGGTAGCCTACATAAATATCCTCCTCATAAAGATCCCTGTCCCTGTTGCCAAAATTGGCATCAGAAGGATAATCCGTGATCTTATAAGCAATGGTATCTGTCAGCCTGCCGCTCGGACAGGTCTTACCAAGCAGTACATCTGCGGTTCCATATCCACCGACCATACCGCCCTGCCATGCGTAAAGAAGTGCCTGCGGATGATATTCCTCTACGAGATCCATATCCATGATATTTCCGGTATTCAGTACAAGGATCAGCCTTTCAAAATGCTTTCTGACCTTGGAAAGCATATCTTTTTCCTTCTCTGTCAGCAGATAGGAACCCTCCTGGTTTTTATTATCCTGATCCTCTCCGGCTGTTCTTCCAATGATCACAAGAGCCGCATCGTTTCTGGCTGCCGCCTCACTGACAAGCTCCTCCGGAAGCTCCATTTCCACCTGACACCATGGCTCATTTCCCCAGCCGACACCAGCGTCAAAGGGATGCTCCTTTACCCATGCCTCATAGACAGAAAGAACCTGAGGATCAAGTATCACCTGCCCTGATTCCTTCAGGGCATCCAGGATACCGGTCACCTTACTTACATTCACCATGCCTCCCGAACCGGTCCCGCTTTTATAATAATGGAACTGCATTCTGCCAAACATGGCAAGTCTTGTACCTTCCTGTAAAGGCAGCGTATGCTCCTCATTGATCAGAAGGACCTGTCCTTCCGCAACCGCCTGTCTGGCTGTTTCTTCATACGCTTTATGATCCAGAACCATTTTTTTCATGCTCTTCTCCTCATCTGATTATTTTATTCCGTATCGGTCTTTCCATCTGCCCCTGTCTGACCTGCAGCTTCTACCAGTGCCCGCCTTTTATTACACATCAGCAGGATTCCTGCTGCCACAATAAACAGGGATATAAACTGGGAAGTGGAAAGCCCTCCCACTGCTCCTCTTTCATCATTCCTGAGAAACTCTATCAGAAAACGCCCTACTCCATAAAGCAGCATATACAAAAAGCCTGTATCTCCCTTTCTTTTCCGCCTGGAATAGGTCGCAAGGAGAATTGCCATGATCAGGAAATTTCCCGCAGAGGAAATAAGCTGCGTCGGCAGAAGCCTTATCCCGGCAGGAGCAAGCGCGCCTTCCGGAAATATCACACCGATCGGCAGATCTGTTTCTCTTCCGTAGCAGCAGCCTGCCAGAAAACATCCGATACGCCCAAAGCCCTGTGCCATAGCAATTGAAGGCGCAGCCAGGTCAAAATAATCCAGAAAAATCAGCTTCTTCTTTTTACAATAAATGATCGCTGCCAGCACGCCCGCAATAATACCACCATATACCACAAAACCCTCTGAGCCGAGTAGTGCCAGCGGATTCTTAAGGAACTGCTTCCACTCCACGATCAGAAACAGCAGCTTGGCGCCAAGAAAGCCGCCGATCAGCCCCCAGATCGCAATATCTACGATCGCATCCTCGATAAGTCCGTACTTCTTTGCTCTCTTCATTGCCATAAAGACACAGCAGAGAACACCAATTCCAATCATCAGTCCATATCCATGTACCGTAAATGGTCCGATGGAAAATAAATCAACCTTCATCTTCTAATCCTTTCCTGTAAGTCCGAAACGGGCTTCTGTTCTTTTCGTAGTGCTTCCACTTTATCCCCCTGTCAGCTTGGCAGCTCCAGCTTTTCATTGCCATGAATACAGTACTTCCTTCCATTCATAGCCACATAAAGCGGTGTGGCATTTGGATTCATCAGGATCTTTCCATCCGTAGAGCGCTTCAGCTCCCGGTATGCCTTCACGTAATCCAGAATTTCAATATTGGTGGCACACCAGATATCCTCCTTGTACTGTGCCATATATTTCAGGAAGTTCTCCATCAGCTCCCAGTTATTTTTCTGTGCGAATTCATAGCTGTGTCCCCAGAGATAAAAAACAAAGGGACCATCCTTCTCTTCCCTGCAGAATTTCTCTGCAAGCGCCATCAGCCTTTCATCCTCATGATGACAGGTGGGATGCCATGCAAGAAAGTCCTCTGGTAGACAAAAATCCCCGGTGCTTTCTACAGTTCTGGCATATTCAATGCCACAGGCATCCAGGATCTCCTCGATCTGGCTGTTATATGCCCCGTATGGATAGGCAAACCCACGGATCAGTTCCCCGGTAAGCTGTTCCAGATTATAGCGGTCCTTCAAGACCTCTGTTGCAGCCATATTCTTTGGCAGTCCTGTCAGGGACGCATGACTGTAGGCATGGGATGCGATCTCATGCCCCTGATAAAGACAACGCACCTCTTCTGCTTCCACCCTGGAAAAATCAGTTTCAATCCCGTTTACAGTCTCCATCCCCCCTTTGCCAAGAAGACCATAATTCAGGTTGAAGGTTCCCTTCATCCCATATTCGTTTAACAGCGCTGCCAGCCTTCTGTCATGTATAGTTCCATCATCATAGCTGAAAGTCAGCGCTTTTCTTTTTCCCTCCGGAAAAAGCATACTGATCTCATAATCCATTTTCCTTCTCCTTCATCAATAGCCCATGATGCCCTCTAATGACTCATCATTGTCGATCCAGTCCTGCACCAGGATCTCCCTGTAATGATCCCTGTCATCCCGGACATATACCTTAACGATCCCGGCGTTGATGATCATACGCTTACACATGGAACAGCTGTTGGAATTGGCAATATATTCTCCTGTCTGTGCATCGGTTCCTGCAAGATAAATACTGCTTCCGATCATCTTATCCCTGGAAGCACTGATGATCGCATTAGCCTCCGCATGGACACTCCTGCACAGCTCATAACGCTCTCCCCTTGGGATATTAAGCTGCTGTCTGATACAGGTTCCAAGGTCGGAACAGTTTTTCCTGCCCCTTGGTGCTCCCACATAACCGGTAGAAATAACTTCATCATTATTGACGATCACTGCTCCATAGTTTCTTCGAAGACAGGTACCCCTGTGCGATACACTTTCTGCCAGATCCAGATAATAATTTACCTTATCTCTTCTCTCCTTCATATCCCTTCTCCTTCCGTAAATCCCCCTGTTACCTTACTTTCTCATCAGCAGAAGATAAACTGTTGCTGCTGAAACAACAATCTGTATGATAGCAAACCGGAATACGGTCTGCGTATTGGACCACCCCATCACCTTGCGCACATGATCATGAAGCGGTGTTCTTGTATGCTTCAGAATTCCGATCTTCAGAAAACGTAGCAGCGCCACCTTTACAAGTCCAAGTCCCCCATCCAGGATCAGCACGATTGCTGCCGGAATATAAAGAAAGGGGGATCCCGTTTTTAGAATAGCAATACTGATAAAAATACCCATTGCCCGTGAACCTGCATCTCCCATCAGGAGGCGGCTCGGTGTGGCATTGTACCACAAATATCCGAGGATACAGATGCCAAATAGCAGGATCAGATACTGGAAATCACTTTCCTTCCCAAGAATCCCATTGATCACATAAATGGTAGTCAGGGTGACCAGTACCAGTGTACCGGAAAGACCATCTACACCATCTGCACAGTTTGTCACATTGATCGATGTCCATACCAATATCACTGTCAGCACCGCAAAAACTACTGGTGGCACCGTCACGGTAATACCTATTGTTGCCAGTGTAAAGCTGCTTTCATTATGGTTCAGATAGGTCACTGCCAGTATAATCGCGATAATCAGGTCAAGCAGGCCCTTTTTATATTCATTCCAGGGATGCTCGGCTGCATCATCCATATAACCGGTCAGCATTTCTCCTGCGATCAGCATCAGATAGATCATAGTCTCCACCGAAACCGGTGCAAAGAGAATCGCTGCTGCTATAAACACCAGCACAAAAATAATGCCTGCTCCTCTTGGCTTTCCTGCTGACAGGCTTCCATCATGGGCAAATGCCCGGCCTGCATCCTTTGGTAAAAAACTGCTTAGCTTTGTAAGCAGCACGCATGTCAGTGCAAATGCAAGTAAAAGCCCGACTGCTGCTACCATCGGACTGTCCTGTACTAAAAATTTCTGAATCACTTCTATCTCCTCCCGGCTGCCTCGCTGTTTTCTTTTTCTTCTGTTCTCTTTCAGATCCCCAGTGCTTCCTTTGCCAGCTGGTCAGCCATTTCATTATAAGTATCCCCAGAATGTCCGGCAACTTTCACAAATTGGATATCAACCTGTCTGCTGGCCTCATCATAGAAAGACTTGTAGGCTCTGGTTCCCTCTTTGTTCGTCTTCCACAGTCCAAGACACCACTTGGCAATTCCCTCATAATCATGGTAAATGGCAATCTTTCTGATCCCATGCTCCATGGCATAACGCATGGCTGCCTCTGCTCCCTTGATCTCACCGGCAACATTGTGCATGGCTGCCAGCTCTTTATCATCATATTTCTTATGGAAGGTCTGTATCCCTTCTTTTAATAATACGACCATTCCGTAGGAAAATTCCCCGGTTCCTGCATGAAAGCTGCCATCCACATAAATCCGCAGTCTGTCCTCTTCCACCTCTTCCTTCTGAACTCCCTGCAGAAAGGCCTGTGCTTCCTCGAGCGTACCAAAGCTCTTGTACTCCGGTCCCGAAAAGCCATGGACACTTGCCCTGCATTCATCCCAGGTTCTGAAGATACCGGTTTTTCTTCCTTTTCTTACTGCATAAAATTTTGCTGCCATATGCCGACCACAGCCTTGCAAAGGCTTCCTTTCTTTCTCTACCGGAACCCTTTCCGGGCTTTGTGCGGTACTTCTAAAATACCATTTTCCAGTATAAAATTCAACATACCGGGTGTAAAAAAGGATGCCCCCGTTTTCCGGGTGCATCCCTTCTGATCCTCATACTATATCACTTTCCCTATTCTGAAGCGAAAGAAAAGTCCTCTGTCATCTTCTTAACGTTCCTTAGAAGAATGAGTTCAGGATATTTCCGGCACTGTACACATTGCTGTAGGTACCGTTTGCTGTATAGGTATTGGACTTGGTGCTCTCCTTAGCTGCTGTATAGTCGATCATGGAAGCCTGTGCAGATACCTTATATCCATAGGCCCCGGTCGTTCCAAACAGATTCTTCACCGTACCCATATCAGACTTCTTAAAGGCTTCCTCGTCAAGAGAAAGGCTTCTGTCACTGTTCACGGTAATTCCAACCCTTGAAAGAAGCTTCGCATTGGCTGTGGTAACAGCTGCAAGCGCATCTGCCTTACTCTGCAGATTTTTGGAAGAGGCTGCTGATGTTTTACTGAGCAGATCATTATAATCAGTCACAAAACCGGATACAGCCTTATAGATCGCATCAGTATCATATTCTTCTGAAGCAGTTGTTTTTTCGTTCTTTTTCTGAAAAACGGATTTACTTCCCTTCACCAGCAGACTGTCTGCTGATTCCTTCATGGTATCAGCCGCCTTCTCAATCTCCGAAAGCGTCTTTGCAGAATCGGCTGCCGTAGAAATGGAATTTTTCTTTGTCTCTGTATCCTTGCCTTCGGAAGCAGTCTTATCTGCAGCATCCTTCGCATAATAAGCCTTCATCAGCTTCCCGTAACTGCCATTCTTAATGCTGGCATAATCGGAAAGGAAATTTAAATTACCAAGACTGTTTCCCCTGCTTGTCGTCATACTCTGGAACAGATAGGAATAGTCCTGCCTTGCATTTACATTAATTCTGATCCCCATATTCTCACTCCCTTGACCTTCACAGGTACCTCCGTGTACCCGCTGAAACTTCACTTCAAGCTACTTTTATAATAGCACTGTTTCCTGCTGATTACAAGTAACCTTCCCTGTAAAACTCATAAAACAAAAAACCTCAGTACATCGACTGAGGTTTTCACGTGCAGGAAAAGAGACTTGAACTCTCATGGTATTGCTACCACACGGACCTGAACCGTGCGCGTCTGCCAATTCCGCCATTCCTGCGAACAAATGTTATTATATCTGCTTTCCTTTCATTCGTCAACAGGTTTTTTAAATTTTTTTAAAATTTTAAATATTTACGATAATTGCTACTATTTATCGCTGTTCCTTTGTGACATGAAATTCTCCAGTGTGATCTCCACCAGTGACTTCATGATCCGCTGGATTGCCTTCCGGGTAGGTTCATCTACCTCCCTTGCTGCTTCCAGTACATTCTGCACAGACTTCCGTATATCAGCACCGAACTCAAATACATTGGAAGCCTCCGACGCAGACACTACCTCATAGAGCGTATCAATGAACACATGCTTTTCTTCATCTGTCAGTGACAGGATCCATTCATTCATGGCTGCATCCCTGATGAGCTTGCCGCTGCTCATATTTCTGGCACGCACAAAGGATCTGTCCTCAACCTTCCAGCTGTATGCATTGTGCTGCAGCATACCGATCCCACGGCTCTCCACCACCTCGTAGCTGCTGTGATCCTCCAGGATCATACCTACAATCGAAGATCTCGGTATAAATTTGGAAACCCTGTCTGCAATCTGCTCGTAATGTCCCTCTGCACGGATCTCCGGCCGGAATCCCGGACCATCATTATTATAAACATGAAGAAGCTTTCCTCTTGCCCTTTCCGAGCAGTTCATAGCCGCATAAACTGCCAGATTTCCTCCCTTGGAATGACCTCCGGCATAAAAGGAACCGGCAATCCATGAGGATACCTTATCCATATAGGCAACACTTAAATGCTGGCTGGACAACGGCTTTGAAAAAGCAAGATTCAGATCTTCCTTCCAGCCAATGATCGTAGCATCCGTTCCTCTGTAGGCGATATAGGTTTCTTTATTCTCAAGTATATAGGTGATCGCCGAGAACTGCGTTTCATCATCCACATTGATCACGTTGACATAATAATTCATTTTCAGCGTCCCGAATCGTCTGGAAGCCGCTGCCGCCTCAAAAAGCTCTTTATTATACTGCTTATACCAGTAATCATCCAGGAGATGATCCCTGTCAGGATGGTGATAAATATCCTGGATACTTATCAGCTGATTCCTCTCCTCCAATCCCGGTACAAAACGTCCGAAATTCATATACACCATCTGGCACAGCACAAGAGAATCCACTTCATTTAATGGTTCCTGTAAAAAGCTGATATCTCCATGCTCCCGAACATAATCGATGATGTTTCCCATTCCTGTTTCCTTTCCTGTATTCTGTTATGCTTCCCATCCTAAAGCCCCATGCTCATGCTTCATGCCCGGCAGATCTTCTTAACATATTTCGAAAATCCTCTGCCGGAACAGGCCTGCTGAAATAATAACCCTGCAGTATATCTGCATGTTCTTCCACTGCCACGTCATAAACGCCTTCTGTCTCCACACCTTCCATGCAGACCTTCAGTCCGAGGGAATGTGCCAGCAGGATAATATGCTTGATGATATTCCTGTCTACATTATTTTCTTCACACTCTGCCACAAAGCGCTGCTCTATCTTCAGGCAGTCTACCGAAATATCCTGTAAAATATCGAGAGAGGCATAACCGGTTCCGAAATCGTCCAGTGCTACCAGTACCCTATGTTCGCGCAGCTTATTCATGGTACGCATCAATACCGGAAGGTCATGTGCCTTGCAGCTTTCTGTCAGCTCCATCATCAGTCTTTCCGGCGGGAACTGATACTCCTTCAGGATTCCCAGTACATATTCAGCAAAATCATCATCCTTCAGCTGTTTGTAGGATACATTTACATTAACAATCAGGCTGTCAGAAAAATCCATGACCTGGCTGATCGCCGTTCTTACAGCATATGCACCTACTTCCTTCATCATACCTGTTTCTTCCAGGATCGGAATAAATTTGGCTGGTCCGATTCCGGGAAATCTACCATTTTTCCACCGGAGCAGTGCCTCACATTCCACGATCTGCCTGGATTTCGGCTCTACGATCGGCTGGTAATACAGCTCAAATCCTTCAAAATCATTTCTGACACAGCGTTTCAGCTCTTCGATCAGACGCAGATGCTCCAAATACTGCTCCCGGATCTCCCTGGTAAAGACAGCTAACTGTCCCTTCCCCTGTCTCTTGGCACGCTCAAAAGCATACCGTGCATTTTTCCTCAGTATATCCGGCTTTTCCGCCTGGTCCGGATACTTACACACACCGGCTGACAGCTGAAGCGATACCTTAATATCATGGGACAGTGAGATATCCATTGCCTCATTCACCATCCTCGCATAAATATCCTTCATGTCCTGCAGCGTACCATATGGATAATGAACTGCAAACTGATCACCTTCAAGCCGGTACAATGTCGCTGACTGCGGAATGCATTTGCTTATCCGCAGGGCAAAATTCTTGATGATCTCGTCACCACCACTGTAGGTATACAGATCATTAACCCTTTTAAAGTCATCAATGCCTACGATCATCAGACAGCCCGAAGCATTTTCATTTTCAAAGGTATCTGCGATGTCCTTTACTGCCACATAAATGTTAGACACATGGGTCAGCTCATCACTTGTATCATCGACCCTTTCCAGGATCCCCATACACCAGACAGGACTGATTTCTGTGTCCCTGTTAATAACGCCATGGCTGCGTACCCTGACATATTCTCCGTTCCGTTTTCTGACCCTGTATTCCAGCAGCATATAATCTGTTTCGCCAGTCCGTACACGCTTCATTTCTTCATCGAAATGAGCCAGATCCTCCGGATGGATAAAGCGCCTCCATATCCCGGCAAATCCATCTATATATTCCCCTGGCAGTTCAAAATCATTTACTGCCTTGGGTGACCATCTGACCCTTCCCGATATATTCTGCATAAAATAGTAGTCTTCCCTGAGCTTGCAGACTGATTCAAAAAATATATTATCTAACCCCTCATTATTGTACTTCACATGCTTCCCTCTTCTGTATGAAATCATACCCTTCCGCTGCCATTCTATATGTCAGTATACCTTTTTCTGTCAGAAAAAGAAAGTAACATTTCTCATAATTTACCGAAAATATACATATAATCATAAAAAAGCAGGACTTATTGCCTATGTCTGCTGTGCTTGCTATTATCCAAAAATGTAATTCATTTCTATGGGGTGGCCCCCTCCTTCTTCTGCTTATGGGAACGCATCTGTTCTTTTCCTTTTACCTCCATTTTCCTCAGGGAAAAACCTGGAAAGCCGTCCGGATGTCCTTTAAAGGCAAAGATGCTGACCAGAATAACCTTTCCGTTTTTGCCACATTGTCCACTACACTTGCCGCAACGCTCGGTACCGGCAATATCGTAGGTGTTTCTACTGCAGTTGCCCTTGGTGGTCCCGGTGCTGTCTTCTGGTGCTGGATCACCGGTGTACTTGGCATGGCTACCTCCTATGCTGAATGCTATCTCAGCGTAAAGTACCGCAGCAGGGATAAAGCCGGTACACATGCCGGAGGTCCCATGTACGTGTTCCAGAACGGACTCCATATGCCTCTTCTTGGCAGCTTTTACGCTGTTCTGACACTTCTTGCTGCTCTCTTTGTCGGCTGCACGACACAGTCAAATTCCATGGCTGAGACAGGGAAAAGCAGCTTTCACCTTGCACCCTCCCTGACCGGATTCCTGGCTGCCGTCCTGGCAGGCCTTGTCATTGTTGGCGGCATCAGATCTATCGGAAAGGTCTGTGTCCGGCTGGTTCCCATTCTGGCCATCCTGTTTACCGGCAGCTGCCTTCTTCTGCTCTTCCTGAACCGCACCTGCCTGTTTCCGGCAATCGCATTGATCCTGAAGGATGCCTTTACCGGAAAAGCGGTCGGAAGTGGTCTGTCCGCCGGCAGCCTGATGAATGTCCTCCGCTATGGGATTGCCCGTGGATTGTTTACCAACGAAGCCGGCATCGGAACCTCTTCCATTATGGCTGCCGCTTCCAGCGAGGAAAATCCCTCCAGACAGGCCTATGTGTCCATGACTGCCGTATTCTGGGATACCGTCGTCATGTGCCTGCTGAGTGGGCTTGTCATTGTCACTAATATATTAAAAAGACCACAATCCGTACTCCATGCCTCTCAGGGTACCCTTACGGATGCGGCCTTTTCTTCTCTTCCATTTTTTGGAAATGGCTTCCTCTCTGTCTGTCTGATTGCCTTTGCACTGACTACCCTCATCGGCTGGTCCTATCTTGGTGAAAGTGCCATCACCTATCTGACTGGCGGCAGAGGTCTCTTTCTTTATAAGGTAGCTTATATCGTTATGATCTACATAGGTGCAATCCTTCCGCTGCAGACTGTCTGGGAATGTACAGATCTGATCAATGCCTGTATGGTCATTCCAAACGTTCTTGCCCTTTTTCTTCTCCGCAGGGAAATTCAGATCACATAATTATCTATCATCTCCGTCTGCCACTCGACCAGATCTGCCAGCGTTACTCTGTCTACGACTCCCTTGATCGCCTCATCCAGCATCTGCCAGAGCTTCAGCGTAGCACAGGTTTCCTGCCTGTCACAGGTATTGACCTCATCATCCAGACAGGCTACCGGTGCAAGAGAGCCTTCCGTAAGGCGGAGTATCATCCCAACTGTATAGCTTTCCGGATCTCTGGCAAGCTTATAGCCTCCCTGCGGACCGCGGATGCTTTTCACATAACCCGCTTTATTCAAGCTGGAAATGATCTGTTCCAGATATTTATCAGAAATGTCCTGTCTCGCAGCAATATCCTTGATCCTTACCGGGGCATCGCTGTCATGCAGTGCCAGATCCAGCATAAGACGCAGGGCATATCTTCCCTTGGTTGAAATCTTCATACAAAACCTCCTTTTCCCCCATTATACTACTAGTTTACTAGGAATTGCAATAGTTGACTTTTCCTGTATGGATGGGTTACCATAGATAATGTTCCCCTTTTTATGGGGAAATGGAGGTTTTTATGCAGAAAAAATACTGGGGATTTATTCTCCCCTCTACGTTATCTTTTTTATTAACAGGAATTTATTCCATTATTGACGGCATTTTCGTAGGCAGAGCCATGGGTGACATGGGACTGGCTGCTATTAATATTGCCTGGCCGCTTGTAGCACTCATCATCGCCCTTGGTACCGGTATCGGTATGGGGGCTTCTGTTATGGTGTCTTTAAACCGGGGTGCCGGCCGTGATGATGCGGCAGACCAGATGGAGGGAAATGCACTGTTTCTTCTTGTCGTTTCCTCTCTCATCCTGACCGGGATCCTCTATTTCTTTGGTTCTCCCCTGATGACACTTCTGGGAGCCACAGGAGAAGTACATACCCATGCCATGACCTATCTTCACTATATTCTGTATGGTGCGGTGATCCAGACAGTTGCCAGTGGTCTGACACCGCTGATGCGTAACCGTGGTGCTGCCGTTTACTCCATGTGTGCCATGGCCTGCGGCTGTATTCTGAACATCATCCTTGATTATGTTCTGATACTTGTATTTCCATTAGGTCTGATGGGTGCCGCTATTGCAACAGTGCTTGGGCAGCTTGTCACTCTGATCTTTGCCCTTTTCTTCTATTTAAAGAAAGAAAACTGGATCGCCCTTACCAATATAATGCCCTCCGGACCCGCAATCAAATCCATCCTTAAGGTAGCAGCCTCTCCTTTTGGACTGACTTATCTGCCTTCCGTCACCATTATACTGATGAACCTGCAGTGCACCAAATATGGCGGTGATGAAGCTGTCAGCGCCTATGCTGTCCTCGCCTATCTGGTTTCCTTCATGGAGCTTCTCGTTCAGGGTATCAGTGATGGTGCGCAGCCACTCTTAAGCCTGAGCAAGGGCCAGAATGATAAAAAAGCACTGCGCAGCTATACACTGCTTACCTTTGCTCTCGGTATCGGTGTTGGTATCCTGAGCGGCTCCCTTATGTTCCTTCTGCGCCATCAGATCCCCGTTTTCTACGGTACCTCTGATGCTGCAGCAGAGCTGATCGTTCATGCTGCACCTGCTTTTTCTCTTGTTATGGCTCTTTACGGACTGACCAAGCCATCTGTTTCCTACTTCTATGCAACAGAGCATCTGAAGCAGTCCAGTACTCTTGTTTATGGAGAGGTTCTGCTGACAGTCGGTACCATCCTGACACTGCCAATCGTCCTTGAGCTAGATGGCGTATGGTTTACCATGCCCTGCGTACAGATCGTCCTGTCCATACTGGCAGTTCTGTTCCTGCTGACCCAGAAAAAAGAAATTCTTCCTGGAAGCCGGCTGTGATAATGCACGCTTACAGTGCCATTCAGATTGCTGTTGCTCTTGCAGATGCATTTCACTACAGTGTAAATAATCTGCCGGTATTCCTTTCGCCTAATGTGCTGGCCTATCTGATTGAAAACTTTATATCAGTGTTGGCTATATGCTCCGCATTGACTGTTGGTAAGCTGATTTCCACAAACGTCTTATAAAAATCATATGTCTTTCCGTTTTCTTGTGCACAGAGAAGAAAACGGCTGATGATTGCACCGGTACGGTACGATTTCTGAATATGGGCTAAATGTTCGGGTAGATCGTTAGGAAAACCAGTTGCCACTTCTTCTTTCATCAAAAAAGTTATATATCTGGCAGATTGTTTTTGCCAAAGAATACTGGATTCTGGAAAGGATGAACTCATGTCAGCAGAGACTGTAAGCCCCCGTTGTTCCTGCGGCAGGGATTGTGAATGCTGAACCCTTGTATACAAATAGGGATTTTCCATGTACTGGCGAAGCTTATCTCTTTCAATCAAGTCAAAGGAAACAACGCAGTCTGTATCAATATCTGTTTCCTGATACGGCTGTGCTTTCAGCATTTCCAGCATTTCCACTGCCTGCATATGATAGCGCAGCTTCTTCATACGTCTTGTAAGCATTTCCTGCTGCCGTTTTAGTTCTACTATTTTTTCGGCAAACAATTCATGATGCTGTTTCGGTGTAGAAGCTTCCATTCCACAGATTTCCTTCAACTGTAATCCAAGATTTTTATAAAAAATCACATCGGAAATTGTCATTAAATCTTCAATCGTGTATTCCCGATATTGGTTTTCGGATTGTTTTCCGGGATGTAAAACGCCCTTGTCCTCCCAATATCTAAGAGTAGATGCCGGTATATCAAAAAATCTGGCTATTTCACCGATTTGAAATTTCCTGTCCATAAATTTCCCCTTCCATTTTTCAAAACTTACTACTATTTATTCACTATAACATTTTTTCCATTGACCTTCAATTTACTTGAAGGTTTATCCTATGATCAGGAGGGAAACTATCATGGAAAACACTTTAATTTTTGCTTCGGAAAAAGAGATACGTTTCGGAAAACTACTGAAATTTATTATTCCGACATATCTGACTTCACTCTTTAACACAGTTTATACCATTATTGACGGAATTTTTGTTTCTGCATATGTTGGTACCGATGCTTTAGCTTCTATCAACATCGTTTACCCTATTGTGAACGTATTAACTGGAATCGCACTTGTATTTGCAACTGGAGGCAGTGCCGTTGCAGCTTTGCACATTGGTGGTAACAGAAAAGCGGAAGCAGACCGTTCCTTTTCTGTCAGTTCGGTTGCAGCCATCCTGCTTGGGTGCCTTATTTCCCTGCTGGTTCTTGCAAACCTTTCTGCAATCCTGTCCCTGCTCGGTGCGACTGACGTAACGATAGCAGGCTGTAAAACGTATGCACTTTGGTGGCTTCTTGCTGCTCCTGTTGTAATCGGGAAAGAACTGTTTACATATTTTATCCGGGTGGACGGTGCTCCCACATACAGTTTTCTGACAGCTTTATCCGGTGGTATTTTGAATATCATTCTGGACTATGTTCTGATCGGACGAATGCACATGGGGATCTATGGTGCGGCACTGGCAACAATTCTTGGACTGGCATTATCATTTACGATGGGAATTTATTACTTTATCCGTAAACATAAATTTCTTTCCTTTACCATGCATAATTTATCCCTGCATGAAGCAATACACTGTATGATAAATGGTGCATCCGAATTTGTCGATCAGCTTGCCATTGCAATCACAACCATCGTATTTAACCGCACTGCACTCTCCTTTGCCGGTGAAGATGGTGTTGCAGCTGTTTCCATTATCATGTATCTGCAATTTTTATTTATCGGAGTCTACTTTGGTTTTTCTATGGGCATGGCGCCTGTACTGAGTTATGCATATGGAGATCAAAAAATCAGTATATGCCGAAAATTGGAGGGGTATGCTCATCGCTTTTTTATAGCAGCTCCGATTATCATTTATACACTTACCTATTTTCTCGCTCCGGCAGGTGTATCCTGTTTTACAGATAATTCCAGCCCCGTATTTCCTCTTGCTGTATCCGGAATGAGGATCTATGGACTTGGCTTTCTGTTTTCAGGAATCAACATTTACGCTGCTGTCCGGATGATGGCATATGGGAAGGGATATTTTTCTGGTCTGATCACATTTTTGCGCTCATTTGCACTATTGCTTTTATTTTTGGCTGTGCTACCTCTGAGATTTGGTTTAACAGGAGTATGGCTCGCCGTTCCTGCGGCAGAAGCTCTGACCTTACTCGTTTCTGTATGGTTTCTGCGTCCGATGCAACAATAAGAAGACACAAAAGTATTCATATACTTTCCAAAATTCCTTTATTATTCTTAATAATTGTATTGACATTGAAGTAATCCAAACACCTAGGATGTATATCATCAAAAGTTCTCATCCTTCATCACCCTTTCTATAAAATCTTTTCTTCTATCCTTTGCAATC
>ERZ1026860.861-NODE-861-length-17320-cov-4.687576_pt1 | contig 17320 bp, 12 predicted proteins | sample MGYA00380160_ERZ1026860 | MGnify/ENA primary metagenome ERZ1026860 (study PRJEB33269, sample SAMEA4719796) | human gut metagenome | biome: human-associated habitat; feature: organic feature; material: feces | place: Cameroon | collected 2013-10 ... | reverse complement strand
AATAAAAAGTCATTTTGGAAAAATTTACAAATGTTTTTGATGTGCATGGATATTCTATATATGGGCCAAAAATTGGCAAAAAATATCGAAAAATGTATACAAATTTTAAAAACAAGTGAACGCTGAAATAGTTTAAAATGTCCGTTCAGGACAATTATTTGTCCTAAAAAATGTAGAATTTTAATGTGTGGATGCGCTATAATAAAGATACAAAGATAAAAAGAGTCATTTAACGGCGTGTCAGGACTCGGCGTAGTGTTTATGTGGGGCTTTCGGCGCGGGATATTTTTACGGCGGTGTTAGTGATGGCGGAAAGAAAAATTATTTTAAACGGGAAAAAGTATCTGCATTTTCCGATTGTTAATACAAAGGGGAAATATGCCGAAGATAAGGCGTATTCGTACATAAAAATTTCGGTTGATAATGAATACAGCAATACATTTTATATAAAGCTCGGAATGCCTTGCGATTTTTATGCGCCTTATTATGTAGGCAAAAATAAAGATGTATGCGTGCTGTCTTGCGTGGATTGGTCTCAGGATTTGTTGGAAGACGTAGTTGCAGGAGACGAGCCGGAAAAAGAGCCGCGGTTGTATCCCTCATTGTATGCCGACGAGTTTCGTCAGCAATATCACTTTACCGCGCTTCGCGGGTGGTTGAACGATCCGAACGGATTGTTTTATAAAGATGGTGTGTTTCATCTGTACTTTCAGCATAACCCGTTGGGAATTTTTCACGGTGGCGTAAACGTTTCATGGGGACATGCGATCTCGTCGGATCTGATTTGTTGGAAGGAAAAGCATGATGCGATTTATCCGATGCGGACACAGGCGTTTGTGGCAAGCGGTTCATCGTTTGTCGATAAAGAAAATAAATTTGGTTACGGAAAAGACGCGATCTTTTCTGCGCATACGGAGCTTCGAGCTACAGATTTTAAAGGATACGGCGATTGCAGGACAACAGGGCAATATGTTTGTGTGAGCGATGACGGGGGAGAAACTTTCCGCGAGATATCTAACGACCCGCAGATCTTTGTACCGGCAGGAGAAGATTGGCGTGATCCAAAGTTGTTCCTTACGGATGAAGGGCGGCTCTGTATGGCGGTGTATGAACGGGAAAACGCGCGGAATTGTATTACTTTTTATTCCTCGGAAGACATAAAAAACTGGAAAGTCGAATCGCGACTGATGGATTTATATGAATGTCCGGATATATTTCCGTTGGAGGCAGAAACAGGCGAAAGAAAATGGGTTTTGTACGCCGGTGACGGGAAGTATCGTATAGGCGATTTTCGAAATTGTATTTTTACGAAAAATGGCGGCGAAGGGTATCTGGATTATGGGATGTGTTACGCCGGACAGACGTTTGCAAATTATCCTTCAAAAGAAAAAAGGTATCATATTGCGTGGATCAATTCGGACGAATGGGATAAAAACGGTAAGTTTTATACGCCGAAAAAATGTTTTTCGCAAAGTATGTCTTTAGCATGCGAACTTAGTTTACATAAAAAAAGCGATGGAATGTTTTATGTTTCCCGTAGACCATGCGACAATGTGTACGGGTTACGTAAAAAAATAATAACAGAGTTCTCAGGGACTTTTGAAGGAAAAATCGTTTTTCCGAACGAAAATTGCAGCGAAGCAACGTTGAAAATCGATTCACAATCCGTTGTCAGAATATACATAGGCGAAGCTTATGTGATTTTCGACCCTGTCAACCGGGTGATGATAACGCCGAAAGGAGAAGTTTCGGTGAATTTCGAGAAACTAAATTTGGATATTTTTATTGACGTAACTTCAATCGAAATTTTTGTGAACGAAACGTATTCGATTACTTTCTCCTCTTATTCATTTGACTGTAATATCCGTGTTTTTTCAGAAAAAGCAAAAATCGAGACGCAGATTTATAAGTTACGATCTATACACGGCGAAAGAGAAAAAAACAATGTTTGAAAAAGCGAAATGGATTTGGACGGACGGCGCAACAATGCAGGATGCGCATATTTCGTTCTTCGAATCAGCAGTAAAATCGAGTGCTACAAAAATCTATCTCTCGTGCGATGGTGATTTTGCGTTATACATAAACGGAAAATTAGCGGGATTCGGTCAGTACGGCGATTATCCGTGGTATAAATCTGTAGAGATAATCGATATTACTTCTTTTCTTACCGATGAAATAAACGAAATCCGTATCGACGTATGGTATTACGGCGAATCGACTTTTAATTATTATAAAAGTAGCGCGGGATTGATATACGAAATCATTTCGGAGGGAAAAACGATTGCTTTTTCTTCGAAAAATACGAATTGTGCGGAGAGTGCGGGGTTTGTTCAGGGCAGAGAAAAAAACATTACGTGGCTATTAGGATACGGATACTGTTACGACGCGCGCCTTCCGCAAGGGAAAAGACGAGCGGCAAGCGAGATCGTTAAGATATGTACGTTCGTTTCTCGACCGGTGGAGAGACTGTATATTGCGGATAGCATTAGAGGGAAAGTAATCGGTAACGGGGGAATTTACGATCTCGGCAAAGAAACGGTCGGATTTCTTCGCCTGAATTTCAGCACCGAAAACGGTAAAATCTTAAAGATTCGATATGGAGAACATCTTACCGACGGGTCGGTGCGTTGGAGGGTTTCGCAATGCGGCGAGTTGTATAACGATCGTGATTATAAATATGAGCTGGAATTTATCGGGAGCGGAAAAAACGAAAACCTGCTTATACCATTCCGAATTCTTGCGTGCCGATATATCCAAGTTGAATGTGACGGAAAATATCGTATTGATTATATCGGCATAGAGGAAGTGTTATACCCCGTTGAAGAACGTAGCGTTACGTTGGCCGTTCCGATTCGAAATAGTATTTATAAAACGGCTTGTCGTACTTTACGATTATGTATGCATCAGCACTTTGAGGACTGTCCTCTCCGAGAACAAGCGTTATATGCAGGTGATGGTATGTTGGAAATGCGTTATGCTTACGCGGCATTCACAGAAACAAATTATCAAAAAGCTTCGCTTGCACTTTTGGCAGAAGGACAAAGAGAAGACGGGTTGCTGCCGATTTGCGCGCCTTCTTCCGTAAATAAAACAATACCTTCGTTTTCTTTGCTGTATATTAAAGCCTTGAAAGAGTATTACGATGCGTCCGGTGATACAAGCTTGCTTATAAAATATTTTCCGCGGGCGAAACGTCTTGTCGATTTGTTTTTATCGCGCAAGAAAAACGGCATTGTACCAAGGTTTTACGGGAAAGAAGAATATTGGAATTTTTATGAGTGGACCGATGGGCTGGTAGACGGCACGCAAGAGTCAGACAGCGCTTTGAATTTATTGCTGGCGATAGTATTGGGCGATTTTGGCGATTTGTGCGAAACGATCGGAAAAAATGCGGATGCGGAAAATTATCGAAATGAAAAAAATGAAATCGATAGAGAGGTGAAACGCCGTTTTTATTGCAAAGAAACAGGCGTATTCAAAACTTATGATGATGGAGGTTTTCATAAGCTGGTAAACGCGTGGGGCGTTTTATCGGATTCGTTGACGAAGCAGGAGAACGAGAATTTATGTGAGAAATTAATCAAAAAAAATGGTTTGGAAGATTGTACGTTAAGTATGACAGCGTTTTTATACGACGCCTTGATCAAAACCGATAAAAAGCGTTATACAACGTTTATTTTGAATGATATCGATCAAAAATTTTCTTATATGCTGGCATGCGGCGCAACGAGCTTTTGGGAAACTTTACTCGGCGAAAAAGATATGGGGGGCTCGGGAAGTTTGTGTCATGGTTGGAGTGCATTGCCCGTGTATTATTATCGATTACTCGATGACTCGGCAAAGGAGAAAAAATGAAAAGGCTTGGAACTTATCTTCGCGAAAAATATGACGATAAAGCAGAATATACCCAAGAAGATTTCGTTTTTTCGGAAAATTATCGGAATATTAAAGCGATTTATTATCGCGTATACGATAATAAAAAAGTTTTTGCTTTCATAGGATTTCCTGAAACGCCTCCGCCCGAAAACGGATACCCGGCCGTAGTTCTGTTTCACGGCGGAATGGGGAAAGCATATTTTGAATGGGTAAAAATATGGACGGAAAGAGGATATGCGGCAATCGCTCCCGATTTTAACGCGCAATATGCGGACAGTCGTACGAATCGCACAGAAAAAAACAAGTATGGCGGACCGAAAGGCTATGGCTCTACGCTTATCGAGGATATGAAGGATGCTGACCCGTGGATTTATTTCAGCGTTTTAAGTGCAAAAAAGGCGTTAGACGTTTTATTAGATTCGGGATGCGGGAAAATCAATGCAAACAGGATTTTTGCAGAGGGAATTTCGTGGGGCGGCGCGACGGCGTTGATTTTCGCCGCCGAAGAAACGCGACTTCGCGCGCTTTCCGTTAAATATACATCTGCTTTTATCGCCGATAGTCGATGGGGAAAGGAAGATATGTCGTTGAATAAACTGACGGAAAAAGAGTTACGGCAATATAACAATTTTTTTGATCCGCGGACATATTTGAAAAAAATACATATTCCCGTTTTGCTGGCTGCGGGCGCGGACGATCCTTGCTTTACTGTAAAAAATCGGAAACAAACAAGCGATTTGCTTGGCGGAACGGTCCGTTTTTCGTATCGTACACGTTTTTATCATGGGCAGAATGAGGGAAGCGAAGGTGGGGAAAGCGGTTTGTTTTTTGATTTTGTTTGCGGAAAGCAAAAGTTTCCGAAACCCGTTTGTTTTGCACAAGCGGATACATTGCAAATTTACGAAGCGGAAAATTTGGTGAAAAAAACGCTTGCTTTCACTTATGATAATCCAAAAGATACGGAGAGATGCGATTGGGAGGTAAAGTTATTCGAGGACGATGAGGTGGAACTTCCGCCATTGGCTCAGGCGTGGTTTATTTACGGCGAAACAACGGATGGCAGCATATGTTCTTCCGACGTATATTTTTGTAAGACAAATAAAAGAGATTCGAATAAGGGAGAAAAAAGCGATGCATGAAAAAAGAAGGGTATTATTAAAAATAACAGCAGGAATGCTTGCAACTTGTTTTGCGGCAATTATTTTCCCGTTGATTTCGCGGAGGACGGTTGCAATACAAGCAACGGCGGACGAAACCGTTACGGAAAAATTATTGTTACAGTCAAAAAATCTGACCTACGCTAAATATCCCGATGATGGTGGTAACGCGTATTTTTGGTGCAGAGCGGAAGGCGACAAGGATTGTTTTGCCAATCCTTCCGATGCGTTCTATACCCCCGGTGCAACATATAATATTGCGTTATGCTTCACCGCTCCGTTTGATATGACGCTCGGAGAAAATTTCGGCACCATGCAACGGCAATACACCGTTGGAAACGACAAGGGCGACGGCGTTTATTTTTCGATGATTCGCGAAGCGGAAAAACTATATCCGGAAAATAAGAACGAAGAGCTTGTTCCCGAAGATCTTAAGGATATCACGCTGAACAAAACGCTTTCGTTATCACGCGGAGAAAAGTTGTATTTTATGCTTTCTTGCGGCGATAATCATAACAGCGCGTGGGATAGTGCGTTTATGCGAATAGCCTTTTCATATACGACAGAATCGGGCGGCGGAACATTCGTGGCAACCGATGAAGCGTATACAACCGAAGAAAGCGGCGAAGATAGCTCTGAGCATTTTGCCGGTTTTAAAAAAAATCAAATAGTGTCTTATCAGTATCTTACAGTAAAAAAAGGAGCGGAACGGGCTGATGAAAATACAGACGGGATAAGTGTGATTCTCAGCGAACAAAATCTTATTTGCGGCAGTTTCGACGGAATCGATAAATTATGGCTCGAAAGCGAGGATAAAAGAAATACGTTTTATTCGCATTATGGTGCTTATGATTATATTACTCCCGGGGAGTACGATGCGGTGGCTTTAAGATTCACCGCGCCTTGCAACGGACGGATATCAAATGCGTTCGGTTGCGGCGAAATGATTAACGAGTTTTCATCGGAACAATCATCAGACGGCGTGCGGATCAGCGTGGTTGTGAAAAACGAAGTGATTTATCCGAGCCGCGGAATGTGGAAAAACGTGCCGTATGCAGGAGAAGAATCGCTGAAAATTTCTTTTAATTCAATTGATTTGAAAAAGGGCGAAACGTTGTATTACATCGTGGACAACGGCGGTAATTCTAACATTGCCTACGATTCGGCAAAAGCGCGATTCGGCTTTATGTGGAAGAGCGCAACGGGTGAAAGATATGTGGATTTGGCAAGCGAGTATGCCGCCGAAGGCACGGAAGAAAATGTTTCGTTCGGTGCATATAAAAAGAAGGACGTGATTTCTTATGTACGAATCTCATATTTAAGCGAACGTAAAGATGTGGGCGAAGTAAGCATGATTGAATCGGGCGAAAAGCTGTCGCTTGCAAAAGAAGACGCTTATTTTCTCGACGATCACTATTATGCGATAAGCGATTCGAAATTTCTTGTCTATAAAAATTGGGTGCAGCCCGGATATGTAATTGCCATAGGAATCGAATGGACGGCGCCGGAAGACGGAAGAGTGGATATTTCGGGTACATATTTAAAATTGCAGGATTGGTGCGCGTATTATCTGATTCATCCTACGGAAGCGGGTGTTTATGCAAATGGCGTAAGATTCCGGATTTTAAAAAACGATTGTCCGGCATATCCAGCTACGGATTGGTGCGTTGTAAATACGGAAGGGAAACATTCGATTGAGGATTTCGGCGTACTATCCGTGAAAGCCGGTGATAGACTTACGCTTTTAATCGATGCTAACAAAGAATTGAATTTTGATTGCGTGGAAACTGATTTTATCATAAATTTTGCTAAAACAGATAGCAAATTTACGGCAAGATATGGTAGCGTGCTGGATTTTGAAGATGAAGAAAAATCGCTTGCTTGGAAATTTTATGCAGTAACAATCACCGATGAGACGGAACGGAAGCTGACGCCCGGAGAAAGTGAAATTCCTTCGTTTTCCTATATGGCAGCGAAAGGCGGATGCTTTTCTTCAATCAACGGAAAAGCCTGGTTGACAATCTCAAGTGTTGCAGTATTCGTTGCAAGTATTTCGATTCTGCGGAGAAACAAGAACAAAGAAGGTGAGGGAGATGATAAAAAAACAAAATAAATTTTTCGGATGCGCGATTGCTTTGCTGATTGTTTCCTGTTTGGTCCATTTTACAGCCTGCAAAGAAAAGAATTCAGAATTTAAAAATATGGTCGAGCTTGCCGATAACGGAGAATTGCTTTCAAATCCGGATATGGGCTGGAATCTTTCCTATTACGCCAACAGTCTTGTCGGATACGGCAGTCAGTTAAAACCGAACGATTATCTCGATGATTATCCTTGTTCAACCGTGTTTTTTCGGTTAGGCTGGAATTTTTTTGAGCCGGAAGAAGGGAAATATAATTGGACGGTGGTTGATGATATAGCAGATCAATGGATCGCAAGAGGAAAGCGGGTTGCGTTTTGTTGGGCGGCAACGTATCTCGGCGATCAATCCACGCCGCTTTGGGTGAGAGAAGCGGGGGCACAGGGCGCAGAGTATTATTGGAAGCGAGACGTATGCGATGGAAAAGATGGCGTATATATGGCTTATGATGCACAGAACGGAGAATCTTTACTTGTAGGTGCGTCCTTCGATATCGATAATTACGGCGATGATGTGCGCGAATGGATTTTGAATAGAGGTGCGCGAAAGGACAAAAATTACAACGGTGGAGAAGATGTTGCACTTGACGACGTGGAACATTATCGCGGAACGTGGGTTGCGTATTACGATGATCCCGTATTTTTGGAAAAACTCGCAAATTTTTTAAAAGCGGCGGCGGAACATTATGAAAGCGATAAATATGAAGGCAAAATAGAGTTTATAGAAGTAGGATCGTTCGGCGATTGGGGGGAGCAACACGCAAGTTTTTCAAAATTGAATCCCGTGGACGCAAATATCAAACGTACGCACTATGCTTTGTATGCGAAATATTTTAAAAAGACACAACTTATGGTGAACGATGACGCTGTTTCGGACAGTACAGATTTAATAGAATACACGAAGAGTCTCGGGTTCGGCGTGTCGGATCACAGCGTGCAGACGGGAATAACGATGGAGCAACAAGGAAATGCCGCCGCGGCAGGGATGTATTATTCCTCTCGTCCCGTTCTTCTGGAACAACACAACGGTACAGGAATTACGAAAGTATATTACGACAGTATCAATACCTGCCACGCTACTTACGCACGGATCAATGCAAATCCATATATGTGTTTGGCGAGCGAGTGGACGGATAAAGCTACTTTGAGGCTTGGTTATCGATTGAATTTTACAAAAGTTTCTTTCAGCGATTTCGCGGCGGGGAAAACTTTGCATATTTCTTTTGAGATGAGAAACACGGGCGCCGCGCCTTGCTATAAAGGCGGTAATCCGGTTTTTCGTATCGTAAACAGCATAGGGCGCACTGTAGCTGAGGGCGTCAGCGATTTTAACGTAAAAGATTTGAAAACGGCGCAGACTGCAAATGCGGCAAAAACGAAAGAAGGAACGGCAAGTCTTATGATGCCGGATTCTTTGCCCGGCGGAAAATATTATCTTACCGTTTCCGTCTGCCTTAACGGTGAAGACAGATATAATTTGCCGCTCGAAAATCGGGACGGGGATCGGAAACGCTATAAAATTGCTTCGTTTTCAGTTGATTATTAAGGAGCGTGAAGCGAATGAATAACGATGGCGTATCAATAAATACAGATGAAAAAAGCGGTGTGAGACAGGGGGAATACAGGCAGAAAATACTAAAGCGCAGGTATCTATGGAAAAAGAATTTCAGTTATTATTTGATGTTCGTGCCTTGCGCAGTGCTTTTGATTATGTTTTCCTATGTGCCAATGATGGGAATCGTGCTTGCGTTTAAAGATTTTTATCCGAAACTCGGCATATTCGGCAGTCCTTTTGCGACGCCTGCTACAAAATACTTTGAAAAATTGTTTTCGGATTATTATTTTTGGGTAACTTTGAAAAACACGTTGGCGATATCTTCGCTGCGGATTCTTGCCTGCTTTCCGTTTACCGTATTTTCGGCTTTGTTGTTCAACGAATTGAAATCGCCTCGTTACGGAAAATTCGTACAGACGGTGTTATATATTCCTTATTTCATATCGTGGGTGGTAATGGCCGGAATGGTAAAAATGATTTTCGGATATGATGGTATGGTAAACAGCGTTTTTGTTTCGATTGGCGGCGAAAGAACGGATTTTTTAACATCGAGCGGACCGTTTCTGGCGCTGATTATTTTAGTGGATATGTGGAAGTCGTCAGGCTATGGAATGATCATTTATTTGGCATCGATATCTTCAATCGATCAATCTTTATACGAAGCCGTGGAAATCGATGGGGGAAACAGATGGAATAAAATGATGGCGGTAACGTTGCCCGGAATTAAAACGGCGATTACGATTCAGCTTGTGTTGTCGGTATCGGGCGTATTAAACGGCGGATTCGATCAAATATTTAACCTGTATTCCACTCCGGTATACGATGTGGCGGATATTCTTGATACTTATATATACCGTATGGGAATCGATGCGGGGAAGGTGGAACTCGGCACAGCGTTAGGATTTTTCAAATCCGTCGTAGGATTTTTACTGATTGTCATCGCAAACAAAGTTTGCAAATTACTCGGAGGCGATGGAGTATGGTAAAAAAAAGAGGAAAAAATAAAAATAATTTCGTCGATTGGCTAATCGTGGCATTTTTCGGAATTTGGGTGGCGATTTCGCTGATTCCGTTGTTCAATATTTTTTCGTTGTCGCTTGCCGATGATAAAACGGCTTTGGCTCACCCCGGAATGTTGCTACCGCCGTTGAAAACTTCGACTTTCGGTTCGTATAAAGCAATTTTTAAAAGCGAAGCGATTTATCGTAGCTTTCTTATCTCGCTTCTCGTAACGGCGATTGCTACGACAATTCATATTGTTACAACGTTGCTTTCCGGATTTGTCCTTTCGAATAAAAGGCTTCCCGGGCGGAACGCATTGTTGCTTTTTATTCTGATCACTATGCTTTTCGGCGGCGGATTGATTCCTACGTACCTTGTGATTTCTTCTTACGGTATGGTAGACACAATGTGGGTGTTGATTTTACCTGGCGCGGTGAGCGGATACAGCATCATACTGATGAAAAATTTTATATCGAATATCCCCGCGAGTCTGATCGAGGCGGCGGAAGTGGACGGGGCGAATCCTTTTTATATTTTAGCACGTATTGTCGCTCCTCTTTCCGTGCCGATTATTGCAACGCTCGCCTTGATGTGTGCCGTGGGGAAATGGAACGATTGGATGACCGGGTTTATTTATATTAAAAAGAATAAGTTGCTCTGGCCGTTTCAGAATGTATTACAAACTTTGGTTGTGAATGCGGATACTCAGAATTCGGTGGGAATGGATTTATCGAAATTTAACGAGTCTTTTAAAAATGCATTGATTGTAGTATCTTTGATTCCCGTGATCGTTATTTATCTTTTGGCACAGAGATTTTTGATCAAGGGCATATTTATCGGCTCAGTGAAAGAATAAAAAATAAATATTTATGAAGGAGAAGGATTAAATGAAAAAACGAAAAAAAACATTTTGTTTTATTCTTGCAGTATCGGCGGTGTTAACGACGGGCTGTGCGGGCGTAAACTCAGGCGGTATGGAATATGATTTTACCGAAAGCGATGAGAAAATCGCATACACGTTTTTTGCTCCGAATTGGCAGGATTACGAAGGCGCGCAAAAAGATCGGGTGATTGCTTTTCTCGAAGAAAAATTCAATATAGCGATAAATATCACCGGATCGAGCAGCGGCACGTGGCAATCGCGGATAGCAACGGAAATCGCAGACAACAATACGCCGGACGTGTTTTTCTCATTGCCCAATACTTCCACATACACCGACTATATCAAGAAGCAAATTATCACTGACCTTAACCCGTATATAGAAAAAGCACAGGCAAATACGCTTGCCGGGGTTTTGACATCCGAACAGTATAAAACGAGTACTTTGATAGACGGAAAAAATTACTTTTTACCGCAAAGCGTCGGGTATACGACTCGTATCATTTCGGTTCGGAAAGATTGGATGGCAAAATGGAATGTGGCTTCGGTATCGGATGGAGGCAGAGGGCTTGGTGAAGACGAAAAGTTTTCCGTTCCGGATACGCTTTCCGATTTTACATCGATGCTTACTTATTTCAGAGAAAGAGATCCCGATGGCGACGGAAAAAAGAATACCTACGGACTTGCGTTGAGTAAAAATTTTGATTTTGTACAAGACTTTTTCGCTACGTTCGGCTTACAACCCGAATACTATATCGATGCCGATGAGAAATTTCAATTGAGCGTGTACAATGAAAATTACGATAAAATGCTTGATTGGTTTAAGGCGGGCAACGAAAGCGGGTATATTCAAACAGGATTCTATGCAATGGAAGAAGGAGACGCCGTAAGAAATTTCTTGACGGGAAAGTGCGGCGCGCTTGTTTCCACGGGGGATGGTCAGCTGGATGGTCTGATTTCTTCGATAGAAAAGCAGAATAACGGAAGTTATAAAGATTTTATTACGTTATTAGCTCCGCCCGACAGCGATGACGGAAAATATAAAGGTGCGTTTAAAGGCTGGAATTTCTTTTGGGGTGGTTGGAGCATATCCGCAGAAGCCAAAGAACCGATGAGGCTTATACGACTTTTTGATTATCTTGTAAGTCCGGAGGGACAGGACTTAATGGTGTACGGCGTGAAAGGTGTACATTATACTGTGGAAGACGGCAAAAAAATTCCGAATCTGAAAGAGCGGCTTGCCGATGGCGTATCTCCGTATGCGTTTTTGTCGCCCAACGATCGCAATGTAGACGTAGACGGCGTTATGAAACGCGAAGTAACGGGGCGGTACGTGATCGGTACGCAGTGGATGCCTTGTCCGTATACGTTAGAAAACGGGAAATTGAAAACGAATTATCCCTACGATACGGCGAAAGACGCCGAATTGACGAAATTACAGTATAAATACACCACCGAAAATCTGAATTTCAACGCGCTTCGCACAATCATTTCCGATCCTGATATTAACGACTATAGTACGAAAATTGTCGATGCGGTGGAAATCTATACCACGAACGTAATAGCAGGAAAGAACAAACAGGCTGAATGGGACAGTTTGCAGAAAAAGCTTATGTCCTATCATAAAGACGATGTTCTGAATTACGTCAACCGGTAAGGAACGAATTCTGAATAAAAAAAATAAAAGGAGAAAATGTTATGATGAAAAACAAAAAGCAACAAATCGGCGCGGTACTTGCCGGCGCTTGCATTGCCGCATTTTTGGGCTGTCTTACGGATCGAGCGGGTGAAAATAAAATTTTCGCGGAATCGGCGTATACAACCAAAATGTACGCCTCGGAAATGAGTTATGATGAATCGACGGGAAAACGCGTAGACGCTGATGGAAATCAATTCGGTTTAAGCGATTGGTACAGTATCGAATCGGGGGCAAATTCCGCCACCGCGTTCGTGTTTAAAGTGCCGGAGGCGGAAACGACGGCAACGCTGACTTTTAAACACTTGAACGTTATCAAGGGCGCGAACGGATTGTTCTCGATTTTAAAAAAGTCGACAAATTCTGATGATTGCGAAGTAGTCTATCCGAAGGAAGGAAAATGGAGAGCGCTTCAGCAGGATGCCGATTCTTCTCAGTCGGATATAACGGTGCAGGCAAACGGCGGAGATAAATATTATTTTTCGTATTATTCTTCTATTGAAGATAAAACAAAGGATTGGTTTTTCTATCCGATTCTCGTGCAGGTGAACGGCGGCGAACATTGGGACGCAACCAAAACAAACTATCTTAATCCTGCTGCTGCCGAAAACACTACCGCAGACTATTTTGGTAAAATGTATACGTATAGAGATCTTGCTTCATATGAAACGCTTACGTTATCAAATTCAATCAGCTTTGTTGATCAGAGCGGAAAATCGCTGAAAAACATAACTTTGAAAGGAATGAAATACACTCTTCCGGAACTGGATATCGGAAACGACGTATATACGGGTTATGAGATTGACGGAAAAAAATATAAGGCCGGTGATGAAATCTATCCGTTGACTGCTTCTACGATTAAAGTCACCGAAAAGAAGCGTTTGACAAATATCGTAGTGGAAAAGATGACGTATAATTCCGTTACGGGGAAACGCGAAACGCCGGACGGGAACGAATGTTGGCTTTTTTCCGGCGATTGGAAAGAAATCAAGTCGTCTGATAAAACGGCTACGGCTCTTGTTTTCAAAGTACCTGAAGACGTGGAAACCGCAAAGCTGCAATTTGAAAACCTCGGCTTGATTTACGGAGACGGCGAAAAAGGGAAGTTTTCTATTTTGCGTGAAGCAATCGGGGCAAACGGAAAATGCGAGATCATTTACCCATCCGATGACTTATGGAAAATTCTTCCGAAGGGTAGCGGAGACTCCTCTTGGGAGAACATAACTATACAGGCGAAAGGAGGCGATAAGTTTTATATTTCATATTACGACTCTTCGAAAGGCGGCAACGCGGCGTTTTTTCCTGTGGGAGTGCGAGTTAACGATCGAGATTGTTGGGACGCAAGTAAGACAAAGTGGATAAATCCTGCAGATAAAGACGGCGTTTGTAATCTGAACTTTTTCGGAAACGGTGTAAATACGTATACAAACGAACAACTTTGCGATTATGTAGCGTTTTCTTTTGATAGCACCTTGACTATTGCAGACGAGTCCGGCGAAACGCTTTCAACTATCGCATGCAATTCGAAAACGGGTTGTAAACTGCCCGAATTAAACAGCAAAAAACACGCCTATTACTTAGCGGACGATGTGGCGTTTAAAATCGGAGATACGTTTATCGCTACGGAAGATACGAAGCTCTTTTATAAAACAGATTGTCTTTTGGGTGCATGGGTGGATGAGCGCCCCGCAAAAATCGGCGTGGATGGAACGAAGGGATATTATCCTTGCGAATTGTGTGATAAAAAATATGATGCAGATTATAGCGAAATATCGGATTTATCCGTTCCCGCACTGAAAGGATTGAAATTCGGATCGATTTCTTTGGGCGGAGATATCGGCTTGAATTTTTACGTGTATTTGGGAAACGATGCAACGCTTTCTCCAACCGCCGTTCTCTCGGCCGAGAATAAAGTCGACGTGCACCAAAACGGCGTCTGGCACAAGGGAAGCGGTTGCTATGTGTTCACTTATCCGCTTGCTCCGAAAGATTATAAGGACAGGGTAAAAATTTCCGTTGTCGGAGAAAATATAGAATCGACTTTTTGCGTTGAAGACTATGCGAGATTGCTTCCAGAAACTGATAGCGCATATGCGCTGACTCAGGCGATGTTAGCCTATTGTGAGGCGGCGCGGGCGTATTTTGCGGGCGAAACCGTAAAAAACGCAACGGGAAACATAACAGATGACTTATCGGCATATAAAGCAAGCGCGACGGGCGAAAAAGGCAACATAACCGCGGTGTATTTTTCCGTCGTTCTTGAAACAAAAACAACGATATGCATATATTTCAGGACGGATGAGGCATTGCCGACTTGCCGATACGGCAACGATACGCTTACACCGGAAAAGGTTGTAGAAGGAGATAATCTTTATGTAATCAGATTGCAGAATATCTCTTCCGATGATTTTGGAAAGTCTTACGAGGTTGCGATAGGATCTTTAAACGTGTCTTACAGCGTGTACGCATACATAAATACGCAAAAAACAACACAAAACATTGCGCTCGGTAACGTTGTGCGCGCTTTGTATGCGTATGGGAAATGTGCAAGCGACTATTTTGCGGAGGAGTGAAAATGAAACGTAAAAATTACGAAAGTTGCGAAATAACGATTTGTGCAATCGGAAACGATGTAATCACTTCTTCCGGTGATACTTATTTCGATAACGAATTGCCCTTGGTATCTTTGGATGATCCGTTTAAAAAATGACGAAAAAAATGAAGAAAATTATATGTTTAATTCTGTCGATCGGCTGCGTAGTTTTATCCGCTTGCGGCAAAACAGACGATAAGAATAATGACGATCGACCGGAAAATCGACAAGAAAGGCAGATCCCCGGGACTCAAACCGAGAATGAATTGCCGCTTGTTCCTTTGGAATAACAAAAAACAGCATTCTGCCGAAGAAAGCAACAGGGAAAGTAGATGCTTTCTTCGGGCAGATTTAAAACAGATATTTGATGAAACGGAAGGAATGGAAAATTGATCTTTTCAACGGGTGAAATACTTGCGGACATGATCGCAAAAAAAGAAGGCGGAAGAACATCGTATACCGGATATGCGGGTGGCGCACCTTTCAATTTGGCGTGTGCGGCAGAAAAATACGGTGCAAAATGTGTGTTTTACGGGTGCGTCGGGAATGATAAATTCGGTGATTTTTTAAGTGATTTTGCAAAAGAAAGGTTGGCTTCGGCTGATATAGAAAAAGACGATTCCGTCAATACGACGTTGGCTTTCGTGGATCTCGATCAGCGCGGAGAACGTTCGTTTTCTTTCTATCGAAAAAATACTGCCGATTATAGGTTAAAAATCGAAAGAGCGAAAAAATATATTTCCGAATGTTCGATTTTACATTTAGGTTCTTTGATTTTAAGCGAAAAACAGGGCAGAAAATATGCCGATCGGGCAATCGATTTTGCTAAAAAGAACAGGAAATTAGTCTCTTTCGATGTAAATTATCGTTCGGATATATTTCAAAGCGATAAAAAAGCAATCGAAATATACGGTAAATATATAAAGCGTGCCGATATCGTTAAGTTTTCAAGCGAAGAAATTGACTTGTTTACACGCGCAGCAAGCCTTGAAGAACGAATGATTGAAGTGCGTGGAAACGATAAAGATAAATTTATCGCGGTTACTTTGGGAAAAGACGGCAGCGCGTACCTGTACGGCAACGATTACCGCATTGTTTCGTCTGTTCGAGTAACTTCAACGGATACAACCGGCGCGGGCGACGCTTTTTTCGGCGCGTTGCTTTCGAGAATCGATCAATACGGTTTTAACGACCTTAATCACGGCGTATATTTTTCCAATATCGTAGGAGCGTTAACTACAACAAAAAAAGGAGCGATCGACGGGTTGCCCGATCCTGAAGAAATCGCGATGCATTATAAATCAAATAATTGTAAAGAGGTGTATAAACCATGAAAATCACATTTTTAGGCGCAGGCAGCACGGTATTCGCAAAAAACGTTCTCGGCGATTGCCTTTTGGCGGAAGGACTGTCGCAGTTCGATATTGCGCTTCTTGATATTGACGGCGATCGTCTGGAAGAATCTTACGCGTTGATTTGTGCGTTGCGCGATAAATATAAACCGGAAGTAACGATAAGTAAATATCTTGCGAGTGATGAAAATCAAACGAAAAAGGCATTTGAAAACGCGCAATATATCGTAAACGCGATACAGGTGGGTGGCTATCAACCTTGCACGGTGACGGATTTTGAAATCCCTAAAAAATACGGGCTTCGCCAAACAATCGGCGATACTTTGGGAATAGGAGGAATTTTCCGTGCTTTACGCACGATTCCCGTGCTGAAAAAGTATGCCGATATTATCGAAGAAGTCGCTCCGAACGCATTGTTTTTAAATTATGTAAATCCGATGAGCATTCTTTCCGGATATATGCAGCGTTTTACTAAGGTAAAAACTGTAGGACTTTGTCATTCCTGTCAGGTAGTGGTATCCGGCATCAATGCAGCGTTGAAAGAAGAAAAATTAAACGATGCAAGATATACTTTGGCGGGAATCAATCATATGTGTTGGTTGTTGACGCTGACAGATAAAGACGGAAATGATTTGTATCCGTTATTCAAAGATAAATTTAATGAAAAACGTCCGGAATGGGATCTTGTGCGTCTTGAAATTATGAATCGTTTTGGATATTATAATACCGAAAGCAGTGAACATACTGCCGAATATCATCCATATTTCATCAAAAAAGATTATCCGGAATTGATTAAAAAATTTAATATTCCACTTGACGAATACCCCAAGCGGTGCGTTAAACAGATGGAAAATTGGAAGGAACTACGCAAAAAAATTACTTTGCCGGAAAACGTTGTTCATACACGAAGTCGCGAATATGCGTCGAGAATTATCGAAGCAATGGAAACGGGTAAACCGTATAAAATTTACGGAAATGTTCAGAATACGCACCTTATTACTAATTTACCGGAAAAAGCTTGTGTGGAAGTACCGATTATGGTCGATGAAAACGGTTTGCATCCTTGCTACGT
>ERZ1026860.856-NODE-856-length-17389-cov-19.316661_pt1 | contig 17389 bp, 18 predicted proteins | sample MGYA00380160_ERZ1026860 | MGnify/ENA primary metagenome ERZ1026860 (study PRJEB33269, sample SAMEA4719796) | human gut metagenome | biome: human-associated habitat; feature: organic feature; material: feces | place: Cameroon | collected 2013-10 ... | reverse complement strand
TCGGAAGCCTGTTTGATGTTCATTTGCTTCACCTCCGCCCTTACATTACACCTTAAAGCCGGTTGAAGGTCAAGGGTTTTGCGCAAAAAAGCTGTTGTTCATGGTCAGCATCCTCGCCCTCTCAGGCGCTATCGCGCCAGCTCTCCCAAAGGGAGAGCCCTTGGCAAAGAGATAAAGTTTTCGTAGACTTGCTGATCGTGCCCACTTTGGGGGAGATTCCAAGCAATGCGAAACTAAGCGGGCGAGATGGCCAAAGTATCCGTTTCTGTAACTTAAAAGGGGTTGCTGCACCAAAATGTGCAGCAGCCCCTTTTAAAGTTTTTTTGCGCGTATATGGCGGCTTTTTTAGTCCGCAGACTGGCAGAACAGGCTGAAGGTGCGGTAAGCCATGTACAGGTCGGTCTTATGGATGACCTCGAAGGGAGAGTGCATGGACAGTACGGGCACGCCGAGATCCAGCACCTTGATGCCGCGGTTTGCCACATACTTGGCAATGGTGCCGCCGCCGCCCAGATCCAGACGGCCCATCTCGCCGATCTGCCATGCCACGTTGTTGGCATCCAGCATCCGGGTGATGTCGCCCACCAGCTCAGCGTTGGCATCGCTGGCAGAGCTCTTGCCGCGGCTGCCGGTGTACTTGAAGATGGCAATGCCACGGCCTGCGTAGGTGCCGTTCTGCTTCTCGAAAGCGCTTGCCCAGGAGGGGTCGTAGGCGGCGGTCACGTCCGCAGACAGGCAAACGCTGTTGCGGAAAGCCAGAATGTCATCCTGACCGGCAGTGCGGCAGAGCATCTGCATAAAGTGGAACACATACATGCTCTGCATACCAGTCACGCCGTCGGAGCCGATCTCTTCCTTATCGGTCAGCACGCAGATGGTGGTGTGCACGGGGTCCTTGGTCTCGATCTCGGCCAGCAGTGCGGGGTAAGCATCCACGCGGTCATCGTGGCCGTAGGCACCGATCATGGAGCGATCAAAGCCCACGTCGCGTGCCTTGGCAGCGGGAACCACCTCGATCTCGGCGCGGGTGAAGTCGCGCTCGGTGATGCCGTACTTCTGGTTCAGCAGGATGAGGGTGTTCAGCTTGACAGCCTCCTTGACGTCCTCTTCCTCCACGGCGTCAGAGCCAATGAGCACGTTCAGCTCCTCGCCCTTGATGCCCTCGCTGAGCTTGCGCTCGTTCTGCTCGGCACCCAGATGGGGCAGCAGATCGGTGATGCAGAACACGGGATCGTTCTCGTCCTCACCGATGGCAAAGTTGACGCTGGAGCCATCAGCGCGGGTGAACACGCCGTGGATGGCCAGCGGGATAGTAGCCCACTGGTACTTGCGCACGCCGCCGTAGTAGTGGGTGCGGAAGTAGCTCATGTGGTCAGACTCGTACAGAGGGTTGGGACGCAGGTCCAGACGGGGGCAGTCGGTGTGGGCGATGACCAGACGGAAGCCCTCCTCATAGGGCTTCTGACCGATGGTAGCCGCCACAACGGCCTTGTTCTCCTGAATGAAGTAGACCTTCTCTCCGGGGGCGTAGGCCTTTTTGGGCTCAAAAGCCTTGTAGCCGGCAGCCAGCAGCATCCGCTCGCTGACAACGGCAGCCTCGCGCTCGGTCTTGGCGCTGTCCATAAATTTCTTGTAGCCCTCGGCAAAGGCAGCAGCCTTTTCCTTTACATCTGCCTGCTTGTCGGCAGCATATTCGGGGGTGTAGAGCAGCTTTTCGGCGTACTCTTTTGCAGTAAGTTTCTCACTCATGATTTTTTGCTCCTTAACTTTTTATCATTGACCTGCGTACAGACGCTGATAGGTCTGGTAGCAGGCGGTGATCTTGTTGACGTAGTGGTGCATCTGGTTATAGGGGAAGCCTTGCAGCGTCTCCCCGTCTGCCGAATGCTCTTCCATTTGTAGCAGCTGATCCACCGTGCCCCAGCCGCTATGGTAGGCCGCTGCCGCCGTGGATACATCCCCTTTGTAGCGTACCATGCACAGGTGCAGGTAGTAGCACCCGAACCGGATGGCGGTGTCGGGGTTGTAGAGGTCGGCAAAGGTCAGCTGCTCCTCCGGGGCGATCTTACTGCGCATCCAGAGAAAGGTCTCCTCGGTCATTTGCATCAGGCCGCGGGCGTCCACGCTGGAGGTGGCCTGCGGGTCAAAGCCGCTTTCAGTGCGGATAAAGGCGTAGACTAAAAGAGGATCCAGCTCGTAGGCTGCTGCCCATTTTTCCACCAGCTGCTCGTACTTGCGGGGGTACAAAAGCCGCTCGACCCGGTTGTACGCAGTCGGCACGGCATACAACGTAAGTACCACCGCCAAGCACAAAGCAACCAGCCGCAGCAGCCGCCGTCGGCGGCGCTGCTGTTTGCGAATACGCTGTTTTTCCCGCGCGGCGCGGCGCTCCCGGGCGGCTATGGGGTCGTAGGCTTTTTCATAATTTTGTTCGTTCAAAGCGATGCCGTCACGCCCCCTTCTGCTTGCAGCTGCACACACAGGCGGGCGGCTGCGGCTTGCAGCGCCTCCAGCCCGGCATCGTTGTGCAGGGTGTAGTCTGCCTGTGCGGTCAGGGTCTCTTCCGGGGTCTGGGCGTTCAGGCGGCGGGCGGCCATCTCCGGCGAGATGCCGTCCCGCGCCACGATGCGCGCTACGCTGGTTTCAAAGGGCGCGGTGACCACGCACAGGCGGTCGCACTCAGCCTGCGCCGCCGTGCCTACGATGACCGCACCGTCCAGCACAAAAAGGGGCGCACCGGCGGCCTGCGCCGCGCGCTTTGCCGCCCGGATGCGTGCCACGATGGCAGGGTGGGTCAGGCTGTCCAGCGCGGCCTTGCCCTCCGGGGTGGCAAAGGCGCGGTCAGCCAGCAGACGGCGATCCAGCGTGCCGTCCGGCTTTAAAATATCAGCACCGAACCGCGCCGCAAGCTGCGGCAGCAACGGCGAACCGGGCAGCAAAATCTCCCGGCTGAGCTGGTCGGCGTCCGCCAGCGGCACGCCATGGGCGGCAAATACCGCCGTGACCGTGGACTTGCCGCAGCCGCTACGCCCCGTGATGCCCAAGGTGATCATAGGTCGATCACCCGGAAGGCGGCGGCGCGGATCAGGCGGTTGTACACCGCCATGGACAGGCCGTCCTTCTGCGGGCAGCGGGCGTAGACCACGCCGTCGCCCTGCTCATCCAGCGCCCGCAGGGAGCGGAAGATGTGCTTTGCCTGATCGGCACCGTCCCCCTCGCGGCCGTATTCCACGCAGGGCACATCCAGCTTTGCACTTTCGCCGGTAAAGCACAGGCAGCTGGGGTTCTCGTTTTTATGGGCGTCCACATAGGCCTTGAACTGCTCAAAGGTGCCGTTGAGCAGGGTCACATCGGCCTTGGGGGCGTAGTGCTTATACTTCATGCCCGGGCTGCGCACCACGGCACCCTCCGGCAGCTTTTCCAGAATAGCCTTGGACACCTCTACTTCTTCACCAAGGGCGCGTTCCAAGTCCTCCAGCGTAATATGACCGGGGCGGAACAGGGTGGGCTTCTCCCCCACCACCGACACCACGGTGCTCTCCACGCCCACATCGCACTCGCCGCCGTCCAAGATCAGCGGCAGGCGGCCGTCCATATCGGTGAACACGTCCTGTGCGTTGGTGGGGCTGGGCTTGCCGGAAAGGTTTGCGCTGGGGGCGGCAAAGGCGCAGCCGCTCTGCTGGATGACCGCACGCGCTACCGGGTGGCTGGGCATACGGATGCCCACGGTATCCAGCCCGGCGCAGCATTCATCGGCCACTTCCGGCCCACGCGGCATGATGATGGTCAGCGGCCCGGGGCAGAAGGCTGCCATCAGCAGTTGGGCACGCTCCGGCACCTCGCTGACAAGACCCGGCAGCATCTCCGGCCCGGTGACGTGGACGATAAGGGGGTTATCCTGCGGACGTCCCTTGGCCACAAAGATATTGCGCACCGCCGCACCGTTGCGGGCATCGGCGGCAATGCCGTAGACCGTCTCGGTGGGCAGGGCTACAAGCTGTCCCTGCCGCAACAGCTGTGCGGCTTCGGCCACGCCTGCTTCATCGGCAGGCAAAACTTTGGTTTTGATTTTCATACGAATCATCGTTCTTTCTATCTGTAAAGTATATTTGCTTGGCAGTTGTTTGGATGGCTTTTCACCCGAAAAACGGGGGTCACCCACCCAGCCTTTGCAGTTTTTCGGTCTGCTCGCGGGTGGCAAGGGCGTCGATTACCTCGTCCAGATTGCCATCCATGATCTTTTCCAGATTGTGGACGGTAAGGCCGATGCGGTGGTCGGTGCAGCGGTCCTGCGGGAAGTTATAGGTGCGGATCTTCTCGCTGCGGTCGCCGGTGCCCACCTGCCCCTGACGCTGGGCGTTGATGGCGTCCTGCTGCTCCTTCTGCTTTTGCGCAAGCAACCGGCTGCGCAGGATCTCCAACGCTTTATCCTTGTTCTGGAACTGGCTGCGCTCGTTCTGGCACTCCACCACCGTACCCGTGGGGATATGGGTCACACGGATGGCGCTGGAGGTCTTGTTGATGTGCTGACCACCCGCACCGGAGGAGCGGAAGGTATCAATGCGCAGGTCCTTCATGTCCAGCGCAAAGTCCACCTCCTCTGCCTGCGGCATTACCGCCACGGTGGCGGTGGAGGTGTGGATGCGGCCCTGCGTTTCAGTCTCCGGCACCCGCTGTACCCGGTGCACTCCGCTCTCGTACTTGAGGCGGTTATACGCGCCCGCGCCATCCACCGAGACGATGGCTTCCTTTACGCCGCCAAGTTCCGTCTCGTTCAGGTTGAGCACTTCCAGCGTCCAGCCACGGTTCTGGGCGTACATGGTGTACATGCGCAGCAGACTGTGGGCAAACAGAGCGGCTTCCTCGCCGCCAGCGCCGCCGCGTATCTCCATGATGACGTTTTTACCGTCGTTCACGTCCTTGGGTAGCAGCAAAATTTTGAGATTATTTTCCAGCTTTGCCACATCTTGACTTTTTTCGCTGATTTCCTGCTGTATCATCTGCTTGAAGTCCGGGTCAAGTGTTCCGGACTCCTCCAGCAGGGCTTTGGCTTGCGCCAGATGATCCAGCGCGGTCTGCCAGTCCCGGTAAGCGTCCACCACCGGCTCGGTGTCGTGGTACTCCCGCATCAGCTTGCGGAACAGTGCCGGGTCGGCGGCGGTATCGGGCTGGTTCAGCCGCATGGAAAGCTCCTCAAAGCGGCGGCAGACCGCATCCATCCGGGAAGAAATATCTTGCATCCTTGCAGTTCTCCTTACAAATTCGTTCCGGTTCGGGTGCGTTGGCCGCGCTACTGCGCACTGCCGGGCTTTACCACCTTTTTGATGTTCTTTTCAATTTTGGCGCGGGGCAGCATGACCTCGCGTCCGCAGCCGGTGCAGCGGATCTTAAAATCCATGCCCACCCGCAGCACCTTGAAGCTGGATGCCCCGCAGGGGTGCTTTTTGCGGGTGAGGATGGTATCTCCCACAGCGATGTCCATATTTATCCGACCTCTCCCTTCTTTTCTGCCGCGCAACCGCCCGGCAGAGCCAGTGTGTGCCGCCGCCTGCATAGCAGGTGCAGCGCATACAGATATAGTATAATGCAAAGCCGCACAAAATGCAAATATCTGCGCACACTGCTGCATATCGTTGTAGCATCGCACAGAGACCCGAAAACCATATAGAAAGAGGAATGAAACATGATGCAAGCTTATCGTACCGAAAACAGTTACCGTTCTGCCGCCCGCCTGTCCCCTGCCGAACTGCGGGCTGCCATGGCCAGCGGCGAGATTTTGCAGGCCACCGCCCTTGCCTTTGACACCCGGCGGCAGCTGCGGTTTGAGTTGGGCGGCGTAAAGGCAGTGATGCCCTTTGCCCAGTGCGCAGACGGTGCCGAGACCGGCACCGTGCGGGACATTGCGGTGCTGACCCGGGTGGGACGCCCCACCTGCTTTGTCATCGAGGGGCTGGACACGGACGAGGACGGCGCGCCCTGCTACCGGCTTTCCCGCGCCGAGGCGCAGCGGTTGTGCAAGGCAGAGTATCTGGACACCCTCTCGCCCGGGGATATCCTGCCCTGCACGGTGACCCACATCGAGCCGTTTGGTGCGTTCTGTGACGTGGGCTGCGGCATCAGCGCCCTGCTGCCCATCGACTGTATGTCGGTAAGCCGCATCTCCTCCCCTGCCGACCGGGTCAGCGTAGGGCAGCAAATTTTGTGTGCCATCAAGAACCGGGACGCACAGGGGCGCTTTGTGCTGACCATCCGGGAGCTGCTGGGCACATGGGCGGAGAATGCCGCCCGGTTCACCGTGGGCGAAACGGTGGTGGGCATCGTGCGCAGTGTGGAGGAATACGGCACTTTTGTGGAAATTGCGCCGAACCTCGCGGGCCTTGCAGAAAGCTGCACCGGCCTTGCGCCCGGGCAGGCAGTAAGCGTCTACATCAAAAACATTCTGCCGGAAAAGATGAAGATCAAGCTGGTCATCGTGAACCACGCCCTGAGCCAGCCCCACCGGTTTGAGCTGCGGTACTTTGTCACCGAGGGACATCTGGACCGGTGGGTGTACTCCACACCGGAATGTCCCAAGCGCATTGAGACAGATTTTGCCGTTGCGGCTTGCAATCCGGGCTGAAAGCCTTTATACTAAGAGAAAGAGTTTTTGTCTGCCCGCTGCCCGCCCTTTCCGCAGCGGCGCAGACCTTTGGTACCATGTGAAAGCGCAAGGGGGATGTAAGGAACGATGAGCGCCAATGATGCTTTTACCGCCGGTGTCCGTCCCGGCGGCCTGACCAGCAGCACCGAGATCCGGCTGCTGCTGTGCTATCTGGTGAAAAACGCTGGTCCCATTACCCGGCAGGAGATCGAGAACGCCCTGATGGAGGAAGCCCTTGTCAACTATTTTGAGATCGGCTCCTGTCTGGACGATATCACAAAACAGGCGTTAGTCACCCTGACCGGCGACAGCTACGCCATTACCGACAAAGGCCGCAAGGTGGCGCAGGAACTTGCCTACGACCTGCCCCGCACCGTGCGGGAGCGGGCTGTGGCTGCCGTGCTGCGCTGCCAGACATGGGCCCGCAAGGAGGCCAAGTACAGCGCCCGCATCACCGAAAAGGCCGACGGCCACTGCACTGTGCGCTGCACCGTAAAGGGGCTGGACAGTGATCTGTTCTGTCTGGAACTGGGCGCGCCCGACCGGCTGAGCGCCGAGCTGGTGAAGAAGCAGTTCATCCTGAAGGGCAACGAGATCTATCAGCTGCTCATCAATAAGCTGACCGAGGAAGAAAAGTAAAGCAAAGCAATACCCGCTCACTGTAAGCAAAGCTTACGGTGGGCGGGTATTTTTTCAGATACACCCTAGATCAGGATACAGATCAGTCCGGTGCAGCCCTCGTTGATGACCCGTTCCAGCGTTTCCTGCAGGCGGGTGCGGGCTTCCTGCGGGATGTGGAGCAGCTTGTTCTGCAGCCCGTCGTTCACCAGCTCGTGCAGGCTTTTGCCGAAAATGTTGGACTCCCACAGCTGCACCGGGTCGTCCGCAAAATCGGCCAACAGGCTTTGCACCAAGTCCTCGCTCTGCTTCTCGGTGCCCACGATGGGGCTGAGCTCGGTGTGGATGGTGGCTTTCATCATCTGGATGGAGGGCGCACAGGCTTGCAGCCGGACGCCGCAGCGCCCGTCCTGATGCACGATCTCCGGCGGTTCCAGATGCAGCTCGTCGATGGAGGGCATCACGATGCCGTAGCCGGTGGCTTCCACCTGCTCCAAGGCGCTGCGCACCTTCTCGTAGGCGCGCTTTGCCCGTGCAAGCTCCATGATGCAGGGCATCAGCCCGGCTTCGTCCCCGATGTCCAGCCCGGTCTGCTCGCTGAGCACCTGATAAAAGATCTCCGGTTTCAGCTCCACACTCACCCGCACACTGCCGGCAGCAAGGTCTGCCCCTGCTACCGCCGACCGCTGCACGGCTTCGCATTCCAGCGCAGGAGCGTCTGTTCCGGCGGGCAGATCCTTCATGCGGGACACCCGCTCTGCCAGCTGCATGGCGGCTGCATACACCTGCGTTTGCAGCCAGTGCCCGGGCTCTAGCATGGTCACCCAGCGAGGCAGAGCAAAATCCAGCTCCTGCACCGGGAACTCGTACAGCACCCGCCGCAAAATCTCCCCCAGCATGGCGGCGTCCAAGTCCACGCAGCTTACCGGCAGCACAGTGCGGTGATAATCCCGCGCCATGCCCTCGGCCAGCTGCCGGGTCTCCGGCGCGTCCGGGTGGGTGCTGTTGAGCAGAATGATATAGGGCTTGCCCAGCGCTTCCAGCTCGGTGATGACCCGCCTTTCCGCCTCTGCGTAGCCCGCCCGGGGGATATCGCTGACCGAACCGTCCGTGGTGACCACCACCCCGATGGTGGAGTGCTCACAGATCACCTTGCGGGTGCCGGTCTCTGCGGCAAGATCAAAGGGCACCTCCTGCTCGAACCACGGACTTTTGACCATGCGGGGCTTCGCGTCCTCCTCGTGCCCCATGGCACCCTCCACCATGTAGCCCACGCAGTCGATCAGCCGCACCCGGCACGCCCCGCCGCCCTCCAGCTGCAGGGGCACGGCGGTCTCCGGGATGAACTTGGGCTCGGTGGTCATGATGGTGCGCCCCGCTGCCGACTGCGGCAGCTCGTCCCGGGCACGCTCCCGGGCGGCGGCAGAGCCGGACATGGCGGGCAGCACCAGCTGCTCCATGAACCGCTTGATAAAGGTGGATTTACCGCTGCGCACCGGACCCACCACACCGATGTAGATATCCCCGCCGGTGCGTGCGCCGATCTCGCGACAGATGCTGTTCTGTTCCTGTTTCTCCAAAGCCGTTCTCCCCTTCCTGTTGCGCTGCGCACCGCGCCCGTAGGGGTGGGTGTGCTCGTTGTATCGTATGAAAAGGGGCAGCTTATTATGCCGGGACGATCTTAAATGCCCTATGCTTTGCTCTGGGCATAGTCAGCGGAAAAATTATTTTATAATTGCAATTGAGGAAAATCCGCAGATTTTCCTCAATTGCCTTTTCACGGATGGGGTTGTAGCGGAAAGCAGCATTTACAGCGCCACTTTCTGCGAAAGTGCGGCGCTGTGGGCAGAACTTTCTGCTTGCTTTCAGCGCGCCGAACCCTCTCAGGCTCACATTCGTTCGCCAGCTCCCCCGAAGGGGGAGCTTTTTGCAGTAACGGCACAGTTTCCAGATAGAGTGCAAGCCTTGCGGACGCGTCAGAAGCTCCCCCCTTCGGGGGAGCTGGCAAATCCGAAGGATTTGACTGAGAGGGTGCGCCCAACAAAAAGAGCTGCCGTGCGAAACGCACAGCAGCTCTCGGAAAGGTTTTTATAAAATCACGGGGTCAGGCGGTTGGGACCGCGGAACAGGAACTCGGCGTCCTTGATGCTCAGGCCGCACAGCAGCATGGTCAGGCGGTCGATGCCCAGACCAAAGCCGCCATGGGGCGGGCAGCCGTACTGGAAGAACTCCAGATAGAACTTGACGTCATCGGCCAGACCCTTTTCCTCAGCCTGCTTCTTCAGTACCTCGTAGCGATGCTCACGCTGGGCACCGGTGGTGATCTCCACGCCGCGCCAGATCAGGTCGTAGCCCTGCGGCACGCCGTTCTCATCACGCATGTGGTAGAAAGCGCGCTTCTCGGCAGAGTAATCGGTGATGAATAGGAACTCGTGGCCGTAGTGCTTCTTGACCCAGTCGTAGCTCAGGCGCTCGGCCTCGGTGGTCAGATCGCCCTTCTCGCTCTCGTCCACGGTATAGCCGAACTCTTCCTCCAGAGCCTTGTACAGGTCTGCCAGCTTGACCACCGGGAACGGGGTGGTGGGTACGATGACTTCCTGCCCGAACAGCTCCTTGATCTGCTCGCCGTAGCTGTCTTTAACGGCCTGCAGACCGGCGGTGAGCAGCTCCTCTTCCATCTTCATCACGTCCTTGAAGGAGGTGATGTAGCTGAACTCCAGATCGAAGCCGGAGAACTCGGTAGCGTGCTTGTTGGTGTAGCTCTTCTCGGCGCGGAACACGGGGCCGGTCTCGAAGATGCGCTCAAAGCCGGCAGCCATAGCCATCTGCTTATAGAACTGGGGGCTCTGTGCCAGATAGGCGTTGCGGTCGAAGTAGTCCACCTTGAACACCTCAGAGCCGCTCTCGCTGGCAGCAGCGATCAGCTTGGGGGTGTGGATCTCGATGAAGCTGCGGTCCAGCAGGAACTTGCGCATGGCGTTGACGAAGCAGCTCTGTGCCTTGAACATCAGCTGGTTTTCATCGGTGCGCAGATCGATCCAGCGGTAGTCGATGCGCTGGTCGATGCTGGAGCGCTCCACAGCCTTCTTTTTCTTGGTGGCTGCGATCTCCTTGCGGACGATGGGCAGTGCATCGGCGGTGCTCTCCACCTCGATGCTCTCGGGGATCATCTCCACGCCGCCCATCTTGACGTAGTCGTTCTCCATCACCTTGCCGGTGACGGTGATGACAGAGTCCGGGGTGAGCTGGTCGATGGTATCCACCAGCTCGGGGTGGTCGGCCTTTTCCACCGTGATCTGCAGCTTGCCGGTAATATCCTTCAGCACGATAAATGCCATATACTTGCTGTTGCGCAGGTTCTCGATAAAGCCCTGCACCTTCACCGTGCCGCCGATGGCCTTTTGAGCCTCATTGATATAGGTGCGTTCCATAATACAGGAATCCTCCTTTAACGTCTTGTGTACTGTTTTATTATACGCTTTTCAGGGGATAAATCAAGAGATATGCCAATTTCAGCCGGTCAGTGCTGCACTTTCTGTAAAAATGGAGACACCGGAGCGTTGGCTAAGGCTCCGGTGTCCTCATATAATAGATCATTTTTCGTCGTGCAGGGTGCCGGTGCCGCCCTCTACCACGCCGTCATGCTTGAGCACGGCGGTAATAGTGCCAAAGAAGCACTTCACATCCAGCCCAAAGCTGATGTGCTCCACATACCAGCCGTCCAGCTTTGCCTTTTCGGCAATTTCCAGTTCGTCCCGGCCATGGATCTGCGCCCAGCCGGTCAGCCCCGGGCGCACATCGTTTGCGCCGTACTTATCCCGCTCGGCCAGCAGGTCGTACTGGTTCCACAGCGCAGGGCGCGGGCCGATGACCGCCATATCCCCCACCAGGATATTCCACAGCTGGGGCAGCTCGTCCAGACTGGTCTTGCGCAGAAAGCGCCCCATGCGGGTGATATACTGCTCCGGATCGTGCAGCAGATGGGTAGGCATATCGTGCGGGGTGTCGATGCGCATGGTGCGGAACTTGAGGATCTGGAAATGCCGCTTGCCGATGCCCACACGCTTCTGCCGGAAAAACACCGGCCCGGGTGAGTCCAGCTTGATGGCAACAGCCAGAAGCAGCAGCAGCCACGAAAGGCACAGAATGCCGCAGGCTGACAGGATAATATCCAACAGTCGTTTGATCTGATTCCGATACATAAATCCAACTTCCTCCGTTTTCTACGGGTGTACCGCCTTATTATAGCAGTATGGGCAGCATTTTTCAATTGCAGGCTGCGCCCAGCGGACGATATTTGCCGCTTTTGGGGAGAACAGGGCGTTTTACCTCTTGTTTTTTACCTAATATCGCGCTATAATAGGCAATTGCTATGTTCACACAAGGTTTATTTTAGGAGGTAGACAACTCATGGCTACGACCAGCCGTTCCGCAGACCTGACCAGCGGGCCCATGCTGCAAAAGATCATCTTGTTTTCCGTGCCGCTGGCGGCATCCAGTATTCTGCAATTGCTGTTCAATGCCGCCGATGTTGTGGTGGTGGGACGCTTTGCGGGCAGCACGGCGCTGGCCGCCGTTGGCTCCAACGGCGCGTTGATCAATCTGCTGGTCAATCTGTTCGTCGGGCTTTCGCTGGGTGCCAACGTGGTGGCAGCCCGGTGCTTTGGCGCCCGGGACGAAAAGGGCGTGCAGGATACGGTGCACACCGCCGTAGCGCTGGGCTTAGTCAGCGGCGTGCTGCTGGCGGTGGTGGGCTTTTGCGCTGCGCGCGGCCTGCTGGAGCTGATGAGCTGCCCGGAGGACGTGATCGGCCTTTCCACCCTGTACCTGAAAATCTATTTTATCGGGATGCCCATGACCATGCTGTACAACTTCAGCAGTGCGCTGCTGCGGGCAGTGGGCGACACCAAGCGCCCGCTGTACTGTCTGGCCGCTGCCGGTGTCATCAACGTGGTGCTGAATCTTGTCTTTGTCATCGGCTTTTCTATGAGCGTGGCGGGCGTGGCACTGGCTACCATCATCAGCCAGACCGTGTCCGCGCTGCTGGTGACCGGAATGCTCGTCCGGGAAGAGGGCGCGCTGCGGTTGGACCTGCGGCGGCTTACCTTCCACGCCGGGACGCTGAAGCAGATCTTGCTCATCGGTCTGCCTGCCGGGCTGCAAAGCACGGTGTTCAGCCTTTCCAACGTGGTCATCCAGTCCTCCATCAACTCCTTTGGCTCCATGGTGGTGGCGGGCAACTCTGCCTCCTCCAATCTGGAGGGCTTTGTGTACACCGCCATGAACGCTTTTGCGCAGGCCGCTGTCACCTTTACCAGCCAGAACATCGGCGCACGCAAGTACCAAAACCTTGACCGGGTGATCCGCAACTGTCTGCTGTGCGTCGTGGTGACTGGTCTTGTGCTGGGCGGCGGCGCAGCGCTGGCGGGAAACCAGCTGCTGCGCTTCTACTCCTCGGACGCAGCGGTCATCGCCACCGGCGTTGAGCGGCTGCGCCTGATCTGCGGCTTCTACCTGTTGTGCGGCATTATGGACGTGCTGGCCAGCAGCCTGCGCGGGCTGGGTTACAGCGTGCTGCCCATGGTGGTAAGTCTTGTGGGCGTGTGCGCCCTGCGGCTGGTTTGGATCGCCACCATTTTCCAGCTGAACCGCACCCCCTTTATGCTGTATATCAGCTACCCCATCAGCTGGGCGCTGACCGCGCTGGTGCATCTCGGCTGTCTGCTGGTAGTGCGGCGGCACCTGCGCCAGAAGCAGCAGATGACACAGGCGGCATAAATCTTTTTTGGCATAAAAGCAATGCCGGGCAGGCCATAATGGTCTGTCCGGCATTGCTTTTACTTATATCATAGGGCCACATCCAGTGCCATCATCAGGGCAAAGCCCAACACGATGCTGATGACACCGGCCACTTCATCCGGTTCCACCGCCTCAGGGATCATCTCCTGTGCGGTCACACACACCATACAGCCCGCCGCAGCGCTCATAAGCCACGGCAGCGCTGCGCCTACCCACTCGGCCAGCACAAAGGCCAGCACCGCGCCCAAAGGCTCCACCAGCCCGGAGGCCGCACCGGCGGCGAAGGACTGCCCCCGGGTGCGCCCGCTCTGGGTCAGCGGCAGACTGACCGCCGCGCCCTCCGGGATATTCTGCAAGCCGATGCCCAAACTCAGCGCCAGCGCCCCGCTTACGGCATCCGCGTCCCCGTGCAGCGCCAGCGCCGCAGCCAGCCCCACCACCATGCCCTCCGGCAGGTTGTGCAGGGTGACCGCCAACACCATGCGCCCGCAATGCCCGGGGCCACCCGCCAGCAGCTGCCCGGCGGCATCCTCCAGCTGCAAAAGCCCCACAGCGCCTAAAATAAGCCCCAGCGCCGGGGGCACCCACGCCGCCCTGCCCTGCGACCGTGCAATGGCCGGCAGCAGCAGGCTCCACACGCTGGCCGCCAGCATGATGCCCGCTGCCATCCCGCACAAGATGCGCCGGGTAGCCGGCCTTGTCTGCCTGCGCAGCAAAAACACCCCTGCTGCTCCCAGCGCGGTGCACGCCGCCGGGAACAGCCAGACCCCAAGTGTGAAAACGATCCGGTTCAAGCCGCATTCCCCCTTTGCCCGTTGTATGCACAAACGGACAGAAAGGTGCAAGCTTAGAAATCGTCCTCGCTGCTGTCGCAGCTGTCTGCATCGCAGTCTGCGTCATCGGACGAAAAGCTGTCGGTGCTGTCCGTGCTAAAATTGCGCTCGAATGCGGTCATGTACTGGGCGTAGCCCTCGTCGCCGGTGCCAAAGTAGCCAAAATCAAGGTCTTTCATCGTGTTATCCTCCACAGATGTTTTTGTTGTTCAGCCTTCCGGGGGATGTCCATCCCTCGCTATGCTTCTATTATCCACATTTGCAGTCCAATAAAAGGGATTTGCGATAGATTATTTCAAGTTTTTCTATTTTTGTGTTCCCCGCCCGGCGATATAGGCGCTATCCCGGGCTTTATTTTTACCAAAAAGTCTTTGACTTTTGGCGAAACTTTATGACAACTATGCAGATTCTTTACATAGATTATAACTTTCGACCAAAACCCTCTTGATTTTTTTCAAAAACGGGTTAGAATATAGCATCGCAGTGAGGTGCTACCGAAAGCCCGCTGCTAAACATTTACAAGAAGACTAAGGAGATCATTGATATGAAACTCAAGAATATTTGCATCGCTGTTGTCGCTCTGGCTCTGGCTGCTGGCATGACCGCTTGCGGTTCCGCTGCCGCTGCTTCCTCCACCTCTGAGGCTGCTTCTGCAAGCACCACCGCTGTTTCCGAGGCCGCTTCTTCTGAGGCTGCTTCCAGCGAGGCCGCTTCCTCTGAGGCTGCATCTTCCGAGGCTGCTTCCTCTGAGGCCGCTGTCAGCGAGGCTGCTTCTTCTGAGGCTGCTTCCACCACTGCCGCCTAAATTTAACGCGCACAGCGTACATAACAAAATAGCAATAGGCCGTTGCACATTGTTTTGTGCAGCGGCCTTTTTGGTTGCTCAGAAAGATTTTAAATGCCCTCCGCGTGCGCTATGGGCATAACTAGCGGAATGATTTTTTCTTTTTTCGGGATACCGGGTCGTCTGCGGACGCCCCGGTATCCCATTTTATGAAAAAAGACCGCCGCACAAAGCCATGTACAGCAGTCTCCTTGCGTTTGAAAAGCAAGCTTCCCAGTATCATTTTTCAAAAATCGCGCGGATCTGCGCAAGGTCGGCGGCAAAGGCAATGTTCCGCTGCCGCGCCGGGGTGGAAAGCCCCATGGTGATCATCTGCTGCAAAAGCTGGTGCAGGGGTTGGTAGTAGCCGTTCAGGTCGTAGAGGATGCAGGGTGCGTCCAGCTGCCCTAACGACAGCTTGCTGATGACCTCGGTGATCTCTTCCAGCGTGCCGGTACCGCCGGGGAATGCGATAAAGGCGTCGCCCAGCTCGATCATTTTGGTCTTGCGGGCGGGGATGTCCTCGGTCACGATCAACTCGGTCAATCCCTCGTGCTGCAGCTCTGCGTCCAGAAAGCACTTAGGCTCTACGCCGGTCACCCTGCCGCCTGCAGCCAATACACTATCGGCTAAAAGGCCCATCAGGCCGCTTTTGCTGCCGCCGTACACCAGCGCGTTGCCGCTTTCGCCGATCCAGTGCCCCAACTGCTGCACGGCCTGCGGCAGTGCGGGGTCGGTGCCAAGGCTTGCTCCCAGATACACGGTAATGTTCATTGCGTCAACCTCTCTTTCCGGGTCAGATGCTCCACAGCACTGCGCCCAGCACCGCAGAAAGCAGGATCATCCCGATGGGGGACGGCGCTTTCTGCGTTTTCTTTTTATAGGCAAAATGCAGGATGCCCAAAAGGGCAAACACTGCCAGCGCACGCATATCCGGGGCAAAGCCGCCGGAAACGGTGGTAAAGCCCCCCAGCGTGGAAAGCCCCATGGTGCAGGCGGTGGCTAAGATCATAGCCACCACGCAGGGGCGCACCCCGGCCAGAAAGGCATTGACCCCGGCGTACTTCATCAGGCTGTGCAGCGCCGCCGCAATCAGCAGGATGATGACAAAGGAAGGCAGCACCACCCCCACCGTTGCCGCAAAGGAGCCTGCCAGCCCCGCCTGCGAAGCGCCGATAAAGGTGGCCATATTCACCGCCAGCGGGCCGGGGGTGGACTCTGACACCGCGATAAAGCTGAGAAATTCGCTTTCGGTCAGCCAGCCGTGCCCCAGCACTGTTTCCCGCACCAGCGAGATCATGCCGTAGCCGCCGCCAAAGGACACCGCACCGATGACCAGAAAGTTCCAGAACAGTTCTAGCAAGATCATTTTGTGCCGCCTTTCTTCCCCTGCCCTACCGCGTAGGCCAGCACACCAGCTGCGCCGCAAAACAGGATGCAGCAGATGGAGGAAAAGTTTACCGCCAGCACAGAGCAGCCCACCATAGCTGCCAGCACCACCGCCACCACTGCCATGTTAAAGAGAGAGCGCTGCAAATTTTTGAGCATCTTGACCCCTGCGGACAGGATCAGATATATGACGCAGGCCTGAATCCCCTTAAAAGCATTGGCTACCACTGTCAGCTGCAAAAAGCGGTCGAAGAACAGCGAAATAAGGTAAATGACCCCGAAGGACGGCAGGCACACTGCCAGAGTGGAGGCCGCCGCACCGGCTAGTCCGGCCAGCTTATAGCCGATGTAGGTGGCGCTGTTCACCGCCACAGGGCCGGGGGTGGACTCGGCAATAGCGACCATATCCAGAAACTCCTCCCGGGTGAGCCAGCGTTTTTCCTCCACAAATTCATGCTCCAGCAGCGCCACCATGGCGTAGCCGCCGCCAAAGGTAAAGGCACCGATCTTGAAAAAGGTGCCGAACAGATCCTTGATTTTAGACATAGGCGTTTTCCTCCGGGCACTTACTGCTTGACCGGCTCCAGCTCCAGATAGCACTCGAAGGCCGTTTTGTCCGCGTGCTTGGCAATAAAGTACCAGCCTTCATCCGAGGGGGTGTAGAACACCTCCACCTGCTGTCCCATACGGACCTCACGATGGTAATTGATGGAGGCGAATTTCACAACGTTGTTGAGCATGATCTCCTGCGGCAGGGCATCACAGACGATGTCCAGATAAAAGGCGTTGTTGATGTGATAGTGCAGGTCGCACTGGGAGTAGCGCGCCGTAAACAGGCCGGCGCTGGTCAGGCTGTCCCGGCGCTTATGCAGCAAAAGGGGCAGCTCCTCTTCCACCGTCTCGTTCCAGTAGCCCTCCACCGTCCAGCCCGGCTGGCGCAGGATGTGCCCATCCTCAAGACTGGACATGATCCAGCGGCTGTCCACCATGGCAACCTCCTGCCCGGCTTCATCCGTAAGGGTGGTGACGCGCTTGATGGAACCGCGGCGGGCCACCTCTGAGCGGGAACAAAGGGTCAAAGTCTCGCCACGGCTGGGCACGCGGCTGAACCGCAGCGCCTGCTTGCCCACCAGAAATGCTACACCATGATCTTCAAAAAACTGGTCGTCCATGCCAAACTGCCGGGCGTGCACGGAAGCAATCTGCTCCACATAACGCAGCAGGGCGCTGGCCTTGAGCAGGCTGTGGCAGTCTGCATCGGCATTTTCTACCACGGCGGTATCTTCA
>ERZ1026860.853-NODE-853-length-17424-cov-3.918418_pt1 | contig 17424 bp, 12 predicted proteins | sample MGYA00380160_ERZ1026860 | MGnify/ENA primary metagenome ERZ1026860 (study PRJEB33269, sample SAMEA4719796) | human gut metagenome | biome: human-associated habitat; feature: organic feature; material: feces | place: Cameroon | collected 2013-10 ... | reverse complement strand
ACGGCATGACGGGAAAACGAAAATCGAATTTTATCGCCAATACGCTGGCGAAAGCGAAAGCCCGCCTGTTCGGCGAACAAAACAGACCCGCCCCCAAACAGCCCGAGGTTTTTTCGCGGCTGAAAACCGCTCAGCCCGCAGAAGCCGCCTCTGCCGCACCGACGGGTCCCCGCGTGATGACGCTGGCATACGACGGACCGAAAACCATCGCGGCGATTCCGCCCGACACTTATGTCGAAGTCCCGTTTGTGCGTCACATTCCCTACTTTTTCAGCCGCATTGAAATATTGGCGAACGACACGATTTCCGTCACGGAAACCATCCAGCGCGTTGTCGCGCCCGAAGAAACGAACTTTACGGGCATTGACCGTTATTTCGGAAAATACCACACCGACCGCGCCGGCAAAAAACACCGCACCGACATCACCGTTTTGGAAGCGGCAATCGACGGCGTCCCCGCAAACGCCGCTCTGAAGCCTTCTTCAAGCGGGGTTCGGCTGTCTTTGCATCAGGAATCACCCTTGTCCGCCGGCGTTCACGTTTTTACCGTCACGTACCTGTTTGCGAACAAAATCGCCGAATTTGAAAACGAAAAATCGGATTCCGACAACTTCAAGGAATTGATTTGGAACGTTACGGGACAGCATTGGGACTTTCCCGTAACCCGCGCGGGCGCGAGCATTATCTATCCCCGCGGCGCAAAAGTGTTTTCCCGCACGGCGCTGACGGGCAATATGAACAAGCCGCAGCACGACGTCAGAATCCGCCGCGACAATGAAAACGACACGGCGATTACGCTGACTTACCCCCTTGCCCCGTACGAAGGCATGATTGTGGTCACCAATTGGGCGGAAAGCGACGCCGCGCCCGTTTACAACGCGAAATTCGACCGCTTTCTGCGCGAACACGGCACCGCGCTGATGAGCTTTCTGGCGTTTTTGTTCGTCTGCTCTTATTACTGGGCGACGTGGGTAAGCCTGAAAAAGAATCAGGTTCCCGCTTCAACGCAGGCTCTGCCCGTTAAAAAAGACGACTTAACCCCCGCGGTCGTTTACTATGCCCTGCACAAACAGACCGTTCCCAAAACGCTGTTCATCATGCTGCTGGACATGGCGGGCAAAGGCTTTTTGTCGTTTGAAGAAGACAACGGCAGACTGTCGCTGATAAAACGGACGGATTCGCTGAAATCGCTTTCGACGCTGGAAAAAGCGTTGGCAAAAAAGCTGTTTTCCGGCGATGCGACCGAATTCAAGCTGACCTCCGCCGGCGCGCTGAAGCTGATGCGCCTGCTGAACATTGTCGACCGCAAAACGCGGCGTGAATACAAATCAAAGTTCATCACGTTCCACCAGACTTATTTCTGGTTCGGAATTTTGATGACCGTTTTGTCCGTCGCCGCCGTGGCGTCGCTGTCTTTGTTCGTCCAAACGACGGGCTTGACGGCGTTGTTCTGCATTATCTGCTTTGTTCCGTTGTATTTTGCGGGAAAAGCCCTGTTTGAACGATTGAAAAAAGGATGTTGGACGCACAGCCGAAGCGCTTTGATTGTGCCGTTTTTGACGGCGAGCGTTTTCGCGACGGCTTTGGCGCAGGGATTGTATTGGTTCGGCGTTGAAACGACGGGATTGACCGCTTTTTGGTTTTCGGCGACTCTGGTCTGCATCGCCGTGTTTTATTCGCTGCTGCAGCTGCCGTCCGTTTTGGGCAAGTCGCTGATGGAAAACATGGACGGCTATAAAATTTACTTGTCGTCGCAGGACGACACCTTGCTGGCGACCATGCGCAGCGCCGACCGCAAAATCCGCGCCCTGTACGCAAAGCACCTGCCTTTCGCGGTAGCTTTGGGCGTCGACCGTTTGTGGAATAAACGCTTTGCGGCGTTCGCCGGCGGCGATGCGAAGCTTGCTCCCGATTGGTACGCGGGCAAAATCCCCTTTGACGAAAACTTTACGGACGCGTTGTTCACGGCTTTTGCGACCGTGTTCCCCGCGCCGAAACAAACCGCCAAAAAAAGAATTCACAACTCCGGTAAAAGAGTATCGTAATGGCTGAAGACTTATTTAACGAACAAACGCTTTCAACGGCTTCCGACTATTCGGCGAAAGACATCGAGATTCTGGAAGGCTTGGAACCCGTCCGCCGCCGTCCCGGCATGTACATCGGCGGCACGGACGAAACGTCGTACCACCACTTGGCGGCGGAAATTCTGGATAACGCGATGGACGAAGCCGTCGCGGGCTACGCTTCCGTCATTGAAATGGAGCTGTATGCCGACGGTTCCGTGCGCGTCAAGGACAACGGTCGCGGCATCCCCGTCGACCCGCATCCGAAATATCCCGACAAATCGGCGCTGGAAGTCATTATGACATCGCTTCATTCGGGCGGCAAGTTCGGCGGAAAAGCGTATGCGGTATCGGGCGGTCTGCACGGTGTCGGCGCGGCGGTCGTCAACGCGCTTTCGTCCGAAATGACCATTGAAGTCGCGCGCGATAAAACCCTGTGGGTGCAAAAGTATTCGCGCGGCGTCCCCGTTACGCCTTTGCAAAATATGGGCGCCGTATCGAACAGACGCGGCACGACGGTCATCTTCAAACCCGACACGGAAATTTTCGGCGAACGCCAAACGTTCAAGCCCGGAATCCTGTTCCGCATGGCGCGTTCCAAAGCGTTTTTGTTCAAAGGCGTCGAAGTCCGCTGGAAATGCGATCCGTCTTTGCTGACGGGCGACGACAAAACGCCCGCAGAGGAAACGCTGAAATTCCCCAACGGATTGGAAGACTTCTTGAAATACCAACTGCGCGAAGAACCCGTTGTAACGCCGAAACCGTTTGCGGGACGTTCGGATCTGCCCGACGGCAAAGGATTCGTCGAATGGGCGATGACGTGGTTGGAAGACGGCGAAGCCGGCTTTATCAGTTCGTTTTGCAACACGATTCGCACGCCGCAGGGCGGCACGCACGAAGCGGGCTTGCGCTCTGCCCTGACCCGCAGTCTGCGCGGTTACGCGGAAATGCTGGGGAACAAGAAAACCGCCGAAATCACGACCGAAGACGTCATCGGATCGGCGGGAATTGTCTTGTCCCTGTTTATGAAAGACCCGCAATTCCAAGGGCAAACCAAAGAAAAGCTCGGTTCGCCCGAAGCCACCCGTCTGGTTGACACGGCAATCAAAGACCAGTTTGATCATTGGCTGTCGGGCGACACCAAAACGGCAACGGCTCTGCTGACTCATGTTTTGGAACGTTCCGCCGAACGCCAGCGCAAGAAAAAGCAAAACGAAACCGCGCGCGCGTCGGCGACAAAGCGCCTACGGCTTCCCGGAAAGCTGTCGGATTGTTCGCGGTCGTCGGCTATCGGTACGGAAATCTTCATCGTCGAAGGCGATTCGGCGGGCGGATCGGCAAAACAGGCGCGCAACCGTGAAATTCAAGCGATTCTGCCTTTGCGCGGCAAGATTTTGAACGTCGCCAGCGCGTCAAACGACAAAATCTACGCCAATGAAGAAATCAACAACATCACCGAAGCTTTGGGCTGCGGGCGGCGAGAACACTACGACGAATCGGCGCTGAGATACGAAAAAATCATTATTATGACCGATGCGGACGTTGACGGCGCGCACATTGCGTCCCTGCTGATGACGTTTTTCTACCGCGAAATGCCGAAACTGATACAAAAAGGACACTTGTATCTGGCTGTCCCGCCGCTGTACCGCTTGGCATACGCCAACAAAGTATTTTACGCCGTGGACGACGCGGACAAAGACCGAATCATCAAAAAAGAGCTGAAAAACGCCAAAAAAGTTGAAATCAGCCGCTTTAAAGGGTTGGGCGAAATGCCCCCCGCTCAGCTGAAAGAAACGACCATGGCGCCAGACAAACGTTTGCTGATTCGCGTTTGCGTTCCCGATCCCCGCAAAGAGGAGGATTCGCACGAAGTCGCGGCGACAAACGACCTTGTCGAACAGCTGATGGGGACGCATCCGGAGCTGAGATTCCAATATATTCAAGAGCATGCAAAATTTGTTGAAGATTTGGATATTTAATTGTTGACATCTTCGCAAAAGGATGTATATTCACTTTTGTTTTGAGTGCCCCTGTGGCGGAACTGGTAGACGCGGCAGACTCAAAATCTGTTGATCTTACGATCGTGCTGGTTCGATTCCGGCCAGGGGCACCATAAAATTTAAAACGCCGAGCAAATCGGCGTTTTTTTTGTTATAAAAAAAGCGGCTTTCGATTGAAAGCCGCTTTCCGGTTTTTGTGAATTATTCACCGTAAACGATGGTTGTCTGTTTCGTGTACAGGAACAAAACCGTCGTCGTTTTGTAATCGACATGGTGAATTTTGGTGATTTTGCCGTTTTTCATAGCGGCTTCGATGGATGCATCACCCGTCGAGAACAGCACGATACCCGTCTGGGTCGCTTCACCGCGTTTCAAAGGACGGACTTCGTTGTTGACGAACGCCTGATTCGGCGAAACGGCATCAATCGCGACCGGGGAAAAGATCGACATATTCGACGGAATAACCGCGCAAGCGGACATCATCATCGAACCGAGCAACACCGTCAATAAAGCAAGTTTCTTCATAAAACCCTCATCAAATATGAAATTAAACCTTAGGGGGAATCCCTTTGGACTTGCCGAGTATAACCGTTTTGGCATATAAAGCCAACACTTAATCTTTCGAGATTGTTAAATGATAGCGTTGCCCTCGCCCAACTGAGACGCCTAAAAAACGAAACCGCCGGAAATTGATTTTCAAAGATATTAAAGAACGTCACCGTCCGACGTTTTTTCCGAGCGCCTGTGTTTGCAGGACGGTCGTTTGCATTTGCCGTTTGGCGGCGATATCGCTCAACGTCCGCATCAACGGCTGTTTAGCGGCTGTTTGTTCGTTGTATTTTGTTTTGTCTTTGCCCGTCGTGTCGGTTCTGATGACATAGCGGTTGTAGTGCCGGACACCTTTTCCGTCCGGATCGCCGTGAATTTGATAAGATTTCCCGCCAAATTTTTCAATCAGTTTCTTTTGCGCCCGATTGGAACCGTCGTTTTCGGATAAAACCGTGGAAGTTATCTCGTCAATACCTTTGGATTTCAGTTCGTCAAAAAACAGTTTTTCCGCCTGTCCGATAATGCCTTTGCCGCGATGTTCCGGCAAAATCAGGGTGGAAGTCGTGATTTTTGCCCCTTTTTCGCTGATATGGCTCCATTCCCGATACGGTTCCAATCCGTTTTTAATATCGAAATCATCCATTTTCATCGCACGGGCATTGACAGAACCGACTATTGTATTACCGTCCATGATGAACCGGAAATACTCCGGTTTTTCGGCATCTTTTTCCTCCTTTTTACGGTAATTGTCCACAACCTTTGTTTCAAAGTCGGCTTTGGTCAAATTTGCGAATTCGTCACGGGCGAAAATAAAGCCCTTGCTTTCTTTTTTGCCGATATCGTCGGGAATGGACGGATCGTTGACATACGCCCTCATTTGCCCGCAGGCTTTAACGAAAGCATCATAATGTTCAGGAGCAGGGTTAACGATTCGAATGCCGGAGTTTTGCGCAGAAGTTTTTGACAGAGTTTGCATCAATGTTTCGCGGGCGGCGGCTTCTTTGTAAGCGGACTGTCCGACATCGGTCTCACTCTGTTTTCGGTTTGACATGGCGAAACTCCTTTTAAACACTGCCGATATGGTAGCAGTTTTGGACAAAAAAGACAATAAGATAAAGAACGTCGGGACTAAAAACCCTTGCGCGTATCGTCCCGCTCCCGCCGGAACAGAGGGGTAATGTTGGCGATAAAGACCGTAACGTGCGGCATATTGAATCGTGATAACCTTTTTCCATATCAAATATCTGATTGAAAAAACGAAAAACGTTCTTAAAATAGTCCGCGTCCTCTGGAAACGAAAGGATTTTTCATGCGCCCCGTTTTGATTTGCCCGTCGCCGAATTTCAACAGGCGTTTGTTGCCGATCGACATGATCGTCCTGCATTATACCGGTATGAAATCGGAACAGACCGCGCTGGACCGGCTGATTGATCCGACCTCCGGCGTCAGCGCGCACTACGTCGTTTTTGAAAACGGCGATATTTACAATCCGGTGGACGAAGAATCGCGCGCGTGGCACGCCGGCATTTCGTTCTGGCGCGGCGAAACGGATACAAACAGCCGCTCTATCGGCATCGAAATCGCCAATCCGGGACACGAATTCGGATACACGCCGTTTCCCGACGCCCAAATCGACGCTTTAATCGCTTTATGCAAGGACATTCTGTCCCGCCGTCGCATTTTGGCGGTTTTGGGACATTCCGACGTCGCCCCGACGCGCAAGCAAGACCCCGGCGAGCTGTTCCCGTGGTCAAAGCTGGCGGAAAACGGCATAGGCTTTTGGACGAACGACTTTTGTCAGCCTGTCGGTTCCATAAAGCAGATGTTAAGCTCAATCGGCTACGACACAACGGACTTGAACGCCGCGACAACGGCTTTTCAGCGGCATTTTTACCCCGAAGCCCTGCTGTCGGACGGCAAAAGGACGGCAGAACGGATAAGCGCGGTTTTGAGAGGAGTTTCCAATGACTTATAAAATGGTATTCAGCGACATTGACGGCACTTTGGTCAATTCACGGCACCGTTTGACCCCCGCGACAATCAAAGCGGCGCAGTTTGTCGTTTCAAAAGGGATTCCTTTCATACTGGGATCGGGGCGTCAGCCGTCTTCGGTGCGCGAAATCAATCAAGAGCTGGGAATCAAAATGCCCGTCATCGGCTTCAGCGGCGCGCTGATTTGGGACGAAAACGACAACAAAGTTTGGGAAAGCGGATTGACCAAAGATTTGGCGATAGAGGTCAAGCACCAAATCAAAGCCGAATTTCCCGATTTGTGCTGTTCGACATACAGCGACCGGCTTTGGATAGTCAATGACGCGAATCTGCCTTCGCTTCGTTTTGAACAAAGCGTCACCCACGCCCCGATGACCGAAGGCAGCCCTGCCGAATTATTGCCCGACGACGCCGTGGTTCACAAAGTCCTTTGCACGGGCGACGCCGATGTTTTGGACAAAGTTCAAGCGCACTTTGCCCCGCTGTATCCGATGTGCCGCATTTACAAATCCCAACCGACGTATTTGGAAGTCATGAACATCTCTGCGTCGAAATCCGCGGCGGCGGCGGTATTGTGCGAACGCTTCGGCATTACGGCGCGGGACGTCATCGCGTTCGGCGACAACTACAACGACGTAGACATGCTGAAATTCGCGGGCATGGGCGTCGCCATGGGAAACGCCCCCGCCGATGTCAAGCAAATCGCGGACAAAATCGCCGATACAAACGACAATGACGGGCTTGCCGCCGTTTTAATGCAAGAATTCGGTTGACGCAAAGCGTTAAACCCCGTACTGTACGCCCCGTGTCAGACGATCGGACGATTGCTGCATGGCTTGTCCATGTTGAGGAAAGTCCGGGCTTCACAGAAACACGATACCGGATAACGTCCGGCTGGGGCAACCCAAGGGAAAGCGCAACAGAAAAAATTCCGCCGACGCTTGATTCAAGCGGGTAAGGTTGAAATGGTGCGGTAAGAGCGCACCGCTTTTCCGGCAACGGAAAAGGCACGGCAAGCCCTATCGGAAGCAAGACCAAATGAGGCTATTCTTAAAGGGGGCGTTTCTGACCCCGCCAAAGGTAGGTCGCTACAGACAATCGGCAACGATTGCCGCAGAAGAATAATCGTCGATTACAGAACCCGGCTTACAGATTGTCTGACACGCTTTTCCGATTCGATGTACGCTTCCGAATCGATTCTTTTCACCCTCACCCAGAACATCACGGGAACAAAGCCGATTCCCGATTTTTATCCGAAAAAAATTTGATTTTTTCCGTTATTTTTTTGCGCTCCATGCCGCACGGCTGAATCCCTTGCCATTTTCAAAAATTCGCCGCCTTTTTTTGCCATCGAATCCCGCTTTAGCCCATTTTCACCCATTGACGAACCATAAAATCCCATGCTATCCCATAAGAGTCCACGGGGAAAATTTTGCCTACCGAGCAAGAAGTTCGGGAATCGGACAGAAACGAAAGGGGTTTTAACACATGCCGAAGACTGACAGAAAATACAGTCTGTTTCTCGACACCACTTTGAACAAAGTGGATGCCAAAGGGCGCGTGTCCATCCCTGCGGATTTTCGGGCTTTGCTGGAACAAAAGGAAACACAGCTGACGGCTTTCCGGTCGTTCAGCCAGCCGTGCATCGAATGCCGCACGTCCGAAATGATGGAAAAAATGGCAAACGACATTGAAAATTCCTTTGATGCTTTTTCCGACGAACAGGACGACTTGACCGATTTGATTTTTGCGGACGCCAAGGAATTCCCGTTCGATTCGACGGGGCGCATCGTTTTGACTGACAAGCTTTTAAAGCATGCGGGCATTACCGACAAAGCCCTGTTCGTCGGCAAAGGCAAAACATTTCAGATTTGGAACCCCGAAACTTACGAAGCTTTGGCGCTCAAACGCCGCGAACAGGCGCTTGCCAAACACTTCAAGCTGAAAAACGGGGGCGACAATGACTGAAAAAACGCCGCACATTCCCGTTTTGTTAAACGAAGTCGTCGAAAGCATCGCGCCCAAGGACGGCGGAGTCTATGTTGACGGCACGTTCGGCGCGGGCGGTTATACCCGCGCGGTTCTGGATGCCGCCGACTGCACCGTTTACGCCATCGACCGCGACCCCGACGCAATTCGCGAAGGGCAAAAACTGGTTGACGCTTACAAAGGACGCCTGCACTTATTGCACGGCACGTTTGGCGAAATGGCTGAACTGGTGCGCGGCGAAGGCGTCGATTTTGTTGACGGCGTTATGCTGGACATCGGGGTTTCCTCGATGCAAATCGACCGCGCGGAACGGGGCTTTTCGTTTCAAAAAGACGGCGCGCTTGATATGCGGATGAGCCAAAACGGGCTGTCCGCCGCCGATGTTTTAAACACGTTCGGCGAACGCGAAATCGCGGACATCATCTACAAATACGGCGAAGAACGCTTTTCCCGCCGCATTGCCGCCGCCGTGGTCGAACAGCGCAAAGCCGCGCCGTTCAAAACGACTTTGGAATTCGCCGATTTAATTCGCCGCACCGTTCCGCACAAACGCGAAGACATCGACCCCGCGACCCGCAGCTTTCAAGCTTTGCGCATTTACGTCAACGACGAATTGGGACAGCTGGAAAGCGGTTTGTCCGCCGCGCACGATCTTTTGAAAGCGGGCGGCAGAATGGCAATCGTGTCTTTTCATTCGCTGGAAGACCGCATCGTCAAAACGTTCATGCAGGAAAAAAGCGGCAAAACCGCCAATCCGTCGCGCTATATGCCTGTTGTCGAAAAACAGGCGGCAACCTTGAAAACGATTACCAAAAAGCCGATTTTGCCCACGGAATCGGAAACGAAATTCAACCCCCGCGCGCGCTCCGCCCGTTTGCGCGTCGCCGAAAAAGCGGAGGGCTGACCCATGGCGCGTTTTGTGTTGATACTGATGTTTGCAACAATGGCGACGGGAATGTTCGTCATCAAAAACCGCGTCGTCGGATTGGAAAAAGAATTGAATTCCATCAACACGCAAATCGAATCCGATCAGGGCGTTCTTCAAGTTTTAAAAGCGGAGTGGTCGTTTTTGAACAGCCCCGACCGAATTCGGAACCTGAGCGAACGCCATGCGAAAATGAAGCCGATTGTCGCCAATCAAATCAAAGGCTTTGCCGCCCTTCCGTTTAAAAACGACGTTCGCGAATCGGGGCTGATTCGGGTGTCGTACGCTTCCGCTTCAAAACGGGAGTGAGCTGATGTTTTTTTCCTCCAAAAAACAAGATTCCGTATATCGGCTGGGACAAGAACTGCCCCTGCCCGAACGGTTTCGTTTTTCGGGGAAACAATCGGATTCCGTTTTGGAAGAAGGAAAAAACCGCCTGATTGTGACGATATTTTTGTTCTGCGCGGCTTTTACGATTGTCGGGGGCAAGCTGTGTTCCGTTTCTTTGCACGGTTTTTCCGAAGAACCGCGCCGCGAACGGCGGATTCAAACCCGCGCGCTTGACATCAAAATGGAACGCGCCGACATCATCGACCGCAACGGCGTCGTGTTGGCGACCAGTTTGCCGTCCGCGGATTTGTACGTTGACACGGAAACACTGAAAAACCCCGAAACGCTTGCCGCGGCTGTGGCGGAAACGCTGCCCGACGTGAAATACAAGCCTTTGCTCAAAAAGCTCCAAAGCGGCAAAAAATTCGTGTACGTCAAGCGCAATCTGATTCCCCGCGAACTGTACGAAGCAAACCGTCTGGGCTTTCCGCAGCTGAACTTTGAAACGGGCGAAGTGCGCGTTTATCCCCAAGGTCCGCTGTTTTCCCATGTTTTGGGCTGGGCGGACATCGACGGCAAAGGTATCGCCGGCGTTGAACAGGCGATGAACGACAAACTGCTGAAAGACAAAGAAATCCTGCGTCTGTCTTTGGACGCGGGGGTTCAAAACTCGGTGCGTTCCGTTCTGCTCGACAGCGTCAAAAAGTATATGGCGGAGGGAGCTTCCGCGATTTTGATGAACGCGAAAACGGGTGAAATCGTGTCCATGGTTTCCCTGCCCGACTTTGATCCGAACAACCGCCGCGGCGCCATTCCGCCCGCCAACACGATTACCGCAGGCAAATACGAGCTGGGTTCCGTCATGAAAACGTTCAACACGGCAATCGGTTTGGATTCGGGTTCAATCAAGGTGTCTGACACTTTCGACGCCAGAAATCCCCTGATTTTGGCGGGCTTTAAAATTCGGGATGAAAAAAAGGTTCAAAAAATCCTGACTCTTTCAGAAGTCATGGAACAATCGTCCAACATCGGGTCGGCGAAAATCGCTTTGTCGGTCGGCAAGAAAAAACAGCGCGAATATCTGGAAAAATTCGGATTGCTCAGCCGTTCGATCATCGAACTGCCCGAAACGGTCATTCCGTCGGCGCCGTCTTCATGGGGCGATTTAAGCACGGCGACCATCGGTTACGGTTACGGGCTGTCGGTATCGCCTTTGCACGTTGTCGCGGCGGCGGCGGCGGTTGTGAACGGCGGCGTTTATCACACGCCGACATTGCTTTCGCGCCGCATCTCTTCCGAAAAAAAAGGGCGGCGAGTCATTTCAGAGAAGACATCCGCCACAATGCGCGCTATTATGCGCAAAGTTGTTATGCACGGCACGGCAAAACGGGCGAACGTCGCCGGTTACGAAGTCGGCGGCAAAACCGGTTCGGCGCGCAAAGTCGAAAAAGGCAAGTACGTCGAAGGTAAAATCCGCACGTCGTTTTTGGGGGCGTTTCCGATGGATGACCCGCAATATGTTTTGATGGTCATGATTGATGCGCCGAAAGGCATTGCCGAAACCCATAATTTTAACAACGCAGGTTGGAACGCCGTGCCGACGGCGGGACGCATCATTTCGACGGTGGCGCCGCAGCTGGGGATTCTTCCCCGCCCGTTTGACAGCAAAACCGATGCGCCGTACGTCAAAGCGGCTTTAGAAACGCAGGGATGACCTCTCCTGCGCGCGAAGGAGAAACAAAAGTGCAACTGACAGAACTTTTAAACAAAGCAGGCATCCCCTATACGGGCGCGGACTGTGAAATCGCCGGCGTTACGGCGGATTCCCGAAAAGTCGGCAAGGATTTTCTGTTTGCCGCCCTGCCCGGCGTCAAAGCCGACGGAACGGCTTTCCTGCAGGACGCAAAGGAAGCGGGCGCGGCTGCCGCTTTGGTTCCCGAATCGGCATCGGACTTGCCCGACAACGGCTTGATTTACGTCACGGTCGCCGACGCGCGCAAAGCTTTGGCTGTCATCGCCGCCGCGTTTTACGGCAAACAGCCCGAAACGGCGGTTTGCGTCACGGGCACGAACGGCAAAACGTCCACGGCGAATTTCTGCCGCCAAATTTGGGACTTTTTGGGCAAAAAAGGCGCAAGCGTCGGCACTTTGGGCGTTTTGACGGCTGAATTCGCGACATACGGCTCGCTGACCACGCCCGATTCGGTCACGCTTCATTCCGAACTGAAAGATTTGGCGGACAAAGGCTACAATCATCTGGCATTTGAAGCGTCTTCGCACGGCATCGAACAGCACCGCATCGACGGCGTCGCCATTGCCGCGGCGGGCTTTACGAACATCACGCGCGACCATTTGGACTATCACAAAACAATGGAAAACTATCTGGCGGCGAAGCTGGGCTTGTTCGACCGCCCGCTGTCAACGAAAACCGTTGTTTTGAACGCTGACATTCCCGAATACGACCATATCGCCGACTATTGCCGGCAGCGCGGATTGAAAATTCTTGACTACGGCAAAAAAGCCAAAGCTTTGCGGCTGATTTCCGCCCGCCACGAAACAAACGGGCAACACTTGGAACTGGAAATTCTGGGCAAACCGTATTCGATTCACCTGCCTTTGGCGGGAACGTTCCAAGCCATGAACGCTTTGTGCGCTTTGGGATTGGTTCTGGCAACGGGCGAAGACGCCGATTCCTGCGTCAAAGCGCTGGAAACGCTGAAAGGCGCGCCGGGACGGCTGGAACACGTTGCCGACCGCAAAAACGGCGCGGCGGTGTATGTCGATTACGCGCACACGCCCGACGCTTTGGAAACCGTTTTGAACGCTTTGCGCCCGCACACAAAGAACCGCTTGTGCGTCGTGTTCGGCTGCGGCGGCGACCGCGACCCCGGAAAGCGTCCTCAAATGGGCGCGATTTGCAACGCTTTGGCGGATGTGGTTTACGTCACGGACGACAACCCCCGTTCCGAAGAACCCGCGCTTATCCGCGCCGCGATTTTGCCCGCCTGCCCCAAAGGCATCAACGTCGGCAACCGCGCTTTGGCAATCGAGGAAGCCGTCGAACAGTTGGAAGCGGGCGACATTCTGGTCGTCGCGGGCAAAGGACACGAAACGGGACAGCTGATAAAGGGTGTCATGCATCCTTTTGACGACCGCGAGGAAGTCCGCAAAGCCGTCGCTTTGGCGGATACGCCGCTATGGACGGCGGAAGCCGTGGCGCACGCGACAAACGGGCGCGCGGGCAGCGACTTTGCGATAACGGGCGTTTCGATTGATTCGCGCACCGTCAAGGCGGGCGATTTGTACATCGCTTTAATCGGCGAACGGCTGGACGGACACGCTTTCGCGGCGCAAGCTTTGGAAAAAGGCGCGGCGGGCGTTCTGGTGTCGAAACTGCCCGAAAACATTCCTTTGGAACAAGTGATTCTGGTGTCCGACACGACCAAAGCGTTAAACGATTTGGCTGTCGCCGCGCGCTCCAGAACATCGGCGAAAATCATCGGCGTTACAGGCAGTTCCGGCAAAACAAGCACCAAGGAAATGCTGAAAATCGCGTTGTCTTCGGTCGGACGGACTCACACGACCACGGGCAATCTGAACAACACCGTCGGCTTGCCTTTGACGTTGGCGCGCATGCCCGAAAAAACGGATTTTGCCGTGATTGAAATGGGTATCAATCACGCGGGTGAAATGGCGGAACTGACGGCGCTGACCCGTCCCGACATCGCCGTCATCACCATGATCGGCACGGCGCACCACGAATTTTTCAAAACCCCCGACGACACCGCCCTTGCCAAAGCCGAAATTTTCGAAGGCATGACCGACAAGGGAATCGTGTTTTTGAACGCCGACAACCCGCAATTCGAGCTGTTGCAAAAAGAAGCCAAAAAAGCGGGCATCGAGGACATCCGCACGTTCGGCACGCGCGCCGAAAACAACGTCGGGCTGATTTACTGCGCCGAAACAGCTGACGAAACGCTTGTCACCGCCCGCGTCGAACCCGCGCGCTATTCCTACACCCTGCACATGCCGGGGAAACATCAAGTCATGAACAGCCTTGCGGTCGTGGGTGTTTTGGACGCTTTGAACGTCGACATGGCTTCGGCTTTGCAAAGTTTGGGGCGGCTGTACCCGACGGCGGGACGCGGCAAGCGTTACGTCCTGCCCTGCGCGGGCGGCGAATTCACGCTGATAGACGACGCGTACAACGCCAACCCCGAATCCATGGCGGCGGGACTGGAAGTCCTCGGCACGCTCGCCCCCGAAAAGGACGGTCGCCGCATTGCCGTTTTGGGCGATATGCTGGAACTGGGCGATGAATCCGAAAGCCTGCATCTGGGATTGAAAAAAAGCATTGAAGACAATCACATCGACCTTGTGTTCGCGGCGGGCATCGAAACGGGCAAGCTGTTTGACAATCTGCCCCCCGAAAATCAAGGCGCAAAAGCCTTGACTTCCGCGGAATTGGCGGATACCGTCGCCCAAGCCGTCCGCCCCGGCGACGTCGTTTTCGTCAAAGGATCGTTCGGCAGCAAAATGACGCTGATTGTCGAAAAATTGAAAAACTTGAACAACGGATAATTCGTTATGCTTTACAACCTGCTTTATCCCCTGTCGTCGCAGTATTCGTTCCTGAACATCTTTAAATACCTGACGTTCAGAACGGGCGGCGCGATTTTCACGGCTTTGATTGTGTGTTTCATCATCGGTCCTACGCTGATTCATTGGCTGAAAGACAAACAGCATTGCTGTCAGCCGATTCGCTCTGACGGTCCCGAAACCCACTTGAAAAAACAGGGAACGCCGACCATGGGCGGGCTGATGATTCTGGCGTCGCTGACCGTTTCGACCGTGTTGTGGGCGGATTGGAAAAGCGCGTATGTCTGGCTGGCTTTGGGATTGACGCTGTGTTTCGGCGTCATCGGTTTCGCGGACGATTATCTGAAAGTGTCGCGTAAAAGCTCGGGCGGCATGCGCGGCAAGTTAAAGCTGGTCTGCGAATTCGCGGTTGCGGGCTTTGTCGCATGGTACATCACGAAAATCACGGTCGCCCCGACGGCGACGACTTTGACGTTTCCGTTCTTTAAAAACTGGGCTGTCAACCTGTGCTGGGCATATTTGCCGTTTGCGATGTTCGTCATCGTGGGATCCGCCAACGCCGTCAATCTGACCGACGGACTGGACGGATTGGCGACCGTTCCCGTGATGATTGTTTCCGCCGTGTTCATGATTATCAGCTATGTTGCGGGACATGCGGCTTTTGCGGCGTATCTGCAGCTGCCTTATATCGCGGGATCGGGCGAATTGTCCGTCTTTTGCGGCGCGCTTATCGGCGCGGGCATGGGATTTTTGTGGTTTAACGCGCCCCCTGCCAAAATCTTTATGGGCGACACGGGATCGCTGGCGCTGGGCGGCGCATTGGGCGCGCTGAGCGTCGCCACGAAGCACGAAATCGTTTTGGCGATTGCGGGCGGACTGTTCGTCGCCGAAACCCTGTCGGTCATCATCCAAGTTTTGGCGTACAAGACGACTCATCACCGTGTTTTCAAAATGGCGCCCTTGCACCATCATTTTGAAAAGCTGGGCTGGTCGGAATTGACGGTCGTCGTCCGTTTTTGGATTGTCGCCATGATTTTGGGCTTGATAGCGCTGTCAACTTTGAAAATTCGGTAAAGCATGAAAACAGCGATTGCCAGAACGGACAACAGCATACTGGGGCGTTGGTGGTGGACTGTCGATCACCCGCTGTTGGGGGCTTTGTCCGTTTTGTTCATCGTGGGAACGGTTTTAAATTTTTCCGCAACCCCCGCAATCGCCGCGCATTTAAAGCTGGACACCTATTTTCTGGTCAGACATCAGATTGTTTTTATGATTTTGTCGGCGCTTGTGATGATAGGGGTTTCCCTTCAAACACCGAAAACGATTCGGCTGATAAGCTTGGCAATGACGGCGGCAATGCTGGTTTGTCTGGTTTTGGTGCTTGTCCACGGCACGCAAATCAAAGGCGCGTCGCGCTGGATTCGCATTTTCGGCGTGTCGCTGCAGCCTTCGGAATTCGCCAAGCCCGCTTTTGCCGTCGTGGCGGCGTGGCTGATTTCTTTGGGCAAAGCCAACCCTCACATCAAAGGCACGCTTTGGACGGCGGGACTTTACCTGATACTGGTCGGACTGCTGATTAAACAACCCGACTTCGGCATGGTGCTGACGGTCAGCGTGATTTTCGGCATCGAATTGTTTTTAAGCGGTTTGCCAATGTCGTGGATTTCCGCTTTGATGCTGCTGGGCGGCATCGGGGCGACGTCGGCGTATTTTCTGCTGCCCCACGTCCAAGCGCGCATTGACCGTTTCATCAACCCCGAAGCGGGCGACACGTTCCAAGTCCGCACCGCGTTCGAAGCCATCCGCAACGGCGGGCTGTTCGGCACGGGACCGGGGGAAGGAACGGTTAAAAACATCCTGCCCGACGCGCATACGGATTTCGTACTGGCGGTCGCGGCGGAAGAATTCGGATTGTTTGTAACGCTGCTGATTGTTCTGCTGTTCGCCTTTATCGTTTACCGCGGCTTTCTGTTGATTTTGACCAAAGACAAAAATCTGTTCACTTTGCTGGCGGTGTCGGGATTGCTTGCGCAGTTCGGCATGCAGGCGCTGGTCAACATGGCGTCGACGCTGAGCTTGATTCCCACCAAAGGCATGACTTTGCCGTTCGTTTCGTACGGCGGGTCTTCTTTGCTGTCGCTGGGGTTTGCGATGGGCATGGTTTTGGGGCTGACGCGCAGCACGAATACGGGAAAGGATACACCATGACGGATACTTACGTTTTAACGGCGGGCGGCACGGGCGGACACGTTTTCCCCGCGCAAGCTCTGGCGGCGGAGCTGACCGACCGCGGCAACGCCGTTTGCTTTATCACGGACAGACGCGGCAATTCGTTTTCGGGACAGTTTCCGCAAAGCAAAGAATACCGCGTGTTTGCGGGGGCTTATGCGAATCTGGGCAAAGTCCGCAAAATCAAAGCGCTGATATTGATGGCGTTCGGTATTTTGCAATGTCTGTTCATCTTGCGCAAAATCAAGCCCAAAGCCGTCGTCGGATTCGGCGGATACGCGTCGTTTCCCGCCGCTTTTGCCGCGGGAATTTTGGGCATTCCCCTTGTCCTGCACGAACAAAACAGCGTTTTGGGCGGTGCGAACCGCGTCCTTGCCAAACGGGCGAGCCTGATTGCGACTACGTTTCCGAACGTTGCCAAAATCCCCCCGAAAATCAAGACCGCTTACACGGGCGTTCCCGTCCGTCCCGCGATTCTGGCGTTAAGCGGCGTGCCGTATCAAGCCCCCGCCGACACGTTCGATTTGCTGATTTTCGGCGGATCGCAGGGCGCGCACATCTTGAGCGAAGTCATCCCCGAAGCTTTGAAAGCCCTGCCCGTTTCCGTCAAATACCGGTTGACCGCTGCACAGCAGGCGCGGGCGGCTGACTTGCCCGCTTTGGAACGGGCGTACGCCGACAGCGGATTGAAAATCGAACTTGCGCCGTTTTTTTCGGACATGGACAAACGGCTGGCGAAAGCAAGCCT
>ERZ1026860.850-NODE-850-length-17495-cov-9.751433_pt1 | contig 17495 bp, 27 predicted proteins | sample MGYA00380160_ERZ1026860 | MGnify/ENA primary metagenome ERZ1026860 (study PRJEB33269, sample SAMEA4719796) | human gut metagenome | biome: human-associated habitat; feature: organic feature; material: feces | place: Cameroon | collected 2013-10 ... | reverse complement strand
ATTTTACTATTTGTATAGAAAAGGAGCGAGGGCTTTCGCCCTCACTCCTGAGCCGATATTCAGCTTACTGTTTAGTCGCGTTACTCGCCAGCCATACGCGGAACTCAGCGGAAGCGGTTGCACCTACGGGGAAGGTGAGTTGCGAAATAGCCCGCGTGCTATCAGCCCACTGGTTATTACTGAACTGATAAAGTGCAAAGGTGGTGGACTGGTTAAGATAAAAACCCGCCGTAGACGTGGCTGAATAGCCTACAACTATTTTCACACCAGTAAAGTTCCCGTTGGGGGTGACGGCTGTATAGTTGATGTTTTCATTGATGCTTGCGCCGGTGGGAGATGGATATAATCTGGCATTCAGCACCCACGTCCCAGCCAACTCAGGCAACTCCGCAGCGTCACGGAAGCACACGATACCAGAACCACCGGAAGCGCCATTTTGTCTACCAGAAGATACGCCGCGCGCGCCGCCACCACCTCCGCTACCTGTATTAGCAACACCTGCCGCGGCTGCTTGGGAATTACTGCCGGAAGACCACGCGCCGCTACCGCCGCCGCCAGCGCCACCCATCGAGACAACTGGGCTTTGGGCATACATATATCTGCCACCGCCGCCGCCGCCAGCATAGAGTTTTCCATTGCCTTCGCCGAATTCTCTGGTGGTGTTTCCCTGCCCGGTGCCGCCGGAATAGTCAGTGCCAGCTGCTCCGTTTCCGCCGTTGCTACCGCCAACTCCACCGTCAGAGTTGGAACGAACGCCGCCGCCACCACCAGAACCCCCATCTCCGCCCATTCCGGCTTCCGAAGTACCGGGGTATCCCTGCCCGCCTAAACCGCCCCCGGCGCTCACGTCGCCGAAAATAGTTGTTCCGCCTTGACCGCCGCGGCCATAACCACTTGTATTTACTGCTCCGCCTGCCCCTACAGTAACAGGGATATCCGTATTAGCCGGTACGCTTACACGCCGAACTGTTCGTGTGTAACCGCCCCCGCCACCGCCGCCAGCAGTGTCATGATTATATGTGAAAGTGCCACCAGCACCACCGCCACCAACGCAAAACACGTCGATAACCTTCGGCTCAAGGAACACAATAGTTCCACTCGTCAGTAACTCCACCACGCCGTCTTTCCGAATATTATACTGTCCCGTATAGGTAAACTTCGGCGCAGCCGCACCAACTTTACCTCTATATCCAGCGTTAACAATCATTTTGTAATACTCCTTTCCAAAATTCATACCCACGGAAGACCCGCACCCGGCTGTCGTGGCAATCATGTCCAATAGACACCGCCCACCCACTAACACAACGAAAGCTACTTAGCCAACGATAATCACATTGAAGTAGATACTCGCGTCAGGAATACTGTCCGCGGTGAACGTCAGCGTACCATTCGCCTGTGCCGTGCATCTTACATTATTCTCCTGGGACTTAGCCCAACCTGTAGCACTCGGACTGGTCACGACATTGCTCTCAGCAGTCACGCCACCAACGGCCACCGTCTGCACATACACGCTACCACTCGGCGTCCAGTTGCCGTTGTTCAGCAGCACCGTGCTCCCAACACTCTTGAGCGCGCCGTCCTCTCTGCTCATGAAATACGCCGCATCATGCCCCTGCAACGTATCCGCATCAATCTCCGTACCGCCACCAGCAGGAGCGGTCGTGAACACCGTCAGCAGCGTACCAGTCAGAACAGCCAGCACATTGCTGTTAATCTTCCACGCGCCGCCGGGCAGCGTCTCACCGGTAGGCAGCAGCGTAGACACCTGAACGCCATCCACGGTACAGGTATCGCCCTGCGCCCAATCGCTGGTAGCCACGAACCGAATGACAGACGCACTCGGCGTACTCCGAGTAATTGCATGAACCGTCCCGGATTTAACCTCCGTAGCCAACTGAACAGCAGCGTCCCTGTTCTTGCCCATATTGCTGTCGATGCTCTGAATGTTCTGCGCTTCAACGGTCAGCGGGTTAAAGATATCGCTACCTTCATACTGCTTGTACCCATAGTTAGTTGTAGTTTTCATGCTTAGTTACCTCCACGATTTTTGTAGTCTCTTATCATCACATAAGCGACTTCATTGTTGGCCTTGGCAGTCAGCGTGTACTTCATACCATTAGCGTTGTAGTCAATCTGCGCGGAATACGGTATCTGGTTCTGCTGGCAGTAGTTGATAAGCTGATTGCAGCTTTCCAGACTTGCACCAACAAACTCAATTTCGTTCACTTCCGTCAGCCATTCGTCAACATACATAATCAATCCTCCTTATGCCTGAGCAAAGATATTCTTACCGTTGTTCACCAACTGCGTACAGGTGGCGTTGTAAGAGATAACCTTGGTGACAGTTCTGTTCGCAGTGACAATGCCATCCACGTCGATGGCTTCGGTCATGTGCAGCACGGACAGATAATCAATCATGTCCTGAATAGACACGCGCTCACCGGTAAACGGGTTGAGTACAGTAACGCTGATAAGCTGCTGACTAATCTGCTCAAGCAGCCACTCATTATTCTGTGCAATCTTCGTATCAGTGTACGCCCTGCCACCGGCAATCTCGTTGTCCTGCCGCTGGAAATTGCTGTCCATCTGGTTCTGGAAACCCTGCAACGCACCTGTCACGTTGTCCACGAACTGGTTATAGTCGCTGGTCAGCTGCTCCAAAGCCTGATTGTACTGCTGGATACTTTTCGCAATTTCACCATCAGTATACGCTTTACTTGCAGCAAGTACCTGTTCTCCGTAGTTGTCCAGCCGCTTACCCATTTCGTTGATGTAGTCTCTCAGCTTACACAGAACCTCGTAGTAGCTGAGACTTTCATCATACGTCAGGGGTAAGACCTTCTGCGACCACGGCCAATATTTGGGGTTGTAATCAGCCATAGTACCTCCTTACCATAGACCCATGAAAAGGTCATTCAACTCGTTTACTACCATGTTGTCAATATTCAAAAACGTCTGTCGATATTCTTTCAACAGACGGGAATACGAACTCCCGGCAGTTTTGCCCTGTATTGTTTCCTCGAACTGCCCACTATTCGAGGACTGGCTGTTGCTGTTGCTGTCGGACACGTCAGCGTCAGTCAGATATTCGCCGGATAGCACAGAAGACAAACCATTCTGGGGTGTGTCACTGTGCATATTCTGAGCCTGAGACGAACCACTGCTCTGCCCCTGTCCGCTGTTGGTGCCGAAGCGTTTGTAGTCCACGTCATACATTGGATTGAACTGCAAACGTGCGCTTTCATAAAGCTGGTTGTACTTCGGCATAATGAGATTGAGACGAGAGTTTAGCCGCAGTTTCCACAGCCCAACAGTTTCCTCGCAAATCTCTCTCGTGTAGTAGGCGCGGAGTATCTGCTTTTCCAGCGTCAGGCGATAGCTTTCATCGAAGATGGGGAAGTCGAAGTTAAACACCTTTGGAGCAGCCTTGGTGATGATATCTTCGATAGCGCCTTCTCCCAGAGACTCGATAAGACCGGCAGCATTTTCACAAATGAAGCGAACCTCGGTCGTGTACTTACTCATTCTCTTTCACCTCCGGCTCCTGCTCGTCATCGTCCTCATTAACGTCTTCCAGTTCCTCGTCTAATTCGCGGTAATCATCGCGATATTCGCACCAGACATTCAGACCAAACATCTTGTTGATTTTCTCACAAGCGTTCTGTCTAGCATTTAGGCGTGAATAGCGGGAAGCAATGACACCACCCATGTTGCGGGAAACTTCATCCGTAATGAGACGCTCCTTCTTCTGTACGTTGATATTGGAGATACCCAGATAGGTTAGGGCTTCGTTCCAAATCTGGGTCTTCAACTGGTAAATTCTGTCCGCAACGTACGGGGCTTCCGTGGAGAGAACTGTGAAGTTCGCGTCATTCAAACCGTTGTCACCGAAAATGACGGGGCTGTTGCCATCAAATTCCTTGTACAGATTTTTCATGGTAAGCCGCTGGGTTTCAGCGCATTTGATAAGGACAGGTGTTTTCTGCGCATTGGCGTTTACGTCAATCACCCGGTCGAGGTTGTACAGACGCTTGGCGAAAACTTCAACGTCCAGAGAAGAAGGGGTGCGAAGATAGTTATTGTAAATGATGACACTGTCATCGAGGGTGAGGTTTTTCTGATAGTTGTTGTACGGGGAATAAGCGCGGGACGCTACCGGGTATCCGTATACATCGAAGCCGCCCTGAACAGCATTAGTGAGAGCGAGATAGCCCATCACTTCATCCTCGAAGAACACAGCTTGACCGTACTTGAACAAGGTGAGCTCAAGGAACCGAGGGTCAATCGTGTCGGGAAGACCTGTCCAGTCGAACATAGCAATTGAGAGTTCTATGAGGCGGTTGTAGTATTGGATATAGGTAGCGTTGTTCATTACAGCGCTTTCCCAGAAGTTTGTTTTACGTCTTGCCATGTTGTCCTCCTTATGTCGGACTATTGTTAAGGGAGAAGTTTCCTACCTCCTCTGGATGTTTCCAGAAGGTTACACCCTTATTAAATACTGCGCAAATAGCTGCTTCATCAGAACAAGGGATAGAGCCGCCAACTTTGCAGCCGATAGTTTGAACGTAGTTCCAATGGGGACGGGACGAAATGTTCGGCGTTTTGATTTTGTTGGTGGCGTAACCATAGCGGGAAAAATAATCATCAATACGGTCGATGTATTCTTGCGTCGGTATCATTTGGGCATATCGCGGCCCGTCATACCCTGCATTGAACAAATCGTTACCACACATATGGTTTATCAGGCTGGCATTGATTGGTCTTGTGCTGTTTGCCAACTGACGCAACGTTTGCAGTTGTGTTCCTGTCTCCTGCGCAGCGGCAGCAATTCTTGCCTGTCCAGCTTTGCCCGTTGTTTTCTTGCCACTTGCTATGATTGCTTCCTCCGCTTGCCACGGTGTTTCAGAAACTGTGCCAACATCTGTGATACTACCAGTTGCGAAACCAGCTGCGCCAGCCATCAAAGCGCTACCTGCAATGCCAGCCGCGCCGCCACCAGTCATAGCGGTTGAGATACCACTAATGGCAGCTGAAACACCAGCTTGAATAAGCCGCATACCCATGTCGGAAACTGCGAAAGCGCAAGTGGGAAAACTATTGTAAGTAATAGTATTATCAACATCCGCTGTTAGATTTGTGGTAAGGCGGGAATTATACCCGCGAGGAATAAACGTAAGAGACACGGTATTGCCGTAAGAAATAGCCATGTCAAAATGTATCTTTCCGTTAGCGTCCTTGTACTTAAACAGTTCATAAGCGTAGTCTTTAACTTGCCCGTTACAGTTTGTCATGCGAAGGAAAGTATAAGGATATGTATACATCTTCTGGTTGCGTACAGGGGAGCCGTCAGACCGGTCAATTACGTTGGCAGAATTTATGGTAACATCTTTGACAGCAGATTGGTCATAATCTGTTTGCGGAATTAGTACAGATTTTGGACACATAAAAATTGATAATACAGATGGATTGCCTTGCTGCCAAAAGCCCGCTGAATTTAGCCACGAAACTGCATTGCCAATGCCCTCTGCTGTAACGTCATAAGGGATATATTTCACATTGGAAAACATTTTGCCATACATTCCAGCATTTTCCCACGGCAATCCTTGACTGCTTAGTCCCTCAGCGATAACTATTTGCAAAGCATCGCTTTGGGGAAAATTGCTATCCAGAATGTTGGTGTATCCTGACCACATAATCATGTCACCAGTGTCGAGATTTTCGGGCACACGGTTGTCACCGGCAACGTCAGTTACGCTGTGCTCACGGGCAACAAAGCACTGCTGTAAATCCATCTCAGTAATCCACGTCTGGATAACGTCAATAGTGTAGCTAATCTCACTGGTGATATTATTTACATAGGTAACATCATCAATGAAAGCGTAGAACCATTTGTTACCGAATGAACTGTTCTGAAAAGCGATGTAATTACAGTCATACAGGTCTTCAACCTTATACTGTACTCTCACCCTGCCGCGCTTTGCCCTCTGGTAGCTCATGTTGTCCACTCGATACTTAGCCTTTGTGAGGAAATAGGCGTGCTGCCCTTCCTTATTAGGCCAGTAAAGGGTGTGCTCATAGTCCGGGTCGCAAGGGCAACCGCTTATGATATACAGTCTTCCATCAGGAAATACTTTCATATCTTTTCCTCCTTGGAGAGGGAGAGGGCGTGAACCCTCTCCCTTATTGGTTTAACCCTTGACCAGTTCCACCATGTCGCCCACGCTAGCAGCAGCGTAATCGAACACGGCAGCGGTGCTGTAAGTAGCGCCACCCAGCTCGCACTCAATCTTGCAGTTCGTAGCGTTGGGAGAGAAGATAAACGCGCCGTAAGGATGAACGGCAATCTTCTGGGCAACCATGTCGCCCGTCTGGATGAACTTATAGTTGTAGTTGTTGATGGCAGCGGTGTCCAGAGCCGGGGTCATGGTGATGACCGTGCCTTCCTCGCTCTTATCGATGCTCAGAATTTCAGCGTTGAACTTCGCGGGAGCCGCGATAGTAACAGCATCATCAACGAACACGACAGCGTTGGAGAAGGGAGAACTGGAAACGGTCTTCCACACGTTGTAAAAGTAGTTCCAATACTCGCCGGACGCAACGTACTTTTCGGTCATTTTGGACTGGTTGTCGTAGACCTGGAACCACTCGCGGTCAGCGATGACAGCCTTAACGTTTGCCATCAGGGCCAGTTCAGCAGTGGTAACAGGCTCCAGCTGGTCGCTGGCATCGACAATCACGGAGAACCGGTCATTATCGAAGGTAGTCCAATCGTCAACCAGAATGAGGTGGCCGGTAAAGGTCGCTCTATCCATGTTGAACGCAGCAGCCAGAACGTCCACGTCATAGGCCGCATTGAACTCGCTGTCCATAAAGATAAACTGGTCATCGCGGGGAGTGGTGGTATGAACACCGGAGTTGTTGTACTCAGTGCTCATAAAGGTCAGCTTGTTGCTCATGCCGCGGAACGCCTTGGCGGCATTCTTCATGTCAGCAGCGTCAAACGCCTTGGGGTAAATCTTGCCGTGGGAGATGGCCTTGATAAGCAGATACTTGAACAGCAGATACTCGTCGTACTCGGCAGCGGTGAACACGCTGTCAACGATGCGGGCAATCAGGTCGGTCACGCCCTCGGCAGACATGAAAGCCATGCGGAGGTCTTCATCCTGAACGGTGATGGGATACTGGACGCGATAGTTCATCGCGTGGAAAGCGGTGCGGACATCGGGGAGAGAACGCTTCAGTTCACGGCTTTCAGCCTTCTCAGCAGAGAACTCACGAGCCTTGCAAATGTTGACGAACACTTCCTCAACAGTCTCTCCGAACTCGAGGTAGCCCTTCTTCAACTGCGCATAGGCATTGTTGAACACCGCGCTCTTGATACGCACCAGCGCGATACGGTTAACCAGAGAAGAAAGGAACTGGTTAGCCAGAGCGGGATAGCCATACAGCACCTCGCCCACCTTGGGGATGTCGGTTGCCTTAGTAATTTTAGGAACACTGTCCTGATACTCTGCGCTGGCGTTGGCACGAATGGTATTCAGAATATCAATCGTGCTGGCGTTCAGCGTAGAAACTGCGATACGTTTTGCCATTGTTAGTTTCCTCCTTATTCAAAAAGTTTGTCGAATGTGAGCTTTTCAGCCGGGTCAGGCTGCGGCTCGGGGTCAGGTTCAGCAGGCTTATCAGGATTGAAAAATCTTTCCTTGTACTTTGCCCGCCACTCTGCGTCGTTCTGCTCATACTTCTGCTTCCAATTTTCATTGTCAGGAGAAGACAGAGAGTTCAGGGTGTCGTGGATATCTTCCACGAAGGAAAGGGCTTCGTCAGAAGTATCCTCTCCAATGCGGGCACGCACAGCCTCCATGATTTCATCGATTTTTTTAACTGCCATGTGTGTCCTCCTTCAAGAATAGTTTGTACCACGTTTGCTTGCCAGCAATGCCGTCGACTAAAATGCTGCGGGACTTCTGGAAGTCTCTAACTGCCTGTTCCGTGTTACGCCCGAACTGACCGTCAGCTTTGGTGCGACCACAAGAGAACCCGTTACCGATTAGCATTTTCTGCAAAATCAGGACGTCCGGGCCTGTTGCCCCTCGTGCAATCTCTGCGACTTCGATACCGTACACAGCTTCCTCCTTCGGGTCACTATCCGGCACAATGCCATGTGCAATATAGTCGAACGGGAAATTCTTTCCCGGACAAGCCGTTGCGTTTACGTCACAATGCTTCTGGACAACCTTGATGGTTTTGTAATAAGAGGTAAGCATCTTTACAAGTTCACGTCCGGCTTCCTCCTGCGCATTCTGCATGACTTCATTTTCAAAGTTACCCTCAAAACAGATACCGATACTGTCGAGGTTGTAGCCACCTGCGTGGGCACCGATACAATCGATAGGGCGGCCGCGATAAATGTCACCATCCTTGGTGATAAAGAAGTGATAGCCAATGCCTACCCAGCCACGGGCTTTGTGCCAGCTATGCACCTGAACAGCAGAGCAATGAGAAGCTGCTGCGTGGTGCAGGATAATGCGATAAATGGACCGTGTTCGTTTGGTGAGTTCACCATTCCAAACATATTGGGGTTCGATGATTTTCATTTTACAGTTCCCCCTTATCCAGTTTGTCCACAAGCTTCTGCATTACGATGGTGTTGTTGTTCAAAGCTTCGGACAGTTCATGCGTCTCTGCCTTGTGCGTTTCCTGCATCTTGTTGATGTACCAAAAGCAAATCAAACAGACAACGATGGGAAAGCCAACAGAGGTGATAAGCGTGGTGATAGTGTTAGCGTCCATGACAATCTCCTTTCCGAAATTTTCTATAATAAATATAACATATCTATTGACATTTGTCAAGGGGTATGGTAAAATTTAGTGGGAGGGAATTTTATGAAACCTCAATATTACGATGGAACTAAGCTGCTGTCCCTAATGGACATCAATGGAAACAAGCCAGAAATTTACATTTGTACTACTAACAGAACAGGCGGTAAAACCACATACTTTGGTAGACTTTGCGTGAACAGGTGGAAGGATAAGCACGAGAAGTTTGCGCTGTTGTATCGGTATAAGTATGAGATGGATGACTGTGCGGAGAAATTCTTTAAGGATATTAGAACACTGTTCTTTCCTGATATGGAAATGACAAGTAAGTCTAAGGCCGGAGGAATATTCCATGAGTTGTATCTGGATGGTGAAGGGTGCGGGTATGCACTTGCGCTGAATAGCGCTGACCAGATAAAGAAGTACAGCCATATCTTTAGTGATGTTAAGCGGATATTGTTCGATGAATTTCAGAGTGAGACTAACCATTATTGTCCGGATGAAATTAGGAAATTCCTGTCTGTGCATACAAGTATTGCCAGAGGGCAGGGTGAACAAACAAGGTATGTCCCTGTGTTCATGCTGAGTAACCCGGTAAGTATCATCAATCCGTACTATACAGAGATGGGTATTTCCTCGAGATTGAGGGATGATACAAAGTTCCTGCGCGGCGTTGGTTTTGTTATGGAACAGGGCTATGTGGATAGTGCAAGCAGAGCACAGAAGGAAAGCGGTTTCAATCAGGCATTTGCTAAGAATGAGTACATGGCTTACTCGAGCGAGTGCGTGTACTTGAATGATAACAAGGCGTTCATTGAAAAGCCTAAAGGCGCCGGTGAATATCTGGCTACTATTAGGTATAAGAATACCGACTATGCTGTTAGGCAGTATGCGGAAGCTGGCGTGATATACTGTGACGATAGACCGGATAGTTCGTACCCGAGTAGAATTACAGTTACCACGGAAGACCACGATATCAACTATGTTATGCTGAAAAGGAATAGTTGGTTCCTTGACAGCATGAGATACTATTTCGAAAAGGGTTGCTTTAGGTTTAAGGACTTGAAGTGTAAGGAAGCAATCCTCAAAGCGTTATCTTATTGACGCTATCTGCTGTTGTCAACTACATTGTGTACACCGGGAAGCACGGGTGGAATATACCGCCGGTTGTGCAGTCGGACAGCTTACCGCTTTGTAGTATCAACAGTTACAGATAGAGAAAGGCCGATAGGTTTTCCTATCGGTCTTTCATTTTGCCACGGTATGAATTGCGGGCGCGTTCCTGCTCTATTGGTGTTTGGTTTACTACTTGAGATAGCTGTGAAGTTATGTAACAGTCCGGCATCGGACACTCAAAACATGAGGTTGAATATGGGCAGGTTCTTGTCTTACGGGCACGGCGTATCTGTTCCATTGTTAGGACTGGATTTCTCATGCGTGATTGAATTGGTGGCACTCGCTGTCGCCCATCATTTTGATGTGACGCCCGCAGTTGGCACAGATAAGGACACCGCAGCAGTCGGGGCCGAAAGAGTAACGAGAAGGATAACTAATGAGTTCAAAGGTTTGGTTGCAACAGGAAGGGCAAGTGTAACCGTTGAAGGGGCGAGAGATTTTTCCGTACATTGTTGATAATGTTTGCTTATTCATTCTTTTACCTCCTGCGGCCAGAACTTGTGCCGACAGTCATGACATAGCATATTACAGTTTTTAGCACACGCCGTCTCACCATAGACAAGTTCGGGGCAAATACAAATTATCCCTTCACTGTCAAGTTTTGCATTAGGATATTGTTCCAGAAATACACTTTGTCGTGTCTTGCGAGGGTGCACGGCGGACCATTCTTCGACAAGGGCTACAAATTTTTCTGCGTCTAGGCCGTTAAAACTACCACAAAGTTTACCACTTAACGGGCATCCCTTGCATGTATTTTTGAAACTGTAGCACATTCTCTGTCTCTCTTTGATAAGTTCAATAGCGTCCATTACATTTTCTCCTTTACCATAGTTATTATCATATCAATTGTTGAAATTGCTCCTTTGTAACACGATTGGCAATCAAGCATACAGTTGAAGCCGCAAAATTGGCTGTCGCCAAATGTCGTGACTACATCAAGTGTATCTTTACATCTCTCAAGCTGTTGTAATAGTTCTCTTTTATCGTTCTCATTCATTCTATCACCTCATTTTATAGTCTGTATCTACCAGCAGCACACCGCCCGGTATGCGCTTTGGTAGTAATTTTCCGGGAACACTAAGACCTATTGTAAAGTCTTCTATTGTTCGCCTGATTGGTTTAGTGTACTCTTTGTCCTCATATAGGAATTGCTTTTCAGGGTCTGTCATAGTTTCCTTTTCCTCGTCACTCCATCCCTCAATAGATTTAAGAAATAGTTTCTTACAGCTTTCAGGCATTCCAGCGCAACGAACGTTGTAGTAAGGCTTATCTATTAGTTCGCAGTCTTCGTGAGTGACGTGCTCAATATATGTCTTCTGTCTGACAAACCAACCGATGTCCCAACAGCTTTCCAGTTTCCAGCAACAGAAGTTCTTTGGGTGAACTGTAATTCCTCTAATTTGCTCGGGCGGCAAGTCGCAGTGTATGCTGTCGGTGTCAGCGTAGATAAATCCGGGTTTGTCGGGGCCGTAGTAGTTTGCTTGCGCTGCTCGTATGGTGAAATTGCGTGCATACGAAGTAATTGCGGAACCGACTGCGATAAAGCCGGGAAGCTTGTCGTTCTCTGGTTGAGTGTAGAAACCAAGTATACCATCTCCTTTGTCGTATGCTACCTTGAAACTGGAAGAAGTGGACGAAGCCATCTTGCCGTATAGGTTGTTAAGGAATAGCTTTGCGAGTTCTCGCTGTGCTCCTTTTGAGCGTAGTTTAATTTCTTTGTACTTGTTGATGTACTCATCGAATATTCCGAACGCTGCATTGAAGTAACACCCATCAAGAATTTCAAAGTCTACCAGTTCGTAGTGCTCTTTGAATAGTTTGAAGTCTGTCATCGTCATTGTGAGAGTTACTGTTGTTGGTACAACTTCGTGATTTAGATTGATTATTTCTTTGCAGTATTCTCCGGTTTCTTCGTTGAGCACATCACTCGTTTCGAGCATTTCAGTGGCTCTATATCTGAAAGTGTTTTTGATTTGTATGAAAGGTAATTTGTTTGGTCTGATATAAAAGCGTGTGGTGAAGCGAACGAAGTAATACTTACCTAATTCCATTGCTTCAAGTGGGATATAATCTCCCTTCCAAAACGTTGGCTCTTTGAACGGATACCAGTTTCCACTTTCGCTGCTCATCATTGATGGATATAAACTGTTTACATCTGCTGTGGTGCCATTGCGTTTGATTTGCTTCTCTTTTCCTTTCACAAGGTAGCACCAACCTCCGTGATAGGAATGCTTAATGTAGTCTCCTGCTGTTGGGGAGCCGTATAGTTCTTTGTCTATTGGAATTTCGTATAGATTTGGGAACATTCCCTTGTAGGTTTTTGTGCCTACGGATTTCTTGTACTCTGAAAGGCAGCAGCTTCCTATGGTCAGCTTGTCGTGCCCCTCTGCGAACATAATTTCAAGTGCTTCTTTTACTACAAGGACGTCATTTGCTATGTACTGCTGTTCTTCTGGTGTGATGGGGCAACCAGCGTAACGAAGACCGGTGTACTCCATGTCAAGTTTCTTATGCTTTGTTCCAAAACTTTCGCCTATACGCTTAACACTGAAGGGAAGAAGTTTAAGACTGTCTCTTATTTCTATGATGCGGTCATGGGTTTTGATTAGGATACGATACCATTGCCCCATCGCTGATATTGCATAGGCTACTTCTCCGTTCCTCATATCTTTTGCTTGGTGCATCTTAACTGTATCGTCTGCAAGCTTCTCTGTTGATTGGGTAAACTTGCGGTCAAGTAATAGATATGAGAGCCAGAAAGAGCCATCGAATTTTAAGTTATGATAGTAGCATAAGATGTTACAATCAAGGGAGACGAAGTATTCAAATTGCTCGTGGATACTATGGAAAATTTGTACATCTTCGGTGCCTATTTCTACACAAGCAGACGCCCAAACCTCCGTATTCACTTGGCCTTTGTATACTGTTGTTTCAAAGTCTCCCACAAATACTCGGTTAGTGCGTTTCTTCATGTTGGTTAAGCTGGCATGAAGCTTTCGATTTGCTGTTCGAGGTCTATGCTCTCATGCGTGGAGAGATTGCGACCTAATATTATTTGAGCAAAGCCCGCAAGTTCACCTTGCATATAATTGAAGTCGGTGCGGTCGCCAGAACCACCATAAAGGATTTGCGTAGCAAGCATATTTGCCATCTCTGCATTTGCTTCAAGTCGTGCAGCTACGGTTTGTGCTCCTTCCTGTGCAATAGCCATCTCAAGCATTGCTTTCAGTTTGTTCTTATCTCTTGTCTTTAGTTTGGTGAACGCGCTGTTCTCGTATGTCTCGCCTTTAGTGTTAGGGTTTACCCATTCTGTGAGGGGTTGCCACTCGTCTATCTTTCGCTGAATTTCTGTGAGAACTTTGCCTAAATCGGTGGGCAAACCTTGAGTTGTTTCTGGCTCTGTGATTAGTGCTCTCCTACGTCTGGTTTCTGCTGCTTTTCGTGCTGCTATGCTACGCTCTTGTGCGCGGCGTTCCACGCCGGTAATTGCTCTCGGCAGTGGTGTTGATTGGTCAATGTAAAAAGCTGCTTCATATAAATTTGCACCGGGTGTTGGTGTGTACCCTTTAGGGAACATATACCCTCGCTTTTGAAGGGCCTTGATTCGTCGGCGTAACTTTGCAGCTTCGTCACGTTTTGCCATCTCATCATCCTCCTTCTTGATAAGAAAGGGAGCCTAATCACTTAGGCTCCCTTTTCTGTTGGTCTTGGTGTATCAGAAATACTTGTCCATGCTGGTGTCGCGGTAGGCTTCCTTGCTCATAGTGAAATTGGACACCCACAGAACGGGAACAGCTTTGACCTCGCCAGTCACCACGTCAGTGTACGTCTCCTTGGAGAGGTTGCACTGGTCCTGAATGAGGTCGATGTTGGCGGGACACTCAGGGGCGCCGCAAGCTTCGCGGAACTTCACCTTGATAGCTTTCTCGTCACCAGGCATGGTGGCGAAATAGGTCTTGAACTTCTTACCGTCATTGGCGGTGCGCTGCTTGGAAAATACGGTGATGGTGATAGTCTTGCTCATTTTCTTTTCTCCTTTTTGTTGCTTTTATTGTTAAATGTTTTGATGGGACAACGCTTATTGAGCAAAGCCTGTATGCAGATTTCTCTGATAGGGCACTCCCTACAAGCCTTACTCATGCTCCTTGGCGGTGCGGGCGGGCAGAATGTCCGCGTTGGCGATGAAGTCGGTTTCCTTCATGCCGTACAGGGTTTCCTTGACCTCGGAAGCCACAATGTGGACAGCCTTGGTGTCCTCGTTGTCGATGACGGCAGCCGCAGCCTTGAGCATAGCGGCGTTGTCCTTGTAGGTGCGGGGCAGGGTCACAGTGGTGTTGAAGGGTTCGCCCTGCTTAATGTCCATGCACAGAACGTTTACCTCCGTGGTCTGAATGGTGCGAGTAATCATGGGGGTCTTAGCCATTTGTTTGTTCTCCTTTCGTTGTGTTGGTTTTGTTGATTTTTCGGGAACAGGAGAGTTGCACTCCTGCGAGGGAACGGCCTTCCCGGTGCGCCGGGCGATGAAGCCCGGCAAATAAGGGAAAAATGAGATGGCACACTAACCTTCCGGCAATGATATTGTATCATATAATGGGGTAGGTGTCAATAGGGGATTTGCAATTTTGGTATTTTGTAACCGAGTGTGAAAATTTTAACAATGTGCAAATTCTCAGATTGTGGTTTTGGAACGGGAAATTTCGTCTGCGAGGGCTTCTGAATATCGAGCGAGACGCTGCAAATCTGTACATACGGAATAGAGCGCACAGGATTTGTCGAAACATTCTGATTTGTCTAAACCGTAGGGGCAGAAATTTTGGCAGTGTTCGGACAGAGTGCGTAACTCAAAGGGTGTGAATTTGGCACGGTAAAGTTTAATCATGTTAAGACCTCCTTACTGCTTCTGCTAATGCTTCGCGGAGTTCAGGCCGTGTGATTAGGCCGGGTACGGAGACAAGACCGTCACAGGAATACGGGGTTTCGACAGGGAACGGGCATTCTGTGAAGCGACCACATAGACCGCCTGTTTTGGCACAGATGTATTCGTTTTTGTATAGCTTTGGTTCACAAAATGGGCAGTCGATTGGTTCGTGTGGCATTTCGTCTACCAGATAACGCATTATTCACACCTCCTTTTAAGTTCCTTATGCGCGATAAGCCATAGGTCGCGGTAGTAAATGCAGAGGTTACGCCACTGACAACCGGCGCAGGTTTTACGGAATGTACAAAGGTGATGGAGAGCAAAGCGCGAGTTGTCAGTGAGTTCTTTGAGTTTAACAAGTTCAGGTTCGGTGAAGCGTGTTACGTCTATCATGTCGTTTGTTTTCTCCTTTTGTTGTATTTGGTACGGTGCCCGATGCGTAATCATCATTCGATGGTTACGCCTTGTTCAGATAGAAATTTGATTGCGTCACGAAACTCTGTTTCTTTGGTGAGAATGTCGACAAACGACCTCGCTCCCTTTGCCATGCCCTCAAGCAGTTTGTCAGACGGTTTACCGATAATTCTGGCACAAACGATATCACGCATATGCTCTACCGAAAGGCCACGCTCTATAACCTTTACTACCTTGACGGCGTTTTCCAGGTTAAAGTCTAACTCTTTCATTTTGTTTTCTCCTTTGTTGTTTAAATTTTGGGTGTTGCCCGATGTGCCCTCAGAAAAGAGGGCTGATGGGTGGTTTACTATTCAAGTAATCTACTGCGGCATCAAAAGAGTTTTTGTTCTTATATAGCCCAAGTACAAAAGCAATGCCTGTGATTATCCCTTTGTACTCTATGGTTGCCAAAAGGGTGTAATCATTATCTACCATTTCCTGACTAAGGGCGAACATATAATCTTTGGCTACTTTGAGAATATTCTCCTGCGTATAATCTGACTTATCATACTTCATTGTTCAGTTCTCCTTTAATGTTATTTGGGTGTTCCCGATGCCGCTCTTTAGTGCATAAAGAGCGGTGAAGCTGGGTTAGCAGGGTTTAACAACCAGCGCATTTCCGGCGAAAGATTTACCGGTGCAAGGTAAATTGCTGCCAGAATGCAGATTGCGATAGCGAGTATGGCGAGTAGCCACCAGAAAAATGTGCTCCACTTCATTACTCTACCCCCTTGGTGCGCGGCGGCAGAATGGTTGCAAGATTGATGAAGGTCTGCTCGTCCATTCCGTACAGGCAGGTTTCTGTGGTGTGATTGACGATAGCGACAAGCTTGAGGGCGTCGGTTTCGTGCTGTGCGCGGAGTTCTGCAAGGACTTTGGCGTCTGCGTAATGGGTACCGATGGTGTAGTCAATGTCACGGACTTCGGCGGTTTCCACGTTCAGGGTGCGGACGGTGTAGGTGTGCAGGTCGATGGTGCGTGTAATCATGCGCTTCATTTTTGTTTTCTCCTTTGTTGTTTGAATTTTTGGGTTTGGCCCGATGCCGCCTATCAAGAAATAGGCGGTACAATGAGGTTTGCTATTACGTCCGCGCAAATCAGCCATGCGAGTAAGGTGATGACAAATAGCAAGTTTTGCCAGAAATTCCACTGTTTCATGTTGTACCCTCACATTTCCATGTCGTAGCTGTTGGCGTATGTTTCGACGTGTAGCATAAGAACGCCGGTATCGGGGTGCGTGTAATACCACGCCGCCGTGAATGCCTGTGTATTGTATGATAGAACGGTTATGTCATGCCCGTTCATTTCGCCGCATTTTCTCAAACAATATCCCCAGCCTGCTACTTTGAGGTGTGACGGCTGCTTGTAGCAATCGTGAATGGTGCGGTATGGTGCGTTGTTGTACTGATTTACATAAGAACGCGCTCTTTTCCCTGTGATATACATAGTTATTTCTCCTTTGTTGTTTGAATTTGGTTGCCCGATGCAAGCTGATTTACAGCTTGCTAATAAAGTCATCAATGAAGTCTGCGATGCCAGTATTTTTATCAATGCTGTCTTGTGCCCATGTAGGAATGCCGTCATCGTCATCCTTGTACCGCTCTTTGGTGTACTCCACTTCATTGCGCATCGAAACGGCTTTTTCGTTCAAAGTCTCCACGATGACGGCCATAGCAGCATACTTGTACAGGTTCTTTTTCATGATAATTTCTCCTTTAATATTGTAATTTGGTGTACCCTATGCAGGGATATAGTATCCCTACATAGTGCGCGCATTTCGTCGTAATTTTCAACGACTCTACTTCCCTTTCCCGGTATCGCACATTTTGTCCGGGTGGATAGGCGGGTTGAATACCGCCGGGGCTTTTACCAAACAACAATTTTTGGAGTGGCTACCATATACACCGGAACGCGCTAATGTTTCACATGAAACAGTCGTGGCACGTTGCACCGGGTTACGGGTTACTATAGGCCCAATATTCACTTGTAAAGGTACACGCCATTTACGGTGGCAGCCATCCAGGTTTCGCTGTCCTCTTGTGATCTCCTCTTTACATTTACTATTATAGCAGAATATCAGCAAATTACAAGTCTCAATTTCTAATGATAGTGCGCCTATCATTAG
>ERZ1026860.848-NODE-848-length-17511-cov-21.055855_pt1 | contig 17511 bp, 14 predicted proteins | sample MGYA00380160_ERZ1026860 | MGnify/ENA primary metagenome ERZ1026860 (study PRJEB33269, sample SAMEA4719796) | human gut metagenome | biome: human-associated habitat; feature: organic feature; material: feces | place: Cameroon | collected 2013-10 ... | reverse complement strand
AAAACCCCTGCTGAAGTCTTCTTTGAAAGTGTTGCACTTGATTGACAATCTGCCCCCTTGGCAAAACCAGAAACTTTACCGTACTGCCAAGGCCTCTCCCTTTGGGAGAGGTGGCATCGCGCAGCGATGACGGAGAGGGCGAGCCCGCTTTGTGCTGTGGTACAGCCTTGCGGCAGCACACAAAAGCTCCCCCTTCGGGGGAGCTGGCATCGAGCAAAGCGAGATGACTGAGAGGGTTCGTATCCAATCTGCCCTGTGAAAAAAGCGGCTGTCGCGCTCCGCAGAGCTTGTCAGGGCAAAGCCCCTCCATATCTGCTAACGCAGTCCGCTCTGCCGCTTAAAAGCCCCACTGGGGCTTTCATTGCTGCGCAAACGCGGTCACTCCAGACACGAAATTGTAAATCGTACTGTGCCCGGCAGGGGAGAGAACACAAAAAATGCTCCCCCTTGCGGGGGAGCAAATTCGGCAACGCCACGCCAAGCTATGCCGAAAAGAAAGGAGTGCGGGTTTAGTTTTCCTTTTTGCCCTGACGGTTCAGCACCCAGCCAGCGGCAAACAGCAACACACCGCTGCAAGCCAGCACCGGCACGGGCCAGTTCAGCTGGCCGGTCTGGGGCAGAACGGGCTTACCCGGGTTGGAAGGGGAGACCGGATTGTCCGGGTTGTCGGGGCTCACGGGGTTGTCCGGGTTGTCGGGACTTACCGGGCTATCGGGGCTATCCGGGCTTACCGGTGTATCCGGGGTGTCGGGATTTACCGGCGTATCCGGGACGTCCGGCTCATCGGGAGTGTCGGGTGGTACGTCCGGGGTGTCGGGGGTGTCCGGCGTTTCCGGGATGGTGGCACCTACCTTGGGGGTGGCGTCCACATCGTAGATCCAGTTGTCGCCGTCGGGCATGGGGATGGACACAAGGAAGGGCTTGATGGCCTCGTAGCCGTGGGACGCCTCGGTCTGCACGACAAGGTACAGCCCCTGCGGCAGCTTGGTAATGTCGGCGTAGCCCTCTTCGTTCACGTCCTGCTGGGCGGCAATAGCGGGCACAGCGGGCAGATACTTTACCAGCTGGTCAGCCAGCGTGCTGTCGGAAAGGTCGCCCAGCACCACACCGCAGCCCACAAAATCGCCGGTATAGTCAAAGTACAGGTTGCCGTTGGTGCGCTTGACGGAAGCCACCTGATACAGGGTCAGCTCGCCGCCGCGCAGGGGCACATCGTTGTGGGTATCGTACAGGCGGACGTGGAGCGAGCCCGGACGCCCCAGCACAATGTTGGCACTGGTGGCAAACGCCGGCAGGGCGCAGCATACCACAAGGCACACGGCCAGCAGCACAGCCGCCAGACGATGACGCAGATCAATGCTTTTCATGTTCTTCACCTCTCGTTTTCTTGGGTTTGCGTGTGGAAAGCAGCATACCGATCAGCAAGATCAGCAGCATGGGCAGCGCCATAACGGGCGCAACGATGATAGGTTCAATTTTAAGCGCTTCGGCGGTAACGCGGAGGTGCTTGTACTGATCCGGGGTCTCCACGCGGCGGCCGCGCACCAGCAGACGGTGGGTGTTGATGCCGTAGGGGGTGCAGGTCATCAGAGTAACGTAGTCCTTGCCTTCGGCGATCTTCAACTCGTCGGTCTCGGTGGGCAGCACGATGGAAATTTTGTCCACCTCGTAGGTGAGCACCCGGTCCAGCACGGTGATGGTAAAGGTATCGCCTACTTCCAGCTGGTCCAGGTTGGTAAACAGCTTTGCGCTGGGCAGGCCGCGGTGCGCCGAGATGACCGCGTGGGTGGACGCGCCGCCCACCGGCAGACTGGTGCCCTCCAAGTGGCCTGCGGCGATCTGCAACACGCTGTCGCCGGTGCCGTGGTAGATGGGCAGCTCTACGCCGATTTTGGAGATGGTGATGTAACCCATAATGCCCGTGCCGGTAATATCCAGCGTTTCGTTGTAGCCGTAAAGCTGATCCGGGCGGTAGAGGGCGTTTTCGTTGGCGGCCACCTGTGCGTTAAAGGCATCGGCGGCGTCAAAGTAGGCGCTGTAATCCGCATCGGTCATGTTGTCCACGCTCTGGGCGTAGCTTGCCACCGCGCGGGACTGGTTGCGCTGGTTGACGTAATCGCTGATGGTGGGGTATAACATCACGGATAGACCCACGAAAAAGACGAGGATCAGTATAATGGTGCTTTTGTTCTTTTTCATGGGCTACTCCCTAACGTTATAGTTTCAGGATCAGAGCAAGGGGCCTTGCGGCCCCGCTCTGTGCCGGGGAAAAGGAGAGCTTAGCGGTTCTCCATGCGCTTTTTGGTAATGAGCAGGATGGCTGCTGCAACCATCAGGCCGCCGCCAACAACGTAGAAGATGGTGGTGCCGATGCCGCCGGTGCCGGGCAGGGTGGAACCCATGCGGTTCTCAATCGTGGCGGTCAAAGTGTCGTGGTTAACACTACCGGTAAACTTATCGCCGCCTGTCAGGCTAGTAAGCTTGGGGTCGTCAGCTTCGATTTCATGGTCGGCGTTAACGGTAAACTTAATGGGCTCAATAGAGTTATAGCCAGCGGGAGTGATGATCTCCTTAATCATGTATTCGCCGTCATCAATGCCCTTCCACTCAAAGGTGGTCTGAGTCTCGCTTGCAACCTTGCCGTCTGCGCCAACGTTCAGCTCCTTAATCAGTGCATAGGGCTCATTATCCTGCAGAACGTAGGAGGTGCCATCGGTGGGTTCAGCAGGCAGCTTTTTGTACAGAGCAAAAGCTGCGCCGGGCAGAGGTTCGTCATTCTCATCGACCTTATTGGCAACGACTTTGTAGGTGAAAACAATGTTCTTGTCCGGGGCAGTTTTGCCGTAACCACTGCCATTCGGGTTATTGGAGAATATCAGATGAGCTTCGTTCGGGTTGCCGGTAGAACCAAGGACAGCATCAGAATCCAGAGTGGCAGTATACTCCACAATGATCTTGGAGCCGTTGGTTGCACCGTACGCCTTCACATTGTCAATGGAAACCTTCAGAGTTTTAGAAGCAGAATCCCAGTTGCTGGAGTATTCGCCAGCATTCAAAGTTCTATTATCAACCTTAACAGAGGTGATATTATTATAGGTCAGGTGCTCCATGGTATCGACAAACTCTACATAGTAGGTGTCGAAGTTGCTCACATTGCCCAGAGTAGCGGTCAGCTGATAGGGAATAGTATCGCCGATATCATAGTCAGCAGAATCCTGCCAGTCAGTAGTAGTGCCATCGGAATCGTTTTTGTCCTTGACCTTCTTCTGAAGGGTGGGGATATCGGTTTTTACCTTGGGGGTAACAGTTTCAGGGCCGCTCACCAGCAGAAGGGTCAGGTTCGAAGCATCATATTCGCCTTCCACATCGGTGACGTCCTTAATCAGATAATAGCCAGCATCGGGAAGAGTAATGGTTCCAGTACCCGCGGTTTTGGTAGTAGACAGATAGCCGTTAGCTACAAAGGCTGCAAACTTAGTGGCTTGTTCAGTATTGAAAGATTCTAGTTTCTCTGCAAGATCAGAGGCGCTATAGCAGGCGGCAAAATCGCCAAGGGTGTCCTCGTTCTGTAAATCGACCAAAAGCTCGTTGCCCTTAACACCGTTGCCCCATTTAACATCGGACAGCTTACCAGTAGAATCCAGCTTTGCACTGAAAATCTGATAAGCTTCAAAGTCATGGTTTGTAACGTTAACCTTAGAGCCGGAAACTTCCGTACCGGCTGCCGCAAACGCCGGGATCGCCATGGCGCAAACCATAGCAACTGCCAGCAGCGCAGCCATGAGTTTCTTCATTGCTTTTTTCATGGAAAAAGCCCCTTTCTTTTTTTCTGCCCCTTGCCGCCCCCTGCATTTTGTACAGGGGCGGGGTAGGGGGGTGTGGTTTGTGTTCGGACTAATGCGTAAACTTTGCGCTGGACGGGCGGGGTTTAAGCCCCGGGCGTCCGGCAGGGAAGTGCAGTTTAATCATCTGCCCTCCCTTCACGTCTGCGCTTGCGGTGGATAAAACTATATGCCAGCGCAGACAGCATCATTGTGCCGCCCACGGCTGTATACGGGAGTGTACCGGCCCCGCCGGTAGAGGGGAGTTCGTAGTCCTGCGTTTTCTCATTGGTAAGATAGAAGTATCCTCCGGCAGGCACTACATGATAACCGTTCAGGTCATAGGGAAGCTTCTTTGGATATTTGGTTTCATTTGTATCCGGGATATAGAAGTAGTAGGCATTGTTGGGGTCAAAGATATAACCGTCAGGAGCCTTTGTTTCTACAAGCTTGAATGCCTGATTGTGGACTTTACCTTGTCCGCTTTCATTGATGATTTTAGCCAAGGTTTTGTCATCGCTGCCAAGCAATTCACCATTTGTATTTGTGACGAGTTGATCGCTCACCAGCGTCCAAGTACCATCACTTTGCCATGCATAAAGGCTGAACTTAGCACCGGGCAGATACAGACCGTTATTGTCTTTATCCACCTTGTAGATTTGTATGCGCTCAGCCTTCTCAACGTCTCCGGTAAACGAGGAAGAGGTAACCCGAACCGTCGTTTTATCGGTAACAGAGGTGATCGTTTTGGTTTCAGCCAGCAGGGTAGCGGTGTTGCTAAGGTCTACCGCTTTGTCGTATTTAAGAGATGTTGTGTAGCGATAAACCACTACAAGCGGTGTAGCGTTTGGCAGGGTGAAGGTCAGACGGTTAGTGCGGTCTCCTCGATAAATATTATCGTACCCAATGGTTTCATACAGATACGAGTACTCCGAAACGGACAACGGCTGTCCACGGTTTTCAGGAGCGTCTTTATCGTACTTATACACGGCAACACTGGAAGGCACCAACGATGTGACCTGATTATCATTCCAAGGGTCATAGGTGTAAGTGAGTTCATCAATAAGCGTCAGCTTGATATTGCGGTCATCCAGAATTGTTTTACCCTCGGGGTTGACAAGTACCGAATACTCGACCGTATTAATGGCACCACCATTACCACCAGCAGCAACCTGTACACCTTTCTTTTGCACGGTATCGTACAGGCTGTTGTAGGTGATCTCCTGTGTCTGCGAGGCAGAACCCCAATCCTTATTGTTACTGTCGGTCACCTTGACCTCGTTGGTAAAGTTCTCTTGCGTGCTCTCCCATTTCTCGGGATTTTCTGTGATGTTGACATAGATATAAACTAAGATTTTTTTATCCTGTTCCATCACACTAAGAAGCTCTAACGGTACCTGAATATTAACGCGCTGTTTACCGTCAGAAAGTGTGGAGAGCGTAGCAGTGAGATCAGGACCTTGATGGTTTCCGGGATTGTGAACCCAAGTCGGGAACGTCCAACTATCGCTCGTCTTGGTGATATTACCGTTTTTACCCCAATGGCTTTCGCCGGTAATATTGATATCATCAAGCGTGACACCGGCGGGGAGCGTATCGGTAATATTGATATGCGTCAGGCCGGCTTTTTCAGCGTTCTTGAAAGCTTCGGTCAGGGTCACTTCGATTTCCCATTGCAGCTTACCGCTGATTGCATGGTATTCATAGCTGCTATTGTTAGCCAAACCGGTACGAGTATCGAACTTCTTTACAATTGCATTGCCGCTTGGACGGTAGATGTTCGTGCCCTCAAAGTCTGTATTGTTGAAGCCGCAATGGTTCTTGATATCCGTTTTTTTATCAGGCCGTATGATCGTGGTGGAAACATCAAACTCTAAAACAGTGCCTTTAGTCAACGGCTTTGTTCCAATGATACCAATCGTATCCCAGTTTCCGGTTTTGTCGTCAGTTTTTTTGTTTCCGTAAGCGTCACTGACCTCATAATAATGACCGCCGAGAACACGATCCAGTTCTGCATACAGATCCTGACGCTGCTTAGGTGTAAAATACTGCGCGTGACCATCATAGTGGTAAAAGGCTGCCTGATCGTACCATTTCCATCCGGCTGCATAATCCTTGTCGATGATCAACTTGATATGCCAGTTAAGGGTCAAAGTACCGTCAGTATTTTCTATAACACCAGTACCAGTCTTGAAAAAGGCGTCCTTACTGCCAACCTCAACACCGTATTCGGAAGAACCCTTTTCGCCGCCCTTGTCGTCTTTCAGGGTCACTTTGTTCTTGACCTGCGAAGTGTTATAGTCGTGGTCGGCCGGGGTGGTGTAGGTGATGGTGTAGCTTGCAGTGGTGTCCGTATCAGCGGAGTTAGAGCCAAATTTGTAAGGCAGCGTAGTGCTAAACGAAGTACCATTTGTGGGAGTAATTGTAACAGTGCCATTATAGGCGCTGCCGTTCAGTTCATCGCTCAGCGTCCAGCCCTTCAGGTCGGCATGGTTGTCGTTCAGCGTAACCGTCCAAGAGATGGTTTCATCGCTGTTTTTAACACCCGTCTTTTTCACCGTGTTAAAGCTGACATCTACCGAGGAGTCGCTCTCAATCTTTGCACCCTCAGAATTTTTCGATTCAACATGAATCTTATTGGTCGTGGTAACGTTGCCGCCCTTCAAACTTTCGGGAAGAACACCCCAGTAGGTCAGGTCGTAATACTCGCCCGCGTCAAGAGCAGGCAGCTGACCAGAAAAACCCTTGTTGTCAGCATTATAGGTGAGAGTTTTGCTATCAATATAATCTTTTCCGTTTTTTATGACCGTGATGCCCTGTGTCGTATCCAGCTGAATGTTGGTCATGATATCATTCAACCAAACAGCATTCCCGGCCGTACCGTAGGTGCTCCATACTTTTACAGTGTACTTTACAGTACCGCTTGCAAGGTTATAGTCGCTGGTAGACTTTTGGGTGTGAAGATCACCTTTTTTATTGTAATCCTGCTTAATGGTGATCGTGCTGGAGTGGCTTTCGTTGAACTTGATGGTGGTTTCCTGATCGTGCGTTATATGCATTTCAGAAGCCTTACCATCGAAAGCCACAGTACCGGTGATCGGAGAACCTTCGGCGTTCATCGTTACATACTTATCATAGAACGTAATGGAAACAACACCGTTTTCAATTTTACCATAACCAATAGTCGCGCCATCGGAATTGGTTACATAGCCTTCCTCTTTAAAATTCTTTAAAGGTTCAGGTAAAGTGTATTTGATAGTTTTTTTCGTATCAGACAGCGTTCCACCGGGGATCTTATACTCCAGAAGAGCCAAGATCTCCGCAGTTTCAGAAATGTTGGAATCTGCCGTAACATCGCGCCAATCTTCCCACTGGCTTCCGCGGTACTGCAATTTTGCAGAGGTGATGTCGTCCTTGAAATCGTGGTAATCGGAGGTTTCCTGCACAGGATCTTCACCCGCCAGCATAAGCATATCGGATGCTTGCAGTGCGCTGTCAACGGCAGAGGAGAGCATCTCGTCTGCATACTGGGCATAGGCAACATCCACCACGCCCAGAACCTCGGCGGTGGAAAGGGTGACCTCGGCTACCTTGCCGTCCACATCGCCGGAGATAACGGTCAGCATGTTCTCGTCTGCATCGCTCACGATACCCACGGTCTCCACGGGCTGAGCGTCGGTCACGGTGGTAGTCTGCGGCTCGGCAGCGGGGGAGACTACGCTGGGCAGAGCGGTGTCGGCACTGTCCACCGGCTTAGCGGCGGGCTGATCCGCGTCAACGGTGTCGGTGGTGGGGGTGGTATCCAGCGCAGCAGTGCCGGAATCTTCAAGCTCTGCGCCGTTCTCGCCCTCGGCGTCCATGTTGAACAGGTCGTCCAGACCGTCCGCTGCACCATCGGCGCTGCTGTCCACAGCCACAGTGCGGGTGACGTACTTATTATAAATAACGATGTCGCCCACATCGGCGGAACTGCCGTCCTCGCCGTCCAGCAGCCATTCCATGTCGCTCATGGAGCTGCGCAGGGCAAGCACGCTGGCCTCCTGCGGGATGGCGCTCTGGGGGATACCGGCGTACTTCAGGCAGTAAGAGAGGAACATCACGTCCCACTCGCCGTAGGGGTTGCCGTAAGACTGACCGTAGCGGGAGTAGTAGCGCAGGGTCACGCCGTCCGCGGGGTCGATCTCAAAGTTTTTCTCGCTCTGTTCGTAGCCCAGCTGGGTCTGCGCCACGCTGAGCAGATCCTCGGCCCAGTTACCGGTCATCACGGCCTCGGCGTTGGCGGCCTGCCACTCCTCGGGGGTCTCAAGGTCGGCGGAGGTGTCGCTCAGGCAAGCAACGGTGTGGTGGTGCTCCGGCAGGGGGCAGGTGAGCACTTCCTCGTAGCAGGCATCGGTGTGGTGATGGTAGATGGGCTCCACGGTGTCCACCATCGGTGCCAGCGCCACAGGCTCTGCCACAGCCATGGCTGACAGCTCGGCGCTCTGGGTGGGCTCCACCACCTGCTCTACAAGCTCGCCGTCCTCTAAACCGCAGGCCAGCTCGTACTCAGTGGTGTAGCAGCTTTCGTCGTGGGTATGCTCAAATTTGTCGCAGATCAGGCTGCCGTCCTCGGGGTCAAAGCAGTCGTCATCGTGGACGTGCTCTTCCTCCAGACAGGTCAGGGTCTGCACTGCGGTGTAGCAGTCGTCGGTGTGCTCATGGGGCACAAACTCGATCTGCGGCTCCAACGACAGCGGCATGATATTTTCCGCGGCGCTGGGCTGGTCGGCTTCGGCGGCGGCCACTTCGGCTGCATTTTCAAGGTCGCCTTCATTATAACCACAGGTCAGCACCTTGGTGTAGCAATCAGCCGTGTGGGTGTGCTCCTCCTCGCCGCACTGGTACTGCGCGGTCATCGAGATGCCCACGCCATGCAGCTGCCAGTTGACGAACAGGGTGGTGATCATGGCAAGTGCCAGCACAAACGCGGTGTAGCGCCGCAGGGTGTGCCGGTTCTCGCGGAACCGCTCCATGTACGTTTTAAGGATGTCGTTCATAACGGAATACCTCCTCCCGGGGTCAGTGGATCAACGAGAAGCTGGACAGGGGCCATACCCTCAAGAACACCCTGCCCACGATCTGGCTTTTTTCAACGCAGCCTATCACGCTGCTGCGGCTGTCGATGGAGGTAGCGCGGTGGTCGCCCAGCACGAAGTAGCGGTTTTCCGGCACCTGATAGGGGAACCGGATGTCGCATTCGCCCACGGTCAGCGCGTCCACATAGGGCTCATCCAGCGCCACGCCGTTTACCGAGACAACGCCGTTCACGTCCATATCGATCACATCACCGGGCTGCCCGATAATGCGCTTGAGCAGCAGCTTGTTCTGCCAGTAAAACCCGCACAGCTCGCCGTTTTCAATGTGGTTGGATTTTACCAGCAGGATAATGTCTTTGTCATTCAACGTAGGGTTCATACTGTCGCCGGAGACCTGAAGCACCGGCAGAAACAGTGTAGCCAGCAGCACGGCTACTGCGGCCACTACCACCAGAATATAGATCGTACTGCGCAGCACCCGCTGGTAGCGGCTCTGGTACGCAAGACGCTCACGTTCTGCGGCCACTTCCTCGGTGGAAGGGATGGAAGCGAACCGGATATCGCGTTTTTTCATGTTTCCTCCGAAGGCAGGCCGTCGGTGCTGCGGTACTGGTCCAGCAACTCGTTGGCCTTGCGGTCAAATGCCTGCCAGCGCTGCTGCACCTCCTGCTCAGCGCGCTCTACCATGGCCTTGCAGTCGGCCTCGGTCTGGGTGCGCTTTTGCGCGGCGGCGGCGGTCATGGCGTCGCATTCCTGCTGCGCCTGCGCTTTCAGGCTGTCGGCGTCTGCCTGTGCCTGTTCCAGAATGCGTTTGGCCTCGCTGCGCGCCTGAGAAAGGGTGTTGGCGGCGGTGGCGTTGGTGTCTGCAAGGCTGGCCTGTACCGAGTGCAAATAGTCATCGGCGGCGGCCTGTGCGGCGGCGAACACGTTGTTCAGCTCCAGCGCGGCCTGCGCGATGGAACCGGCACTTTCCAGCCGGAGCTGCCGGTCCTGCAGCTGCGCGGTGAGCGCGGCGTTCTGCGCCTTGAGCTGGTCCTCGCTCTGCTTCAGCGCATAGATGATCTCTATCAATTCAGCGCGGTGCATTCGCCGCAGTTCACGATCTGCCATTTGCGTACAAACTCCCGAATGTAAGATAACGAAATTTCTTTCGAAAATTTCGAAAAAACTTAAAGAAAATGTCTGAAAAATCGCTTGCCGTCACGCTATTTGCGCGGCCGGAGGGGTCTTTTATAAGCTATCTTATTGTAGCACATCCCCTGTAACAACAATATAACAAATCGGACACAAAATCAAGAGATAAAGCCGAAAAAATATCGCGTAATTTTATGTTTTATGTGTAAAATCCCTAAAAAGAAGGCAATAAACCATAAAGTTGTTAAAAATTTCCTTCATAATTCTGGCGTGTGAAGTTCTGCGCAGTAGTGTACTGAATTGTTGAGCCTACGAAAAACGGGAGCCGCACTTTTCGAAAAAAAGCGCGGCTCCCGTATCCAAACTTTGGGGGTTAGCCTTTTACTTGCCGAAGCTGCCCAGCAGGCTGTTCAGCGATACAAAGGACTGGTAGATGACGTTGACGTTGTTGATGATGGAGCTTGCACCGGAGAAGATGCGGGCGATGTAGTTGAACACCTTGCCGACGTCCAGGAAGGCCTGATAAGCGTTGCTGGCACCGCCGTCCAGATAGGTCATCTCCTCGGCTTCAATGGTGGAATAGCTGGCGGGCATTTTCATGGTAGAAGTAGTCATGGTAAGATCCCTTTCTTCAATGGTATCATTGCGTTTACAGCAGTGTTCAGAACATGGTGGCGACCAGCAGGGTAGTAAGCAGGGCGCCGGCTACAAGTGCGGGCCCTACATACTTCTGCCACTGGGTAGCTGCGGGCAGGGTGGTGGGCTGCGGCACGGTAGTAGTGCCGACCTTGGCAGTCCAGTGGGCGTAGATGGTGGCATCGGAGGTGAACACGGTGGAGGTGGTCACCTTGCTGCCGCCCACCGGCTCGGTGTACCAGCCGTCAAAGGTGTAGCCCGTCATGGTAGGCTGCTCGGGCGTGTTCTCCAGTTTGCCGGACAGGTTCGTGTAGGTGACCACGGTAGAGCAGATGCCGCCTTGGGCATCCATACCAATGGCGTACACGTTCTCTTCCTTTTTGCTCCCTGAAGTTTTGTCGGCAGCAAATGCAGCCGGCAGTGCGCAACACAGCAGCGTGAACAGACAAAGCCCGACCACCAGTGTTTTCAGGAATTTTTTCATGAGATCCCTCGCTTTCCTTCACAAAGATGGAGACACTGCCCCGCCCGGGCGCAGCCCGGACGCAGGAGAAGTTTCTTCAACTTATTTTTATCACATCCAGTGTACCAGAACCGCAACAAAAAATACAGTCTTTTGAGAAAATAATAAGAAAAATCAAGAAAAAATTAAATTTCACCTTTGCAAGATGAATCTTGTGCCCCTGCGGACTGTGTTTTTTGAAAAACGCATCCCGCAAAACTTACCTTTCGTAAAAACATGGCAGGATATGGAAAACGCAAAATCCCTGCTGCAAAGCCTAAAAACAGACCCGAACCGCCCTAAATGCAGCAGGCAGCGCACAGAAAAAAGCTGCAAAAACGCGGCGCACCTCTTGTGGAACGGCAGAAAATATGTTATACTGTCTTGCATGATGCGCCATCGCCAAGCGGTAAGGCAGGGGACTTTGACTCCCCCATCGTAGGTTCGACTCCTGCTGGCGCAACCAGAAGAAGGCCGTTGTACAGGAGACTGTGCAGCGGCCTTTTCTGCATTCTGCTGCAAAAACAGGCTTTGCACAAAGATTTTACCCGGATTTGATTGTATCTGCGGGGCGCGGCTACTACAATAATAAGTGTTTTCTCAAACTGAAACAATAAAGGATGCAACGAACATGACATATAAAGAGATCAAAAACAATGAAGAGGTCAACGAGCTGCTGAAGAAGGGCGACCGGAACCTTGGCCTGCTTGGCTATACCGACCACTCCAAGGCGCACTGCGTCCGGGTGGCGGAGACTGCCGCGCATATCCTGAAAAAGTTCGGCTACTCGGAGCACGAGATCGAGCTTGCCCGCATTGCGGGTTATATGCACGATATCGGCAATGCTATCAACCGCAGCCGCCACGCAGAATACGGCGGGCTGCTGGCCAATGAAATTTTAAAGCAATACGACTTGAGTGTTGCGGACCGCATCACCATCGTATCGGCCATCTCCAACCACGATGAATCCACCGGCGGCGCGGTAGACGCGGTGTCGGCTGCGCTCATCATCGGCGATAAGACCGATGTGCGCCGCAGCCGCGTGCGCGAAAAGCCCAAGGCGACCTTTGACATCCACGACCGGGTGAACTACGCGGTCACGGACCAGACCCTGAAGATCGATCTGGACAAAAAGGTCATCTCGCTGAATTTGCAGATCGACACGGATATTTGCAGCATGTACGAGTATTTCGAGATCTTTTTGCAGCGGATGCTGATGTGCCGCGGCGCAGCGGATATGCTGGGCGCGACCTTCAAACTGACCGCAAACGGCGCAAAGGTGCTGTAAAGCGTAAGCAGAATAAGGTCGGCTACAAGTCTGTTTCGAAAATAGCTGCTTTTTAGCGGCAGCTGCCGTTTTCCGCAACGACCCTTCTCGTGAAAAAGTGGTTCAGAAACGCCCGCAGGCGTTTCTGAACCACAAATTTTAAAATAGTATTCCTTTAAACATGCCCAGAGCGCAAGCGGAGGGCATTAAAACCGTTTTGCTCAGCAAGGGCGGCTGCACAGTGCTTTGTGCAGCCGCCCTTTAATTATTTGCCCTCCGGCAGCTTGAAGTAGACACGGTATTCGTCCGAGTAGATCTTGCTGCCCATGCGGCTCACGCCGCCGTACAGGTGGGTGCGCATCAGCGGCTCGATGGCGTCCAGATCCTTCTCCCGCAGAATGCGCAGCATCTCGGCGTGCTCGCTGACAACGCTGGGCACGTTGCGCGCGCCCACGATGTCCAGACGGATAAAGCGGGAATAGTCTGCCTGCGGACGGGTTATCTGTTCCCAAAGGTACTCCTTGCTGGTCTTGCGGAACCAGTACGCGTGCATGGCAAGGTCGCAGCTGAGGAAGTGGTTGAAATCAAAATTTTCCGGGTCGCTGCGCCCGGCAGCGGCTTCCAGCAGCATATTATAAAGGTGTTCCACCGCAAGGATCTCCATGGGCGAGCAGCTCTGCACAAAATCCCGGAACACCATGCCCTCCACCGCAACACGCTGGAAGATGAGCTGATCCACCACGCCGATGTCGATGGCGGTGACGATGGTGCCCTTGCAGGGGATGATCTGCACAAAGCGATTCTGCTCCAGCCGCTGCAAAACGCTGCGGATGGGGGTGCGCGAAACGCCGAACCGCTTGCACAGCTGGTTTTCGCTCAGCGCTTCCCCGGGCAGGATCTTCAATGCGCAGATCTCGTCCTCCAGAATATGATAGAGCTCATCCGTGTGCTGTAATGTAGCCATAGTCGTTCTCCATTTGTCCGATAAATTAAGCTTATTATCATTGTACCGTTCCGGCAGCGGAATGTCAATGCTGAAACGGAACTTTATTTGGGTACTTGTATACAAGACTTTGCACTTGCGCACGGAGCCGAACAGGAAATGAAAAAAACTGATATATCACTTTGAGACATGGGAAAAGTGCGGATGAAATGCCGCAATCAAACGGATACTGTGCCAAATATACAAAGAAAACTGAAAATAACTGTCAAATTGCTATCATTGCAAAGCGCTGCGCCTGTTTCGCGACAGCACTGCAAGAGAATGCGCTGTATACAGGATTTTACTAAAAAAGCTGAAAGAGTGTATACCCCGCAGACACCGTATCATTCCGGCAAATGCAGCAGGAAATGTGCTTTTTTGTGCATTACGGGGGCACTGTACTGCTGCGGGCTTGCTTTGCCGCACAAAAGGCGGTAAACTGGGTACAGAAAAAATGCTCGAAAAGGAGAAACGACATGGCATACACAAAGGCTGAGCTCAAGCACGACCTTGCCGCAATGGGGCTGACAGGGAACGAGACCATCCTGATCCATTCCTCCATGAAGTCCATCGGCCCGGTAGAGGGCGGCGCAGACACGGTTCTGGACGCATTGATGGAGTTTTTTGCAGAGGGCTTGCTGCTGCTGCCTACCCACACATGGCGGTTCATAAACGAGGAGAACCGAGTGTTCGATGTGCGCCGCAGCGCGTGCTGCGTGGGCATTCTGCCGGAGCTGTTCCGGCAGCGCCCCGGCGTGGTGCGCTCGCTGCACCCCACCCACAGTATGGCGGCCTACGGCAAGGGTGCGGCTGCATACATAGAAGGGGAGCTGAACGCAAACACCCCCTGCACCCCCGGCGGCTGCTACGACCGGCTGCGGGCAGCCCACGGCAAGGTGTTGCTGCTGGGGGTCACCCACGCCCGCAACACCTTTATCCATAGCGTGGAGGAGGTGCTGAACGTGCCGAACCGCCTGACCGACAAGCCCATGCAGATGACCGTGGTGGACGAGGCCGGGGCGCAGCATGCTGTCTATATGCGCCGCCACTACAACGCGCAGCAGCCGCACATCTCGGAGGATTTCGTCAAGCTGGAGCAGGCGTATCTGGACTGCGGCGCAGCCCGGAACACGAAATTTGGCGATGCAAGCTGCATCCTGTGCGACGCCGAGGGGCTTTTCCGGGTCACCCGCCACGTTCTTGCCCCGAACCCCGAAGCCTTTGTCACCGAGGCGGTCATCCCGCCGGAGCGCTGGCAAGGGATAATTTTATAATGCAAAGCCGGGCAGCAAATAGAAAACCCTCTCAGTCATCGCTGCGCGATGCCAGCTCCCCCGAAGGGGGAGCTTTTTTAGCATCTGAAAGTTTGCAGCAATGAAGCTCCCCCCTTTGGGGGAGCTGGCGCGTTAGCGCCTGAGAGGGGGCTGCCCGGCATTTTTTACATTTCGCTTAGCAGAAGCGGATGCGGTACTCCCGGGGGGTGCAGTGCTTGATCTCCCGGAAGGTCTTGATAAAGTAGCTGGCATCGGAAAAACCGCATTCCAGCCCCACCTCGCCGGTCTTGAGCCGGGTGGAGCGCAGCAGCTCGGCGGCTTTTTCCACCCGGAACTGCTTGACGTACTGGATGGGCGTGATGCCCAGAAATTGCCGGAAACTGCGCAGACAGGCGCTTTCGCTCAGGGCAACGCAGCCAGCCAATTTCTCCACGGTCAGCTCCTCGGCGTAGTGCTCCTCTACATAGCGCAGCATCTGCTTCATCCGTTCCGAGGCGATCTGCTCCTGCTCCGATACCTTCACTTTGCCGCTGACGCATTGGGTGATGAGCAGCCGCAGCGCGGCGGTAAGGTGGTAGCGCACCCGGTTCTCATAGTCAAAGGGCTCGTCAGCCACGCCCTTCCATGCCTCCCGCAGGCAGAGTAGCACCTGCCGCTGCCATGGTACGGCCTCGTCCAGCAAAAAGAAGGGCGGCGTGCCCGGCTGCAAAAGCGGCCGGATGAGTTTTTGCCAGAATACGGTGTCCATGCCGCCGACAAGCCGTGGCTGGAACACGCCGGAGTGCAGCAGCGCCCTGCCCTCCGCAGGCTCTACCGCGTGCAGCGCCCCGGAGTTGACAAATACGCCCTGCCCGGTCTGCAGGGTCAGCCGGGTCTTGTTCACGTCCACATGGATGGGCCCCAGCGCCGCCAGAATAAACTCGAATTCCTCGTGCCAGTGCCACGCCACCGAGTAGCTGGAAAGATCCTCGGCATAGCAGGCGATAGGAAACAGCGGGCTGCCGTGCTGGGTCTGCTCCCGCCCGGCGGCATCGGCTACCACGGCAGTAGCGCTGGAAAGCCCCACCCGGCCGCTTGTATAAGAGGCACAGCTTGTCTGATATGCCATATTCACCAATTCCTTTCCGCAATACTTTGAATGTTTTTTATCAATGCCGGTTTTGTTGCATATACTATGCGGTTCTGTTCTATAATTTGCGATTGTTTTGTGGTATTATCCTATCAGAGCTTCCAAGCTCAGTATAGCACCAAGGCAGCCGGGACGCAAGCTGTGCAAGCGCTTCCACTGCCGGGCAAAACCGCTATTCTCCCGTCGCCTGTCCAAAGAGGACCGGACGGCAAGTGTAACATAAACCATTTCATCAAGGAGGTATTCCTATGCTTCGTATCGAGTATTTTGATAAGGAACGTTTCATGCGCCAGCTTTCTGCCAGCCACGGCAGCGTGCTGCTGCATCTGGACAACGGCAAGACCTGCGACCTGAAAAAGGACGATACCGCACGCTCTATGCTGCAGATGATGGACACTGCCCCCAAGAAGGGCTTTGACCTCACCGTGACCGACCCCGCCGACGTGACCGGCTTCCTGCGCTATATGCTGGAGGCAGGCCGCACCGAGCGCGTGGCCGGCTGAGTAATGCCAATCTCTTATCCCAATAAGTATCACAGCAAAAGCAAAACGCCCGCCCCGGTCATGCCGGAGCGGGCGTTTTGCCTGTTTTACCGGAAAGCTTGCGCAGGCGGGCAGTCTGTGGTAAGCTGAAAGCAGAAAAACAAAACGGAGGGGAACGACTATGAACCTGAAGGAAGCATTCCGTTACCAGAACAAGCTCCAATCCCTGCTGGACGAGGCACAGGGCATTCTGGACTGCGATTCCAACGTGACCAAGGTAGCCAACACCTATCTGCGCCATAAGGTGATGCCCGAGGCCGAGGACGAGACCGTTATGGACGTAGCACAGACCGAATATGCGGAGCAGATCACCGACATTGCCCGGTTCATGCTCTACCTGCTGGAGGAAAAGAGCCGCCTGTTTGCCGCCATCCGCAAGGCAAAGGATGCGCTGGACATGGATATGGACAGCGAGGTCAGCCTGAACGCCGCGCGCCAGAGCATTGCCCGCACCTTCAAGCGGATGAACGACCTGCGCAGCTCCGAGCAGCTGCTTTCCGGCGGGGGCACCGGCTACCGCTTCAACGCCGAGGGCAACCAGATCTCCTACTGCTGTGATGTGAAGCGGGTGACCACCATCAACTACGACCGCAAGGTCATCCATGCGGCGCTGGGCAAACTGAACCGGCAGGCAGACGAGACCTCCAACCGGCTGGACCTCTGCCTTGTGACCTCCAAGGTGGACTACACCGTCCCCTTTGATGTGAACGCCAGCTTTGCCGAGGCCTTTGAGACCTATCTGGAAAACGCAAAAAGCTAAACGACGCTCCACCGGCTATTTTGGGTGCGGCAAGCGCCGGGTGCACGGCTGCCGGTTCAGGTGCAGATGAACTATAAGGCTGCACATTTCCGCAAGGAAGTTTCGGTACGGCTCACCTTACGAGCCAGCATAGTTGAAAAAATCTTGCGTTCGGCTTTTCCGCCACTGCCAGACGCTTTTCCGCCGAAACCGTCCCTTGCTCCTTCCCGCATTCCTGCTTTTGCGCTTACGTCTCCATGGGCAGGCAGGCAAGCCACCCTTCATGAATTTTGCCCGCAGACTGCTGCGGGCGCACACTTTCTGCGTGCCGGGCGGGCGCTCTGCGCCCCTTTGCACGCGGAGTAAAATGGCAGCTGCCCCTGCGCTTGCCGTATCCAAAATAGCCGGTG
>ERZ1026860.847-NODE-847-length-17548-cov-4.620134_pt1 | contig 17548 bp, 15 predicted proteins | sample MGYA00380160_ERZ1026860 | MGnify/ENA primary metagenome ERZ1026860 (study PRJEB33269, sample SAMEA4719796) | human gut metagenome | biome: human-associated habitat; feature: organic feature; material: feces | place: Cameroon | collected 2013-10 ... | reverse complement strand
TGCGTTCTCTGCGGCTAAACCCCTTTGACTCTGCATAAATATCTCGTTGCACCCAGTAATGCGTCACTGAACAGCGGGGTGTAGAAACTCCGAGGGTTGGCAAAGGGGCTCCGCTACCGCTGCGCACCGCCGTGCGGCCTGCGGCCCCCGAACACCCCGGCGGGGACGGAGCCCGCGCGCGTCTTCCGGAACCTGTAGAGCGCGACGTCCTCCGCGAAGAACCCGTGTGCACAACCCTCCACATCTTCAACGTGGATGACTAATCCAACATGATAGCGTAGGAACCTGATACACCGCATTTTCAGGGACTTGCACGGAGGTAAAGGGCCCTATGACTTGTTGAATGCCTTGGGCCTTCAGTCGGCTTGTCCTCATTATATTGAGGGTAAATCATCGGCAGTAAGTGTTCGAAGCATCTTGTTCGTGATGGGCGCAACCTTTGAAAGACGGATCGCTTGCTTCTGGATGCTTTTCTCGAAAAGGTTCCGGACAAATCTGGCATTGCCAAAATTCTCGTCTTTCTGCCTGATAGTTTTAAGCATAACCTTGGGAAGCTCCGATGCGAGACCTTCGTCGCAGTCATACTCGTTGGATTCAGCCAAAGACATGAAAATTTGAACAAGTTCTTCTACACTATAGTCGGGGAAATCTATGTACGAAGGTAGTTGCGGTAGTATCTGGATGGCGCCATGCCATGCCGGTATTTTCAGCCGGTACTTGAAAATATCGGCATTGTTGACACGCCATTAGCGGCTTTCAAAAAGGTCAACATGTCATGTTTTTTGAAACGATCCATTGCCATCACCACTGTGTCATGGCATAATATAGCCGCTTTCAAATAAATCAACATGTAGACACAATAGAAAGGAGTCGAATGATAATCCACCGGGAATTGCTGCTCAATCGCCTTATCCAGGCAAAGCGTCACCACTTGATAAAGATTCTCACTGGCATACGTCGGTGCGGTAAGAGCTTTCTCCTTTTCAAGCTTTTCAAGCAACATCTGCTTGAAACTGGAGTGCCGCAGAGTCATATCATTGAAATCGATCTTGAATCCGATCAATTCCTTTTCTGCCGCGATGCCATAACCCTCAGCAAAGAAATTCGTTCCAGGCTTCCATCCGACAACTCGCCATGCTATGTCCTCATCGACGAAATTCAACTGGCCAGCCCAGTTCTGCCGGAAGGCACCGATCTTTCCAGGCTCAGACCTGAAGACAGAAAAGGTGCATACATCACGTTCTACCATGTCCTCAACGGACTCCTGAAACGCGACAACACAAACACATACGTGACAGGTTCCAACGCCAGGCTTCTTTCGAGCGAGGTTGCAACGGAGTTCAGAGGGCGAAGCGAAATCATAGAGATTACGCCGCTTTCCTTTGCCGAATTCTACCCGTTGATGCAGGGCCATGCGGAATTCAGGGAAATCATGGAATCTTACTTCTTGTTCGGTGGCCTTCCCGAATGTGTGCTTCTTGACACGGAGCCCGAGAAGAAGAACTACCTCTCCAATCTTGTCCAGGCAATCTATCTCAAGGACGTAGCCGAAAGGCATAATCTCAAAAACGACAACCTTCTTTCCGCACTTGCCGACACCGTCATGAGCAACATCGGCTGCCTTGTCAATCCGACAAGGCTTGCGAACACGATAACCACGACCCTTCAGGTCAAGGCCAACCACATCAGCGTGGCGAAATACCTTTCCTATCTCGAAGATGCATTTCTTGTCAGAAGGTCGAAGCGTTATGACATAAAGGGCAACAGATATCTCTCCAGCCCGTCCAAATACTATACAATGGATACCGGCATTCGCAACGCCAAGATTTCCTTCAGGCAGAACGAGATGTCCCATATCATGGAAAACGTCATCTTCAACGAACTGGTACGCCGCGGATATTCGGTGGACGTTGGGATGGTCACCACCAATCCGACAATCAACGGGGTTCGAACCCAGGTAACAAGCGAAATCGACTTTGTGATCAACAAGGCATCCGAGCGCATATACGTGCAATCGGCGTTCTCCATCCCGGACGCAGAAAAACGCGCGCAGGAGACCTGCTCCCTTCGCAATGTCCGCGACTCGTTCCGCAAAGTTGTCATTACTGGCGATGCTTACGAAACGCCATGGATGGATCAAAACGGCATTCTGTTCATAGGACTTAAGGCTTTTCTCCTCGACCCCCACTCGCTCGAAACGCTGTAGCCCGCCCCGCCTGCGCGCCGGCGATGCCCCACCCGTCACTCAACCGGTTTCCACTTGCTGCCTTCCTTGCGGTACTCGAACTCCATCGGCGTGTTGTCGGGCTTGCCGTCGACGACCGACTCGAGGACGATCTTAGCCTTTGATTCGTCGTCCTTTTCTTCCTTCACGACGAACTTGACGTTCTTGACGCCCATCGCCTCGGACACCTTCTTGGCCTCGGCAAGTGCCATGTCCTTCGGCGAATCGCTTCCGCATCCGGCGAAGCACAGCATGGCTCCGGCGCATGCCGTAACCGCAACCGCTTTAATTAGTTTCTTCATCCTTGTTGTTCCTTTGAGTTGTTGCCATTGATTAGGTTTGATCAGCAACGGCCCAATGGCAAGGCCGTTGCCGTAGTTGTCATTTTTGTTTTTCCTTGGTGTTTCGCCCCTGTGTTGAGTGCCCTTGCGACGTCGGGGCTCTTCGTCGCAAGGGAAAGAGGATTACACCGTTTATCTGGATTAGAGTTCCTCTACATCCAGAATCCCGGATTTATCCCAGTATGTGACGGTGACATGCTTCGCTTGGCATTCGCACTTGTAGAATACGTTCCCGCCGGACACGTTGTAGCTGTTGCTGTAGTCGCCCATTGATTCAAGCATTTGCGCTCCAAAACTGTAGTTGCGCAACTATCGAACCTCATCCCCCTTTCAAATATACCTTTTCAACTTCTGAACAATGCGCGGGACAGTCCCTTTCAAAGGAACTGTCCCCGTGCAATGCAGAAGTGGCCTATATGATCGGGAAGTCGAACTTCTCGATCCGCCACTTCCCACCCAGCTTGATGAACGTCATCGGCGTGTCCTGTCCGTTGATCTTGACCGGCACAGTCACATTTGCATCACCCGAAGAGGCATCGCCAACCTCGTATTTCAACTCGTCGTAGGTCTCTTTGAACTTAATCGCCGTTTTCTCGCCAAGCAGTCTTTCTATCTCGTCGTACTTCCGCTCGGCACTATCGATCCATGCAAGCATGCCTCCCGTCGAGGCCTGCCGAATAGCCTCGAAATCTGCCTCACGCAGACTGTCTACACATTTCTCCGCGATACTTTCCGCGGAATCTCCGCCGCACCCTGCTATACCGAGCGTCAGCATTGCCGCGGCCATATAAACAACAAGTTTAATCCGCTTATTCATTGTTTGAATCCTTTCTCATTCGTTAACATTGCCAAACACGTCAGGGAATATTTCCGCAAACTTCGGTGCGATCTTTTTCTTCGAGACAGAGACCCTCATCTTGACAATATAATCGCCGTCGAGTTTCTGGGAATAGTGACTTGCCAAAGTAAATGCCCATAGGGTGTGGGCATTGAGTTGGACAATGGAAGGCAGCAGCCTTTCGCTGACCACTTGAAATCCGACGAGGTTCTGTGTATACTTCGTGATGTCTTTTCTCATCTGATACCTTTCAGTTCTTGCTCGAACAGATGGTATTTTACGAGAAAAGACTTTTCGTTTACAGGGATACTGCCGTCAAACCGTTAGACTCTTTTCCGCAAACCACGGAAGAGCCGTCTTTCTTTCGGCATGCCGAACCACCAACTGCCGTCAATCAGGAAATTCGCCCAAGAAGGCTTCATCGGAGGGAACGAGGTCTAGATAGGCTTTAGCAGCAGACTTCGCCTCCTTCGCCTTCCCGAGCGCCTTTAGGGCGAGAGCTTCGCTCCGCCAAGCGGCGGCAAACTGCGGCGCGATAGTTCGCGCCTTGATGAAACATTCAACGGCGTCTGCACCTAGCCCTGCAGATTCTAGTATTCGTCCCTTCTGCAGCCAGAAGCGCTCTGGCTTGTAGGAGGTCTTCTCAATCGCAAGGTCTATCGCCGCGAGCGCTTCGTCTGTCTTGTTCATCTGCGAAAGCAGCGCTGCTTTACGGGCGTATGCATCGTCGTACTTACCGTCGACGTCAATCGCCTTGTTGAAGAACAACAGAGCCTTCTCCTGGTTTTTCGCCTTGAGATACACGTCCCCAAGATAAAGCAGCGTCCGCTTCGCTGACGGATTCAACTCATATGCGAAGTTCAGGTCGCGCAACGCATCGTCGAGCCTGTCAAGCGCAACAGCCATCTTTGACCGGCGCACGTACAGGTCTGCATTCGCCGGATCCAGCAGGATCGCCGCGCCGAAGCTTCTTAACGCCTCGTCGTACTGAGCCATTTCGCCGCAGATGATGCCGCGCCACTTATGCGCCGACAGAAAGGCGTTGTCGATGGCGATGGCCTTGTCCATCCATGTCTTCGCCACGGGATAGTTGTCCTCGTAGCCATACGACATTCCCATCGCGTAGCACGCCTCTTTATAGTCAGGATTCAACGCGAGGGCTTTCTGCAAGTTCTCGCGGGCCTTGGCGTAGTCCTTGGAGGACTTGTGCATCCATGTCCATGCAAGATTGTACCACGCCATGTCGAATTTCGGATCGACTTCAAGCGCCTTTTCGTAGCAGTTCCGCGCCGCTTCGCAGTCGTTCTTCATGTCCTTGGCGAGCACACCTTTCCAAAGCCACACCCATTTTGACTTCGGATCTAGGCGCCCCGCTTCATCAAGCGCGGCTTCAGCCCCATCGCAATCCTTGCGGTCCATGCGCACCTGTGCAAGCCTGAGATGCACAAACGCATTGTGCGGCGCGATTTCAAGCGCATTGGCGAGCTGCTCCTCCGCGCGCGATGTCTCCTTGAGGGCTGCGAGTATCTGCGCTTGCAGCACGTAAGGCTCCGGACGCTTCGGGCGCAACCTCTGCAAAAACCGCGCCTCGGCATACGCGGTATGGGCCTCGTCCAACTCCTTCTTCGACATCGGGCGATCGAGGTTCAGAAGTCGTCGAGTCACTGTCATGCCCTGCATGTAGGCGCGGAGAAAACGATAGTCGGCGTCGCCGTCGCGCAGTTCAATGGCCTTGTCGAGGAAGTAAGCGGCGACCTCTGGATTGTTCTCGCTGTAATAGACGTCTTCCGCAACTCTAGCGTAACGGTCCGCCATGGTTTTGATCTCGTAACGCGACATTACCCAGGCGATGACATCCCACATGCCGCCGATGAATGCAACAAGTGCGATGACTTTGACGAGAGGCGTGACAACATACTTGGCGAAGCGCCTGAAGCGCGCTTCCTCGCCGGGGATGAAGTAGTTGCGGATTTCATGCAGATACTCCGTCTGCCGCCGAATGGCTTCTGCATTCTCCTTGATGGCCTCAGCATTCGCGGAGATTCGCTCATCCTGTGTCATGTCACGCCTCCCGTCATTCGCTTATTTCCCGACTGCCGACCTGTAGCGCGAAGCGCGGATGTCGCGTCCGGCCGCCGGAGAATCGTCGTATCCGAGCTGGCCGCGGTATTTCAGTATGTCCGCGCCGCGTTCCGCAGGATAGCTCGCGCCGCCATACGATCCCTTTGCGACCTTGAACCGCTCCAACACATCGTAGAGAGCCTTCGTGTCATAGCCAAGCGCTGCAGACAGCTGGAGCGAGCGCCAGTCGGCTTGGCTCTCTGTCTCGATGCCGTAGCCATTCCTGACGGACGTAAACATTTTTTCGAACACTTCGTCGACAAGCGACTTTACCTGTTCGGCGAGAAGATTCTGCCCATTCTGCTGTTTGCCGCTTCCAAGTTCCTTAAGCATCGAAAAGAGCTTGAGTATCTTTTCCGTGCCGACGGCGCGCATTCCGTGGCGCAGCTCCATGTGTCCCATCTCATGCCCAAGGATCGCGGCAAGTTCGTCCTCGTCATTCAGGAACTTCAGCATGCCCGTTGTCACGAAAACAAATCCGCCCGGGACGGCAAATGCGTTCACTTCGCCCGATTCAAGCGTTACGAACATGTACCCGCCGTACGGCATGGGATCGTTCGATGCAGCCGCGATGGCATGACCGAGCGTATTTACATAGACGGAGCGGGGATCGTTTGCAGGAAGCACAGGATAGAGCGGAAGGACTCTCGCCGCAACAGCGCGGCCGAGCTGAAACTCCTGCACTGGGCCGATTTCGCTGTACACAAGGCCAGACGCCGTCTTGCCGGCTGAAGATACGAGCTTCGCTCCATCTCCGTCGCTCTGCCCGGCAATTTCCGACATGGTTCCCAGTCCGCTGGCGCCGAGCTTTCGCGTGCCCGTGAGCAATGAGGCGCCGACACCTGGTTTGCCGATGTTCAAAACTTCGGGCTTTGCGGGATTTCCCTTGAGACCGCCTTCTCTGACAAACGCGGCGATCGCATCGTCGGAAGCCGGCTTCCTGGCCGCGAGGACGCGCTCGACAGCCGCAGGATCCGCGACGGCGGATGCCTTGCCAGCGCCTGCCGCGCCGCGCATGGACGCGAGCTCTGCGTCGTTCTCCGACTCTGAGAATCCGCGTTTCGCCGCCGTCATGCCCTCGGCTGATATCTGCTCGCTTGGATCCTGGTTGTTGATCAGCCATTCGCTGGCCAGCGATGGAACCGCGAGATATCCGCCATCCGTCAGCTGCACCCAGCCGGGAATCAAGTCTTCGGGAAAGAGCTTTCTGTCGCCTGCGAAAGGCGGCGCGACGCGAACGTCTTTTTCGACGGGCACGGCCGCCTTGTACGAAAGCGTCTTCACCGCTGGCGAAAGTTCACTTGGTGTCTGCCGCACTGTCGCCTTTTCCGTGGAGACGTACCAAGTCTCCCCCGGCCTTGGCCCGTTAAACTTCGGTTCGTTCGTTGCGCAGCCAGCGGCAATTGCCAACGCCACTATTCCACAAGTTTTGATTTTGTCCATTTCACCTCTCCTTTGCTTTCTCATTTTTTTGCTTTGCAAACCTTAGAAATCGTCTTCTCGACGACTTCCACCTGTCGTTTCAGCTTCTCAAGTTCCGCGATCGCGTCTTCGGTCGTTACGGCATCGTCAGAGGCCTCGTTTTTGAAGCAGTCGCCAATTGAGTTAAGGACTATGCCCACGACGATATTCATCACAATAAACGACGAGATAAGGATGTAGGTCACGAAGAACACCCAAGCATACGGAAACGCCGCCATGACAGGTCGTGCGATTCCCATGGACCAGCTTTCTAGAGTCATTACCTGGAACAGGGAATATACGGACTTCCCAAGCGTGCCAAACCAGTCGGGGAACACCGCGCCAAAGAGGTTCGTGCCAATTATTCCATAGACGTAATAGACGAGCAGGAGAAGAAGTCCCGCCCAGCTCACTCCAGGGATTGACTTCAGGATAGCCGAAAGGATTATGCGCAAGTGCCTAACTCCTGAGACGAGCCTGAATACGCGCAACACGCGGAAAAGGCGCGCGAGCGAGAACATCCCCATATCGGGGACGAGGGAAACTGCCACGACGGCGAAGTCGAACAGATTCCATGCGCTGCACCAGAACCTCCAGCGATATACGGCTAGCTTGAGCGCTATTTCGACGGTGAACACGACGATGCACCACTTGTCGATCCGCTCAAGCCAACCGTTGCACGCGGCGGCGATCATCGGCGACGTCTGAAGTCCCAGCACCGCCGCGTTCGCGCAGATAACCGCCAGTATCCCGAACTGGAACCAGCGGCTATCTATGATATGCTCAAGTCTTTTCATTGTCATGCGTCTTTACCGAGACAGGCTATCAGCTGCCCGTTGCAACTCGCTATCAACTGCCCGTTCAACTCTTCCAAGGTCGCTTTATCGAATTCCTTCTCAGCTTTCGCACTTTCTGGCGCCATGTCTTTTAAGCTAATAGCGAAGCTAATAGCCAATAGCACCACCGCCCCGATAATCGGCCCGAACCAAATAACAATCTTGCTCATCAAGCGCACGAACTTATCCATTATGCCCTTTGAAAAACAATATTCAGAATATTCCACAAGGAATTGCTCATCTGTCATCCGGGAGAATCTTATACCGTCGAATATCGACCACAACCAGCTAATTGGAATCCCGACAAACAGAAGGCAAAACAATATTTGTATGCCCCCCATCTCCGGCCGCCCCAAGGCGAATTGATGTATGCCAAGCGGGTCAATGAATGACAAATTTCGCATTCTAAGACGCTTCTCTGCAATCGCAGGCAACTTGGTGTCATCTGGAGATTTCGCATCCGACAACGTGAATGGCAACAAAACAACTCCGCGCCCGAAATGCAACAACTGCTTCCCCGAATCGCGAAGCAAGGCTTGCCAGCTTATCGCTTTAAGACTTGTCCCTACATTAGACTTGAAATGATTATAACAAGCTACGGCCGCCAATGTCATAACAATCAACATGATAGCCAACACAAAATTGCCCCGGAACAAAGAGACAATGGTCATAAATAGCGTACACCAATAAATGAAAGCCATAACCGTCCTGGCAATTAGCCCAATTAATCCAAATGTCGATTTTGTCTTGCCCGCGTATTTCTTGCCCTCCTCTTCTGCCGCCTGTATCGCCTTCCTTTTCATTTCCTCGACAAGTGCGTCAGATTTTGCCGCAAAGCACTCATTGATGCTGTCAATTTCAGATTTGGCAAGAAACCCCTTTTTATACTTACCACAACACCACGGCAAGAGACAACCGACGACACACAGCCCAAGCATTCCATAGACAATCATTCTTGAGAAGAAATGGGCGAATCCGAATACACCCCAGCTTTTGTCCATATGTTGAAGCTGTTCGCTCGACAGCGAGAACGCAACCGCCGTTGCGGCGACAACCAGAACAATCGACATTGCCTGCCAAAGAGAAGACGCCGTCTTGACTTTCCTCTCGGCGAGCGATTCTTCCGTAATCTCCGTTTCAACCGGGTTCGCTCCGGCAAAGTTCTCTCCAGGAACACCGGGACAGTATGAATAATAATGTATCTGCCACATGACCAGCACGATCCCCGCAAACAAGAGAACATGCGAGAGAGAGGTCAACCAATACATGTTGCCGCCCGGCATAAACGGGGGAACCTTCCAAAACCAGGAAAGGCTGCCTGTTATGAAAGCTGCCGCCACAAGGGCGCCAGATATTGCGAAGAGAAGAAATCTCGTGTGCGCGGCCGCAGCTGTCGTAGACATGTCGTTTATCCGCCGCTTGACTCCTGCCAGAAAGAATGGAATGTATGCAGCCATAAGCAGTAAAGCGGCGTTGACGATCATATTTACCGACATGATCAAACAATTCCAGACTATGAGGAGGTAGACAACCAAGGGCGGGAATATGGCGCACAGGATGAGCACTATGACAGCAATCACCGGAAGGAAGTAGACAAATCTCAACAACTCGAATCCCTGGTTGAAAATAAACGATGTCAACTTCCGAGAGGCGAACAGAAGCTGCCGCGCCCAGAACAGAAAGAAATCCTTGGGACACGCCCTGCCGTTTATGTCAGAAGAGAGTAAAGCCCAATACTTTTTGAGTGCGGACAATTGCGCTTTGCGTTTTACGTTCTGTTCGGCGATTTCAGCCCTGCGGCGGGCCTTTTCTTCGGCCTTTTTCTGTTTTTCTTCGCTTGTCATGGCAGACCCCTTTCTTTTTGATTGCCCCATTCGCTGTTTGCGTCCAGGTTTCCGTATCTATTTCAGAAACCTGGACGTGATATTAATTAGTCGCGTACACGCATTTCAATCGAGCTCCCACAACGGTCAAGGTTGCGTGGCGGCAATTGAGAGCTGTTTTGTCGGGCGCTTCCCGGCCAAGCCAAGACTGATTGCCACCTGCGGGTCGTTTTCGATCGCTTTTTGATCGACTCCAGCATTGTTGTAAAACTTGCGCTCGAACAGCTCGACCCGGCATCCTTGCGGATTCTCGTGCTTCCAGGTGGTTTCTTGCATTATAAGAAGCCCCTCGCCTCCAAAATCCGTGCGTTTGACGTTTGGTGTCAGACCTGGAAGCTCGGAATAATTATGGACAAGACACGCAGCGATTTCTTCGCCCGACATGCCTTTGGTGTTGAAGAACCTTTCCATTCCAGCCTCATTGAACCATATTTTCTTCACATTTCCGGCATTGTCAAGCAGAACATGGCACCTCAACCTGAAATCTTTTTCCTTTCTGCTACCGTCATTAAGCACTATTTCGATTTGCGGCTTCTTGGATATCTTCATCCTACCGTCAGGCGGAAATTGCCCCCTGTCCTCAAGCCATTTCTTGACGGCATCGGCTTTCGCCACCTCCACTCCGTTAGTGGTCTTCAGGACAAGGCGGAACCACAGAGGTGAACGTATGTCTTCAAGGTCTTTTTCAAAATACACTCTCTTCCGAGAACCATCACTGCCATGAGTGTTTTCACTAAACTTGCCTAAATTAGTATCCAACTTGCTGACAAACTTGACCGCGCTTTCATAGTCGCCTGCAGGAATCGAAAACGCTTCTACGATTTCCTCGGGCTTGTCTGCTGGCTCAGTAAGCACTGCCCATTCCAGCTGGACTTTGCAGTTGGCGGCCATTTTCATCATTGCCTGCGCGAACTGAAAGGCGTAATTTGAAGACACTCTGCGGAAGCTACCCGTTCTTGCCGCCGTCAGGAACTTCAAGTCCGTTCTGTTCTTCTTCGCCAATTCCGCCTCTTCAGCCGCCTTGGCTTCTTCAGTAGCCTTATCCCTCGCGGCTATTGCCATTTTCAGATCTGATTCTTTATTTTTCATCTGCTGCTTTATATCGGCAATCACCGCTGCCTCGCCTGTTTTTTTTTCTTTGGCCGCCTTGTACTTCTCGTTCAACTCGGCCAATCGCGCTTTGTCCCTGTTGTAGCGATCTACGACCGGTTTGGATTTCAGCGATGGATTGCGCTTGAATTGTTCACTCGTATGCTTCAAGGAACTAAATAAAGTATCACGCTCTCTCTTCAAGTTATTAAACTTATGGTCCAGACTAGGGTTGGGTGCCTCCTTTTTCGACAATTCCGCTTTCAAGCCGTTGATTTCCGCTGTCAGTTTCGATACTCGCGACGACAGCTCCGCAATGTCCTTGCTCTTGGTGAATGACTCTGCCGTTTTCGCTGTCGCCGTGGACAAGGCACCTCGCCCCTCTTTTACAACCAAAGGAGCCTGGCCGTTCTTTTTTCTCATCATATTCATCTTTTCTATTCCTCGGGCATCTCCGCGCTTCGCCATTTTGGCCACGGCTTCAGCGTCTTTTCTCTCACTTTCCTTGACATCTTCAGTCCTCGGATCCTCGGGGTCGAACAAACTGACTCCTTTTATACTGTAATCACCGAAGTTCTGCTGCATCAAGAACTCTATCCAAAGTCCGAATCCTTCAAGTTCTTTTTCGGCAGCAGCGACTTTCTCTTGATTTGAACCGTAGTCTTCAAAGAAACTGGGGGCGCTGAGTACCAATTCCGTCGCCAGTTTCTTCTTGTCTACAGGATTCCCCTGTGCATCCTCGAAGACGAGCCGGAAGAATGCCCGCTTTTCGTTTTCCTTGGAAAGCTGAAGACCCTGGGCATACAACTCCTTGACTAGGCCTTTCTCAAGAACTTCAGACTTCCAAAACCGATACGGATCGGAATCCCTTTGTTTCTCAGGAACCTCTACTTTGCCGGAAAACAGCTTCGAAGCAGACGCCTCAGCCTGACTCTCGGCTTTGCGTTTCCCTGGAAGCATCCATTCGACTTGATAACCATTCACTCCTGCGAATGCTACCATTGCAGACCCTACCACCCAGTTGCCCCCGGGAATAGGCGCGCAGCTATCTTCCGGACCTACGTATGGCCGTATGTCTCTATCATTGGCTTCACGCCCTTCGCATTCTTCTTTACTTGGATCGTAGAACCCTCCATGAATACCATGCCACTGTTGGAATCTGTCTATATCCGCTTCGGCATTCTTGACGGTTTCTTCCCAAACCTGTTTCTGCTTTGCCTTCGTTTCCTCGTCGAGTTCCGGCCCGATTCCGTCGCGGAAGTCCACAACCATGAGATCTTTAGACCCGTCGATGAGTTTCTTGCAGGCCTCGAGCGCTCTGTCGCCAGGCATTCCGACATACAGGCCTTTGATGGCCAAGGTCCCCTTGGGCGCGCCACCAGACTCACCGTCGCCACCAGACTCACCGCCACAACCAATTACAAGAGATAGCGTGAGAAGAACAACAACAGAACATGCAATCAAGACTATCTGCCCTGCATATCCTCTTGCTCTACAATTTGCGAACTTGCTCATTTCATTCCTCTTCTTTGCCCTGCTCCTTGTTCCACAGAAAAGAACGAGGGCGGCGTTCCCATCCGTGCCGGGAATACCGCCCTTCAAATACAATTGAAGCGGTGCACTCCCTTGCTTTTTCACTATCCATCGGTTTTCGCCTGTTCACAAAGCCCCATTTGCGACATACAGAACTGCGACTTTGCCGTTTGCAGACAACTCGACATTATGTACTCGAACAGGGTTTCGCTATTACAAGACCTTTATGCTTTCGTTTCCTTTTGCCCTTGTTCCGCTTGCGGCAAAAGAAAGAGGGCGCAATCCTCTGCCGGGTTTTAAGAAGTTATGCCATTCTGACCCACCGGTCAGTTTGGTATTTACCATTCTGACCAATCGGTCAGTTTGGTAATGACGTCGAAAGTCACTTTTGATATACTTGCTGCCATGAAAGACACATTCCAACGAAAGCGAATCTACGAAGCGGTGCTTGAAGAGCATCTGCGCGACAACCGACAGATGGCGTTTCTCACCGGGCCTCGTCAGTGCGGAAAGACGACGCTCGCAAAAACGCTTGCGGATCGGTATTTCACCTGGGACGACCTTGCAACGCGCCAACTCGTCGCGGGCGATGCGGCAGGGCTTGCCAACGCCGCCGGACTCGGCATTGCATCTGACCGCAAAACAATCATCACGCTTGACGAAATCCACAAGTTCGTCCGATGGAAGTCGTTTCTCAAGGGGTTCTTTGATCTCTACGAAGACCGCATGCGCCTCATCGTCACCGGCAGCGCGCGGCTCGACATCTACAAGCGCGGCAGCGACAGCCTTATGGGACGATACTTCCTCTACCACATGCACCCGCTTGGCGTCGCGGAACTTGTCCGCTCGGAACTCGAGGCAACCGAAATCCATGCGCCGCGCCCGATCCTGTCCGACGACTGGGATGCGCTCTGGACGCATGGTGGATTCCCGGAGCCGTTTGTCAGGCGAGATGTCAGGTTCACCCATCGCTGGCGCAAACTCAGGCGCGAACAGCTCTTCCGGGAAGACCTGCGCGATCTTACGAAGATCGCCGACGTCGCAGGAATCAGAATCTTGTCGGAGCTTCTCCTTGCACGTGCCGGGAACCAGATCGTGGCGGCATCCCTCTCCCGCGAAATCGGCATCGCGGAAAAGACGATAAAGACATGGATAGCCACGCTTGAATACTTCCACGAGGGCTTTACCGTCCGCCCGTGGTTCAAGAACATCGAGAATTCGATTCGCAAGACGCCGAAGTGGTATCAGCGGGACTGGTGCGAAGTCGCAGACGAAGGCGCCCGCTTCGAGAACCTTGTCGCGTGCCATCTGCTCAAGGCCGTTGACATGTGGAACGACCTCGGCCTCGGCGACTATGCGCTCTACTACGTCAGGAACAAGGCGAAGGCAGAAGTGGACTTTCTGGTCACGAAGAACGGAACGCCTTGGTTTCTTGTCGAGGCGAAGACGTCTGACACCGTCATATCCCATGCACTCACGGCGATGCAGAAGGCGACCGGCGCCGCACACGCCTTTCAGGTCGTGCGCGACCTCCCGTACTCCGGAGCCGACGCATTTTCCTACCGCGAGCCGATCGCGGTCTCCGCACAGTCCTTCCTGAGCCAGCTTTTCTGACCTGCCTGTCACCGTTCTTCCTTTTGCCCTTGTTCCGTTTGCGGCCTTATTTTTGCTGTTGACTACCTCCGTATCCGGCACCCGCCGGGCGGAGTTGATAAACCTTCAGTTGTGTTGACATGAGGTTCGATCTGGTTTTGGTGTGTGCGCACCATTTGGCCATGAGAAAGTGCAAGTACTTTGCGCACAAGGCTCTCCTTGGTTATGCCGTCCTCCAGCGATATGCCATCCAGCAATCCGGGGGACTCTTTTTCGACGACTGCGATTATCTCTTCGACTTTGCTCATTTTTCAGTACTCCTTTTGGTTTGTGCTTCTGCTTCGAGTACTTGCCTGTAGGCACTTATACGAGCGCGAAACTTCTCTGCGACTACTCCGTTCACCAACACGCCAGATCTGGTCGCTTCACACACTATGCCGCTTCGTAGAACATCTGACAGGGTCTTGCGCTGCCGTTCTGCAGTCAAGATGGCGATGGCCTTCTCCTCGGCTGAAAGGTATAGTGATACCCTAAACACGCCGGGAGCGTGCTTTCCGTGGCGCGAGCCGCCATCTGCTTTCTTCGGTCTAGCCATAGTGTGTCGACAATTTGCTCTTATCCACTATATTGTACCATAAGGTGTGTGCGCACCGCAAGATTGCTTGGATAGATTGTCCATTTTTGTGACTTGCCAAAATGTCCATAGTGTATGGGCTCGGCCAACCGCAAAATACGTCAGATCACGCCCTTCGAGGACGGGACGCCCTTCTCGCGCGGATCGGGGGCCACGGCCTGGCGCAGCGCGCGGGCGAAGCTCTTGAAGAGGCCCTCGCACACGTGGTGCGTCTCGTCCCCGTAGATTTCGCGTGCGTGGATGTTGAGCCGCCCCTCCACGCTCACCGAGCGGAAGAACTCCTCCAGAAGCTTCACCTCGAAGTCGCGCACCATCAGGTGCTTCTTCGGCGTGGCGAAGACGAGGAACGGGCGCCCCCCGAGGTCGATCGCGGTCTCGCAAAGCGCCTCGTCCATGGGAATGCACGCGAAACCGTAGCGCGCGATCCCCCGCCGCTCGCCCAGCGCCTGGTTGAGCGCCTGCCCGAACACGAGCCCCACGTCCTCCACCGTGTGGTGGTAGTCCACGTCGAGATCCCCCCGGCACGTCACCGAGAGGTCGATCAGCGCATGCTTCCTGAGAAGTTCCAGCATGTGGTTGAAGAACCCGATGCCGGTGTCGATCTCGCCGCGTCCCTCGCCGTCGAGGTCCAGCGCCAGCCGGATCTTCGTCTCCCGCGTATTCCGTTCGATTTCAGCCGTTCTCACATTCTGCTCCTTTTTCACGGATTTCCCGGAGGCGTAGTATAGCATATCCAAGGCCGGCGGACGCAGGGGGAGGCGCCCGTCAGCGCAGGAAGAGCGTGAAGCCGCCGAGGGGCCTGAGCAGCAGGGACTTGCCGTCCGCCGAAAGCGCCGTCGTCCATCCGGCCTCCTTCAGCGCCGCGCCCGCCCGGGGCCGCCCCGAAATCGCGACCTCCGAGGTGGCCAGCACGTAGCCCGCGTCCGTGAACGGCAGGGTTTCCACGCCCTCCACGTCGGCCACGCACGCCGCGCCGAAGGCGAGGGCGTTCGCCGCCGTCGCCTTCGCGCCCTGCGCGAGGTCCGCCGCGCGCGCCGTGTAGGAGTTCGTGACCGACAGCGCGACCGAAGCGGCAAGCGCCGGCGCGCCCTTGAGGTTCGCCGTCGTGAGCGCCTTCACGCCCTCGCCCTCGGCCTCCCAGCGGCCGCCGGACTCGAAGTCGTAGAGCGCGAAGACGTCCGCGAAGTCCTGGTTGTTCACGCGCAGCCGCGCGTCGCCCCTGATCTTCAGGAGCGGCGGACGCACGCCGTCCTCGCCCGTGAACTGGCCCCAGCTCGCCGAGACCGTCGCGTGTTCGACGACGATCGGCCCGCCGTTCCGGAAGAGGGTGCTGACCCGGAAGCGGAACTCGCTCGCCACGCCCTGGTCGCCCCGCAGCGTCAGGGTGTGCCCGTTCTGGTCGAGCGCGCCCTCGCTGAAGATGCCGATGGAACCTGCGTCGATGTAGCGGAACACCGCGTCCGAACGCAGGACAAACGTGCTGTAGAGGGTGTACTGCCAGCTGATCTTCCGCATGCAGAGCACCGCCCGGGCGTCCGTGGCCTGCGCCCCCGTCCCGCCCAGCGAGAACGTCGTATTGCTGGCGACACAGCCATTGTATCCCGGCTCCAGCAGTACCGTCGTCCCGTCCCGCGCCGTGACCGTGTTGCCCGCCGGTCCCAGCGACCCGAAAGCGGTCCCCACGAACGTGCCTTCCTGGATGTCGATGGCCCCGAGGCGGTTCCCCTCCTCCGCCGCCGTCGGGCCGCCCAGCTTCCCGAGGCCCTTTTTGACGAGCCGCGCCCCCTGCGGGTAGGCCGCGAGGCCCCGCTCGGCCAGCGCCTCCGCGAAGGGGCGCGTCCTGTAGGGATCCTTCCTGTCGAACGGCGCGTAGAGGACGACCTCGTCGGCGCCCGGTTCCGTTCCGGCCGCGCGGTTCTCGCGCACGAGCGCGTCCGCACAGTTCTCCGCCCGAACCGGGAAGGCCCCCTCCACCCCGTCCGTCGACACGCCCTGCACGTCGGCGAAGACGTTGTTCGTGACGACGAGCCCCTCGACGCCGCGCGCGGCGAGCGCCGCCCCCGCGCCGCCCGAGAGGGTGAACCCCGTCACCGTGACCGCCGTCGCGTCCGAGACGGCGAGTACGCCCGACGCCGTCTCCGGAACGGCCAGGCGCGAGGCGGCGTTGTCGCCGAGAAGCGTGAGCCGGCTCCGTCCCGCAACCGGGACGGGCGCCGCGAACGAATAGGTCCCCGCCGGGAAGAAGAGAACGTGTTCGGCGCCGTCGTCCAGCGCGGCAAGCCCCTCGGCGAAGGCCGCGACGTTCGCCTTGGCCCGGTCCGTGCCGGGCAGCACGCCCCAGTTGCGCACGTTCACGAGCCCGGGGAGGTCCGGCACCGCGTAGACGAGCTGGAGCGTCGTGCCGTCCGCGCCGGCGACGACGCGCCAGCCCTGCGCGTCGCCCACGTTGCGGACAACAAACGCCGGGCAGCCTTTGATCGAGGCGCCCGCGCGCGCCAGCGTGTAGGCCGTGCCGCTGTCCAGCAACTCGCCGCCGGTGAGCGCGACCGTCGCGTTCGGGCCGAACGTCAGCGGGTTCTTGTAGGCGACGAGGCTGCGCCCTGCGACGAGTTCCGCCGCGCGCACCGTCCAGACGTTGTCGACCGTGACGGCCGTCTTGGTGGAGATCGCGGGGAAGCCCGTGAACGGCGGCAGCGTGGTCGCCGTCTGCGCCCCGTCGCCCGCGATGATCGAGCCCCATTCAAAGTCGACTTCGGAGAAACACGCGCCGAAGCTCGTCCCTTCCGGGCCGAAGGTTCCCCCACCCTTCACCACAAGCGGGAACGCCTTCGGGTGGACCGTGTAGTTCACGTTGTGCGCCGTGAAGGAGGCCCCGTCCACGACGATCCGCCCCGTCATGTTCGTGAAGCCGCCCCCAAGGCGGAAGCGATGCTGGTACTGCGCGCTGCACGCGCCGCCCGCGCCCTATAACCGCACTTTATACTCGAAAATCTGG
>ERZ1026860.842-NODE-842-length-17614-cov-3.919187_pt1 | contig 17614 bp, 16 predicted proteins | sample MGYA00380160_ERZ1026860 | MGnify/ENA primary metagenome ERZ1026860 (study PRJEB33269, sample SAMEA4719796) | human gut metagenome | biome: human-associated habitat; feature: organic feature; material: feces | place: Cameroon | collected 2013-10 ... | reverse complement strand
CCTCATCCGTCGCCGTTCGGCGACACCTTCCCCCCGGGGGGAAGGCTTTAAAATTAGGCTAATATTTAAAATTTCAAACGGTTTGCAACAGTCCGCTATGAAACGGGCAATGCCCGCCCCCGGGGGGAAGGCTATGTAAAAAGCAATTATTTAAAATCGCCCGAGCGTAAGGCCGAAATGGCGGCGGCGCGGTCTGCCGCTTTGAATACGCTGCTGCCCGCCACAATCACGTTCGCGCCCGCGTCTTTCGCCGCTTTCACCGTTTCCGCGTTGATTCCGCCATCGATTTCTACATCGCAATTCAGATCGTTTTCACGGATAATTCTCCGTATTTTCCGCACCTTTTCAAGTACTTCCGCAATGAATTTCTGTCCGCCGAAACCCGGAAACACACTCATGACAAGCGCCATATCGCAAAGCGGCAACACCCTTTCAATCGCCGATACGGGCGTATCCGGATTGATCACCGCGCCGCACTTCGCGCCCGCGTTTTTAATGAGTTTCAGGGTATCTTCCAGCCCTTCGCCGCACGCTTCCGCATGCACCGTAACGTAGTCTGCGCCCGCTTTCACAAACCGCTCGGCATACTTTTCGGGATGCACGATCATTAAATGACAATCGAGCGGCAGCTTCGTGATTTTGCGCAAATCTTCCACCATCTTGATGCCGAACGTGATATTATTCACGAACACGCCGTCCATTACGTCGCAATGAATGACGTCTGCGCCGCTCGCTTCGAGATTCTTCACTTCTTCGCCCATTTTCGAGAAGTCCGCCGATAAAATCGACGGCGCGATTTTGATTGTTTCGTTTGCTTTGGTTTTGGTTGACATTTTTTGTTCCTCTGAATTAAATTTCGTTTTCTTCTATGTAGCCGGCGCGAAGCTGACCGCATGCGCCGCCGATATCCGAGCCGATCTGCCGCCGCAGCGTTGCCGAGATCCCCTGCTTTTCTAAATATCCCATAAACCTGTACGCGTTTTTATCGCTCGTTGCTTTGAGCGATCGCTCTTTCACTTCGTTTAACTGGATTAAATTCACGTGGCACGGCTTGCCTTTCAATAGTTTCGCAAGCGCGTTTGCGTGCGCTTCGTCGCAATTTTCGCCGTCGATCAACGTGTACTCGAAATAATACCTTCTGCCCGTTTTTTCGTAATAATTTCCGCACGCTTTCATAATCTCGGCGATTGTGTACTTATTTGCAATCGGCATGACGCGCTTTCTTTCTTCGTCGTTTGTGGCATGCAGCGAAACGGTGAGATTGAGCGGGATATTTTCGCCCGCAAGCTCGTACATTTTCGGCACTACCCCGCAGGTGGAAAGCGAGATGTTGCGCGCGGACATATTCATGCCCTTTTCGCTCGTTAAAAGGCGCAGAAATTTCACCGTGTTTTCGTAGTTATCGAGCGGCTCGCCGCTGCCCATTAAAACCACGTTGGTGACGGCGCGCTTTTCCTTGCCGCTGCCCGGAAGATTTGGATCGCACCTGTGCAGCGCGTTTACCGCAAGGATCTGCGACAAAATTTCGCCCGCGCTCAGATTGCGTATCAGGCCGCCGAGCGTGGATGCGCAGAATTTGCAGCCCATTCTGCACCCCACCTGCGTGGAAACGCATTGCGTGTACCCGTATTTGTACTTCATCAGCACGCCTTCGATCAGGTTGCCGTCCGAAAGGCGGAAAAGGTATTTTTCCGTGCCGTCGGACGAAGTGAACACTTTTTCGACGGCGATCGGCCGATTTTCGTAAGTTTCTTTGAGTTTTTCTCTGAGCGCGCCCGGCACGGCGGGCAATTCTTCGAGCGTTTTGCCCGCGAGCAAGCCGCTATACACCTGCGCCGCGCGGTACTTCTTTTCGCCCTGCGATACAAGCTCGGCTTCGAGTTCTTCAAGGGAAAGATCCTGCAAAATTTTTTTCATTTTCTTTCGTCCCCCGTTTTTGTGCGCAGTTTATCGTTTTTTTCGTTGACGTTCTCGCCGACGCGGCGCATCGCGCTTACGTAAAAGCCCGCGCCGAACGCCGTATCGGGCAGAAATTGAAGTCCGAATTTCTTCTTTTCGTGCGGCAGCGCGCTATCGATTTTTTCCGCGCGAAAATCGGGGTGAGAAGATAGAAATTCGCCCACTACCCCATCGTTTTCGCACTCGAACAGCGAGCAGGTGGAATAGTAAAGCATGCCGCTTTCTTTCACGTAGTTCGCGCAGGCGGCGAGAATTTTGCGCTGATCTTCCGCCACGGAAGCGAATACTTCGGCGGTTTTTAAAATTTTAATATCGGGATTTTCGCAAACCGTGCCGAATCCCGAACACGGCACGTCGCAAAGCACGGCGTCGAACGATTTTTCGTACTGCGGATCGTAAATGCGGCTGTCCTTCTCGTAAATTTCGATATTTTCGCGACGGGCGCGGCGGGCATAGGCTTCGATGAGCGCGGCGCGGTGGGCGTGCAGCTCGAACGAAGTGATTTTTTCGCACTTTTCGGAAAGCAGCACCGATTTTCCGCCGGGCGCGGCGCATGCGTCGAGCAGCGTTTTACAAGGCGCGATACAATCGCAGATCGCCTGCGAGCCGACCGATTGAAAGGTGTATTCGCCGCGATCGTACCCTTCGTTTCGCGCGAACGTATCGAAAACGTAGCCGTGAACGAAGGGGGTAGCGGTGAAACGAACGCCGTTTTCTTTTGCTCGATCAAGGTATGCCCCTTCCGTTTTGTACGGGGGCAGAAAGCGCACGGATACGCCGCCCGTTTTTGCGGCGGCGATTTTCGCGGCGCGTTTGCCGTACTCTTTTTCGAGCTTTTTATAGGCAAATTCGGGGTAGCCGGTTTGAATTAACAGTCCTTTTCTGCCCCCGGGCATGGCGGCGGCGATTTCTTCTTCGCTGAAACGGCGCAAAAACGCGTTGACGAAGCCTGCTGCGCCGCCTTTGCCGAGTTTTTTGCAAAGTTCCACGGCAAAATCGGTGACGGCGTAACGTTTTTTTTGCAAAAACAGAAGAAAATACAGCGCGACTTTCAAAAGCACGCGCACGGGCTGCTTGGGTGATTTCGCGGCGTAGTGCGCGATACAGAACGAAAAATATTCGTCGTTTTCAAGCACGCCGTAAGCCGCTTTCACCGTGCGGGCGCGGTACAGCTCTTCGATATACGTATCGGCGATCGCCTGCTTTAAGTACGCCTTTTCGCCGTACACTTTCATTAAAATGCAATATGGATCATACAACGGGTTGGTAATCATTCGAAAATCTCGCCTTTGGCTGCTTTTTTGCCGTTTAAAAAGTCCGCGCCCGTCATGATTTTGCCGCCCGCGGGTTGAATGAAATTGATTTTGATTGCGCCTGCGTTGTTTTCGCACGCGCCGTTTGTTTCGCACGCGCCGTTTGTTTCGCACGCGCCGCAACGGACGAGCAAGCCGGATTTTGGTTTATCGGTAAGCACTTCGCCGCATTTCGCTTTTTTCTGTTCTTCGGAAAGCGCGGCTTCAGGCACGACTTCGGCGGCGTAAAAATTGACGATTGCGCCGCGAAGATACGAAAACGCTACGGGTTCGGGATTCATGGCTCGGATCTGATTTACGATTTCGGGGGCGGGGGCGGTGAAATCGATTTTTGCCTGTTCGCGCGTGATTTTGCGATAGATATGCGCGCCCGTTTCTCCTTGTTTTTGCAGGGTATACTTTCCGCTTTCGATGAGCGGCGCGGCTTTTTGTATGAGCGCGGCGGAAAGGGCGGAAAGACGATTCGAAAGCTCGCCCGCCGTTTCTTTTTCGCCGATTTTCAGCTTTTCGCAAAGCAGAATATCGCCCGCGTCGAGCGCGAGTACCGTTTGCATGACGCACACGCCCGTTTCCGTTTCGCCGTTTAAAATACAGCTTTGCACGGGCGACGCGCCGCGATAGGCGGGCAAAAGACCCGCGTGGATATTCCACACGCCTTTGGGAAAACAATCAAGGACTTCCTGCGTGAGAATCTGCCCGTATGCGCAAGTGATCATGGCGTCGGCTTTGAAAGATTTGAGTCTATCGATATGCTCGCGGATTTTTTGCGGCTGAAATACGGGAAGATTGTGCGAAAGCGCGCACGTTTTCACAGGCGAAGGCGTGAGCAGTTTTTTTCTGCCCTGAATTTTATCTTCCTGCGTGATTACGGCGACGACTTCGCACGTTTTGATCAGCATTTCGAGCGGCTGCACCGCAAAAGCGGGAGTTCCCGCAAATAAAATTTTCATGACGATTTTTGCTCTCCTTGGGATAAAGTTTCGCCCCTCATCAGTCCGTTTCACGGACAGCTTCCCCCCAAGGGGAAGCCTTTATCATAGGCATATTTTTAAAATTTCAAACAGTTTGCTACAATCCGTTACGGAACACCCTGCGGGTGCGTTATAAAACGGGCGAGGCCCGCCCCAAGGGGGGGGGGAGGCTATTAGATAGTAGAAAACAAGTTACGCCCCTTGATTTTCTGAAATTTCTTACCGAAATATTCAGAAAATCAAAAATGTGCTACGCCCCTCATCACCGCCGCTATCGCGGCAGAGCTTCCCCCCAAGGGGAAGCCTTTATTATAGGCATATATTTAAAAATTCAAACAGTTTGCTACAATCCGTTACGAAACGGGCGACTAATCGGCACAAACGTAGGTTGCTTTGTCGATATACAAAATCCCGTCTAAATGATCGAACTCGTGGCAGATCGCGCGGGCAAAAAAGCCTTTCGCTTTCAACGTTTGCGCGTTGCCGTATCGATCAAAATAACTCACCGAAACTTTCTGCGGACGCACCACGATGCCGCGCTTGCCCCGCACCGATAAGCAGCCTTCCCAGCCTTCCTGCTCGCCTTTTTGCGCGGTGATCACGGGGTTTACAAACTCGAAATACCCTTCTTCCACCTGCACCACCGCCACGCGGCGAAGTACCCCCACCTGCGGCGCGGCAAGTCCTGCCCCGTCTTCTTTTACGAGCGTTTCTTTCATATCGTCTAACAGGTTGTGCAGCGATTCGTCGAACGCTTCCACGGGGAAACATTTCGTTCTTAATACTTCGTCGCCTACCTGCACCACGTTTCTGATTGCCATTGTTCTCTCCTGTACGTAAGTTTTCCGGTGCATTTTTTTACGCGAGCGAGCCGGGGTTCTCTTCCACCGACACAAGCACGTCGCGCGATTTCTGCGCCGCGCAGATTTGGTAAATTTGCGCAAGCACGCGGTTTTCCGCCAGCCGCATCAGCACCTGATAGCGGAATTTATTCTGTATTCTGCCCACGGGCGAGCGCATTTTATTAAAAAACAAAAATGCTTCCGGCTCGCTCTCTCTTAAGGCGTTTAAGCCTTCGTATACGCCGCGCAGGGCTTCGATCGTCTTTTTTTCGTCTTCGCCCGATACCAGCACGCGCACGATTTTCGAAAACGGCGGAAACAAGCTTGCCGCGCGCAACGAAATTTCGTTTTCGTAAAACCCTTCGTAATCGTAGGCGATCGCATAGCGCAGCACTTCGTTTTCGGGATCGTACGTTTGCAGCACCACTTTGCCCTTTTCTTCCGCTCTGCCGCTGCGCCCCGCTACCTGCGTTACAAGCTGAAACGTACGCTCGCCGCTTCGGTAATCGGCAAAATGCAGGCTCATATCCGCATCGAGAATCCCTACGAGCGTGACGGCGGGGAAATCATGCCCTTTGGCGATCATCTGCGTGCCGACGAGTATATCCGCGCGGTGTTCGCCGAATTCTTTCAGAATTTTGAAATGCCCTTCTTTGCCCGAAGTGGTATCGTTGTCCATTCTGAGAACGCGGGCGGAAGGAAAACGGTTTTTCAGTTCCGCTTCCACGCGCTGCGTGCCTGTGCCGGCGTAGGAAAGGTGCGTGCCGCCGCATTCGGGGCAGCCGCGAAGCATTTTATACCTTGCGCCGCAATAGTGGCATTTTAAGCAGTCTTCGTCTTTATGATACGTAAGCGAAACGTCGCAATTTTCGCATTTGGCTACATAGCCGCAGTCGCGGCAGATCACCGTTTGCGAGTACCCGCGGCGGTTTAAAAACAATATCGCCTGGTTGCCCTTTGAAAGACACTCTTCGATTTCGCTTTGGAGCGCGAACGAAAACGGCGTATTGTTGCCGCGGCGCACTTCTTTGCGCATGTCCGCGATGACGATTTCCGGCAGCGGGCGTTGATTCACGCGCTTTGTAAGCGGCACTAAGTTAAATTCGCCTTCTTTCGCGCGCTTGTACGTTTCCACCGACGGCGTTGCGCTGCCTAAAACGAGTTTGCAGCCATTGCGCTTTGCGCGTAAATTCGCGATGTCGAACGTGCTGTATCGCGGCGCGGTTTCGCTCTGGTAGCTCGAATCGTGTTCTTCGTCGATGACGATCACGCCGAGATTTTCAAGGGGCGCAAACACCGCGCTGCGCGCGCCCACCGCGATTTTCGCTTCGCCGCTTCTAAGCCGCCACCATTCGTCGAATTTTTCGCCCGCAGAAAGTCCGCTGTGCATAATCGCCGCGTTTTTGCCGAAGCGCGAGCGAAGCTGCGCGAGCATCTGCGGCGTGAGCGAGATTTCAGGCACTAAAAATATCGCCGATTTGCCCTGTTTCAAGCAGTCCGCGATCAGGGTTAAATAAATTTCCGTTTTGCCGCTGCCCGTTACACCGTGCAGAAGCTGCACCGTGCGCGGATCGCTTTGAATACTTTCCGCCGCGCGGCGTTGATCTTCGGTGAGTTCGTGCGCCGCGCCGCGCTCTTCGAGCGTTTTGTACGGATCGCGCAGCACCTGCTCTTCGGTGATTTTGATCAAGCCTTTTTTTTCGAGCGCGGCTACGCTGCCCGAAAAATCCGCGTTTAAGGCGGCACATTCCGTTTTGCCGTGCGCGGCTAAATATTCGGCGGCGGCGAGCTGATTTTTCGCCGTTTTCGAAAGCTTTTCTTTGACTTCTTCGATCGGCGCGCTAAGCTCGGCGTAGCGTTTTTTGAGTTCGCGCACCTTGCCCTTGCGCATTTCGGCAGGCAGAAATAATCGGAGCGCGGCGGCAAGCGGACAGGCATAGCGCGCGGCGATTTTTTTCGCAAGCGAAAGACATTCCGCGTTCAGCGCGGGAATCGGATCGGCTGCGGTGACTTTTTTCAGCTTTTCAAGCGGATAATCGCAGCTTTCTTTGAGCGCAACGACAAAGCCCGCCGTCACCCTGCCGCCGAACGGGGCATGGACGCGCGAGCCTTCCGCGACGGTGTCGTCGCAAAGATAGGAAAATATTCTGTCGGTTTCGCTTGTGGCGATGTCTACGATGACTTCCGCTATCATTCCGCTTGTGTTTCCTTGTGTTTCGTCTGCAAATTCCGTCTCGAAAAAAGTTTCGGCGATCGGGGAGGGAAAAACAAAAGCGTCAGTCTTTGGCGATGACGACTCTGCCTTCGTCGATATCTTTGCAGGCGGCGAGAAGTTCTTTATCTCTGCCCGCAAAATCGTGGATACCGGCGTTTTTTTCTTCTTCGATGATCTGGCGGGCGCGTTTCGAAGCCACCGTGCAAAGCGCGTAACGGCTCACGGGCGCGTCTTTCGTGCCTAATTTTCTGATCATGCTGTCTACCGAAGGTTCGTTTATCATTGTTTTTTTCTCCTTTCTTTTCGGGTTTTTTTGTTCTGATATTATATTTATAACCGCGTTTCGGGGGTGTTTAACCCGTCGAATTGCGAGAGATAAAACTTAGTTTTCGTTCTTTTTTGCAAGAAGCGAAAGATAGATTTTTTCGAGCTTATCCACCGTGCTTGTAAGATCGTCGTTGACTAAGATATAATCGTATTCGGACGCTTTCGAAAGTTCGTAATCGAGCCGTTTCAGGCGCGTTTGCACTTCTTCTTCCGTTTCGGAACACCTGCCTTCCAGCCGTTTTTTCAGCTCTTCCACAGAAGGCGGCGTAACCATGATCAAGGCACATTCGGGGAAATGTTTCTTCGCGTTCAATGCGCCCACCACGTCGATTTCGAGAATCAGCGATTCGTTTTTCAGGCGTTCTTCCACAAACGATTTCGGCGTGCCGTAGAAGTTGCCGAAATGCTCGTCCCATTCCAAAAAATCGCCTTCGTCTTTGCGGCGCAGAAATTCTTCTTTCGTGATGAAAAAATAATCTCTGCCGTTCACTTCGCCCGGGCGCGGCGCGCGCGTGGTGCAGGATACCGATACGCCTACGTCGCTGCGGCGGCGCAGAAATTCTTTCACGATCGTGCCTTTGCCTACGCCCGAAGGCCCGGATATTGCCATGAGTACGGTGTTCATCTTTTGCGTTTCTCCTTCGGGGTGATTTATTCTACGTTCTGCACCTGTTCGCGGATTTTTTCAATCTCGTTTTTAAGCGCAAGGCCCGTTTTCGTAAGAAGCGCGTCGTTGCTTTTCGAACAGGACGTATTTGCTTCGCGATTGAATTCCTGCACGAGAAAATCGAGTTTTCTGCCCACCATTTTTTCTTCGCACACGGCGCGGAATTGCGCGATATGCGATTTCAGCCGCGTAAGCTCTTCATCGATATTGCATTTATCGCTGAATACCGCAACTTCCGTTAAAAGCCGCGTTTCATCGTACTGCGCGCCGTTCAACGCTTCTTCGATACGCGCTTTGAGCTTCTTTTTATAATCTTCCGCCACGAGCGGCGCACGCTTTTCGATTTCTTTCACGAGCGTTTCGATGGTTTCCATGCGGCTAAGCATATCGTTTTTCAGCTTTTCGCCCTCTTTTTCGCGCATGACGTTGAGCTTATCGAGCGCGATTTTCATCGCTTCTTTCACGGCAAAAATCGCGTGTTCGTCCTCTTCGCATTCCTTTTGGCTAAGCACTTCGGGCAGGCGCAGAATCGACGTGACGGTGAGATCGTTTTCCGCTTCCGGCACGGCTGCTTTCACTTCCTGCGCGGCTTTCGCGTATGCCTTGGCGAGCGCGAGATTTACTTCGAACGCCGCCCCCTTTTCGCGCTTGTCTTGATACGAAATCAGTATTTCGGCGTGTCCGCGCGTGATTTTTCCCTTGACAAGCTCTTTCAGTTCCGCCTCGTACGGGAAAAACTGCCGCGGCATCTTGATAGCAAGATCGAGAAAACGATTGTTTACCGTTTTGATTTCGCAGGTGACTTCCGCGTTTTCGCACTCGTAAGTGCCTTTGCCGTAACCCGTCATGCTGTACATTGGTTTTTACCCCCTTATTATGGCTGTTATCCGAAAAGCGGAATGCCCCTATTGTTCCTAATATTATAGCAGAAAATTATAAAAAAAACAAGCGGTATCGCGTGCGTGCGCGAGGTTTCCGCCTGTTTTTCCGGTTTTTTTTAATTTTCGCCCGCGTTTTCCGCGGCATTTTCCGTTTCCGTCTGCTTTTTCGATGCTAAAATCCGCAAAAATTCCCGTTCGTCGATAATTCTTACGCCGAGTTTCTGCGCCTTTTCAAGCTTGCTGCCCGCTTCTTCGCCCGCGATCACAAGCGTGGTTTTCGAAGATACGCCGCTTTGGCACTCGCCGCCTTCCGCTTCGATGATTTTCTGCGCTTCGCCACGCGTGTACGATTGCATGCTGCCCGTAAGCACCGCTTTTTCGCCGAAAAACAGTCCGTTTGCGTTTTTCTCTTCCGCTTTTTTAATACTCACGCCCCGGGCGAAAAGTTCTTCGATTTCGCGAAGGTTTTCTTCGTTTTTAAAGTACGAAACCACGTTATTTGCGGTGATACCCCCCACGTTTTCGAGTTTGATCAGCTCTTCCGCCGTGGCGTTTTTCAAATTTTCAATCGTGCCGAACGCCGCCGCCAGGTCTTTTGCCGCCACTTTTCCGATGCCGTCTATACCCAGCGCGTAGATGAACGCGGAAAAGCTCGGATTTTTGCTCTTTTCGATCGCCGCGAGAAGATTTTTAATCTTTTTTTCTTTAAAACCGTCTAAGGTTTCGAGATCTGCCGCCGTAAGGCTATACAAATCGGAAAAACTCTTTACGAGATTTTTTTCGAAAAGCTGCGTGGCGGTGGATTCGGAAAAGCCGTCGATATCCATCGCGTTTTTGCCCGCGAAATGATCGAGCATTGCCACCACGCGCGGCTTACAATCGCGGTTGGGGCAGAAAAGGTTCGCGCCCGTTTCGATTAAAGGCGTACCGCAGGCGGGGCATGCCGACGGCTTTTCGATTTCCGCGCCGTTTCCCTCGTCGATCGCGCCTAAAATTTCGGGAATGACTTCGTTTGAGCGGCGGATCATCACGCGCGAGCCTTGTTTCACGTGCTTTCTTAAAATATCGCCGTAGTTATTCAGCGTGGCGCGCGAAACGGTGACGCCTGCGAGTTCCACGGGGGTAAGCTGCGCGAGCGGCGTTAATTTGCCCGTTCTGCCCACCTGCCATTCCACTTTTTCCACCTTGGTTTCCGCTTCTTCCGCTTCGAATTTAAAAGCTACTTCAAAGCGCGGAAATTTATCGGTGTACCCCATTTTTTCGCGGAGTTCAGGCTCGTTTACCTTGATCACCGCGCCGTCCGTCAACACGTCGATATGCTTTCTTTCCACTTCGATTTCGTCTACCGCGTCTTTCACTTCTTCATAGTTTTTCGCGATTTTAAAGTACGGGAATACCTTGAATCCCTCTTTTATCAGAAAATCGTGCGCCTCTTCCTGCGAAAGCGTTTCGCCTTCCGAGCGGTAGTTTACGTCGTAAAAATAAATGTCGATATGTCGCGCCGCCGTAACTTTCGGATCGAGATTGCGGATTGCGCCCGCCGCCGCGTTGCGCGCGTTTTTCAAAGGCTCTGCCGCCGTTTCGTTGTATTTTTCCAGCACCGAAAGGCGCATCACGGCTTCGCCGCGCACTTCTAAAACGCCCCGATACGAGATTTTCAACGGAAAAGATTTCACCGTAAGCACCTGCGCCGTTACGTCTTCGCCCACCGTGCCGTTGCCGCGCGTGGTGGCGCGCACGAACGCGCCGTTTTCGTACGTTAAGCACACCGTAAGTCCGTCGAATTTGTATTCTACCGTATACGCGGGCGAAATGTTTTCCGCCGCGCCCGCCTTTTCCGCGCGCGTGGTAAACGCCGCGAGTTCTTCGTCCGTCACCGCTTTATCGAGCGAATACAATCGGTGAATATGCGTGTGCTGCGAAAACGCGGAAATCGGCTCGCCGCCCACTCTGCGCGTGGGAGAATCGGGGTATACCTCCCCCGAAACGGCTTCGAGCGCCTTTAATTCGTCGTACAGTTTATCGTACTCTTTATCGGGTACGCTCGGCCGATCAAGCACGTAGTATTCGTATGCCCACCGATTTAAAAGATCGGTGATTTCTCTTTGCCGCGACATAATTTTCTCCCCCTTTTATCCGATGATTTTCAGCGGTGCGAGCGAGGCGGAAAGCTGCTTGATGCCGAAACCTTCAAACGCCACGTGCAAAATCACGTTGCCCGCGTTTCCGCCCGCTTTCACGATCGTTCCCGTGCCGAATTTCGGATGCGATACCTTTACGCCTTCTTTAAACGCCGACACGTCTTTCGCCGGCGTTTTCGGCGCGCCGAACGATTGCTGCGAGCCTACGCCGCCGTAGGTGAACGTGCCGCCGCCCGTTACTTTTTTCTTGTTCGCCGCCGCGTACATGCCGCCCGAAATGCCGTCGCCCGAAACCGGCTTGTAGGTGCTTCGTACCGGCGCGGAATCGCGCGTTTCGGCGGCGTACCCCGAAGTTACCCCCCGATTGTTGCCGCCGTATGCGTTGCCGTAGCCGCCCGAATTTCCGTAGCCGGAAAACGAGGCGTTGTAGCTGCCGCCGCCGTAACCGCCGCCGTAAGACTTGCCGTAGCCGCCGTAGGTGGATTTCAGACCGTAGCGATCGAGATTTTCGGTGCGCGTATCTTTGGGCAGTTCCACCACGTCGGCAAGTTCTGTCAAAAACCGCGAACGCACGGTGCTTTCGCGCTTGCCGTACAAAAACCGGCTCTTCGAGCGGGTGAGATACAGCCTCTCTTTCGCGCGGGTGACGGCTACGTACATGATGCGCCGCTCTTCTTCGAGCGCGTCTTCGTCGGTTGCCGCGCGGGAAGAAGGCAGAATGTTTTCTTCCAGCCCCACCACGAACACGCACTTGAATTCCAGCCCCTTTACGGCGTGAACGGTGGCGAGCGTGACGTAATTCGTTTCGTCCATTTCGTCGGTATCGGAAACGAGCGAAACCTGCTGCAAATACTCGGATAAATCGGCGTTGCCGTTTAACCTTTCGTAGTCCGCCACCGAGTTGACGAATTCTTCCACGTTGGCTTTTTTATTCACGCTTTCGTCGTCGTCGCCCGAAAACGCGGTGTCCAGTCCCGAATCTTTCACGATTTTTTTCACGAGATCGAGAACGGAAAGCTCGGCGGAGGCTAAAATCCAGCTTTTGATCTGCGCGCCGAATTCCGAAAGCTTGGCGCGCGCGCCCGAAGCGACGTCTATATTATACGCTTCGAGAAGCGCCTCGTAATCGGAAATGCCGCACTTTTTGGCGTAGTCTTCCAAAATTTCGAGCGTTTTCGCGCCGATGCCGCGGCGGGGAAAGTTGATGATGCGGATCAAAGCTTCGTTATCGAACGGGTTCGCCACCAGCCGAAGATACGCGAGCATATCTTTGATTTCTTTGCGATCGTAGAATTTGAAGCCGCCGAACACTTTGAAAGGGATTCCGTCCGCCGAAAATTCCTGCTCGAACGAGCGGGTGAGCGCGTTTACGCGCATCAGCACGGCAAAATCGGAATAGGAATACCCTTCGCGCACAAGCTCGCGGATCGTGCGCGCTACGTACATGCTTTCGTAGCTCTCTTCGTCCGCTTCGTATACCTTTACTTTTTCGCCTTCTTCTTTCTCCGTCCACAAGGTTTTCTGCTTGCGCCTGCCGTTGTTTTTAATGGTTTCGTTCGCCACGGCGAGAATATTTTTTGTGGAGCGATAATTGCGCTGCAATTTGAATATCTGCGCCGAAGGGAATTGCTTTTCGAATTGCAGAATGTTTTCGATACGCGCGCCGCGCCAGCCGTAGATAGACTGATCGTCGTCGCCCACGGCGAACAGATTGCCGTGTACCAAAGATAACAGCCGCACGATTTCGAATTGCACTTCGTTGGTATCCTGAAACTCGTCCACCATGATGTAGCGGAATTTGCCGCCGAGATACTCGCGCGCTTCTTTATCGCTGCGAAGAAGGCGCAGCGTGCGGCTTAAAAGATCGTCGAAATCGAGCGCGTTGTTTTCGGCGAGGTGTTTTTCGTACGCCGAAAACACACGGGTGATTTCCTTGATCTCGCGATCGCCCTTATTCGCCGCCGCGTATTCTTCGGGCGTTATTCCCTGCGTTTTCGCGTCGGAAATCGCGCGTCTGATCTGCTTAAAAAGCTCGTCGTCGCGCTCGTCGCCGTCCAGCGTTTCTTTATACGCCTTTTTTAAAATGTTGTTCCTTTCCGTTTCGCTGTATATGGAAAAGTTTTTATTCAGCCCCGCGCTTTCGGCGAAATCGCGCAGAATCCGCACGCACATCGAGTGAATCGTGCATACCCACATGCCTTCGGTATCGCCGAGCAGCGAAACGCGCTCTTTCATTTCGTTCGCCGCTTTGTTCGTGAACGTGATGGCGAGAATCGAGCGGGGGGAAACGCCCTTTTCGCGCATTAAATACGCGATACGCGTGGTGAGTACGCGCGTTTTGCCGCTGCCCGCGCCCGCGAGTACAAGCACCGCGCCTTCGGTGGCAAGCACGGGCTTGATTTGTTCTTCGTTGAGTTCTTGCAATAATTCTTCGGTACTTTTCATTTATTTCTTCTGTCCGTATAATTTTTCTCGCTTTATTATATCATTTTGCGCCGGGTTTGGCAAGCGTATTTCGGGCGAAATTTCGTCTGCACGGTTTCGGGCTTATCTTTTGGCGGGAGCGGGCGAAGAAGAAAAAGCAAATTCGCTCTCTCTTCTGAATCGTTCGAGCGCGCGCAGATATTTTTCGCTTAAAGAAAGGGTGTAGCGTTGCTTTTCTTCGTAGGAAAGCGTGGAAAAATACTCTTTATCGGTGAGCCTGCCGATCGCGTCGGAGGTTTCGCCGTCGGATAAAAGCATTGCTTTCACGCGTAAGTAGAATTCGTCCTCTTTTTCCCCCGCGATTGCTTTTTGCGTTTCTTTGATGAAGTAGCGTTCGGCTTTGTTTTCGTTTACGCCCTGCCGCTTCGCCTCTGCCACGCTTTCGCGCACGCTCTTTTCGCAATGTTCCCAAAACCCTTTTTTCATTCGTTGTTTCGCGCTTTTCGCCGCGCTTTTAAATGATTGCGCTTCCGCCATTGATGTTTTTCTCCTTCTTTCGGCTGAATTTTTCTTCTTTCGCACGGTTTCGACGTTTTTTGCGCCTCTATAAAGCAATTCGCCTCCCCGCAGGGTTGCGGGGAAGCGAATTCTTTGCGTTAGTTTTTGTTTCTTTTTCTTGCGGCTTCCGACTTCTTCTTTCTTCTTACGGAAGGTTTTTCGTAAAATTCCTTCTTGCGAAGATCGCCGATAATGCCGTCGCGCGAACACTTTCTCTTGAAGCGACGAAGCGCGCTTTCTACGTTTTCGTTTTCACCGACTTTTACCGTGGACATTCTTTTCTCACCTTCCTTTGCCTGCCGCGTTTATTTTCAACGACTTTGATTATAGCAACTTTTTTTCGTTCTGTCAAGCTCTTTTGCGGGGGTGAAACAAGCTTTTTTTGCGTTCGGCAAACCTTTCTTGTTTTCGACATTATTTTACTTGTTTAAATTGAATTTATACAATATCTCTTGCAGGTATTCGGCGGAAGTTTTCATCTCTTCGATTTTATCGTAGTCGTTTTTGTACGCTTCGATGATCAGCGCGCCGCCAAACCCCGTATCCGCAAGCCGCTTTATAAGGCTTTCGAAATCGTACGCGCCTTTGCCCGGCAGACAGGTTTTGCCGCTTTTTGTTACGTCGGATACATGCACGTGCGAGATATGCCCCGCCATTTCTTTCAGATACTCGCTTTCGGGGCGTTCGGATAAGCGCACCTGCTTGATATCGAGCGTTGTATAAAGTTTCGGGCAGTATTTTCGCACTTCTTTGAATACGCCGGGGCGGTTGTAGGTAGCCCATTCCACCGTTTCGAGCGAGAGAGAAACGCCGTATTTTTCGCAAAGGACGCGCACTTTTTCAAGGGCGTTGCCTATTTTTTCGAAATTATCGTTCGCGCCGCTACGCGAAGCTTTTTTATAGCGCGCCGTGCCGTGGAACGTATAATACTTCGCGCCGAACGCCTGCGCCGCCTGCATCGCGCCGTCTAAAAAACAGTACGCGTCTTTGAGCGTGCGTTCGTTTTCGGAAAAGAGCTGCGGCTCGATATGCGTGGTGTACAGGTGTACGGAATTTACGGCGAGATCGCCCTTTTTTTCGTTTAAAATTTCGCCGTATGCGCGCGTGTATTCCGAAAAAGTTTCCAGAAAGATTTCGCACGTTTTCACGCCGAGATTTCGAATCGTTTGCACCGCTTCTTCATTGTACTGCCGCATGAAAAGCGACGCCGTGGATATACCGATCTGCATGTTTTTCGCTCCTTTTCCGATTGCTTATATTATAGCAACTTACGCGAAATTTTGCAAACCTTTGCCCGCCCCCCGGAAAGAAATTTAAAAAAATTTTTCACGCGGAAGTTGACAAACGGAAATTTTTGCCGTATAATAGAATCAGCTTTAAAAGAATCGGCTTTAAAAGGTTGGGAGGTGTTTTTGAAAATGACGAAAATCGTTACGGTGGGAAGAGAATTCGGCAGCGGCGGCAGAGAAGTGGGCAAGCGGCTCGCGGACGCGCTCGGCGTGGCGTATTACGACAAGGCGATTATCACGGAAATTGCGAAGAAGAGCGATTTTTCGGAAAAATTCGTGGAAACCATTCTCGAAAACGGCACGATGCAGCGCAATTATCTTACGTTCGGGCATACGTTTTCCGATTATCCCTGCCCTTCGGCGGGCATTACGGAAAAAATTTTAGCCGCGCAGCGGGAAGTGATCGAAAAGCTCGCGGAAACCGACTGCGTGATCGTGGGGCGGTGCGCCGATCTTATCTTATCGGAAAAACGCCCGTTCCGGCTGTTTGTTTATGCGGACGAAGCAAGCAAATTAGAGCGTTGCCGCGCGCACGAAGAAGGCACGGAACATCTCACGGATAAAAAGCTTTTGAAAAAGATCCGCGCGGTGGATAAAGGCAGAAAAAAGCTGTACGGCTTATTTTACGGCAAGGTGTGGGGCGATCGCGAAAACTACGATCTGTGCGTGAATACCTCGCATGCGGATCTTTCCGCCGTAGTGCCTTGCATTGCCGAGTACGTGAAAAAATGGTACGAAAATAAATAATTTCCGATAAATAAATTTCCGATCCTTGCAGAAATTCCCGGGGCAATCCTTTTCCTCACGGATAGCCCAGAAAATTCCGTTTGCGATCGGAAATTTGTGCTTTGTATTTTTTTTCGGGCTTGAAACAACCGCTTCAAGCCCGATTATTTATGCTTTTTTCTTCTTTTTACTCTGCCTTACGATAATCTTCGCGCGGCTCTTCATAATCGAATCTTTCAGAATGATCTTGCCGATCGAATCCGCCGTGATTTTGCCCGATTTCGGATTTTTCACGCTGACGACGTCGCCTTTGATCGACGCGTTTACATGGCTGTATTCAAACGACAAATCGCAGTTTTCCGTAGTGCAGTCGATCAGCCGCAAACCCTTGCAATAGCAAAGCGGCTGCGTGCCGATGATTTTGCAGCGCACAAGCGTGAGATTTTCCGAATACCAGCCGAGATATTCGCCCCGTATCACGCTGTCTTTCACCGTGACGTTTTTCGTATGCCAGAACGCGTCTTTCGTATCGAAAACGCATTTCGTGAATTTCGCGTTATGCACGTACTGAAACGAGTATTTCCCCTGAAATTTCAGATTGCTCACGGTGAGATTGCGGCTTAATAAAAACGCATATTCCGATACGATCGAGCCGCCCGTAACGCGCAGCTTATCGCACTTCCAGCCGAATTCCGGCGAAATGATTTCCGTATTCTCTATGCTCACGTTTTCGCACTCGCGAAGCGCCTTGATTCCGTGCATTTTCGATGCGGAAATCGCGATATCTTTATCGTACCACAGCGCGGCGCGGCAATGCTCCGTCATTTCGATTTTTGAAAGCGACGCGCCCGTCACGTGCCAGAAAGGATAGCGAAGATCGAAATACGAATCTTCCACCTTTAATTTTCCGCTCTCTTTCATCGCGGACTCGCCGTCTTCTTCGCCCTCGAAACGGCAGTTTTTCACAAGCGCGTCGTGCAGGTTGTACAGCGCGCGCTCTTCCGAAAACGTAGCGTCTTTGATTACCGTCATCTCAATTTTCTCCTTCGTGTTTCTATGATATACTTTTATTTATACCACCTTTCGGGCAATGTAAAACGCGCGTAGAAAAACGCGCGTTTTTGCGGTGAAAGGAAAAAATCACGCAATTTTAATCAATACCACGTCCTGCGGTTTCAAAGTAAGGCGCACGGGGCGCGAAAAATCTTCTTCGGCGATTTTTTTCATATCGTTTTCACCGTCGAGCAGATAAATTCCGCCCTTGGTTTTGCCCGCCGTAACGCACGAAAAATCAAGCTCTA
>ERZ1026860.840-NODE-840-length-17676-cov-20.277453_pt1 | contig 17676 bp, 10 predicted proteins | sample MGYA00380160_ERZ1026860 | MGnify/ENA primary metagenome ERZ1026860 (study PRJEB33269, sample SAMEA4719796) | human gut metagenome | biome: human-associated habitat; feature: organic feature; material: feces | place: Cameroon | collected 2013-10 ... | reverse complement strand
AGTTGCCGGAGTCGTAGAAACGCATCTCAAGGTCGTCATCCTCATCGAGTTGGACTCCTTGTCAAAAGGCGCGATGTCCTCGCAGTCAATCTGACAGATGAAAGTGAGGGGATATTCTCCCTCCGTTCCGTCCTCTTCCGTGATTTTCATCATCGGGTACTCCGCCTGGGGCGGCAGGTCCGGGTTGCCCCACCATTTGCTGCAGCAGAAAAGGTTGGATTCCGTCTTTCTGGGTTTTAAACTGATTGCCATATTACAATTATTTATCTACTTTCATGGCTTTATTTCCTATAATATTTAAACTGCTTCTAAATATTTGCTAAATTTGCCATGATTAAATAATGAAATATGAATAGATTGATCAGACATTTTCTTTTGGCAAGCGCTTGCCTTCTTGTCCCATTCGCTGCAGCAAAAGCAGCAGAGTCCAAAAAGAAAGTGACTTACGAGAAGCTTTTTAAGGACGGAGACGTTGTCGCTAAAGGGATGTTTAAAGTTCACATGAATGATTCGAAAGTTTATTTCGAGATCCCGGACTCCCTTTTCGACAAACCGCTTCTTCTTGGTTCCACGATCTCGGCCATTAACGACAATGGCGACGGACTCGTCGGCCAGAAGGTCGAGAACCCTCTGCATGTGACTTTTATCCGCAGGGATTCAACGATTTTCCTTTGCGAGTATCCCGATCGCCATTCTGTGGTGGATCCCCGCTACGAAAATATATCCAAGGCTCTTGAAATCAATAAGATTCCTAGAATACTCTTCAAGTATAATGTGAAGGCTTACGCACCGGATTCTGCTGTAGTGATTGACGTGACAAACATTTTCCTTGATGACGTCAAGCAACTCCGTCCTTTTGACAAATCTGGCGGCAGCTCGATGGGAGGACTCGGAACTCGTTCAGTGAAATTCCAGAAGGATCTTGCCTATCTTAAAGGCATCAAGGCCTTTGATGACAATGTATCCGTAAAGTCCGTGCTATCATATACTTCAGACATTAAAGTTCTCGGACAGTTTTCTCTGGCTTCAGACAAGCCAACAACAGCTGAGATGACAAGGACTTTCCTGCGCATCCCTGACGAGCCTATGCATCCGAGAATCGCTGACTCAAGAATTGGCACATTCTATCGCGGAGTCGAACACTTTGCCGCTGATGACGACCAGGTAAAAGCTCTCTATTATGCCAATCGGTGGAAAATAGAGCCCAAGGATGAGGCCGCATACAGAAGAGGTGAACTTGTTGAGCCTGTTAAGCCTATCGTATTCTACGTTGATGATGCCTTTCCTGAGGACTGGAAGCCTGCAATCAAACAGGGTATCGAAGATTGGAATCTCGCATTTGAGGAGATAGGTTTCAAGAATGTGATGAGAGCCGTTGATTTCCCGTCAAAGGAAGAGGATCCGGATTTTGATCCAGACAATCTCAAGTATTCCTGCGTCAGATACGCTCCCACCTGGGTGGCAAATGCAATGGGGCCATCCTGGAAGGATCCGCGTTCAGGAGAGATTCTCTGCGCATCGGTATATATCCACCATAACATCATCAAATTGATCAACAGTTGGCGTTTCGCTCTGACCGCGCAGGTGGATCCACGCGTTCGCACAAAGGTTATGTCTCGGGATGTCCTGCAGGAGAGCCTTAGGTACGTTGCTGCCCACGAAGTTGGCCACTGCCTTGGATTAATGCACAATATGGCGGCATCCAGCGCCTATCCTGTGGACTCGCTCCGCAGTGTTTCCTTCACAAAGGTTCATGGAACAACCCCTTCCATAATGGACTATGCACGTTTCAACTACGTAGCTCAACCCGAGGATAATGGGGTTCGTCTGACACCTCCGGTACTCGGCCTATACGATTACTACATCATAAAGTGGATGTATACCCCTATTTACGGAACCCCTGAAGAAGAAGCAAAGACGCTTGACCGCTGGATTTCCGAAAAGGCAGGAGATCCTATTTACCGCTATGGAAGACAGCAACTCTATGCTCGGATGGATCCTTCTTCTATAGAGGAGGATCTTGGTGATGATCCAATCAAAGCGAGTACTTATGGAATCAAGAATCTCAAATACCTGATGAAGCACCTGAACGAATGGTTCGAGGATGAGGATCCAGACTATTCACACAGAAGTATGCTCTACAGTCAGATTATCTCCCAATACAAAAGATATCTTAACAATGTCCTGATGAACATCGGAGGACTCTATCTTTATGATGTAAGAGAGGGCGATCCGCACAAGTCTTATGAACCCGTCCCGAAAGAGGTTCAGCGAAAGTCTCTTGAGTTCTTGTTCGATCAGATTTATGATATGGACTGGCTCTACAATGAGGAACTCACCTCTCACCTCTCACCGAGTCTTTCCCCGATTGAGACCATACAGTTCGGCTCCTCAGCATTTGTGATTTCGCTCGTGTCCGCAGCGAAGAGGAACGCAGTATTCCTCGCTTCCACCTTCGAGAAAGGAGAGAAATATACTCTTGAAGAGTACATGGATGATCTCTACAACAGAATATTCGACAAGACAATCCGCGGCAAGTCCCTCGATGAGATTGACCGAGCTTATGAGACTTTCTTTATTGTCAATCTCCTGTCCGGTGTAGATGCTTCATACAAGGCCGGCACTGTTCTTTTTGCTGACCCTGAACATGTTGCTAATGGTACTGTAAACGATTTTGACAGGGCATACGCCCCTTCTCTTGATGATATTATCCTCTATGGTCTTGACCCGACCGGAACAGCCGAGAAGTACGAGGGATTAATTCGCGGTGGCCTTGGCAATATAAAGGATGGCTACGAGGATACTAATGCTTTTGCATGGCAGAGGGCCATCAAGATTGACAGCAATCACAACCTGAAATACGTCAACTTTGCATACCTCCAGAAAGTCCGCACCCTTCTCTCAAAAAGAAAGAACAGCGGAGACGAGACTACCAAGGCGTACTACGCACACCTTATTTATAAGATTGACCGACTTGTAGGAGACAAGAAGTAATACCGTTCTTCATGTATCCCCAACGAGCGAGCCTTGAACAAAGATGTTCGGGGCTCGCTCATCGTCATGATTCCGGCTTCGACCTGGTTCTATCTGGACTCCATCTTTGAGACATTCAACAGCTTATCAGAATCTTGTGCCGATGCTGATACAGGCCTCTATTCTGTCTGCGCCGATGCTTTCTATTGCGAAAGCATGGAGGTATAAGCAGTTTATGGAGACATAGGCGGCCACGCTCTTGTTAAGTGCACGCGAATATTCGAAAGTTGCGGAGCCTTCGGTACGCGCTGCAGTAAGATATTCGTACTCCCTTTTAAGGAAGTAGGCGGAAGAAGACGGCTCTTTCTGGGAGGATGAGGGCTGAGTGTAGAATCCATCCACATACATTTCTCCGCCACCCTTTGCCACAGAGGCTCCAATGTGGGTACTGAAGCGATTAGACCCACTAACCAGATTATGTTTCCCGAGAAAATCGAACCTGAGTTGGCTGAGATCCTGATTTCGGTAGAATGGGTAAACCGAAGCTTTCGTGTGCCTGTTCCAGAAAGATACTGCCGCCGTTAGCTCCCATCTGGGGAGGAAACTTGCTATATTCTTGTCGAAAGTGTAGGCAACACTGGCAATCATTACAGACTTCCTTCCTGCCTCGTTGCTTCCAGAGTACTTTATTACTGTATTACCTGTCTCTGGGTCATTGACGTGACTGTATACATTCTGGTTGTTATTTCCGTCGCTATACTGAAAAATGTACTCCAGCCTATGAGCATCATTCCCGACAGTATAGGAAGCCTCGCCGCTTAGGCCTAGCAGACGACCTTTGTGTTCAGAGAAGACTATAGACTTTGAAGAACGAATTCCGTAGTAGCCACTTCTGTCGCGGTAGGACAGCTCATTGAAAATTTTCAGGCCTTGTAGCGGTTCGAAACTGAACTGAAGGTCACTTCCTAGATATTTGTCGAATAGCGGTTGGCTGGTAGGAGCATTATAGTTGCCGTCTGAAAAGACCTGCTTTTGCCCGTAGAAGTTGCCAAAGCTGACAAGGGAATTATATGAAACGCTAGACTGTCCACTCTGTTGAAAACCTACTGATTCAACCCTTCTGCGATATGCAAGGTTTAGACCTACAAGCATCCGTCTTCCTAAGTAGTAGCTGAATCCGGGAGCGAAATCAAGATCCAAAAGAGAATTAACGTGTCGCAAGTCTTTCATCTTTGCGTAGTTTCCTGATTCGTAACCGAGATTCGTGCCAATGGTCAGCCTCGGAGTCGCAGACCACGCTATACCTCCCTTCAAGCGATACATCTCCTTTTTTTTAACACCGGGATACTGTTCGTCATCAAGGATATCGAACAGATTATCAGAGGGATTCATAAATACAGACCCGCTCATGCTTTCAAACGTTTCGGCATCATAAGAAACCGATCCTGAAAAAACTATGCTATTGCCTGTACGAAGAAATGATTCCGTACTCAGGCCATATATGAATGACTTATCGGACTCATTATAATTGACAAACCCTCCGTTGCAGAATCTGCTCCGTATTCCAGCGCGGGAAACGCCATCGACCGGCAGTCTTTTCAGACCGGCAGCGTTCTTGCTTGAGAGCCATGCTTCGGAGGATTTGACGTAATCGTAGTCAAGTGACTGGCAATAGGCCTCCATCCGGGTAAAGGTACCCAGAAAGAGAATTAACATCATTTTGATACCTCTTGCTGTCATACATATAAGAATTATTTCAGAGAGGCCTGCTTGCGAAGATGGAAGTCCTTGGACGAGTCATTGCTGTCCTTGTAGATAATGAGAGCTCCTGCCTTCAGAGAGGCCTCCGCATCGATTCCGGTAGCATCGGTTGAACCACCCTCAACGTCAGATGTACCCAGAGCATAGTTCTTAACGAGTTTTGCCTCGTTGCCCTCAATTGCAAGAGTGGCCTCCTCGTCAACATTTCTGTAAAGAGAGTAGCCGAGGCCGGAAATGTGGTTGACTCCACCAAGGTCAACCACTGCAGGAAGGCGTTTTCTGTTCTTTGTACTGCCATTCTGAAAGACTTCGATTGCATCGAGAACCCATGATGAAGGAACCATCTTTCTGGCATTGGTTAGGTTGCTGGTCTTGTTCTGATAGTAATTGAGATTGTTAGCATCATCAAGGAAACTCTGAGCAGTCTGCCCATCCTGAGGTGTGAAGATAAACATTGCAGGAGATTTAGCATTAACCGCCCATGTTGAACCAGGGCCATAGTTGAAAACCTTGAGGTAGTGGTTTGCGGGTATAGTCTCTGCCGGGGCCGGGTGGATGGTTACCATCGAAGTTACCGCAGCATCGTATGTAACATAATACTCCGCCTTACTCAGATCGACAGACTGAGAATAAGTAGTCGTGTTGTCAATAGCACCGTTGAATGCGACTACAACTTGCTTACCTGGAGCGAGAACGAGGTTACTCTCGGAGAAACTCCAGAAAGCCTGTCCTGCAGGGCAGGTACCGGCAGCCTCGTATGAAAGGACTCCGTCAACATAGTCATAATTGGTAGTATTCGTCGCGGGGAAAGGATATACCATGGCGATGCATACGTCAGAAAGCTTTGCTTCAACGGTTGAATTGTTGTAGAGAATCATATACTTGTCCAGTGCGAATGCTCCTGTAGCACCACCCCCCTTAGGGCAGCCTCCGACGTAGAGTTCCTTGATGATGATCTGACTGGTCTTTGATTCAGCAAGAGTAATCTCTACATTTACAGCCTCGGCACTCTCCTCAACTGTGACATTACTGGCAGAACCGTTAAACAGGAAGAGGGAGCCGTCAATGGCACGCTTCTCGGAAGCTGCAATATTATAGACTCCATAAGGAACCTCAATGGTAGCGATACCCTTCTCGTTGGTCTTTGATGAGAATTCTCCGTTGGTTGTAGAGTTAGTTAAGACTACATTGACATCTGCGACCGCATCAACACCCTTTGGATAGACGAGTGTCACGTTGACGGCCTGAACCTTGTAGCCGTCCTCTCCGCTTTCTTTCTTGCAACCAGCAATGACCGCAAGAAGAAGTGCGGCAAAGGTTGCGAAGCTCATAACTTTTTTCATAATGCAATAATAATGACTGTTAATACTTTATTCTTAGTGTAAGTCCGTAATAAAACTGGGGTATGTATCCGCTGTTGAACAGTGTAATCTCGTTTCCTGTCTGCGAGGACTTTATTGCCCTCATATTCTGGAAGAAATTGTTAGCGTAGAAGGAAATCGAAGCCAGTTTCCCGATTTCTTTAGTGATGCTGAAATTCACGGAGTAATATGCGCTCAATCTTCTTTCATTAAAGGAATAGCCGTAATCTGATCTGACGATAAGCTGCATAAGTCTTGAGACCTCCTGAGCCTTGGCACTATAGTCTGAATCAGTCTTCGACATGGCCTGAAGCTCGGCATATGCAGCCTCAAAAGTCTTCCTGAACGGAATCCTTACGTCAGGATTCTTGTAAGAGACATAGTACTCAGGATAGGTTATCGTGTACTTACTCTGATTGTAGATATCGGTGTTGCCTGGCAGGTAGGATCCCTTGTCCTCAACCGACCAACTCCTTACACCTCCATTTGAAAGTTCAGAAAGTGACTGGTATTTTGTCATCAGACTGCTCTCAACCTTAACAGAAAGAATCATTCTGATTCTCGGAATATGGGTTGCTACTGTAAGATTCAGATCAAGATTCTCTGAGCGAGTTCCGTTCGAGGCATCATTTCCTCCTACATAGTATGCGATATATGGATAAGGTGAACCATCCGCATTCGTTGTCCCAGGGTAATAGGGTTCAATGAGGTTGTTGATGTACTTGTAATAGGAATAAGATCCATCGATAAGGAAGCTTGTGCGAAGAGTCCTTATCTGCCCGAAGTCAACGACCCATTCAACACCCTTTCTTGTAACGGGAGAGTTGTTCGAGGCGTAGTTCTTTCCGACGAATCTGTTGTAAGTCTTGTATGCGGCCTCCACCGGTGGGTTGGCTCCGGTTTTGTCAGAGACCGTAACAATACCGCTTTCCCTGTCTATGCTGTAAATCCTATTTTCCGCGCTGATACCTATTCCGCTTAGATCCCTGGGATCAGTAAACTTGTACTCCAGAGGTTCATAGTGAGTTCTTGTTGTGTAAGAATCAAGCGTGGTGTTGTAAAATGCCGAGAGAGACACCGAAGCTTTCCACAGTTTGAACTCTACACCGACTTCGCGCATTATGTTGTGTTGCCAGCGCAACTCCGGATTGTACTCGAGAGTACGTGGCAGAATGTAATAGGCATAGTATGTCGACCCGTCAGAGAGTGTTCCTGGAACAAAACTTCTGAGGTCGTAGTATGTTGGGGAAGGATAGAGCACATTAAACGAAGGTAGCTTGTAGGCTATCCCCCAGCTTGCGCGGGCAGACAGATCCCGCAGCACCTTTCCGCCCTTTAGTATTTCGTACTTTACATTGAATCTTGGCGAAAGGCTGTTGACATCAGCATAGTCAGAGCCTCCTACCATGGTATTTTCATATCGTAAACCTGCAATGAGATTGAGTGAGGTTGATGCAATGGGGAAAGTGATGCTCTCCTCTGCATATGCTGCAAGATTATTCATGAAAGGAAGATCCTTGTAAACATACGGCCTCCAGCTGGGAGCAGTACTCATATCGGAGTAACTAAGGCCTGTCCCATAGTTATGGCTGCCACCGAGACTGGCTCCAACCTTCATCCTGCTGCTGATCTCCCCGAACTTACGGAACCACGAAGCTTTCATGGAAACATTGTAGTCGAAAGGGAGGTTCCGCGTAATTGCGTCAGTATACCAATATCCTCCAGGCACAAGTGTTATCGCCGCATTGGGATCGGCAGAGTAGTCGGTGGCCACGAAATAACCTTCTTCCATTCCGTGCAGAGCTACTGTGGACGATGCGGACGAGCGTAGCGTCCTTACCTTTTCAGTCTTGTCAGCGTAGCTTGCGGAGGCGTTGAATTCGAGATTGGTAATGAAAGGCTTATTCAACATCCAGGTCATTCCGAAAGAACCCCTCAGTACGTTATCGCTGTTTTTTGAGTATGTGTCGCGGTCTGTATCAGGATCCGCTTGGGAGTTCATCCCTCCTATGTTTCCGCTGAGGCCAGCCTTTATGCGCAGCGGCGATGATGCAACTGTACCGGTCTTTGTCCAGTTGACAGATACCGCGTTTCTCTCGTAGGAGGTGTAGGGTGAAGCGAGGTTTCGTACAGAGATTGTCCTGTCGAAAGAAGTGTTGAGAACACCATGCTTCCTGCCGAGATCGAAGCCTTTGGAGAGAGCAAACTGCTTTGTCCTGGGATTTGTCATCAAAGTCATCTGCCAAGGGGATCGTCCGGCTTTGGTATGTATTCGTACTATGCCGCTTGTCAAATCACCATACTCGACGGATGGAACGCCTGTGATGACTTCAACAGATTCAATATTATCAGAAGATATATTCTTAGTACTAATGCCGGAGGTTTCATTAAATGCGGCGTTGTTCGAAAGCCGCATTCCGTCTATCTCAACGGCGGTTCCGAAACTAGATCCACGCACAGCTATTTTGTTGGCAGATTTACTCAGATCCGGAGAAAGAGTCTTCCCTCCCGGGAGAAGGCTGCTTATATCTGAGACATCGAGCATCTGCATATGGTTCATCGCAGTCCTGTCAATTGAACGGCTGGTTGTTGCAGTCGCGGAGTTTTCCTTTGCGGTGACAACTACCTGTTCTAGAGCCAGGCTCTCTTCCTGAAGAAGTATAGTAAGTTCTGTATCCTTATGAACTGAAATCTCCCTTTCGTACTCCTTGTATCCGAGGCAGGAAACATTGATAATGATTTTTCCATGTTGGATATGGCTGATTGAAAAGTTCCCTTTTTCGTCTGCTACCGCCCATTGTTCCGAGGACGGTATTGACACAACGGCCATTGGTACAGGCCTTTTTCCAGAACTCTCAAGAACTCTTCCCGAAAGCCTGGAGCCTTGGGCACTCAAACTTGTGGAAAGAAGCGCAAGTATGAGGGCAAGTATGACACGTTTAAATAACATGGTTTCATTATGCGAATAGTACAAACTTACATAAAAATCTGCGATTTTTACGCCTGTCACATAAGAAAGAAACAGTTTTTTAGAGGAAATATATAATTAAAAAGCTGTTACTTTTGGGCGGAAAAACGCTATAGACGCTTATAGACGAAGGAAAAGCCGTAAACAGGGAGTCTTCCGCACTCAAAAGTGCTTACAGCGAATGCAGGAAGCCGAAGGCGTGACTCCAGTTCTGGAAACCGAGGTCGGCCTTGCTGATCAGGATGTTGAAGTTGCCGGAGTCGTAGAAACGCATCTCAAGGTCGTCATCCTCATCGAGCTGGAGAAGGTTGACGGCATCCGGGAACTCATCTCGGATCTCCTCGAAGAACGGGCGGCCGAGAATCTTGAAGCCGTCGTTGTCTTCTTCGCACTCGGCAAAGTCGATGGCCATCGCAGGCTCGGCGAGTTCCTGATCATCATCGTCCACAAGGATGCACGAATTGAAGGTCTCCATGTTGATCTGCTTGGCGTACTTGACCTTGACGGCCTTCCTCGGCCAGCGTCCGAGCGGAAAATGCTCGGGAGAGTCGTAACCGATGAACTCATCGATCGCCGCAAAGAAATAGAGCATCCCCTCGTGCGGCAGAAGCCCCTCCTTGTCGAAAGGCGCGATGTCCTCGCAATCGATCTGACAGATGAAAGTGAGGGGATATTCAGATTCCGTTCCATCTTCTTCCGTGACCTTCATCATCGGGTACTCCGCCTGTGGCGGAAGGTCAGGGTTGCCCCACCATTTGCTGCAGCAGAAAAGGTTGGATTCTGTCTTTCTTGGTTTTAAACTGATTGCCATATTATTTGGATTTCGATCTGATACGGTAGATAAGCAACGCCAGCAGCACAATGGCTGTCAGAATGGAGGCCGTGAGTCTGTAGCCGATTATTTCCGAGCCCATTGAAATTCCGAATGGAATGATGCCGTTGATGAGACAGCATGTGTCCCAGATCGCCGACGCCATTGTAAGGCAGGTCATGAAAAACAACAGATTGTTCATTCTGTTTTCTGCTTTCTTTTCCCGGTTGGCCTGCTCCTGGGAGATCATGTGATAAAGGGATTCCTTTTCTTCCTCGGTCTTCAGGCTGCTCTCCACACGGTGGTTGAACATTTCCGGGAGAAAGTTGTAGGAGATGTTGTGGAAGCAGCAACGGCGTTCAAAGTCAACTGATTCGTTCTCAAGACATCCGACGTTCTCCCTTTCGAAACGGAACCTTCTGTTAAGCCTGAACAGATAATTCCTGCGGTACAATTGACAGATGTAAATCATCCCGAAGTAGTCTTCGGTCCAGTTTTTCAGCAACCATTCCGGACAGTCTCCGCAGATAATGGTCGTGGTGTCGAACAAGAAAAGGGCTTTCCAGTTGTTGTACACGGACAAGGTGTCTCTTGACATCATCTCTTTGAAGAAAGTCTCCGACGGGGAATCCACTGATTTCCCGTCGGAGGAACCGATGGGCGCTGTGGTCCCGATCTCAAAAAGCAGCTGATCGACATTGTCCGAACTCCATCTGTCCTTGCCAAGACAGGCTATCTGGAAGATTTTCAGTTTGTTGCCATTCTCCACAAGCCTTCTGTAATCGAACTTGGCGTCTTCGGCGGGCGATTCCATATTCATGGATCTGAATGCCTCGACGATAGGGGACAGGGCAGTTTCGCAATATTCCTCCAGACCTCCATTTTTGCAGCGGTTGATGTTCCGCATGACCGCTACGGCCGCTGTGATGTCATCATCGTTGTCCGTGTCAAGTTCAATGCGGATGGCAAATTGCGCCATCTTGAAAGGGAACAGGAACAACAGTATCTCCGGTGTCCTTACACCTACTGATCTGACCTTCTCGCGGCAGCCGACCGAAACATGGAACTCACCTTCTGTTTTCAAGGAATATCTACCTACGGCATTGTCCTCCTTGGAGCAGCCTCCGAAACAAAAATGAACGAAGTCCGGGAAGTAATATTGCTCATAACCACAAATCGTTTCTTTTGAATATTCTGATGGCTTCCAATCGGAACCAAGCCGTCCGGCGGAGACGAAGGCGTTGTCTTTAAGGGAAAAAACGCCGCAAAGATAACCTATGTATTTCATTTTATGCCTTTTTGTGAATATAAATCCGGCGAGTTCGTTATGATGCCGTCAACCTTGGCGGCGAGGTCCGGGTCATAGTCATTCACGGTCCAGGCCTTGATCTGTTTCCCCCTGTCATGCGCTTTTTTTATCAGGGAGTCTTTCAGCCAGCCTTTCCAGACATTGAATGATTTGACATGGGAGTAGTCGTCAAAACTGAATTTATGCAGCCTTTCGTCAAAACACAGTCCGGTGTCCGGGAATATGAAAAAGAACAGCTTCTCAAGCGAGATGTCCGGATTCAGATCATGAACCTTTTTCAGCACACTGTCATCGAACGACTGAATTGTCACGAAACTTCCGGCCTGGTGCTCTTCGATGCATTTCAGGCACATCTCCTCGATCCCTTCACGGCTATGTTTGGAATATTTGATCTCAAGGAGCAGATGAGCTTTTCCTTTGATCAGATCAAGCACTTCGTCAAGGGTCGGGATGTGTCCTTCACACAAATCGCCGTTTTTATCCTTCACTTTCAACTTACGTATGTCTTCGTAGGGCATCTGGCTGATCCAGCCTTTGCCGTTGGTGGTCCTGTCAACCGACGCGTCGTGACAGACCACGATCTTCCCGTCAGCGGAAAGATGGACGTCAATCTCTATCCAGTCCGCTCCGGCCGCTATGCCCTTGCCGATACACTCAAGAGTGTTTTCCGGTCCAAGATCCGCACCTCCTCTGTGCGCGACCACTATGATACTGTCGTTTTGTCCCATAATAACATTCCGATTCTTTTCCGCCTTGCAGGAAGCGCAGGAAAGCAGAATCACCGCAATATACAAAATTTTGGATAGGTGTGTTCTCATAATTTGACTCTGAATAGTTCCCTGAAGCCTTCCCTTACGGCATAATCATACCACTGAAAGCTGTCTGAGGTCTTTTCGGACATCTTTACGACTTTCACGGCGTAGGCCTTGAACGGTTCGAAATTGACAAGTGACCAGATCACGAAGTTCCCGAAACTGTGGGTGAACAGGTCGGAAAGGCTTTCCCCGCTTGGATTGTAGCTCAGCACTTCCTCACGGTAGGTGGAGATGCCTTCGAAATCAAGTCCTACGATCTCCCGTTTAAGGAATTCGTCAACTTCTTCCGGGAAATAATTTTTCGCGGTGGAAAGAATATTCCCGATCGCCTGCACGAGACCGAGTCTGAAAAAGCCGTCGTCCCTGTCGGATGGGGCGGAATCTATTTCCTTCACTGCCGCGCTGTCGCCAAGAAGGCTCATTGTGTGGAACAGCAAGGCCAGGGCGGTCTTGATGAGACCGTTGTCGGACACGAGTTCCGAGACATTATCCAATAGATGCATCAAAAGCGTTCTGTCCCTGCGCGCGATTCCGTCCTCTATCAGTTTGTAGAAGATCGGCACGGCGGTGGAGTCACCCTCATGAGCCACATTGTCTCCGTAATGGGCGCAATAAACATCACAGTACCAATTCATCACGTTACGTTTATAATAACCGGTCGTGTTGGCCTTGGAACTGTTGTGCCCCTTGAACCGGCCTTTGCAGCGCAAGGTCCAGTCTGCTGCCTCACGTGAAAAAATCTCCACTAATTCCGGAATATACCCGGATGCTTTCTTGTGGAGCTGGTAGAGAACGTAAAGCATTGACATCTGTGAGTAGTCAAACCATTCGTTACTGCGGTAACGGTCAGAAAAGAAGTCTCTTACGATTGGTGCGATGTTCTCCCAGTCAGAGATTCCGGCCACGATCATCAACCTTTCCATCACGAAGTATGAGAAACTGTCTCCGCTGTAATATGCTTTCAGAATCCTGTCTTTTTCTTTTCTGAAGCTTTTGAATCCGTCATTCCTGCCAGTGATGAAACAGTCGGCGAGCTCACAGACATCATGTCTGCACCAGCGGCCTTCTCCGCCGTCGGAGGCCGGTACGATGGTGTCATCCCAGAATGTCTGGTATTCAATGGCGTTGTTGACGTACGCTGACTGGAATGTTATCTGCTTGCGAAGAATCGTGGAGAAGAAAGGCATTATCAGCTTTATGATGCGGTAATCCCATGTAAGGTAGGAGACAAGTCCTCTGAGCTCGTCCATCAGCCGCGCCGCCTCCTTGTCCCTGCCCGCCAGCATCTCGTTGATCATCAGCATCACCGCTATCCGGCCTCCGGCCTCCACGAATGAAACGGATTTCGACCTCAAGGCCTTGTTGCTTATGGTTTTCACCAGACCTTTCTCCTTTATCTCATCGAACATCCGGTGGACTATCCGCAATGTGATGTTTTCTTTGACCGGAGTATGTGATCCTGTGAATTTTTTGTTGTGGAGATAGTAGATGTACATGCAGGCGTCGTTGCACACATCGAGAAACCGGTTGTTCACAAGCGACCATAAAAGCTCGTATGGATCATTCCGGTAAAGGGACGAATTGTACCAATCACTCAGGAACATTCCGTTGATGACGGTGATGGCGGCGCTTTCGGCAAGCCTGATTTCCGGCTTTAAGGCCGCCTGCAACTCTTTGTGCCGTGAGATGACGTTCTCGTCCGCCTTGTTTGCGTAGATGAGTTTTGTGATGGAATTGAATTCTTTGACCAATTCGGATGAAAGGCCGTCACCTTTCATCAGCATCTTGCGGGTCAGAGAGAACAGAGTCTCCTCAAAATTCTCGCTTACGAGTATGCTGAACAATTCACTGACAAGCAGCGACGCTTCGAAGTTGCCTTCATGATCCTGTATCAAGGAAATGACGGTGGAGTTGTCATGTGTCCGTAAGCAATCCAGGATCAAGGCGTTGCGCAATGTACCCATGAAGACGACATTCCCGCTCTTGCCGCAAAGTGCCTTGATGTACGTCTCTGCCGGAATCATGCTGTCACCGGTAACGTGTTTGTCCACGAAGACCTTGGCCATCAGGAATTCCAGATACCTTTCGTAGATGAATTGGATTTCGGTGTGGCCGTCCGGGCTCTGTACATGGCGAAGGATCGGACGCTCTGGCTTGTTCAGCAATTCTGTGCAGGCTACGGTACGGACTCCGTTCTTGTAGATCAGCGAAGACAGCTTGTGCAGTGGAGACGAGGTGTCCGAGCAAGCTCTCTTGAGCTCCGCGGTCTCAATCCTGTCAGATGGCCTTCCGGCTTCATATTCACCCAACATGTATGAAGCCATGGTAAGAAGGATCTCAAGCTGTTGCCTTCCCGCATAGGAATGTGAGATGATGTCGGTCATCTCCTCGAACAGGGCCACAGAAGTAAACTTCTCCAGCTCGTCAGGCAATGTCCGTCCGACATGATTTGTGCACGCTATTTTCAGCACGAGAGGATCCTTCAGGCGCACGAGTGACACTTTGGACAGCGTGTTGAAATCATTGCTCATCTGGTAAAGATTCTGATAGATTCTCCACGCTTCCTGCAGCTCGGCATCGTTGAATCCATGTACTTCGGTCCCTCCGTCTGGTTTGTACATGAACGCCTCGTCTCTACCCATCTGTTTATGGAACAAGTTCTTCCACGTGTAATTGCGGCATGTGAACAGAACCTTGAAGCGGGAATATTCAGGCTTTATGAACAAGTTTCTGAAGGATTCGTACAAGGCCACAGGACCGATCAGCTCTGAATTCTCCTCATAGTGAAGACACTCGTTTATGGCGTCAAAGAAAACATAGATTATCCGGTCTTCCTGAGCCGCGCGCTCATGCATCTCCCTGACTATCCGTTCTGGATCTTTGCGCGGCGAAGTCCCGAAAACCCTTCTGAGCGTGGCCGGAAGTCCGTATTCCGAAAAATCAGAACTGCTGAAGATAAGCACGCCGTCGTCACTGGCAGAGATTTCCTCAGTCCAGAAACAAAGCTGGTTCGTCTTTCCCTGTCCGGCTTCACCAAGCAGGGGCAGCAACGTCTTGTCGCTTTCCGTGAAATTCCTGAGCATGGAGCTTAGAGCCGTTCTTTCGACAAAGAGTTCCCTGTTATATTTCTTCTCCCTGTAGACCCTGTCGAGAAACCGTGAGGATTCCTCTCTCATCATCTTTCTCATCTCCGGCCAGTTGATCTCCTGGCTGATGTCAAATGCCGGATCGGTGCGTTTGAGCAGAGCATCGAAGTCTGGGTTCAAGGTGTCATTGATCAGGGTGACCGCATTAACATCGGAGGAGATGTAGGAGATTTCCTCGTCCTTCAGTGATTGGAAGACATATTCATACCCTTCTGGGCTTTTGAACACAAGAGGGTACAGATCTGTCTTATGCCCTTGCCTGTACGCTATCACGCAATGGTTGCCTGAATATTCAAAATCCATTTCGGTGAAGGGCTCCATCGCTTTCAGCATGTTGATGACATGTGGCTCCAGTGTGCTGACGACCCCTTTGTAGATTTCGTTTGAAAGGGTGGTGCTGTGCCCTTTGTATTCATTTCTGATTCTGACCACACTTGGCTCGTTCTTCCCTCCCAACAGCCGGTTGTTCCCCCGATGAAACAAGACGGAGGATATCGACTGCACAAGAGGATTGCCGGGCATCTCTTTCTGCGCTATTCTCACAAGCGGATTGAATATGTCATTGACCCAGTCTCCGAATGACAGCGAACGTTTGGTGTCGATCTTTCTCACTATGGCTCCAAGGGGCCTTTGACTGGGTTCAAGGTTCAGTTCGACTTCCTGCAAAAGAACAAACAAGTAGCAGGAGACGTACTGTGTGCTGATTTCCAGAAAATCCAAGGCGTAGTTCATCGCTTGAGAGAACCCCTCGGCATCTATTTGTCTGGTTAGGGATTCCACCGGTCTGGCAAGAGTGCCGGGCAGCCCTTCGTAATGATAGTTTGTCATTCGGGTTGTTTTTTGTGTCAAGTGTTCCGGACATCCGCCACGATGGCTGTGACGTTGTCCACTCCTCCGTTTCGTTTCGCCGCGTCGATCAAGGACGTGCAGCTCTCCTCCGGACTGCCTTCGGCCAGCAGCCGTTCGATCTCATCATCATCCATCATGTCTGAAAGCCCGTCGGAGCAGACCAGAATCCTGTCGGATTCCATCAAGCGGTCACTTATGTCCTGAATGTAAGCCTCTGTGTCGCAGCCCGCCCCGATGCAGTTGTACAATGCCTTACCGGCTGGAAGCGGAATCATGTCCCTCTCGTGAAGAGTCTGGTCAGAGGTCAGTTGCCGAAGCATTCCGTCCCTCAGACGGTACGTCCGGCTGTCACCCACGTTCACAAGCAGAGTCTTTCCCTGCATCCGGACGATTCCGGTCAAGGTGCAGCCCATGGCCTTGCCTTGATGCCGCTCGCTGGACATTATGTTGAGACAGGCGCTTATGTCTTTGATCTTCAATGCTAAATCCGACACAGGATTGTGATGCTCCAGAGACTTGTCCAACAGGAACGCCCGCAACGCCTCCAGGGTGAACTGGCTGGCGTATTCCCCGCTCTCGTGGCCGCCCATTCCGTCCGAGACGAGCAGACAAAAGCATTCATCTTCAGAGATTTCCTTTTCGATATTCAAAGAATTGTCCCTTATGAGGTACATCCCGACGGAGGCCATGTCCTCGTTGTTGTCCCGAACGCGGCCGACATCCGAGACGCAGCTGATTATCAGTTTCATAGGCTATTCAACAGTGAATTTCAAAGTGGCTATCTTTAGTTTCTGACCCTTTCGGAGGGGGTACCATTTGTCTTTCTCCAACTTCACTCCGTCTATGGCCGTGCCGTTGGTCGAACCCAGATCGCAGATCTTCCACTCACCATCCTCAAAAGCGATCTTTCCGTGATGCCCGGAGACAAATTTACAACTTCCGAGTTCCGGGAATATTCCTCCGCTCCTTCCGAACCCGCCTTCTTTGACATAGAGTGTCATATCTTCACCCTTCAAGGTCAGCAGGGCATCGAATATCTGGTTGAAATCAATTTTTTCCAATGGCTTAGGCTCAATATATCCAGACCGACCCGTTGGCTTTGACATCGAGGCTGATTCTGATTGGCCAGATGGTGATGACATAGGCTTTGGCGCAGCCGCCTGTCCCGAAGCGTTACCTTGATTATGCTCCGCAAAAAACTCTTCGGCGCTGATAAGCAACTCCCCGCACCGAGGGCAGGAAGTCCCTTTCTTGGGTTGACGGCACTCCGGACAGAACATCAGATGCTTTCCGCAGAGATCGCAGTAACGGCTGTCGTCATCTATAACACCTTGGCAGAACGGACATTTCATAGCAGATCCTCCTTTGTTATCGTCTTTGGCTTGGAACCCTCGTAGGCGGCCTGACGGTCAGCGCCCTCAGCGATGAGCTCCTTCATTCTTGAATATGCCCGGCCGGCCACCGCTGACTTGACCTTGCCGAACAGGTTCCTCACGTCGCGACCGTTGCCGAAATCGAACGCCCTGTTGCCGTACATTTCCCGGAAGCGGTCCTCAAGGAGTGTTTCCGCTTCAGTGTCAATGGTATAGCCTTCCTTGCGGCAGTAAAGCCGGAATATGTCCATCAGTTCCTCGGGATTGTAGTCCTCGAATGTGATGGTCTTGGTGAAGCGGGACTTGAGGC
>ERZ1026860.839-NODE-839-length-17685-cov-10.162564_pt1 | contig 17685 bp, 17 predicted proteins | sample MGYA00380160_ERZ1026860 | MGnify/ENA primary metagenome ERZ1026860 (study PRJEB33269, sample SAMEA4719796) | human gut metagenome | biome: human-associated habitat; feature: organic feature; material: feces | place: Cameroon | collected 2013-10 ... | reverse complement strand
GCTACGAAATCTACCACCTCATACAACTATCCGGGTAAAGCACTATTATTATATGCTGATAGTAACACCATCATTCATTTTTGTAAAGTACTATATTATTTCTCAAGCGTTGGGCAAATCGTTTTTCGCTTTCGCCTATAGCTGTAATAATTGAATTTTTATACTCCGGATTGTCCGTTTCTATTGCAATCCTTAGTACAAGATTAACATACTTCTCATCCTCAACAATTCTTTTACAAACTAATGCGGTATGCTCTCTTTTCTCTCTAAAAATATAATCAGGAGTTCGAAGAATTTCATCAAACAGACTGCTATATCTAGCATAAAACTCATCTCCACGACGTTCACGAATGTGTTCTATTCTTTCGTCGGTTATTATGACTTCATCCGTTCTAATATCCTCAGTTATACACTTATATATTTCTCTATCGATTTTACCTATTTTGTACACTTCAATATTCCTTTTATCCTTTGATATATCCATTACAGCAGAATGGGTTACTTTTATAATCTTTTTTCTTTGCAGGCGCACCCAATACAGTCCGCCTCTTTCCGGTAATCCTGCCCCTCTTTGGTGTAATAAACCGTTTCCTGATCGGTTAACTCGTTACCCTTAGTATCAAATACATGTGTCTTGGCAGTATATTGTATATAACTCGTTCTCATCCAAAGTAAACAGTACAAGCGTAGTCAAAAAATATACAGAGGAAGTATGGATGATATTCAGAAAAAATTACGGAAATGACGAATTCTCATTTCGTGGAAATCAATAAAAGTTAACACGAAAGTTGACATGAAATAGAAAAACCCTGGTAAATACCAAGGTTTTAAAGCAGGGGCAGTAGGAATCGAACCCACATCGACGGTTTTGGAGACCGCTGTTCTACCTTTGAACTATGCCCCTATTTATCCGGTGTTTCAACCACCGAATGCTATTATAACTTATAGAAGGTTTCCTTGTCAAGATTAATATTTCAAATATGCATCGGTATCTTCTTTAATGATTTTACTGTATGCTTTTACCTCTTCCGAGGGCTCGTAATCCTGCTGATCATAAAGCAGTTCATGAAGCTTCACCACGTTCGTTTTAAGGTCAACCGGTACCACGAATGCTCCGACACCACCCTTGGTTCCACCGTTACGCATTCCCGCAAACGGAAAGCCATCGCTGACGGTCACCTGATAATCTCCTACTACGCTGAGCATGGTAAGAATATCATTAATATCAAGTGAGGTGCTGATATAGGGAACCACCGCTTCGGCGGCAAGACGAAGCTCGTTAAAGGATGCTGTCTTACACTTTTCCATCATGGCCGTAATCAGATCACGCTGTCTCTGTGCTCTCTGGAAGTCATCCCCGATATAACGGATCCGGCAGTATGCTGTTGCCTGCAGACCATTTAATGTCTGGACTCCCGGTTCGGTAACCGGTATATATGAATCCTCCTGTGCTGTAAAATTCACACCATCCTCGCTTGTTCCGACCATACAGATCTGATAATTATTGAGATGTGGTATTTCCTTTTCGGTCACTTCCAATTCAACGCCGCCCAGCGCGTCCACGGCCTTAATCAGTCCCTCAAAGCCAACCGTCACATAATCCGTAATATACAGATCCGTATTCATATTAATCATGCTGATTGCCTGTGCCGGACCTCCCTTGGCATAGGCTGCATTACATTTATTATAGCTGTCATTTCCCAGATTCAGATACGTATCACGATAAATAGAAATCAGCTTTACCTCATGGGTATCAGCATCAATGGAGCAGATCATGATCGTGTCACTGCGGTTGCCTTTTCCAAGGCTTCCATCCCTTGCATCCACGCCGAACAGAGCTAACTGATATATTCCGGATAAATTAGGTTTTTGCGGATCCTGCTCCTGATCTTCCTCTGTATCATTCTGAAACTGCTGCCTGATTTCTTCATTCACAGCAATGTCTCCTTCTTTGATCTGCTGCTTCTGAGCCTTCGTTGCATGCATAACAAAATATAATGCCCCGATGGCCGCTGCAAGCACAACCAGTTCCAGGATATAAAGCGGCAGATGACGAATCCATTTCTTCTTATCCATACGTTACTCCTTCGTAACATCATTCAGATTATTATATTGTAACACATTTGTAATATTTTGCCTATCCCCAACCTCAAATGAGCTGCATGGCATCTGCGACACTCTTTACACCCAGAATGGTAATGTCTCTGATATTCTTCACACTGTCCACACACACGGCCGGAATGATGCAGGTTGTAAAGCCCAGCTTCTTTGCCTCCTGTACACGCACGGGAATCATGCTCACGGCACGCACTTCTCCGCTCAAGCCGATCTCTCCCATGGCAATCGTCTTTTCATCAATTACCTTATTTTTAAAGCTGGAAATGATGGCAAGTGCAATCCCCAAGTCAATCGCAGGCTCCGAAATACGGATTCCTCCTGCAATATTGACATACGCATCACAGTTCCCCATCTGTAATCCCAGACGCTTTTCCAATACCGCCATCAAAAGATTTACGCGGTTAAAATCAGTTCCGATTGCCTGCCTCCTTGGAATTCCGAAATTGCTGTGACATATGAGTGCCTGAATTTCAATTAAGATCGGACGCGTTCCCTCCATTGAACAGACCACGATGGATCCGCTTGCCTCCTCCGGTTTACCGTTCAGCATGAATTCCGACGGATTCTTTACCTCGTGCAGTCCATCCGCTTCCATTTCAAATACCCCAATTTCATTCGTGGAGCCAAAACGATTCTTCACCCCGCGCAGAATCCGGTAAGACGCATGCCGGTCCCCCTCAAAATAAAGCACCGTATCCACCATATGCTCCAGCACTCTCGGACCTGCCACCGTTCCTTCCTTGGTCACATGACCGACAATCAGGATGGAAATATTGAGGCCCTTCGCAAGACGCAGGAATACTCCTGTTGCTTCTCTTACCTGTGAAACACTTCCGGGTGCTGCCGATACGCTTTCCTGATACATCGTCTGGATCGAATCCACGACCACAATTTCCGGTTTCTCCCGTTCTAAGGTTTCTTCGATAATCTCCAGATTCGTTTCACATAAAAGCCGCATATTATCACTGAATTCTCCGATCCGGTTTGCACGGAGCTTGATCTGCTTTAATGACTCTTCTCCTGAGATATACAGCACCTTATGCCCGTCTGCAGACATTTCACGGCAGACCTGTAAAAGCAGCGTGGACTTACCAATCCCCGGATCTCCTCCGACCAGAGTAAGGGAACCCGGTACAAGTCCTCCTCCTAAAACCCGGTTCAACTCTTCAATATGGGTCTGCATCCGTTCTTCCTTTTCCAGGGAAATTTCTGAAAAAGAAGCAGGAACAGCCTTTTCATGTGCAGTCTTTGTACTTTTCCCTTTTCCTGCTGTAACTACCGTTTCCTCCACCATAGTGTTCCATTCCCGGCATCCCGGGCACTGTCCCATCCATTTGGACGATTCATAACCACAGTTCTGGCAGAAAAAGATGGTTGATTTTCCTTTTGCCATAAAATCCTTTCCTTGAAGTAAAAAGCGCTGTTTCAGCAGTGAAACAGCGCTTCTGATCTTATATAACTATCTCGTAACTGTTCAGTACCTTCACCGTTACGATGCAAAATCCATTCCAAATCGGCTTCGCCGATTGGATTTTGCATTACTGAATCATTTTCTTACGGCCTTGGCAGTAAATGCTTCGACCTGTACTGAATAGTTACACTATCTCTTTAATGAATCACTTTAATATGAACTTCCTCTGCATTTTCAAGCTCTACACTGATATTCAGCTTACCGCCGAGATTCGTCTTCATCTTGCCTCTGCTCTTTCCGTCCTCAAATACCTCATATTCGGTATCCTCGCACAGGCCTAATGTAATCTGTGCATCTTCATTTCCGGAAACTGTAAATTCAACACTATCCGTCGTTTCCTTAAAGTAAAAAACACTCGTTCCAGGAACCGATTCATATACGAATAATCCATTTCTTTCAAGCTTCGTCATCGTCTGAAAGGTCTTCACCTTATACAAATCACCTTCGTATTCAAAATCCTCAAGCTTCTTCTTTTCTGCCAGCTCATGATTGCCGAAGCTGATGGTTCCATCACTTTCTTCACGAAGTAATTCTTCTACAACAGCCATTTGTATTTCCTCCTGATTGTACATTTGCCGTAACTGATTCATCTATGGTAAGTATAAACTATTTAGTTTTTGACGTCAAAGGAAATCTGTCCTTTTCGGAAACCAATCGTAACCTGATCCCCGGCATGGATTTCACCCGCAAGGATCTTCTCCGCAAGCGGATCCTCAATCACGTTCTGGATGGCTCTCTTTAATGGTCTCGCACCCATCTTGTAGTCCGCATATTTGTCCACAATATGCTCCTTTAAGGCATTACTGAAATGAAGCTTTAACTCCATTTCCTTCTCGCACCGCTTCGAAAGATGACTGCTGAGAAGCTGCACGATCTCCAGCATCTCCTTCTTTTCCAGTGTCTTAAATACAATAATATCATCAATACGGTTGATAAATTCCGGTTTAAAGATCTTTCTTACCTCTTCCATAACTCCGGACTTCATTTTCTCGTAATCCTGCTCCCTGGTTGTTTCCGTAAGGAACCCTAAGTTCTTCGGAGCAATGATTCTCTGAGCCCCGGCATTGGAGGTCATAATCAGTACGGTATTCTTAAAGCTGACCTTACGTCCCTTGGAATCAGTGATGTGCCCATCATCCAATACCTGAAGCAGTACATTAAACACATCAGGATGTGCCTTTTCAATTTCATCAAAAAGCACTACCGAATACGGATTCTTCCGGATCTTCTCACTCAGCTGTCCGCCTTCTTCAAAGCCGACATATCCCGGAGGGGAACCGATCATTTTCGATACGGAATGACCTTCCATATATTCGGACATATCGACACGGATCAGTGCGTTTTCCGTGCCAAACATGGCTTCTGCAAGAGCCTTGCTAAGCTCGGTCTTTCCGACTCCGGTAGGTCCTAAAAACAGGAAAGATCCTATCGGACGGTTCGGATCCTGCAATCCGACTCTTCCCCGCCGTATTGCACGCGCCACTGCGGACACTGCTTCTTCCTGTCCGATAACCCTCTTATGGAGCTCTTTTTCCAGGCGCAGCAACCGGTCGCTCTCCTTCTCTGTCAGCTTACTTACCGGAACCTTCGTCCAGATAGAAACCACCTTTGCGATGTCACCTTCTGTCACTTCGATCCGGCTTTCGGCCTGCTTCTTCTGATAACGATCTTCTTCTCTTTGATATTTCTTAAGAAGCTTTTCCTGTTCCCTGTTGGTTTCTGCGGCTTCCTCAAGTCTTCCTTCCTTTAGCTGTTCTTCCAGAACAGCATCCAGTGCAAGAATCTCTTCTCTTCGCTGCTGTAAGCCCTCCGGTGCTTTGGAGTGCTGCAGACGTACCGCTGCGGAGGCTTCATCAATCAGATCAATCGCTTTATCCGGCAGATTCCGGTCATTGATATAACGCTCTGACAGATTCACGGCAGCAATGAGTGCTTCATCCGTAATCTGCACACGATGATGCTGTGCATATTTCCACGCAATTCCACGAAGGATGGAAAGAGCCTCCTCCTTTGTCGGTTCTTCCACATTTACCGGCTGGAATCTGCGCTCTAAGGCCGCATCCTTTTCAATATATTTGTGATACTCGGCAATGGTCGTTGCTCCAATAAGCTGCAGCTCCCCTCTTGCCAGTGAAGGCTTCAGAATATTGGAAGCATCAATTGCTCCCTCGGCACCGCCTGCCCCGATAATGGTATGAATTTCATCCAGAAACAGGATAATGTCTCCATCCTCCTGTACCTCCCGGATGACTCTCTTAATTCGTTCTTCAAATTCTCCACGATACTTGGAGCCTGCAACCATTCCGGACAAGTCCAGCGTCATTAACCGCTTATTCTGAATCGTAAACGGAACATTGCCTTCCACAATACGGTTGGCCAACCCTTCTACCACGGCAGTTTTTCCGACTCCCGGCTCTCCAATGAGACACGGATTGTTCTTCGTCCTGCGGCTTAAGATCTCAATCACACGCTGAATCTCCATATCTCTTCCGATGACCGGATCCAGCTTTCCCTGCGCAGCAAGCGCGGTCAGATCCCTGCTGTACTGTTCCAGTGTTGAGGGCTGCTTCCTGTTATTATTCTTCTTATTCCGCAGATCCTCCTTGTAAATCGCCGGATCTGCCCCCATAACCACCAGCGTATCAACATAAACCTTCTGTACCGAAATGCCAAGGGTATTTAAGAGACGTACCGCTGCATTGTCCGGGTCCTTCAAAAGGGCCAGCAGAAGATGCTCTGTTCCGGCACTGTCTGCGCCAAACCGTTCAGCCTGCACATACGCCTCCTCCAGTACTCTCCGTGCTCTCGGTGAATACATTCCCCGCTCTTTCACGGCGGTCTCCCCATCGGGAGCAATCAGATCCCGGATCATTTCCAGAATTTTATCTGCATCAGCACCGTTATCTTCCAGAATTTTGGCTGCTACGCCACTTTCTTCCTTAAGAAGTCCCACCAGAATATGTTCTGTACCCACATAACCGGTATGCAATCTGGCTGCCGTTTTCTCTGCAAGTGTCAGCGCCGCCTGCGCGTTCTTTGTAAAACTACCTGACCACACGTTTATTCTCCTCCATATTCCTGATATATCTCATTGACGAGTTCATAGACCTCGTCCTTACAAATTCCCTTACAAATTCCCTTTGCAAGGATTCCTTTCATCTGCTCCCGCATGCTTTGAAGTTCCCTGAGCTTATCCATATCAAGGCTGATTACTGCACCCTTCCGACGATCAAGCTGGATAAAGCCCTCCTGCTTTAAGACCGTATAGGCCTTGTTCACCGTATGCATATTAATTCCGATTTCATCTGCCATCTGCCGCACCGAAGGGAGCTCATCCCCCTCCTGAAGCTGCAGCGTGGCGATTCCATGAATAATCTGGTTGCGCACCTGCAGATATAAAGCTTCCTCACTGTTAAAATCAATTTCAATTATCATTTTTATAATCCATTCTTTTGAATAAAAGGAATAGCAGATGCTATTCCTTTTATTTTTTATATGTCTTTATCGTCCATGTTCAAGAATTCAAATTCAAACTCATCGTCATCGGTCAGGAAGTTCTGCGCCTTCCGGGGCGCTTTCTTCACCGTTCCTTCGTTATTTTCTGCAGGTCTCCTCACAGGCTGTCCCTGTCGTTCCGGATTACTGTTACGCGAAGGTCGTCCTTCTCTTTCCGGTGCTTCTTCACGTCCACGCTCTCTCCTTGCCGGACGCATTTCTACTTCTCTTGAAGCCTTACCTGCACGCTCCTGTCTGCGCGGCCGTTCCTCTACTTCATCTTCCTGATAATCACGTCTGCGTCTTCTCGGAGCAGGTTCATCGAACTCTTCTTCGTCTTCTTCCTCATCTTCATCATAATCATATTCATATGCACCCCTCAGCTTGATGATCAGGATAGTAAGTCCGATGAAAAGAAGAACGATCACAACTGCAAGAATAATGATAACAATATTTTTCTGGGATGACTCGGATTCCAGACGCGCTACATTCTCATTTGCTGTCGTAATAGAGGAAAATAAAACCTCCACATCTGCCATCGTACCATCAATGTTATTGTACAGATAATACTTCCCGGTATCCGGATTCTCTGTATCTGTCATATAAACCACTTCATAATCATTGTGCTCCGGCTCCGGCTGTTCTTCCGGTGCTTCTTCACTCCCATCGCCTTCCTGCACCTCATCCGGATTTTCTGCTTCGGCACCATCCGTTACCTCTGCTCCGTCTACTGCTTCTGAGCCATCCGCTTCTGCTGCATCCGTACTATCTGTTCCATTTGCGGCAGAAGCATTCGAACCAATTGCAATCAGGTCGGAACGAATGTATCCTTCTACAGTCTTCCCATTATATTCGCATCTTAACTGATACCATTTATTTCCTGCTGCATCATTTGCCTCTCCGATCAGGGTAATTGCTGTTCCATCAGGCAGACTGGTCACTACATCATGCTTCGTGGATGCACCTGCACGTACCTTGACATTCGAAGAACACTTTACTGTCGCTGCCTGCTCACCAATTGCGGTCGGCACGGTTGCTTCCGGTTTGGAAGCTGAAGCAGAGGTCGAAGCATCTGCGGACGAGGATGAACTATTGTCTGTCACATCAATCTTATCACTTGTTTCTACCAGATCGCTTCTTACATAACCGTAAGAGCCACCGCTTACCGGCACCTTATACCATACGGTTCCGGAGCTGTCCTTTTCTGCTCCGACAATATCAATCTTAGCCCCCTTTGAGGTCGATGCCACCACTGAGCTGTCTGTGCTTGCTTTCTCTCTGATTTTCGCTGTTCCGGCCGTTACGGTTCCCGTTGCTGCAAGGCTGGAAATGGTAGAAAGTCCAAAAACCATCATTGCAACTGCAAATCCAAGAATCCCTTTTTTCATAATTATCCTGTACCTTTCTTTCACTATCTTTCAAAACGCCTTCGTCCGCTCTCACCCTCCGGCCTTTCGCCGCTGAATCCGGACATCTGCTTATAGTTTTTCCTCTGCTGGCGCGCCTCATCTTCAATCTGCTTGTGATATGCCGCTTCGCACTTCGGACAAAGCCTTCCACTGCGGATATTCTCTCCACAGATCTCGCACCGCAGATAACCGCCTTTACTTTCAACAAGCTCAAAACGATTTTCCTTAATCATATCACGGATTGCCTTGTGTGACACCCCTGTCTGCGAGGAAATTTCTGCCACGTTAGCTCCATGGTGCTTTTCAAGGTACGATCTTACCTTTCCGTAGTCATCATATTCACATGCATTGCAATCCTCACACTGGTATTCTCCCAATCCTTTATAGATAAGGATTCCTCCGCAGGCTTTGCAGATTGTTGGCCGCAGAAAGCCATTCAAAGCCACCAGCCGCCGTTTCTCATTCATAAATTACCCTTTCCACACCACGAACAATTTACGCCTCGTCAATTGCCTTTCCGATATCATGGCGCATATATTTATTTTCAAAGGAAACCCATTCGGTTGCCGCATAGGCATTCTTACGTGCTTCCTTTAAATCCTTACCCTTTGCTGTAATGCCAAGAACACGTCCCCCGTTTGTTACAATTCCTTCCGGAGTCTGTTTCGTTCCTGCATGGAAGCAGAAATAATTATCCTGCCCTTCAAACCTTTCCAGTCCGTGAATGAGGAAGCCCTTTTCATATCTGACCGGATATCCGTCAGAAGCAAGTACCACACAGACTGCTGCGTTATCCTCAAACTGCAGATCAATCTGATCCAGCGTGCCATTAATACAGGCTTCCATTACTTCGATCAGATCATTCTTCATACGTGGCAGCACCACCTGAGCCTCAGGATCTCCGAAACGCGCATTGTACTCTAACACACGCGGTCCCTTTTGGGTCAGCATCAGTCCAAAGAAAATAATACCCTTAAACTCTCTTCCTTCTGCTGCCATGGCATCTACGGTTGCCTGATAAATGTATTTCTTACAGAATTCATCCACCTCTTCCGTATAGAACGGGCTCGGTGAAAAGGTTCCCATACCACCGGTATTTAATCCGGTATCCCCGTCTCCTGCACGCTTGTGATCCTGTGCAGAGGTCATGGTTTTAATCGTCTTTCCATCGACAAAAGAGAGCACGGAAACTTCCCTTCCTGTCATAAATTCTTCAATTACCATACGATTACCGGCAGTTCCGAACTGCTTATCGAGCATGATGGATTTCACACCATCCTGTGCCTCTTCCAGGGTATTGCAGATCAACACACCCTTTCCAAGTGCTAATCCGTCTGCCTTTAATACAATCGGGAACGATGCAGTCTTTAAATAGTTGAGAGCATCCTCTGCATTGTCAAAGTTCTCATAGGCAGCCGTCGGAATTCCGTATTTCTTCATCAGATCCTTGGAAAAAGCCTTGCTTCCTTCCAGAATTGCCGCATTTTTACGGGGACCGAACGCTTTTAATCCGGCTTCTTCAAGACGGTCAACAAGTCCACCGACAAGGGGATCATCCATCCCGACAATCGTCAGATCAATTTCCTTTTCTTTGGCAAATGCAACAATTTTATCGAATTCCATTGCTCCGATCGGTACACATTCCGCGATCAGACCGATTCCCGCATTTCCGGGTGCACAATAAATTTTATCTACTTTACTGCTCTTTGCGACACTTGTTGCAATGGCATGCTCTCTGCCGCCACCGCCTACGATCAATACTTTCATAGCTTCCTCCGTCTTCCTGTCCTATGATTTCACATTATGTAAACCATTATGGTAATTCTGCCTCTTCGTAACTGTAAGCCGAGCAGTCGGAAAATGATTATTCTTCTACGACTGCGATTCCATTTTCTACCTTTACCCTGCCATGTGCAATGAGATCAATGGTCTTCGGCAGAATCTGCCATTCCGCTTCTTCCATCACACGGTGCTGCAGTTCCTCCGGCGTATCACCGTTCTTCACATAAACCGCCTTCTGCATGATGATCGCACCATGATCGTATACCTCATCCACAAAATGCACCGTAGCGCCGGTTACCTTCACACCGCTTTTCAAAACAGCCTCGTGCGGACGGATTCCATAAAAGCCCTTTCCGCAGAAGGAAGGAATCAGTGCCGGATGCACATTGATGATCCGGTTATGATATTTCCGTACCAGCTCGACCGGCATCATAATCATCATTCCTGCTAAAACGATGAGATCCGGGGCTTCTGCATCAATCGTTTCGATCAACATCTTCTCAAACTCCGCACGATCCGCATAGGATTTCATATCCACCACGATCGGTTTGATTCCATGTGTCCTCGCACGCTCCAAAGCCCGTACACCCGGTTTATTACTTAATACAAAGCATAACTCAACATCTGTAATTTTTCTGCTTTCCACTGCATCAATAATGGCCTGCAGATTCGTTCCGCCGCCTGCGGCAAGAATTCCAACTCTTAACATAAGTCTACACCCTTTTCACCGGCAATGACATTTCCAACCACATAGCCTTCTTCTCCGGCCTCTTTGATTGCTGCAAGCACCCTGTCCTGATCGGCAGGATCAATTGCCAGCACCATGCCAAGTCCCATATTAAAGGTATTGTACATCATCTGCTCTGCAATATTTCCGGTCTTCTGTAATAATTTAAAAATCGGAAGCACCGGATAGCTGTCCTTCTGTACCTGCGCACGCACACCGTCCGGAAGCATACGGGGAATATTTTCATAGAAGCCGCCTCCGGTAATATGGCTGCAGCCCTTTACTGTTACACCGGCATCCTTAATTGCCTTTAAGGTCTTCACATAGATTTTGGTCGGTGTAATTAACGCTTCTCCCAAGGTCATACCAAGCTCATCATAATAGGTGGTAAGAGACTCCTTCGTCATTTCAAACACCTTACGAACCAGTGAAAATCCGTTGCTGTGTACACCGGAGGAAGCAATGCCGATTAACACATCACCTGCCTTGATATCCGCTCCGGTAATCAGCTCCTTACGGTCTGCCACACCGACTGCAAATCCTGCGAGGTCATATTCATCCTCCGGCATCAGTCCGGGATGCTCTGCGGTTTCTCCACCGATGAGGGCTGCTCCTGCCTTCTTACAGCCTTCCGCAACACCCTTTACGATCGTGGCAATCTTCTCCGGATAGTTCTTTCCACACGCAATATAATCAAGGAAAAACAGGGATTCTCCACCGGCACAGGCTACATCGTTCACACACATGGCAACCGCATCAATTCCAATGGTATCATGCTTGTCCATTAAGAACGCCAGCTTCACCTTCGTGCCACAGCCGTCAGTTCCTGATAATAATACCGGATCCTCCATATCTTTAATATTCTTTAAGGAAAAAGCTCCCGAAAAGCCGCCCAGTCCTCCAAGGACCTCTGGTCTCATCGTTTCCTTCACATACTTTTTCATTAATTCTACGGATTCATATCCTGCTTCGATATCCACACCGGCTGTCTTATAATCCATGTCGTTCTCCTTTTCTTGTTTCATCATGTAGTTAACATAACATTAATTAAATCCTTTAATAATTTGCATATCCAACCTGCTGCAGCTTCGCGTCCTTGGCCTCTACCTGCTTCTTCAGGTTCCCGGTATAGCTCTCAATCTTTGCAAGCAGCTCCTCATCCCCGGTTGCCAGCATTTTCGCTGCAAGAATGGCCGCGTTCTTCGCTCCGTCAATGGCAACGGTTGCAACAGGAATTCCGGGAGGCATCTGCATAATGGAAAACACTGCATCCATTCCCTCAAGATTCTTACCCGAAAGCGGAACACCGATTACCGGAAGCGGGAATAATGCGGCACACATTCCCGGCAGTGCTGCTGCCATGCCCGCACCTGCGATCATTACCTTAATTCCACGATCTTTCGCCGTTCTCGTCCATTCAATTAACAGATCCGGTTCCCGATGAGCGGAAATAATTCTCATCTCATATTCGATCCCCAGTTCTTCCAGCATTGCTGCCGCGCTGCTCATCACCTTAAGGTCTGAGTCGCTGCCCATCACAATTCCTACCATTGGCATTTCTATTTCCTCCTGTAATTGACGCTTATCTGATCATAAAGTAACTATTCAGAACCGCATTCGTAAAACCGTTGCTGACGCAACTCAAGTTTACCTCATGTGGTTACTTCGCCATATAAAATTGCTGTTCTGCTTGAATGCAAGCATTCGCAGAAAGCAATTTTGCATGGTTCTGAATAGTTAAATCATATACGAATTATCTCTTCATTGCAAGAAAAACGAAATATTTTCGTATTTAATCCATACTTTCCTGATCAAACGGAGCATTCAGTTCCTCACAGCCCGCAAGGACAAATCTTCCTTCCTCGATAATCGGAATGACTTCTTCTGTCATGGTCACCACGCTCACCTCTCCCAGTTCATCATACGGAATCGTAATATCCGTATGACAGTTAAAGTAGGCCTTGTGGCTGTCCTCCTTACGTTTGATGGAGCACTCGTTGTCCTTTGCAATAATCTCTTTTCCATCCGGATTAAAAAGGCGCACCTCTTCACTGTGGGAATAGCAGGTATCCCCTACTGCAAAGTGGGGACCGGTTTTCTCTGCAATCAGAATCGGCAGCTTATCCTCTATATGGTATTTTCTTGCTGCCACAAATGCGGTCGTGTTCGTTCCAATCGCAAACTCACCAATCGGAAGCGTCTCATGGTGGAACAGGATATTATCCTTAATCAGCTTCCTGTTTTCTTCTTCTGCTGTAAAGTTTGCACAACTGTAATCGGTCACTCTGCCGTCCTCAAACCGTAAGGTCAGATCCTTATACTCTAACTCGTCCAGATAAACATGGCTTACATGAAGGGTTCCTTCTGTTCCGGTCAGTACCGGAGAGGTAAACACTTCGCCAACCGGAATATTCACATCGGCCACGCAGTTCTCAAAATTCGTTTCCCTGTCCGGATTCTGCAGGGTATGAAGCATCACCTTCATATTGGTACGGTTGCCGTTCATTCCCTTTACCATCACATATTTGCCCTGATCGAGCACATCAATGATCTTCTGTTGGATCCGCTGATATAACTGGTAATCGAGGGTATTGATCCGGATCACTGCATCGAAAATCTCCGGATAGCGGTCTTTGCCTTCTTTGCCATCCTCCTGCCCCGAAGCAATCTCCGGCACCGGGAACGCAATAATTGTAAAGCTCCGCTCTTCCCCGTGAATGTAATTGTTCTGCAGTTCACCGGCTGACGCTGCATATTCCACCAGCATCTGCTGCTGTTCTTTGGATAAATGCAGTGCATGCTTCTGACTGACTAACTCTACCGATCTTTCGCCAAATACTTCCACTACCGCAGGACCTCCAAACGTGCCTGCCTGCTCCTTATATTCCTCATAGGCTTCCCTCAGGGCTTCGAGCCGCACCTGCAAAAGTGCTTTATCCAATATAAGCGCCTGATCGTCCTTGTGGTCAAAATCATACTGCTTATTCGGAATGCCGCCATAATACCCGATCCGGCTCATCCCTCTGCCCTCCAGCACCGAAGTCGTTGCCCGGTAAATGGTCGCTTCCAGTCCGATCTTCCGGAAATTCTGTACAGCCCTGCGGATCATCCGTTCAAAACCAAGACTGTAGCGGATGTTTACAATCTTTTTCTTCGTAATATCCTTATTTCCTGCCTCAAAGCCGATCCGGTAGCCTTCCGTATAGGTGTCTGCCATCTTCGCAATCGTCTCTTCCGGAAGGGTATTTAAGTAAGCCGCCGTCTTTAATTCGTTTTCAGAAATATATTCTCCAAAGTAATACAGATATCTCACATCGGAAAGGTCTGCTTTCTCGATGATCTTCCTCGCAAAATCCGCATGAACATCCAGCATGTTCCGGATCTTTGTATGATATGCTTCCCGGGTATAATCACTGATATAGTAGTACAGGGATTCCTTTAAGTGCTCCGGCTTTGGCAGATCGAACTGTCCTTCCTGTTTCCTGGTTTCCTCCGTCTCTTCAAAGCTGCATCGGAAAGAACCGTAAATTTCAAGGAATAATTCCAACCCCTTTAAAAGATCCTCATCTCTGCCCTCATAGGTATAGGGAATCATGGCTCGAAGCTCCCCATATAAAAAGCACAGAATATTTCCATACATTTCTCCAAAGACCTGTGCACAATACTCCGGATTTCCAAAGCTTGTACCGTAATGCTCCGGCAGGATATCCCCGTAAAGCGCATGATTGTTCTCCTGAAGCTGCAAAAGCTCCCACCGGAACAGTTCTCCGCTTTCTACAAGCTCCCGCTGTTTCATAAGCAGCACAAGAAAATCTGCTGTCTTTTCAAAAAAGCCGGAAAAGCTTCCGACATTGCTCTCATTTTTAATTTCTGTAATACGTTCCTCCGCCAGTTCCAGGCGTTCTTTGATCATCGAATTCAATCTATATACGCTCCTGCAAATAAAATTAAACTGAGTACAATAAAGGAAAGCACGTTCATCACAATCCCCAGAATCCGGAACAGCCAGAACTTCTCCTGTTCTCTTAAGGAAAGGACTCCGAGAATCAGCCCGATCACCATAAACACCGAGGCGAGTAATGCCGCCGTTGCATACCGCACCGATGGCTCTCCTTTATGTAAATACGAAAAATAGACCGCTGTCCCTAAGGTGATCAGGGAAAGCAGTCCTAATATGGTCGACATAATACCTTTTTGTGAATGAACTTTATTGGTGAAAATATATCCCTTTGTTCTGTTCCACATCATTTTGTTTCCTTAGAAGATTATTTTGGACTTACTGCTTAACAGTCTCGCTCCATTCACAATCATCATTACACCACAGGCAAGCCCTACGACCAGGGAAATGACTCCTACTGCAATACTCCAGGCTCCGGTGTTGTTCATCGTCTTATATACTTTCTCATCCATAGGGGAATCTCCTTTCCAAAATAGCGGCCTCTGATTTTATAACCTCTTAGCGTGCGCCATATTCCTTATAATATGCATCAATGGCTTTCTTTATTTCATCATCAATGACAACCTGACCCTGGCAGGGACGATTATACAGATGCTCTACGACCTCATCCATATTGACAATGGCTCTGGCATCAATACCATACTTCTCCTTGATCTCATGGAGGGCACTCTTGTCACTCGACAATCCGCGTTCCATACGGTTTAAGGAAACCATCAGTCCCTTAATCTCTACATCAGCCTGTGCTTTAATAATCGGGAAGGTCTCTTCAATGGACTTGCCGGAGGTGGTAACATCCTCGATCATAACCACGCGGTCTCCATCCTTTAATTTACTTCCTAATAAAATTCCGGTGTCTCCGTGATCCTTCACTTCCTTACGGTTTGAGCAGTAACGGATATCCTTTCCGTATAATTCACTGATCGCCATGGTTGTTGCTACTGAAAGGGGAATTCCCTTGTAAGCCGGTCCAAACAATACGTCAAAATCAAGTCCGAAGTTGTCATGAATTGCCTTCGCATAATACTCTCCCAGCTTACGAAGCTGTGTTCCTGTAACATATGCTCCCGCATTCATAAAGAAAGGAGATTTCCGTCCGCTCTTCAAAGTGAAATCGCCAAATTTCAAAACCTGACTCTCCACCATAAATTCGATAAATTCCTGTTTATACTGTTCCATTTATCTTAAAACCTCCTGTTTATAAGGCTTTCACGCCTTTATTATTGTCTCATCGTCAAGCGTTACGTTCTTCGTAACAACATTGAGTGCCTTTTCATCCTCATACTGTTCGTTTCTAAGCTTCTGTCTTACCTCATTCAGCGTCTTTGCGTAAACCGTCTGCTTCTTGCCAAAACGATTCACGAATCTTCCCTGGTAAAGACCATCCTTTCTCTGTGATAAGCCTTTACCTAATTCTTTACCATTAAGGGATTTACCCATTTGTGCCTCCTTCCTAAGTGTAGAATAGGAAGGATTCCAAATATCGTCCCTATTCTACCATAAAGCCTTACAATTATCAATCCGTTTCAAAAATTGAATTCTCATTTTGAAACTCCTCCGTGTTCTTATTTATGAAAGAATCTGATTCAGTAACCAGTGGTCTAATCTGCCCTTATGAGCATATAGTCTGTTACCGATTCTTACCGTGAAACCATTGGCCGGATTGGAAAGCAATTCTCTTGCTTTCGTCTGTCCAATACCAAGGTACTCAGCTTGTACGCAGTCTGTTCTCTGCATATCTGGATGATACTCTGACAGCTTCGGAATTAATCGCAGATGACACGACGATGTACAGCCGCTGGTGCAATGGCGCCCGCCCGATTCCTATAGATATCCTAAAGACTTTCCATCGTTATTGGGGACTTCTTTTCGATGTTGGTCGTAGTGAAAGTACCGGAACGAAATCTGCTTCCCGCGGTTGATTGCCGTATTGATATTATCTACCAAATAGTAAATCTGCTCGTTCAGCGGTTTTACTCTCTCGGAAACATACAGATTGCTTTTCAGCTCCGGCAGCGTGAACAGGTGACTGTCGGAATCCCGCACCGACTCGTTGGCGTAATCGATCATGAGCTTGTTGCCGTCGATGGTATAGGTGAAATCGTAGGATATGGAGGGCAGTTCCAGTGCGGCGATCGCACCGCAAAGCACCATACGGCGCTGCGTCTGTTTTTTCTTCCTTTTTCTGATTCTCTCTACCGTTCGATCTGACTCGTTCGGGAATCGTCCCGGCGGTTGCTGCCTGACGGGGCGGTTCGATTGATAATCCTGCATCATGTGGTTCTTCTCCAGTCCATGCGAAAGGGCGATGACGGAAATGTCCGTCACCGCCCTTTGCTCAAAGGTTCGCAGCTGATTTATTCAGCGTTTTCTTTCTTCTTTTTTCTGTAAACGGTGATGCCGATCACTGCGCCGCCGATGATAAACAGCAGTGCGATCCAGAGGATCCTATTGCTGTTGTCACCGGTTTTCGGGCTTTCTGCGCCGGTGTTCGGGTTGGTTTGCGTAGGATCGGTCGGTTTTGTTGTGGAGCCGGTAGCCGGAATCTCAACTGCCGCCTTCTTGTAGCCGCAAACCTTGCACTCCTCATGCTTGGAGCCTTTTTTGGTTGCGGTCGCTTCCTTATCTACCACCCACTTGAAGCTATGTGCTGCAACATCGTCCTTGTCACCACAGGAGCACTCATGCCAGTGGTTGTCGGCATCGTTCTTCCACTCGCTGCCGTAGC
>ERZ1026860.838-NODE-838-length-17697-cov-23.188584_pt1 | contig 17697 bp, 22 predicted proteins | sample MGYA00380160_ERZ1026860 | MGnify/ENA primary metagenome ERZ1026860 (study PRJEB33269, sample SAMEA4719796) | human gut metagenome | biome: human-associated habitat; feature: organic feature; material: feces | place: Cameroon | collected 2013-10 ... | reverse complement strand
GTTTTCTTTTCCATATTCTACATAATTCAACATCTTTCACCTCGCTGTAAACTTCAAAGTTTCTGTTCCTTACAAATTCCGATTTGCCAACTTCCTTGCTTCAATAATTATAGCATAGCTCAAACCGCCCGGTGTGCGGCTTTCAAAAAAAATCGCCGGTCCCTTTAAGCGGGGACCGGCGACATGCGGTTCGTTTGAAAAGTTACTTCTCCAACCAGGCGTTCAGCCTGTCCTCGATCAGATTGAAGTAAGAGGGGCCGCAGTCCAGATAGAACTTGAAGAAGGCCTTCTGGTCATAATCATTCCCCTGCTTTTCCTGAGCCGCCCGTTCAAAGCTGCGGAGCTTTGCATACCCGTAGGCATAGGGCAGGTAGTAATAAGGCATGTTCACGCTGATGGTGTACAGCTGGTTCAGGGTATCCTCATCCAGATTCACCAGCTGCTGCATATACTGGATGAACGCTTCCTGCGTCATGTCATAACCGTTGACCACCAGTGCGCAGTAAGCGCACAGCAGTGTGTCATACATGCCTTCCTGGTGATGCAGGATTCCGGAAGCGCCCGGGAACAGGAGCTGATTATAGGCAAAAAGCCGTTCGGAATACTGGCTCCAGGCTTCTGCATAGGCGGTGGGCTCCAGCAGCTGCTGGCTCCGTGGCAGACCCTCCATGGAGCGGTGGTATACATACTGATACAGATGCCCGTCATAGCCCTCATGGGCCAGGGTAAACAGAATGTTTGCATCCTGTTCCGGCTGGTTAAGGATGATGGTGTTATCCTGCCACTTATCATAAGCGGCCACCAGATAGGCAGCGGGAGAGAACATATTCGCCAGCGCCCTGGGCACGGTAACATACTGAACGTTTACTTCAGGCACCTCCGGCAGCAGGGGATCCAGGGTGCTGCGCAGCACATCTATATTCTGCTGGGTATCGCCCACGCTGAACTCCTGAGGATCCGCATCTTCGGAGTAAGCGGCCATGTATTCCAAAAAGGTGTAGCTCAGCTCCTCCATCAGCTGGTTCATGGTCTCTTCCAGATCGCCGTCGTCGCTGCATACGTTCTTCATATTATACTGGAAGAATTCGCCCATACCGGCAGCCGCAGCACCCTGAGGCGCCCGGCACTGGGGCCGCAGGGCTTCCAGCCCGTCATACAGGGACTGGTAGGCATTGTGGAACTCGTTGACCAGCAGCTCCCGGTTGCGGGCTTCGTATTCTTTGATCTCATCTGCCGTCAGCCCCTCGATCTTCTCTACAGCTTCGTTGAAGGTACCCAGCAGGAAGATGGTATCCTTTTCGTTGAGAATGTCCGTAAGATCCTGAAGCACATTGTCCAGAGCGCTTTCGGTCATGAAAATACCCAGCGTATCCGCCCGGTACTGCTCATAAGCCAGCAGCTCGTTCATAAAGTTGGGCACATCCGCCAGCAGCTGCAGATAGGTCTCCACATCCTCCCGGGTATTCAATTCATACATCCAGAAAACCAGGGGAATATCCACATGGATGCCCACATAAGCCGTCAGCGGCTCGCTGTAGCCATAAAAGGCTTCCCCGGCGATCTCTCCGTCCAGATATTCCTTCACGGTATCGTAAGCCATCTGCTCCTGCTCCGTAAGGCCGCTGCGGTCAATGGCAGTCAGCGCTGCCAGCTTTTCCCGGCACCAGACGAGCCATTTTTCGCTTTCCTCCCGGCTGTAATGACCAAGAGACACTTCTACCGCGCTCATATCTATACCGCAGGCGGCAGGATCCTTTACCATCTGGTGCAGGGTAGTAATATCGGAGGACACATACTCCCGGAAAAAGCTTTCGTCAAACTCCGCCCACAGCTGGGAGGGAGCCACCGTAGGCGCCGGCGTATCCGTAGGTGCGGCGGTAGGTTCCGGGGTAGGGGTCGCAGCGGCAGGGGCTTCCGTAGCCTCCACCTGGGGCTGAGCGTTCTCCTTGCAGGCGGCCAGGCTGCCCAAAAGCAGCAGGACGGCCAGCAGCAGTGCGGCATAGCGTTTCATAATGCTCTCCTTTCTCAAAGCACAGAAGATGAGGGGATGTTGTGATAAGTATAACAACGGCAGATACGCCTGTCAAAGGAAACCGGAGCATCCGCCAAATTTCACGGTGTAGTGCCTATTTATGATAGGCCTCGTGATGCATGATCTTGAAGCACCGGTACAGCTGCTCCAGCAGCATGAGCCGGGCCAGCCGATGGGGAAAGGTAAGGCTGCTCAGCGACAGAGTTTCTTCCGCCCGATCCAGAACCTCGCCGGAAAGCCCCAACGAGCCGCCGATGACAAAGCACACCTCCCGCCCCCGGCCTTCCAGTTCTTCCAGATGGGCGGCCAGTGCCTCGGAGGTATACGTTTTGCCGCCGATAGCCAGGGCGATCACATATTCCCGGGGTCCTATGGCGGCCAGCAGACGCCTGCCCTCCTTTTCCCTGACCTGTGCCTGTTCCCGAAGGGAAAGCTCTTCGGGGGCTTTTTCATCGGGTACCTCCGTCTCCCGGCAGCGGCAGTAGCGGGTCAGACGCTTGGCATATTCGGCGCAGCCCTCCGTAAAGAAACGTTCCTTCAGTTTTCCCACGCAGCAAAGATGGATATTCATGCTCAAACCTCAAATACTCCGGTGGGTTCATCCCTCCGGGCCAAAGCCAGGGAAACATCGGTTATGCCCGCTTCCTCCAGTACGCCCTGCACCGTGGCCACCGCCAGAGGCGGAAAATTGTTTTCTTTGGACAGATGCCCCAGGACGGCGTTTTTCACCCCGGTAGCCCGCAGCTGCGCCAGAGCCCTGCCGCAGTCCTCATTGCACAGATGGCCCCGGCCGGAAAGGATCCGCTGCTTGAGGGCATAGGGATAAGGCCCTGCCATGAGCATATCCACATCGTGGTTGGCTTCCAGCAGCAGGATATCGCTGCCCCCCAGTAAATGGAGCATACGTTTATCCACATGGCCGATATCCGTACATACGGCGCACTTTTTCCCTTCATGCACCAGTGTATAGCCTACGGAGTGGACGGCATCGTGAGGCGTGGTAAAGGGATGGATACAGACCTTGCCCAGATAAAAGTCCTCGTCGCTTTCAAAGACGCAGGCATTTTGGGGCGGAAGCCCGGGACACAGCCGCCACAGGGCACCCCAGGTATCGGCATTGGCATATACGGGAATCCCATACTTTTTAGAGAGCACCGCCAAGCCTTTAATATGATCCGTATGCTCATGGGTGATCAGTATGGCGGTGAGCTGCCCCGGATCCCCGCCGGCCTCTGTCAGCAGGCCGCAAAGCCGCCGGCAGGAAACCCCGGCGTCCACCAGAATACGCTGATCCCCCGCCTCTATATACACCGAATTCCCGGAGGAACCGCTGCAAAGGGGTATGAATTTCATGAAAACCGTTTCCTCTCTGGGGAAAGAGAGACATATTTCCCACGCTTTCCCGAAAATACTGTAAGAAACAGTATAGCACATCCCTGCCCCGGGGGACAACGGGAAAGCTTCGCTTTTGAGGCGCCCCCTGCCGCATGAGCGGTGCCCGGCCCGGCACTGACGAAAGCAGAAAGCGCTTCGCTGCCCGCTGCATCCGTCGGCTGCGCCGTATACGGGGGGCGGGGCGCACGGCGTGCCTTCGGCACGCCTGCGGGGCCGCTTGCGGCCCCGCAGTGTTCCGGCGCAGAGCCGGAACGTGCGCCCCGCTATCAGCGAATAAGCGATACTTCGCAAAGGAACGTCCCCATGTTCCAAATATCGTAAAAACCAAAGCTGTTTTACACCCTTTCCTTCGCCACCCGAACCCCGTTCCTCTCAGATTGCTTTTAGCCTCCGGATCGGATCAGTCTATGATTTCTTTATAAGTATATTTTTTTATGGTATGGACTTTTTGAAAAAACATGCTATACTGTGGCCATGATACAGGAAAAAGCCTATGCAAAGCTGAATCTGACCCTTGGCGTGCTCTTCAAACGTCAGGACGGGTACCATGCCCTGGATACACTTATGACCACTGTAAGCCTGTGGGATGATATTATTATAGAAAAATCCCGGCAGGTGGAAGTGTTCACCGAAGGAGCCTCTTTGCCCTTTGAGAACACCATGTACAAAGCGGCCATGGGGTATAAGGAGCTGACCGGCCGGGGTGCGTTGATCCGCTGTAAAAAGCGGCTGCCTGCGCAGGCGGGCATGGGCGGCGGTTCGGCAGACGGAGCGGCGGTGCTCCGGGGGCTGCAAAAACTCCACCGGCTTCTGGATGACAAAGAGTTGGCAGCGCTGGCTTTGTCTGTAGGAGCGGACGTGCCCTTCTGTTTGCAGGGGGGGCTGTGCCGTTGTCAGGGCATAGGGGAACAGCTGACACCGGTAAAGGGACCCCTGCTGCATTTTGCGGTGATCAAGCCGGAGGAGGGCGTTTCCACCAAAGAACTTTTTGCCCGGCTGCCCCTGCCCCGAAAAAGGGTGGATACGGTGCGGGCCATGTCTTTGCTGTGCAGCGGCCATATAAAGGAAGCCTGCCCTTATCTGCAAAATGCCCTGGAAGAACCGGCTCTGGAGCTTGTCCCCGGCATTGGAAAGATCAAAGAAGCGCTGCTCCGGCAGGGAGCCATGGCCGCCGCCCTGACGGGCAGCGGATCGGCTGTGTTCGGCCTTTTTGAAGAAGAAAGCGCCGCCCGGGCCGCCGTAGAAGCATTGGGCATCCAGTATCCCTACGCTGCCTACTGTCATTCCGTATAAATTTGTTACGATACACGCAGGATCGTTAAAAACAAGGAGATGCACAAAAATGGAAACCGGAAAACCCAACGACAAAACCAAGACTCTGGCCCTGAGCGGCCTTCTTTGCAGCGCCACCCTGCTGCTGACCCTGTTGAATGTGCCCCTTCCCAGCGGCTACGGCTATATTCATCTGGGGGATGCCGGGGTGTTTCTCAGCGTATGTCTGCTGACCACCCCTCTGGGAGCAGCGGCGGCAGGCGTAGGCAGCGCCCTGGCCGATCTGATCCTGGGCTACGCCATGTATGCCCCGGCTACTCTGATCATCAAGGGGCTCACGGCTCTGTGCGCCATGCTGGTTCTTAAAAAAGGAAAAAACCTGCCCCGGCTGCTGCTGGCAGGATGTGCCTGTCTGCTGATCCCCCTGCTGTACTATGTATACGAAGCGATCTTCTTCATGGGTGCAGGAGCCATCGTCAACGTGCCCGCCAATGCCTTGCAAGCGGCGGTAGGCGCTGCCCTGGGCCTGACCGTAGGCAAGCTGGTAGAAAAAGCACTGCATAACCGGAGTCAGGCATAAATCCGACCAAATTCAACGGGTATAAACTCCCTTCAAAGGGAGTTTTTTATTTAACCATTAAACGATGTTTCGATAGATTCCGCTGCAATTGCCGCTTTTTTGGTATTTCCTGTCTGATGAAAACGGCCTTCCCATTTTCATCTCGTTCCGGTATCGGTCGATGGTTCGTTCAAATATTCCTATATGAACGGATTTTCGGTTATATGCTGTAGCCATCTGTCCATTGATTCCCGCAAAAATGTCCGACACGGGATCAGCAACCGATACTGCGTTTATATAAAGAAGTTTGTGCGAAATTTCGTCAGCATACCCTCCTCTTCCTGTTCCGCTGCTTCGAAGGCCGCCGCTGCCGAAGTTTGCGCCGTATACGGATGGCGAGGCGCACAGCGCGCCCTTGGCACGCCTACGGGAGCCGCAGAGTTCCGGCGTGAAGCCGGAACGTGCGCCCCCATCCAATCCACTTAAAACCACGGTCTCGCTCTGCACTTTAATCGTTTGTCCGCGAAATTTCGTTTATATTCTCGCAAATACACGCAGGATCGGTAATCCCCGTCCCGCATATAAAACACCGCCCCGAACAGAAACATATCCGTTCAGGGCGGCCGGTAAACGATATTTTGTGTATATGGATATAAATTTACGAACGATCGGCGGGTTTCCGCCTTTACGCCTGCCCGGTTTTCTGAGGAGTCTGCTCCTCCGGCAGACACTTTCTGAAAGCGGTAGGCAAAGGCTCCTTCCCCGTATAAAGCAGATACCCCGGAGGCATGGCACCCTCCGTCTGCCCGGCATACACCTGCATCTGCCACTCTACATGTGTGAAGATATGCCTGCGGCCATACACCAGCAGACTTCCCGTAAGCCGCAGCCCCCAACGAGTCAAAGCCCGGGCCGCTTCCTCCGCAGAAAGATGCCCCGGCAGATTGGGCAGTTCATACAGCCCGGCCAAAAGCCCTGTCTCTCCCCGGCGGCGTACCCATAGCTGCCCCTCCTGATCCCGCAGCACAAATACCGTCATCTTTTCCACGCGCCGGGGCTTTTTCTGGGTACGCACAGGCCGCAGAGCCTGGGTGCCCCGCTGTCTGGCCAGACATAGGACGCCCAATGGACAGCTTTCGCACCGGGGTCCCTCGGGCAGGCATACCAGAGATCCCAGATCCATAAAACTCTGGTTCAGGTCTCCCGGCCGGATCAGCTCCTGCTGCCGCAGAAATTCCCGCCAATGCTTCTGGGTGGCAGGTTGAAGAACATCCCGTTCATCATCAAACAGCCGGGAAAGGATCCGCAGCACGTTGCCGTCCACCGCCGGTTCTGGTTCTCCAAAGGCAATGGAGGCAATGGCTCCCGCCGTATAAGGGCCAATGCCCGGGAACTTTTCCAATTCCTTTGCCTCCCGTGGGAATGCACCGCCCCGGGTCTGCACCAGCAGCTGTGCAGTTTTTTGCAGATTTCTGGCCCGGGAATAGTAGCCCAGCCCCTCCCACAGCTTCAGCAGCGTTTCCTGCGGGCACAGGGCTAAAGCTTCCAGTGTGGGAAGCGTTTCGAAAAAGCGGGTGTAATAGGGGATCACCGCCGCCGCCCGGGTCTGCTGGAGCATTATCTCCGATACCCAGATGCGATAGGGATCCCGGGTGTGCCGCCAGGGCAGATCCCGCCGGTTGGCATCATACCATTGCAAAAGAAGGGAAATAAAATCCATGTTGGCAGTATACCACAGTTGTGCTATACTGCCAAAGGAAATTCAAGTAAACGAGGCGATCCCATATGGAATTTGAAACTATCTCCCGCCAGGCCGCTCAGGCCATGGCCATTCTTCTGGAGGCCGCCAAGCCCGCTCCCGGCAGCCTGATGGTGCTGGGCTGCTCCACCAGCGAGATGGTGGGCCGGCGCATCGGCTCCTGCTCCAGTCAGGAGGCTGCCAAAGCCCTTCTGGACGGTATCCTCCCCATTGTACGCGAAGCCGGCCTGCTGCTGGCGGTGCAGGGCTGCGAGCATATCAACCGTTCCCTCTGCATGGAGCGCACCGCCGCCGCAAAGCTGGGCTTTGACGAGGTATGGGTCAAGCCCCATGCCCACGCCGGCGGCGCCTGCATCACCGAATACTACAGCCGGCTTCAGGATCCCGTTATGGTGGAAGAGCTGCAGAGCCGGGCCACGCTGGGCATGGATATAGGCGATACCCTTATCGGCATGCATATGCGGCCCGTAGTGGTGCCCGTTCATTCCGACCTCCGGCGCATGGGAGAGGCCAATCTGGTGCTGGCTTTTTCCCGCCCCAAATATGTAGGCGGGCCCAGAGCCCAGTATGCCGCCGCCATCCGCTGAAACGAAAGTCCATCCATTCTTTTACATGAATTTGTAACAAAAGGCGCCTTTCGGGAGGAAAATGTTGAAAAATCATCGTTCTGACCCATAAAAAACATTTGCAATCAGGGATTTTTTAGCATATAATATGAAATTGTCCAATGCAGGGTCTGTGGTTGCAAGTTGATGCCAGTCGCAGGCGAAACAATCCACATAAGCGGGTAAAATTGCCCGTGAGCATGGTGCGGCTTAGATGTAAGTCCAACCGGTATACAACCGAGAGAAGCAGTAGTGGGGAGCACAGCGCTTAGGAGCGAACCTTCCAGTTGGCGGGTGTGGGGGCAAAGACCAGGTCAGCCTGTTTGGATAACTAACTTAAAGGGGAAAGACAACACATGTACGAAGACAAGACACTGGTATGCAGGGACTGCGGTCGCGAATTCATTTTCACTGCCGGTGAGCAGGAGTTTTATGCGGAGAAGGGATTCCAGAATGAGCCCGTCCGCTGCAAGGATTGCCGCAACAACCGCAAGAGCCAGCAGCGCGGCGGCGAGCGGGAAATGTATGATGCAGTGTGCGCAGACTGCGGCGCACCCACCAAGGTTCCCTTCCAGCCCCGCAACGACAAGCCCATCTACTGCTCTGCCTGCTACGCCAAACATCGCAGATAAATCACTTTTCCGGCAAAAAGATCCTCCGCACATGCTGCGGAAGGATCTTTTTTTGTGCAGATCTGCAGATCTATTTATGGCACAAAGGCCACAATCGGTCATATCCACCAGTGAGGGGTAAGCGCTCCCAGGGTCACGATCTCGTTTTTCTCGTAATCCAGCATCACTTCCACATTCTTATATCCCTCCGGCATGAGCTGTGCCATAAGCTCACGGCAGGCGCCGCAGGGAGGCATGACTTTTCCATCCCAATTCACAGCTACCACCCGCCTTATGGCGTCCTCTCCGTTGGTAAGCATATTAAAAACCGCATTTCTTTCGGCACAGATCCCCAGGGTGCAGGCGCCATCCACGCAAACACCCACATAGATCCGCCCGGATGCCGATTCGATGGCCCCCCACCCCGCCGGCTTCTATTATTCCGGATACCTTGCGGGGCTTCAGTACTGCCCTGGCTTCTGCATACAGCTTGCTCCATATCTTATCCATGGTCCCGTCTCCTTTTTTACTCTATTTGTAACCGTTTCTCCTGCCCCTGTCCAGCCCTGTCCCGGGCCGGCGAGGGGATGCACGGCCGGGAACCGGCCTGCAGCGCCCAAAGGTGCATCCCGCTCCCCGAATACCGGGGCACTCCCATTTGCGGCGGGTTCGTATACAGCGTTCTTCCCGTTTCTCCGCACCTGAAAAAGCATCACAGCAATCCCTCCGTAAAGCCGGGGAGGCATGACCTCCCGGGCTTCTGCTTGCAGAGGGACGTCTTTAGGCGTACAATACAGGCAGAAACACGCAAGGAGACGGCTATGGCTTGGATAAATGAGGATCGGGAGGGGCGGCTGGCAAACATCCGCTGCTTTCTGCTGGATCTGGACGGCACGGTATATCTGGAGGACAGCTGGATAGAGGGCGCAGTGGACTTTCTCCGCCGCATTGAAGCCACCGGACGCCGCTATCTGTTTTTGACCAATAACTCATCCCGGGGGCGGGAGGACTATGTGCGCAAGTTCCAGGCCATGGGATTCCCCGTAGATAAGGAAAAGATCATCGCTTCCGGAGAAGTTACCGCCGCCTATGTAAAGCGGCGCTATCCAGGCAAACATGTATTTCTTCTGGGAAACCCTTCCCTGCAGGCGGAATTTTCCCGCTGGGGCATCCCTTTGGGCGGCGAAGAAGCGGAAGTATTGGTCACGGGTTTTGATACTACCCTGACCTATGCGTCCCTGGCCACCGCCTGCTCGCTGGCCCGGCGGGGCGTCCCCTACATTGCCACCCATCCGGATATCAACTGCCCCGTAAAGGGCGGTTTTATCCCGGATATCGGGGCCATAGAAGCCTTTATCGCCGCCTCTTCCGGCCGGCACCCGGATATCATTCTGGGCAAGCCCCACCCGGGGATCATTGACTATGCCCTTATGCGGGCCGGGGCTCTGCGTCAGGAAACGGCCATGGCGGGAGACCGGCTGTATACGGATATCCCCGCCGGGATCCGCAACGGGCTGACCTCCATCCTGGTGCTTTCCGGGGAGGGCAGGCTGGAAGAGCTGCCCCGCTATCCGGATCAGCCCCACCTGATCTTCTCTTCCGTAAAGGAGATCACGCCCCTGCTGTGAGCCCGGCCGGTTTTCCCGCCAATAAAGCTTTTGCACAGGCCCGAAGGGCGGGGGATGCACGCAGTGCGGCTTTCGCCGCCCTGCTCTGCGGGGCTGCGCCCCGCAGGCGCGGTCTCCGCGCCGTGCATCCCCCGCCCTTCGGGTCAGGTTTTGTTCCTTTTCTCCGCTCCGGCCGGGTTCCGGCGGTCATTCCTCTTCTGCAGGAGGGTTCCTGTCGTAGGTATCCAGAAAACTATACCGCCTGCCCCCGGTTTTATAGCCCACCACGGCGTCCAGGCTCACGTTTTCCACACTGGCAAAGATCCTGGCCTCCACCAGAGGATTGTCCGCCTTCATCCGGCGGATAAGCTCCTTTACCTCCATCCGCTTGGAACGGTTCTCGTTGTTGGTGCAGCTGGTATTCGCTAAAATGTAAGTGACGCAAAAGGGCGCGAAAAAGTTAGCAGGCTCGGGACAAAAAACGAGCCATTGTCAACGCCGGAGAAATCCGCTACCCTTAGTTTGTGTTAAGAACTAAGGGATGTAGCAGAAAGGTGTTAAGAATGGCTCAGATACAGTATATCAAAGATCTGTTTGAAAATGAAGACCTAAGCCCGAGAGAAATTTCGCGCAGGACCAGTCACCGCTTCAACACGGTCAAGAAGTATGCCTACCAGGATAACTGGAGCGAGGGCGAACGACCGAATCTGGAGCCGGAGAGTTATCCCGTGCTGGGAGAGTTCATTCCCATCATAGACGAGTGGCTGGAAACGGATCGGAAGATTCCCCGAAAGTAGCGCCACACGATGTGGAGAATGTTCTGCTGGCTACGCGACAAGCACGGCTTCACCGGAAGCTATTCCAGCGTCAAGCGCTATGTGTGTAAGAAGAAGTTCACCATGCGTGCTGAAAGCAGCGGTTATCTTCCTATTGCCCATCCGCAGGGCTGGGGACAGGTAGACTTCGGTGAGGTGCTGTACTACGGCAGCGACGAGCAGGAGCATACCGGTTACGCACTGACCATTTCCTTCCCTTACTCCAACAAGGGGTACACGCAGGTGTTCCTATCCCAGAATCAGGAATGTCTGCTGGAAGGAATGAAACAGATCTTTGAGCATATCGGCGGGGTTCCTGCCCGGCTGCGGTTCGACAACATGATGACTGCCGTTGCGCAGGTGCTCAGGGGAACGGAGCGCGTTCTCACAGATGGATTCAACCGTTTCATGCTGCATTACCATTTTCAGGCGGACTTCTGCAATCCTGCATCCGGCAATGAAAAGGGTAATGTGGAAAACAAGGTGGGCTACAGCCGCCGCAACTCTTTTGTCCCCGTACCGAAAATCGCTTCCTTCGCAGATTTCAACGAGTATCTCTGGGAGTAGTGCGAGAAGGACGCCCAGCGTACGCATTACATCCACAAGGTTCCCATTTAGGAATTGTGGGAAGAAGAACGTAGCAAGCTCCTTGAACTGCCAGCCTACGATTTCCCGGTATTCCGCTACACGGCGCTCGCCGTTGGCAAGAGCGGCTTCGCCACGATTGACACCAACCGCTATGGTCTTTCGCCTACCCTTGCGGGAGAAACGGTACAGGCAAAGATCTTCTTCGACCATGTGGAGTTTTTCCATGACCATATTCCAATTGGCCAATTCAAGCGCAGCTACGGCAGTAATGAGGAAATCTACGACTGGACGCAGTACGTCACTACGCTGTACCGCAAGCTGGGAGCCATTGAGCACACCCGCTTCTTTCACCAGATGCCGGATGGCCGGCAGAGCTTTCTGTCGCAGAGCCAGGGCAAAGAACGAAAGAGTGCGCTCCAGTTGCTGCATGAAATTGCTTCAGACGGCAATGCGGAGCTGTGCGAGGATGCGCTGGCTCTGGCCGGAGAGAACGGGCGTACCGATGCAGACAGCATCCGCCAGTGCTACTACCTGATTGCAAAGAAGGAACACCGTCCTGTCCCCTTGAAACTGCCAACGCCTGCACTCAACTACAATCCCAGCCTTTCTGTCTACGACGGACTGCTGGAAGGTGATGAGTATGTCTGAGTTCATTGAACAGTCCATGCGGACGCTGAAGCTGGGCGGCATGGCCAGAGAATGGCGCAGTGTGCAGTACGAGAACACCGAGCAGTACGTTACCGACCTTCTGCGGCTGGAACTGCGGAAACGCGAGGCCAACAGGATTAACCGCATGGTGAAAACTGCCGGCTTCCGCGTGATGAAGACGCTGGACGACTTCATCTGGAACAATGCCATTGAACTGCCCAAGGGATTGACCCGCGAATACATGGAGAGACTCTCGTTTCTCCCACAATGTGAGAACCTGATCTTTATGGGCACGGTTGGCACCGGCAAGACGCATCTTGCAACAGCCAATGCGCTCAAGGCGTGTCAGGAAGGCCACAGAGTTCGCTTCTTCACGGCGGCGTCTCTTACCAACATCCGTTCCCATCTTATTGGCGTTGTCGGACATATCCGTAATTGCCATATCCGCATACTTTGCGGCTTTCTCAGTATCGCCGCCGAGGGACTGGATTAGGCTTGCGGAAAAGCCTGTGACCATCTCCATGTACTCGTTGGCAGAAAGTCCTGCCGTTTTGTATGCGTTGGCGGCATACCGTTGGATCTCCTGTGAGGAGTCCTTGAACAGGGTGTCAACGCCGCCGACCAACTGCTCGTAGTCCGCATAGGCGGCGATGACTTCTTTGCCGAGCTTCACCGCGGCGACACCTGCGGCAACTGCCACGGCACCGAGTGCCACGCCTACGGTTTTGAGAACCTTGCCGAAGCCTTCAAACTTACTGCTGGATTCCTCCGCAGCCTTGCCGCCATCCTTGATGGCTTTTTCGTTTTCGTCCAGCTCCCGGTTCATGTCGTTGAGGGCGGCTTCGGCATTGTTGAGTTGGATCTGCCAGTTTTGGGTGCGGCGGTCGTTCTCTCCGAAAGAGTCGGCAGCGTTCTTAAGAGCAGAACGCAGAGTTTCAATTTTTTGCTTTTGCGCCTCGATTTCTTTGTTCAGCACCTTGTTCCGTGCGGTTAGCGCTTCCGCAGATTTGTCGTTTTTATCGAACTGAGAGGTGGCAAGCTTCATTTCGGAGCCGAGCACCTTGAAGGACTGGTTGATATCCGCCAGTGCTTTTTTGAACTCCTTTTCGCCCTCCACGCCGATCTTCAGCCCGAAATTGTCTGCCATGCACCGTCACCTCCTTGTAGTTGGCATGAAAAAGCACCCTATCATCGAGAAGTTTGGACAAATCCGTCCTAAGTTCTCTGTGAGAGCGTGCTTGATGGTATGAAAAAGGAGCGACCCCGAACGGTCACCCCTCGTAGATATATGAGTTATTTTGTCAGAACAATTCTACCCGTCCCAGCAGCAGGTCTATCAGATTGCAGTGGAAGATGCCGTTGTCGTCATAAAAGTTGTGCGGCACATCCATGCGGACAATGATCTTTTTGAAGAAATCCCTGGTAAGTGTCAGCGATGCCAGCTCGGAGGATTCTTTTTTATCGGTATCCATGCGGAAAGCGGACTGAATATAGATTTTCTTATCCGCATCGTTTACCACAAAGTCAATCTCTTTCTGAACCTTGCTGTCGCCTGTGCGGTCGCAAACCACACCGACATCAACGGAATACCCGCGCCGCAAAAGTTCATTGTAGATGATGTTTTCCATGATATGACCGGGATCGTACTGGCGGTAATTCAGCCGTGCGTTCCGAAGCCCGATATCCGTATAGTAGTACTTGTTCGGATACTTGAAATAGGTCTTTCCTTTGACGTCATATCGCTTTGCCATTGAAATGAGGAAGGAGTCGATAACATACTGCACATAGTTTGAAACCATCGCAGGATTGATTTTCTCGTTCTTCATAGATGCGATGGCATTTGCGATATTGGTCGGATTCGTCAGCGAACTGATCTGCGATGCAAGAAAGTCCAGAATGTCATTCAGAACATCCTCGCGCTCGATGCCGTTTCGTTCCACGATATCCTTGACATACAGTTCGCTGTAGAGGGAAGTCAGATAATCTTTCTTATCCTTTTCATCATCCAGCGCTAAAAGTCTCGGCATACCGCCATAAAGCATATAGGTATCCAGCGCTTTTCGCTCGTCGCCGCCCACTGCAGAATAGAACTCCGCAAACGACAGCGGGAACACATGAATCTGCGTAGCGCGCCCGCGGAACTCGGTGGCGATATCTTTCGACAGCCCTTTGGAGTTACTGCCGGTGACATAAACATCAAGGTTTTTATATGCCTTGAGTTCGTTCAGCATATCGTAGATGGTAACCTCGATGCCGCCGTTTTCCTTGTCCACTACTTTCGTAGTGAGCTGCACCTCATCAATGAACAGATAGAATTTTTCATCCTTTCTGTCCCGGACGGTGCTTTCTACATATTCGCACAGAGTGATCGGGTTTCTGAACTTATAGTACCGCCGCTGATCCAGTTCGATTTTCAAAATATGATCTTCCGAAACGTTCTGCGAAAGAAGATACTCGAAAAACAGATCGAAAAGCAGTACGGACTTGCCGCATCTGCGTATGCCTGTGATGACTTTTATCTCGCCGTTCCACATACTGTGGATCAGTCGGTTCATATAGGAATCTCGTTTAACCATGCATTTCACCTCGTACTTAGGATGAAACCGTCCGAATTTCTATATTAATATACCACGGTTTTTGAAAAATATCAAGGTTCCACGAAAAAGTTCACAAATAAGTTGCAACGGAAACGGACTAAGTTTGAGGTGAAGCTGTCCGATATGGGTCAAATGCCGTCCGGGATAATATCGTCGATGTAATGCTCTCGTGCCGGTGTAGCTTGCCCGTTATACTGCCTGTGCCACTCCCACAGATCCAGCAGCAGACCAAACGGCATCAGCCACACCTCATCCTTGTTGAGATGAAGATGGGCAAGGCCGTAATAGAGAAGCCGGGTAAACAGTTCCGCATCGGAAACCGTTACCCGACTTGTGCGTTTTTTGCGTCTTTCTCGCTTTCCACATTCCGCTTGGTGCCCTTGTAGAGCGCTTCCGTAATGGCGGTTTTGTATCCGGCGAGATCGTGGGGCGTGGTCAGAAGCTCCACCACATCCTCGGTGAGCGGCTCCTTGGGATGCTCCTTGTCCTTGAGGTTATGGATGAGGATACTCTGATTTGCCAGAAGCGTGATAAGCCACACGATCTCGCCGATGGCCATTTCAAAGTTCTCGGATTTCATCAGCTTCTCACCGAGGTTCTCCAGACCGCCGTAGCGACCGGCGATCTCCTTGGTGGCCTTGGTCGTGAGGAGCAGCGTGTATTCCTCATCTCCGCTGGTGATGACTGCGGTTCTTTCGTTATCCATAGTTCATTTCCTCCATTAAGACGATACGGACGAGCCTGCCGCATAGGTCGGTTCGTAGACCTCCTTATACCAGCCCGTGATGGTTGCAGTGGGCGTATCGCCCTCCAAAGCCTCTGCCTTCCACGGGTGCTTACCACCGGCATCCGCTTTGTTGCGGCGCAGAATAGTGCCCTCAATGGTCGGCGTGGAGAAGGTAATGCTGTCACCCTTGGTGGCAAGGTTTGTCGCCGGAATACCGAATTTCACTCGGTACAGCCAGTAATACTTGTACTTGCCGTTGGACTTCTTTGCTCGGAAGCCCACCGCCACAGGGTCGCCGCCATCCTCGGATGCGGAAATCAGCACCTTATTTTTGTCGATGGTCGCACCGGTGAGGTCGGATGCCGCCGCAGAGCCGATATCGTCAATGCCGAGGGAGAGTGTGCCGGATTTGAATTCCTTCACGATTTCCGAAGCGCCGTCATCGGCATAGAGCGTCGCTTCCGCCAGTTCCACCGAAAGGTCAGCGGAGATGGCTTTGGCAAGCTGGGACGGCGTACCGTATTAATTGATGTTGATTCGGGCAGATGTTTGGGTTGCCCAGTAATACCATAGCGGTAATACTTTGCATCAAGGACATAAATTTTATCGCCATGTAACATAATGGTATCCGGTTCAAGCGCATAATTATTTCGTTGGTCCCCGTGACGAAGTGTCCATTTTGTCCGTGGGAAATAATCAGTTTTATCCGGAATACAAAAAACGGTATCAATCAGTTTTTCCCACACATATTCAAAACGATCTGTCCCGAAGTAAAACTGTTTGTCATTTGTCTGTTCATCAAGGTATTCAATCATAGCAATCATTGACTGAAACAGCACCTTGTCTTTGTCATTATGCGTGACAGCCAACTTCCTCCACAATGTATATAAAAACATCTCATGCTGTTCTTCAATATGCGGATCAGCCGGAAGATGCGGTGTGAATAGCCATCCAAGTTGCTTAAAACTCTTATACACGCAGTACGCAAATCTGAATCTTCCGTTGGACGTCCTATCAGCAAAATACCCCGTGCTATCGCTGCGATATCAATAGATCCAATTCCCCGATAGATTCCCTTTGCTGAAGTCGTCTTTGCCATGTGCCCAACGATAAGCACAGCACAGTTCGTTTTCTCAGCAACTGATGCCAGGTGTCCCATAACGTTTCGCATATCACCTACTCTACCCAAGTTATGGTTCTTGGGAATGAATGCCTGCAGCGGATCCAGAATCAAAAGCCTTGTAGCAGTTTGTTGGATAGCTTCTTCCAAACACGCATCGTCCAGTGTCACTCCATCCGGAATAAAGGCAATCCGACTGCAATCTGCATTCATCCGCTCTAAACGAGGTTTGATGGTGTCTGCTACTGAATCTTCTCCATTTTGATAGATAATGTTGATTGGCTCCGCTATGCGCCCATCTGGCAGAAGTAGTCCCCTCGAAAGCAACACCGCTAAGTGTAGTGCAAATGATGTCTTTCCTTCGCCTGGGTCGCCCTGAACGATTGTGATTTTCCCGTATGGGATATAAGGGAACCATAGCCAATCAACCGCTTCTGCTTCAACATCCGAATAGTATGCAATTGTGCAGTTCATAGACTTTTTCATTAACATAATTATAACAATGGCTCCAATGGTTTGGAATTAACCACCGGTTAACAATTTAACCAATAGGTTAAATTTGAAAAAATATTTTGTTCCTTTTAAGACTTTATTTTAAAGCGAGCAAGGCTTCGGTGATAATCCGTTTTTCATAACAAGAACAATCGTTCAACAGATCAATTTCTTTCATTCGATCCGTCAAAAGGTAATCTACAGAAACGTTTAGCGCGGCTACAATTGCTATAATTCTCTCAAGGCCGATCTTCTTTTTACCCGTTTCGATTTGGCTGATATATGGAACCGATACATCTGCGTATTCCGCAAGAGCAGACTGGGATAACCCTTTTTTGCACCTGTTCTCCTTGATCCTGCTACCCAATTGTTCATAATTGGATAATGTACAATAAGTTGCGCAAATTGAAAACCGCATAAAAGAAGACATAGCTTGCAGGCTCTGGTAGAATGAAGTCACGACACACCATTCTGAAAGGAGACAGCAAACTATGTCCGAGAAAATTGTACAGCTGAATGAGGAAATTATCAAGGGGCAGCTCAAGGAATTGGTCCGCGGCAGCATAGAAGAAACACTGAACGAGTTGCTGGAGAAAGAGGCCGAATCGCTGACGCAGGCGGCTCGCTACGAGCGCAGCGAGGCCCGTCAGGGCTACCGCAGCGGTCACTATGACCGGAATCTCACCACGACCTCCGGAAACGTTACGCTCCACGTCCCCCGGCTCAAGGGCGTGTCCTTCGAGACGGCCATCATCGAGCGGTATCGCCGCCGGGAGAGCAGCGTGGAGGAGGCCCTCATCGAGATGTATCTGGCGGGCGTTTCCGTGCGCCGTGTGGAGGACATCACCGAGGCACTGTGGGGCAGCAAGG
>ERZ1026860.834-NODE-834-length-17755-cov-33.778079_pt1 | contig 17755 bp, 20 predicted proteins | sample MGYA00380160_ERZ1026860 | MGnify/ENA primary metagenome ERZ1026860 (study PRJEB33269, sample SAMEA4719796) | human gut metagenome | biome: human-associated habitat; feature: organic feature; material: feces | place: Cameroon | collected 2013-10 ... | reverse complement strand
AGAGGTTATACTTTAGTTGATAATTAATAAGTAATTCCATATCACAACAGTTGTTTGATTCATCCGTTTGCTGGCTACCGATGGCTATTTATTGGGGACAGACGATGGTGGAATTCAAAGAGAGCAAATTATTATGAAAAGAGACAATTTTGAGCAAGGAATGCGAACAGAAGAGGCACTCAAATATGACTTAGGTGTGGAAGGACTTGAGGGTGAAGATGCCATCACTTGTTTTAATGATAGCTTTAATCATCTGAAGGATAGGCCAGATTGGGACGGATACCTTACTCTTAAAGAAGCAAATGAATGGTATAGGTCAGGTAATGGAGAGCCTTTGTTTGCTGATATTAATAAAATTGATTTTGATAATTATGTATCTTGGGGTGAAAAATATGTAGGGGAAACATATGTCATCAACTTGCTTAATGGCAAATCTAAGATCAATGATGGTCTTGTGTATGGAAAGATAGTTGTTAAGCGGTACCCCAATCATGGCATCAGGGCTTACAGTGATCGTTATGATTTTGATATTAAGAGACCGTATCTTCTACATATAGGTAGGAACATTCAAACACCTATTGGTGCAAAGGTTGCTGGTCAAGGGACTGCTTTTAATATCAATATATATGGAGAAAAGAAATTAAAACCACTTTTACCATGGATAAAATAGTATATAAAACATTCTTTGTTTTAATGGTTATTATATTCTGTATTTGTGAATTGTGTTCGATTGACAGGGTTAGTTTGGGCAATGGATACTATTATTATAGGGAAAGGGGTGACATTTTAGGCAACAAGATCAATGGCATTCCGCCCGTAGTTGAATATTATTGGAAAGATCGTCAGTATATTGTTGTCAAGCAACGCCCTAAGTGGCCTCCGGAAGCCATTTATGGTACTATAGATTACCCTAATGGCTATGGGATGGGTTATTACTGGGTGATAGATAAAACTAACAATAGCGTTCAAGACCCATTGGATTCAGCGACTTTTTATAGGTATATTCAAATGAAAAATATCAAATATGAATTGAAATGACAGGCAGTCTTTTGTAGCATTGATATCAATATATTTATGATTTACCACACGAATGCTTTCAGTGAGCGGTCCATCACTTATGACAGGAACAGTAATGCCTTGACCTTGACCAGATACGGGGAGAACGCGGCAACCCCAGAGGAGAGGTTGGCGTATTCGTACGACGGCAACTTGTTGAGTGGCATCTCCAACACTGGCGCGTCTGGTGGCGGAGACCAGTACACTCACGACGCGAACGGCAACATGACCCATGAAGGTCTCTCCGGGCTCGACATCGTGTACAATGAGCAGAACCTGACAAGGCGCATCTCATCCGGCGGGACGACGCTGGCTGAATATGAATATCTTGCAGACGGCACGAAACTGCGTGCGTTGGACGGCGGCGGCAACGGCTACCAGTACAGAGGTTCCTTGATATACACCCAGACCGCAGGTCAAACGGGCTCTCCGGCTATAACCCTTGACTGCGACGTGACCTCCGCCGGCAGGATAGTACGTGAGAACACCGCTGATGGTTCGTCCACCTATAAGGTTCAGCACTATCTCCGCGACCACCTCGGCAGTGTCCGCGCCGTCATCGACGGTGACACCGGTACGGTCATCGAGGCCAGCGACTACTACCAGTTCGGCAAGCGGATTCAGGTGACTGCTCCGGTCTCCGAACCCGTTGGAGGGTCACAACATGCCTCGGAGCCAGCCGTCGCCCCGGTAGCCCCGGCAACCTCGGTGGCCTCCACATCCTCCCCGAACCGCTGGCGCTTCTCCGGCAAGGAGGATCAGTCCCTCCTCGGCGCCGACATCCCTCTCCTCGACTTCGGTGCCCGGATGTACGACCCGACCACCGCCCGCTGGACAGCCATCGATCCGATGGCCGAGGATTACCACGGCGTAAGTCCGTATGCCTATTGTCTCGGAAACCCAATAAGTATCATTGACCCTAATGGCCGGTGGATTACATTATATTATAATGGCCACGAGTATAGATATCAAGACGGACAATTTCTACAATATCAAACGGAAGGTAATAACGCTGGATCATATGTCCCTACATCCGATGCGCAAGTCCAATCTCTTGGAGGGATGCTCACGGAATTATCAAAGGTCAAAACAGGCAAGTCTTTAATAGATTATTTTTCCAATGATGAGAACAATGCTTATATTCAATTTGATGAAGGAAATAACGTCATCGATCTTTCTGGTGTATCCTCAACTATATATTTGAATAAAGATTTTATAGGGGAGACAGTATCGACTGAAGCCGGAATGCAACAAATGCCTTTTTGGCTTGTTGTTGGTCATGAATTATCTCATAGAGTAGATTATTTGAAACGCAGAAATGAAGTTTCAAAAATTTGGATAGAGGAGGAAAACGTAAAGATTAAGAACACAGAAATCCAAGCTACACATTACGAAAATCTAATGCGTGAAGAAGCCAATCTTCCATTGAGAACACACTATGCGACGATTAGTGCTGGTAGAAATGTGATGCCATATGAGCCTTCAAGATTGATAAACAAAAAAGGAAGAAGCATCGTATTACCTAATGTTTATTATACCCCGATAAGAAAACGCAAATGAACTGTTTTAGGACGTTAATGGTAAGTCTGTTTTGTGCAATTGTTATTTCCTCTAATGCACAGGATAAGGATTGTTTTGCCGACTTTAATAAGGAGTTGTCAAACATACTAAAGAAAGAGTCCAAATCGTCAAGAATGCCAAGGAAAGTGGTTAAGTGGAATAGGAAAAAAATTTGCAGGCAATTTAATATGATATTGGCTAATATGCACCCGGATGATTTTGTGTCAAGTGACACAATCATTGTCGTAAGGAAATCTCAAGAGTATATATGTCTAGGTGAAGACAAGGCGTTCTTTGCTGTAAAATGTCTTCCAAATCAACGGCATTATCGATTCATGATGATCAATACTGCGAAAAAAGATACTATTATAAATAATATTAATGATATGTGTAGGTTTGACAGATCTAGTTGTATAATCAATCTTGCGTCGAAAGATAGTTCAGCATTGTTCAATAAAAATAGTTTTGGGACGAGATTCACAGACAATCTTTATTTGTATTCAATTTGTATGATGATAAGAAAAGATGGTCTCTTACACATAAATTATTATAGAACACTTGGTCAAGAGATATTACTACAGAATAAGAAGTGCAATGAATGATTTGAAAATGATCCCGCTCCTCGACTTCGGCGCCCGAATGTACGACCCGGCCACCGCCCGCTGGACCGCCATCGACCCGATGGCCGAGAAGTACTACAATATAAGCCCGTATGTTTACTGTGCAGATAACTCAATAAACCTTGTTGATACTAAAGGGCTGGATTGGTATTCAATTACCGATAATGAGGGTAATGTGACGTACCACTATGATGACAACATCTTTTCTCAGAGAGATTTAGATAAGGCTGGAATAAAAGGGAAATATAAAGGCACACGTTTTAAAGATGGTAATGCTTATTATAATTTATTTGGGCAGACTGTCGAGTATTTGGGCATTAATGAAAAACCCACTTTTGAAGGACAACTATATGAGCGACTGGATAACCTGATTATCAAGTATTATTCACAACAGACTTCTTCACAAACGATTTGGGATACAGAATTGCCAGAAGAACCCAAGGAGAATTTTTATTTCCCAAATCTTGCATCAGGAGAATACTCCATTAAATATAATGGAAGCTATGAAGGGGAAGTATTTAATAGCACAAAATCAGGATCAATATTCCATTTAAGGGATAAACACATAGTCAACTGAAAATATATCAAATGCCTCCGGATGTGTCTAGGCTATATGGTGGATATGGCCTTGGATACGGAGAGGATGAGTGGTACGGCTGTTTTTTGATCTTAACGAATGGCATGCGAGATCATACTTTACACATTAACTATACTCCACAAAACGCTAAGCTACTAAAAGCGGCAATTTATAAACAATTTAAGAAGAGGAATTAAAAATGACAAACAGAATCGCCATATTTCTATTGATCTTGATGATAGGATCATGTTCTACAGACATACGCAATATGGCTATTAAGTATAATAGTCAAGGGGCTGTTCATAATGTGGCAGAGGCATTTGCGGAAGCATATTATCGAATGCCGGTCTCACTCGATGAAATCAAAAACTTTTGTTCTGATTTCAGGGAGGCGTATCTCTCTGAAGGGACTATGATCGGAATGTTTGAAGAATGGATGGAGGGACAAATGCCTGAAGAATATTTTTCGGAAAAATATGTCATGTTGGAGTCATATCAAGACTCTTGCTTTATCTATGATAGAAAACATAAGATTGGATGCTGTCTATATGGATCGCCATGCTTTTTGATTAATACCGATGAAATGAAGGCTCGGTCATATTCTCCATCTTTTTTTGACAAATCCGGCAAGTATATATTTTGTGACTTGGATTGTGGATTATCGCGACGTATCAAGAAGTTGACTCAAAAATATAAACACGCAATAATGCGGATTAGAGACCCTGATTCCATCCAGAACTCATTTCGTGAATATGTTACTGCGACAGAGGAGACTGATACGGTTGCATATCATGCTGTATTACGTTACTCCTCATCAGGAATTGAACCTGTTTGCGGAAGTCAGTTGTCAAAAACACAATTCCTACAGTATTCAAAGACTGAAAAAAAGTATTACGACATTCAAGAATCTTGTGATTTGGCGATTTTATGTGAGGCGTTTCTCTTTGATGTGAGATGTTGTATTGATGATTTCGTTTCCACACATCAGAATGTCGAAACTATAATATTTCATACCGTTTGTGTTTTTTAATGGATAATCAGGTGGTAAAATGCCTTGATATCAATATTCAAGGAAAGTCGAATATGCAAAATTCGGGAGAGTGCAGTGTTCCTGCTTATTATGACAATGATGACAATATTGTCGGTTATGGCGCTTCTCTTAATGGCAGATAAACTAAAATCAACATGGAAAAGGATTTAATTTCGATATTTAAACCAGAATCGATCGTATCAAGTCCAGAATGTCTTTATGATGGCAATTTTAAAGGGAAAGCCACAAGAATGCTTAAAATTAAATACAAAAGGAGTATTTTCAGATGTTTTCCTTGGTTTTTGCAAATATGATCATAACAAGGGAAATTTCTTATCTGACAACGGCTTTTGAGGAGAATTGGTTTATAGTTGGAGATATTTCTTTAACCAAAAAGATTTTTGAGTAAATTTGTAGGAATATTCTTAAGAAGATAGATGCAGGTTTTTCTACAGATTCTTACCCTGCTCGGAGCGATGGCCATGTTCCTGTATGGAATGACCATGATGAGTGAGGGTCTTCAGAAGGCGGCGGGTGACAAGCTGCGATCGTTTCTGGCGTCGATGACGTCAACGACCTTCAAAGGTATCATCACGGGTATTGTCATCACTGCCCTCATCCAGTCATCAAGCGGAACGACCGTGATGGTCGTCAGCATGGTCAACGCCGGTCTGCTCGCCCTTGGCAACGCCATAGGGGTGATCATGGGGGCGAACATCGGAACGACGCTCACGGCGTGGATGATCTCCCTGTTCGGATTCAGCTATGACATCGGAGCGTTCGCGGTTCCGTTCATCGCCCTTGGCTTCTTCATGATGACCCTCAAGAGCAACCGGAACCGCAACATCGGAGAGTTCATCATCGGATTCGCATTTCTGCTGATCGGTCTCGCAACGATGAAGGACTCGGTGCCTGATCTGAACCAATATCCTGAGGTTCTGGCACTTGTGAAGAACCTGACAAGCTACGGCTTTTTCTCCGTGATCATATTCACCCTTGTCGGTGCATTGATAACAGTGATCGTGCAGGCCTCCAGCGCCTCCCTGGCGCTCACGATGGTCTTCGTGGCCAACGGCTGGATCAACTTCGAGATGGCTGCCGCGATGGTTCTCGGAGCCAACATCGGAACCACCATCACCGCCAACATAGCCGCCGCCGTGGCGAACTACTCAGCGAAAAGAACCGCCATCGCCAACACCCTGTTCAATGTGATCGGAGTAGTTCTGGCTCTGGTGTTCTTCAACCCGTTGATGAAAATCATCGCCTCGATGACCACCGCGATCGGCTTCGAGAACCCTGTCACATTGTTCGACGGCACAACAGCGGCAAATGGTTTCTCTCCGGAGCAGCAGAACTCGATGCTTTACGGAATATGCATCCTCCACACTGTGTTCAACCTCTCCACGACCCTGATCCTCGTCTGGTTCATCCCTCAGCTCGTCAAGGCCGTCAACAGGATCATTCCGACCCCTAAGGGCGAGGAGGAGGTCTATCGCCTCAAGTTCATCCAGGGCGGACCTCTCTCCACGGCGGAACTTTCCCTCGACGAGGCCAAGCAGGAGATCATTCACTTTGCGGAAATATGCTGCCGTGAGGTCGGCTTCATCCGCAGCGCGGTGAGCGCGAAGACCCAATCCGAACTGGAGTCCGTCAATGAGAAACTCGTCAAGTACGAGAATATCACGGACAAGATTGAATATGAGATAGCCTCCTACCTGAACGAGGTCTCCAAAGGTGACATCAGCGCCGTCTCCGCATTGAGAATCAAGTCGATGTACAGGGTGATAGGCGAGCTGGAGAGCATAGGAGACTCCGGCGAGGCCATAGGCAGGATGATGAAGCGGGCCCTCGATCACGGCAAGACATTCGACGACGAGATGATCAAGAGGCTTGACAGGATGCTTGACCTTCTGGACGTGGCTTTCAAGGCTATGGTGGACAATCTCGAATCTACGGCTCTCTTCCTCAAGGATATATCCAACGCCGAGGACGCTGAATATAACATCAACGAGTACCGCAACAGCCTGCGCGAGGAGCACATCGTCAACATCGAGAAGGAAGGCTACAACTACCAGACAGGAGTGTTCTACATTGACATAGTGCAGGAGCTTGAGAAGATGGGTGACTTCATCATCAACATCTCCCAGAGCCTGCTGGAAAAGAACGATTAAAGAATGAGACGTGTTCTGACATATTCATTGATAATGCTTTGCGCCTTGATGGCGGTAGGTTGCGGAGGACGTGGGAACAGCAAGGAGACCGCGTTCAAGCCGCATCATTTTCCGTCGATGCCGGAGCCGCCGGCTATGATAACCGAGCCTAAGGAGGCGACTGAATATGTCCTCTCGAATTATTGGAATGAGTTTCTGGCCAAGGCGTACCCGTGTGATTCTGGCATAGTGAATGGTGTGCCGGCGGATGAGGTTGAAAAGGCTTTGGGAACTTTCGTGACCCTTTTGGAAAGGGGGTGCGGCATTGATTTCGGCAGAAAGGCTATGGCCGGTTTCTTCGATAAGGTGGAGAAATTCGAGGCCGCTGACACTTCAACGAATGTCTTCGAGTTTTTCGAGGAGATGGTTCCGAAGTACCTCTATGACCCTAACTCGCCTGTGAGGAACGAGGATCTCTACCTGCCTTACGTCTCCCGTCTGGCCGTCTCGGACTATGTTGACCCCGATATGAAGCCAGCCTACGACCACGACGCCCAGATGTGTTCTTTGAATATGATAGGATCGCCGGCGGCCGACTTTACGTTCACCGATCTGGATGGAAAACGACACACGCTTTATGGAGTCAAGGCTGAGACAACCCTTCTGTTCTTCACCAATCCGGGCTGTCCTGCCTGCAAGGAGATCATCGAGAGCCTTACTTCGGACGGTCAGATCACCGCTTTGGTGGCCTCAGGAAGGCTTGCCGTGGTCAACGTTTATATTGACGAAGAATTGGACAAGTGGCGTGAATATGCCTCCGTCTATCCGAAGAACTGGTACAACGGCTACGACCAGAGCTACATAATCCGCTCCGATGTCACCTATAATGTGCGGGCTATTCCGTCGTTGTATGTGCTTGATTCCGAGAAGAAAGTGATAATGAAGGACGCTCCTGTGGAGAATGTCCTGCCATATCTTGACAATCTAAAATAACACTGAATATGAAGGTCACCAAGGAACTTTGGGGTACGTCCCCTGACGGAAAGGAGATATTCCTTTATACTATTGAGAATGAAAGTGGCGCGTTCGTTCGTCTTTCAAGCGTAGGTGCCGGAATCGTGTCTATCGCCGTGCCGGACAAGGACGGAAAGGTCGCCGATGTTGTTCTTGGCTACACCAAGCCGGAGGATTATTTCGGAGACGGCCCTTGCGCCGGAAAATGTCCTGGACGCTACGCCAACCGCATAGCCCTCGGAAAGTTCACGCTTGACGGGGTCGAATATTCATTGCCGATCAACAACGGCCCGAATCATCTGCACGGAGGTCCGGATGGATTCCAGAATCAGGTGTGGGACAGCCGTATCGAAGGTGATGCCGTTGAATTTCAGTATTTTTCGCAGGACGGAGAGGCTGGCTATCCCGGCAATCTGAAGGTCGTCGCCCACTACGAGTGGAGTGAGGACAACGCGTTGAAGTTGACATTCACGGCTCAGACCGACAAGGCAACCGTTGTCAATCTTACCAACCACGCCTATTTCAATTTGAATGGCGAGGGGAACGGGAATATTCTTGGTCACGAGTTGAAGCTCAATGCGGCCGTTTATCTGCCGACGGACGAGACTTTGATTCCGGTAGGGGAGCCGGATCCGGTGGCCGGGACTCCGATGGACTTTCAGGAGTTCAAGAAGATCGGCGCTGAGATCAAGGCTGACTTCCCGGCTTTGAACTACGGCAAGGGCTATGACAACTGCTTTATGATCAACGACTATGAAGCCGGACAGCTTCAGACGGCGGCTCAGTTGTACTCTCCGGAGAGCGGTCGCCAGCTTGAGGTTCTGACCACCCAGCCGGCTGTCCAGATCTACACCGGAAACTGGCTTGAGGGTTGCCCGGCCGGCAAGTGCGGACGTGGTTACCACGATTATGAGGGTGTGGCCATCGAGTGCCAGCACTGCCCGGATTCGCCTAACAAGCCGGATTACCCTACGACTGTGCTCCGTCCCGGCGAGACGTTCAGCGAGGCCATTATCTGGGCGTTCTCGGTAAAGAAGTAGATATCTTTATACAATGATATAAGGCTGGTACGCTTCCTTCGACAAGATCAGCAACCGCAGGCTCAGCAACCAGCCTTTTTTGTCACTATAGTCAACTTCGGTCGCTGATTTTCGGTCGCTGAGCCTGTCGAAGCGACCTCCCAACATCGGTCATCGAGTTTCTCGAAGTGCCGGAGCGTCGAAGTTGCCATAACAATTGAATATATTCACAAATGAAACAGTATCAGGATCTTCTGCGTCATATAATGAACGATGGTGTGGTCAAGCATGACCGCACCGGCGTAGGCACTAAGAGCGTCTTCGGCTACCAGATGCGCTTCGACCTCTCAAAAGGTTTCCCGCTTCTGACCACCAAGAAAGTACACTTGAAATCAATTATTTACGAACTCTTGTGGTTCATTGCCGGCGACACCAACATCAAGTATCTCAAGGACCACGGTGTCTCCATCTGGGACGAATGGGCCGACGAGAACGGCGATCTTGGCCCTGTCTATGGCCACCAATGGCGCTCCTGGCCGGCACCAGACGGCCGATCCATCGACCAGCTCACACAGGTTGTGAATATGATCAAGAACAACCCTGATTCAAGGCGGATGCTCGTCACCGCCTGGAACCCCGGAGAGGTTGACAAGATGGCCCTTCCGCCTTGCCACTGCCTGTTCCAGTTCTATGTGGCCGAAGGAAAGCTCTCCTGCCAGCTCTACCAGCGCAGCGCCGACACCTTCCTTGGAGTCCCTTTCAACATAGCCTCCTATGCGTTGCTGACAATGATGATCGCCCAGGTATGCGGCTTGAAACCAGGTGATTTCATCCACACCACCGGCGACACCCACATCTACCTGAACCATTTCGATCAGGTCCGCGAGCAGCTCTCCCGTGAGCCCCGCCCGCTCCCGACAATGCGCATCAACCCCGATGTGAAAGGCTTGTACGATTTCAAGTACGAGGACTTCACCCTGGAAGGCTACGACCCCTGGCCGGCCATCAAGGCCCCCGTCGCGGTCTGATCGTCCGCCTTTGCATAAGTGCCTCCATAGGCTCTGATTTAAGGCACACGACAAGACAGTACACCGGAGTATTGGAGACCTTCCCGTCTTTGCCCTTCCTCACGCGGACAATGACGTCTTCAAGCCAAGCTCTTTCGTCGACGCCCAAGGCCTTGCGCGAGCTGAAAAGAGAGTATACGACTGCAGCGCGCACTGCGGCATCTTCGAGCACTGGGTGCCGGCGCTCCCAAGGTGTTCTTCCGTTACTACTTCGTGAACAGCGCCACCAGCGAGAAGTCCGGCATCATGCTGGCTTCCGTCATCTGAACCGCGGGTGAGTAGCCAAAGAGCAGGGCAGAAGCCTTGCTTACCCTAATCCGAACCCTCTGCAGTCATTTGATTACAGAGGTTTTTTTATGCAGGTAACTGCCCTATTTGTTATGGTAGACGAAGTGAATCACACCCACATTCTAATCAAAATTTGAAGAGAATAGTCGTAAGATTCGCTTCATTTGCTTATTTTTGCAGAAAAATGAGCGAGATATGAGACCGTACTACATATGGCAATACCCCGGTTGGCCCAGATTCCGTTGGGAGTCCGACAAAATACTGAACCTGCTTTCCGAAGTGCGTCTTTTGGAAGGTCGAATCGCCGGTATGATGGGCGGCCTGGGGTTTGATATTCAATCCAAGACGTCTCTGGACGTAATGACTGAAGACGTTATCAGATCCAATGAGATAGAAGGAATTCTGTTGAATGCAGACAGGGTGCGTTCATCGATAGCGAGGCATCTCGGTATTCCCACGGAAGGTCTCCCGGAGCCGGATCACTATACCGAAGGTGTAGTTCAGGTAATGATTGACGCCGTCCGCAATTACTCCGAGGAGCTGACCGAACAGCGTCTGTTCAATTGGCATGCCGCTTTGTTCCCCACGGGGCGTAGCGGTATTCATCCAATAACGGTGGCAGGTTGGAGGGTTGGAGAAGAACCCATGCAAGTTGTCTCCGGGGCATCTGGAAAGGAAAAGGTTCACTACGAAGCCCCGGCTTCGGCGGATGTTCCCGAGGAAATGGCCCTGTACTTGGATTGGGTCAATAATGAGAACAATACCGATCCTGTCCTGAAAGCAGCCATCGCTCACCTGTGGTTCGTTGCCATCCATCCGTTTGATGACGGAAATGGCCGTCTGACAAGGACCATCACCGATATGCTGCTGGCCAGGGCTGACGGGATGCCTCATCGCTACTATAGTATGTCAGCTGAAATTCTTAGGAATAAGAACGGCTACTACGATGCACTGGAAAGCACCACGATAGGAGATGTTGATATTACCCTGTGGCTCGAGTGGTTCCTTCAGACACTTAAGGATGCAATGGAACTCAGCGTAGACATCGTCAGTCGCGTAGTGAAGAAGTCCATGTTCTGGCAGGAGCATCGTGACGTGGCGATGAATGAGCGCCAAGTCAAGGTCGTGAACCGCTTATGGGATGGATTCGACGGGAAACTCACAACCGTGAAATGGGCAAAAATCTGCAAGACCTCGCAAGCCACCGCCCTTCGTGACATCAATGATTTGATTGAGAAGGGAATCTTGGTGAAAGGAGAGGAAGGTAGCAAGAATACCAGTTACATTCTGGCCGAGGATCAATAGATCTTTCTACACACAATTAGGAATGATTCCTTGTGGTACTGACTGCGGTAGCCGGTCACGGTGTTCAGAAGGATGAAACGGCAGTATACCTGATACTGGTTCAAGGCGGCAGCGGCCCGGGAAACATAATCGGGTATCCTGACGTGGACCGGATCTGTTCCACAGAGTTCATCAGCGAGATAATTCCGAAGCATACCCGGATGACATCCACGCCCAGACTCCGTCAGTTGAATCTTCGCAAGCAAACGATAACACTCCGACACCGGTATCACCCACAATGGCATCAGACAGCCGGATGGCGAAAGGAGGGAAGGAGTCACGCTGTGGTTCGGGAAGATGCTCGTCTCCCAGCGTGAAGAATCCATGATAAGCAGATACTAAGAGATTCTGGCCGGAGATATGTGCCCGGTGATCGAATGGAGGCCGATGCGGTTCCACCTCCGCCGCGAGACGATTCCAGACGAGTTGTGTAGAGTGGGGAACAGTCCTCCAAGCGGCCAATGCCCTGCGATGCACGTCCAGATGCTCCAACTGGCCCGCAGTACCGCCATAGACGGGATGCGAACGCTTCCGGGTATAGCACTTGCCGTCCCTATGATACCAAGTGGTATTGCCTGCGGAACCGTAGGCGTCACTGACGAGTATGGATGGACGGAATTGGGGCATAGCCTAAGTTTACAAGTTTTGGGTTGAGAGGTAGCAAATAGTAACCTCGGAGCCAATACAAAGGTGCCAAAAATCAGCAATTTAACCAATATTTTTTACTGAGTGATGTAAAAATCGTCGTTATATCAATCTGTATTAGGTCCCTTCTGGGTGAATTTTTCATCTATGACCTGCCGTCGTCTCGCGATGAGATGGCGGCAGTTTTCGTACGGTTCTTCAAATTATTTTCCACTAAATCGTTGGAATATTTCGGGATTTAGCAGAGAATGTTTAACTTGCGACATCAAAACGATACGACTATGCTTATTGGCAGAAAAGAAGAACTCCGGGAGCTCAATGATGCTTTCAAGTCTGAATACTCCGAATTCGTGGCGGTCTACGGCCGTCGCCGTGTCGGGAAGACTTTCCTCGTGCTGGAGGCGTTCAACTATGAATTCACTTTCCAGCACACAGGCGTCGCGAAGGAGAAGATTGCAGGTCAGCTTGCCGCTTTCCGCACTTCGCTGATTGACTACGGCTACAAGGATTGTCCGGAACTTGCCAGCTGGCCCGATGCCTTCAATTCCCTGAAGGTTGGCATCAAATCCAGCCGGAAGAAAAAGAAGGTGATCTTCATTGACGAGATCTCTTGGATGGATACGCCCAAGTCCAATTTCGTTTCTGCCCTGGAGCATTTCTGGAACAGCTGGTGCAGCGCCCGCAAGGACGTTCTGCTGATTATCTGTGCTTCCGCCACGTCTTGGATCATTAACAAGGTCATCAAGGACAGGGGAGGACTCCACAACCGTGTGAACACGCAGATCTATCTGATGCCTTTCACACTGAAGGAGTGCGAGGAGTACCTACAGAGCCGGAACATCCGTATCAACCGGTATCAGATTCTCACTCTCTATATGGTGATGGGAGGACCGGCTTACTACTGGAGCCTGCTGCAGCGGGGAAAATCTGCCGCCCAGAACATTGACAATCTCTTCTTTGCGGAGAACGGGAAACTGCGCGGGGAATACAGTGCCCTGTACGAGTCACTTTTCAAGAATCCGGACCGTTACATCAAGATTGTGGAGGCTCTGGGGGACAAGGCCAAAGGTCTCACGCGCCAGGAGCTGATTGATGATTACGGCCTGGAGAATAGCGGTGTCCTGACCACCTGCCTGGAAGAGTTGGAGCAGTGCGGCTTCATCCGCAAGTACGCCGCCATCGGCAAGGAGAAGAAAGGTGCTCTTTTCCAGCTTATCGACAACTACACGCTCTTCTATTACAAGTTCATCAAAGAGTCCGGCGGTGACCCGGCCTTCTGGAGTCATTCCCTCAATTCGGGCGTGCAACGCGCCTGGTTCGGCCTGGCCTTCGAGCGGGTATGTCTTCAGCATGTGGGGCAGATCAAAGCCGCGCTGGGCATTGCAGGAGTGATGACCAAACAATGCGCCTGGCGTTCCGACTCGAAAAATCTGGGACCGGGAGAGAGAGGGGCGCAGATAGACCTGCTCATCGACCGCAGGGACGACACCATCAACATCTGCGAGATGAAGTGGGCGTCCGAGCCATACGTCATCGACAAGGATTATGATGAGAAACTCCGGAACAAGGTCGCTGCCTTCATCCGTGAGACCGGAACCAGGAAGTCCATTCTCATAACAATGGTCACCTCCTACGGCGTGAAGGAGAATATGTACTCCGATGCAGTGCAGTCCCATGTGATGATGGACGATCTCTTTGCGTAGAGAATATTTTCCGCTAAAAGTCTCCCGAAAAGCGGGATTCAGTAAAGTATTCCGTCTTCCTTCTTCACGTAGCGGCGGAGAGATTTTGGGAGGCCCGGCTCGGCTTCGACCTGGGCGATGATTTCACGATGCTTAAAGGCTTGTTCTCGGGCGCATTCGCGGCTCGCGGCGGAGGGCGGTTCATTTTCGTATTTCTCCTTTCTGGCCCGTAAATCGGCCTTTATGCGGACGATGGTGGCGTCGCGGTTCTTCTTTGAAAGCCCGCATTCCCAGACGGTGATGACGGTCTTAGAGAGGGTGTCGAGGCGCCGGGCTTGAGTTCGTCACGGGCGATCTTCTCTTTCTACAAAATTCGGAGCATAACCACCCAAAAAGCGGTAAAACCTTATTAAAAATGCGCGCGCGAGGCCGGCGGCCGCCCCACTTTTCGGAGCATGGCCACCACTTGTCCGTTAACTTTGCAGCTCAACCATAAATTGAGCGAGCCATGGCAGGTAAATGTAAAGAAATGAACAAGATCCAGCAAGCGTTGCATCATTCATGGCCTGTTTTTTAATCTTTCAAACAAGCAAGCGGTATGACTTTAACTCCGTCTGGGCGTGTGTAAGCCATGCTGCCACCTGTCATGACAATCATCAGGTCGGGCTCGCGCAACGGCACCTGCTTTTCTGTCTCATTATGCACTTGAATGAGTCGTTTTATTTCCAAAAGATGTTTGGCTCCTTCTTCTATCTCACGGCTGCCAAGTTTGCACTCTATCAGAGCATAGCGTCCATCATCAAGATGAAGCACAAGGTCGGCTTCCAGTCCGTAGCGGTCGCGATAGTATGAGAGGCGGCTATCGTGAGAAGCTGAATACACCCTAATATCTCGTGCGCACATTTGCTCAAAAATAAAGCCAAATGTCTTTAATTGAGTCTTCAAGGATTCTGGTGACAGGTTGAGTGATGCGACTGCAACCGATGGATCACAGAACGCTCGTTTGGGTCTGCTTTGGATTGTTGTCTTGCTCCTTATGGAAGGGCACCAAGCCTCTATGTCCTGAATGACAAACAGTTTTTCCAATGCCTCGATGTAGCTTTCAAGCGTAGGCCTGGTACATTCCACATCATCAGCAGCGGTAACGTCTGCCAATATGGATGTGGTTTTCGCCAATGTAGAGATGTTGCGTGCGTATGATTTCATTATCAGATGCGCCAACTTCTGATTCCTCTTTACCCCATCTATGCGTGATATGTCATTTTTATAAACAGACTTTACATACTCTTTGGCAACAAGTAATTTTGACTTGTCGTCACCTAAATTCAATGTTGCAGGCCAACCTCCTCTGCATGCAGCAAATATGATTTCTTCCATTTTTAGTTCCGAGGTAGCGAAGATTTCTTCTTGAGGATTGTCGAACATCTCCATCAATGATACGCTGCCGTTAGATTCACCATATTCCCACAGACTCATGGGCAGCATCTCCATCCGAGAAATACGCCCTGTTCCACTATGATGGATTCTACTGTCATCAATAGCGTTAGACCCTGTCAATATGAATTGACCAGGCAAGCCACGCTCATCAACCTTTGTGCGCACTGCATCCCATAGCATAGGGGCATCTTGCCATTCATCTATCAAGCGAGGCATTTCCCCTTCCAATAAGAATGAGGGCTTGGTAATGGCTGTAGCCAAATATTCTTCACGATGGTCAGTATCTTGTAAACTAATAACACTATTGGCCAACTGCTTGGCAGTGGTGGTCTTGCCACACCATTTTGGTCCTTCAATGAGCACTGCTCCCATTGCTTTAAGATGCGCTTTAAGTCGCACGTCAAAGACTCTATTTAGATATGCCATATTCGATTTTGTTTTATGCTGCAAAGGTACTCATTTTACTTTGACTACCAAACGTATTTTAAGTTTTTGTTGTAATTCATTTGTAATTTTTGATGTATTTCATTTGTAGTTTTTGTGACATTTCATCATGTGTTTGCAGTGGCTACGGAAAACAGTATGGTGAAGACGGTCAGATAACTTACGAGGGGAAATTCCTTTGTGGAAAGCCGGAGGAAGAGTTTAAGAGATCTCCTGAATATTCCGCTTATCTGAAAAAGGAAGAAGAACGGAAAGCAAAGAAGGCTGCCGAGGCTCTTAAAGCAAAGAAAAAGGCTAAGGATGAAAAAAACAGCAAGATCGGATGCATCATCATTATCATCATTGTGATAATACTTGCCAGCATTCCATGATGCCTTGAAAGACGATACTTGCTTTGATTCTTCCTTTAGTTCGGACACCGAAATTCAACGGGAGCATATTCTCCATAAAATGCTTCCTCCGTAGTGTAATTTAACCTTGACAGGAGCATTTAACTTTGTTTTTGCTTCTGTCAAGGTTTTGCGACCTAATAGATCTCACCGGCCCAAAGCATCTTAAAGAAGTCACACACATAGATGAGTTCGATATTCCCTGTTTTTCGTGTGAGCCGGTCGGTGGACACCAGAATCAGCCTTGCTTCCGGATGTTCTTCGGAAAAGCGGTTGAGTCCGGTCTTGTGCTTGGTTTGAACATCATCGGTGGATTTTATCTCAATCGCCACTTTGGCGTCACCGAGGATGGCATCTACCTCAATGTCTGAATATGTGTGCCAATATGAAAGATCCTTTTTCTTGTCGTTGTAACCCAAGTATGCGATAAGTTCCTGCATCACAAGATGTTCAAATGCGTGACCATATTCAGGAGTGCCTGCTCTCAGATTATTCCTTCCCATCAGATAATTGACTATTCCTACATCAAAATAGTAAAACTTCGGGGCTTGCGTCAACTTTCTTTTGATCACTTTCCGGTAGGCTGGAATCTCATATCCTATGAGCGTATCATATAGTATTTGGAAGTATGCCTTGACGGTGTTCGCGGCCACGCCACAATCTGACGCGAAGTTTTCATAGTTGATGATCTCGCCGTCGCTTATCGCCGCCACCTCCATAAATCTTTCGAATATACCGATGTCTTTGACGGCTGCCTCCTCAAGAATCTCTTCTTTGAGGTACACTTCGACATATCCTTTCAATCGCCTTTCTGCATTGTTTACCATATAATGCCTTGGAATCATTCCGTTTTGTATGGCTCGGGAAAGGTCATAATCCGGAATTTCGGCACTTACAAGAGGAAACAAGGTTTCTGGGATGGCGCGTCCACCAAGTGTGTTCGCTCCTCTCTTTTTCAGTTTTCTGGCACTTGAACCGCTCAGTATGAAATAGAGGCCTTTCTCGACCATCAAACTATGAACCGTGTCCAAAAGATCCGGCACTTTTTGAATCTCATCAACTATCACAAGTGTCTTTTCGGGGTATTTGTCAAGGGCCTCTTTGAATAGTTCCGGTTTGCGTTGAAGGCGCTTTCGCAGATCCGAATCAAGCAAATCAAAATACACCGCATCCTTAAACTTCTCTTTGAGAAGCGTGGATTTCCCTACCTGACGAGCGCCGAAAAGGAACATTCCTTCATCAAGACGGCTATCTATATCAAATATTCTATTATACATAGCATTAATTGTTTTCGTTCTGTAGGGTTGCGGATTTTTTAATAATAACCGCAACTATGTTGCGAATATAATAATAGTATTGCAAAAATCAAGTGGTTGACATGACCTTCCCTGGAAAAGGTTGACACTTTTGGGTGGTTAAACTAGATTGTTTTA
>ERZ1026860.833-NODE-833-length-17757-cov-5.535081_pt1 | contig 17757 bp, 6 predicted proteins | sample MGYA00380160_ERZ1026860 | MGnify/ENA primary metagenome ERZ1026860 (study PRJEB33269, sample SAMEA4719796) | human gut metagenome | biome: human-associated habitat; feature: organic feature; material: feces | place: Cameroon | collected 2013-10 ... | reverse complement strand
GTAGATCGTCGGCAGCGTCAGATGTGTATAAGAGACAGACAATATACCCGCCTTTTCAAGCATTTTAATGCGAAAACGGCAAGTTTAACAATGTTAGACACCCCGTTTTTCATTGCAAAAAATAATTCTTTATGCTATAATATCCTTGCCAAATAACTTACAAAAGAATAAATTTGCGCCCTTTCGGTATAGAAAGGGCGTGAGCCGCGTTATTTTACGCAACAACTCTATTCCAAATTAAATTTGATAAAAACGCAAATTTTACGGGATAGAGTTACATACATATATCTTTGTAAGTTGTTTGGCGACGACAAAGTTTGCGTTTTTTGTGCGCTGACTTTGGTCGGCGCACTTTTTATTTTTTCAGGGGCAACTATGAAGATACTATTGCTTTTTATCGCCCTTATGTTGATACTGCCTTTAATCGGACGTAAACGATATGGTAAAAGCGGCTACTGGGATAATGTTTTAATGCTATTGGGCTATCTTGCTTTATTAGTCGTATTGATAGTTGTTGTGGCAATATTAAAAATATAAATTTAGGAGGAACAAAAACTATGAAAAAACGCTTTTTTGCGATAATATGCACAATCTTACTGATTTGCTGCCTTTTAACGGGGTGTAAGAAAACTTGCACCGTTACGATTGTTTCGACACCAGTTGAAATAACTAACAGTCAAGGTACTTATGCACAGTTTAACCCAGATAAAAAATACAACAAAACTTTTACAATAGAAGTTGAACAGGGCGGTATCGTAGGTTCTATTGACGTTTCCGCACCTGAATATGTTACATTCTGCGGCTGGTACACCGACAAGAGTTATACATATCAATGGAATCCAGCGACAGATACGGTTAAAGGGGATATGACGCTTTATGCGAAATGGGAAAGGAAATAACTTATAAAATACTAACGGGCACTCCGAAAAGTGCCCGTTTTCTTTTTATGCAAGATATACCCTGCCGTTTCTTACAGTAAGCCCGCACATTTTTGCAAGTGCTGTTTTTTCTTCGGAGGAAAGCCCAGATTTTGCAATATACTGCGCTACAACACGTTTTACCTGCTTTGCCGACACACCCGAAATATCGCCGTCGGATATTGAATAGCCCGAACTCATAATAAGCATAAGTTTCTGAACAATGGGTAAATCGGTTGACATTGTGTATTGTATCAATTTTTGTTTCCGAGAGCCACTTACCGTTTTGCCGCTTGACGTAACGTCTGCCTCGATACTTTTCGTTGCAAAATAGTAATCGTAGTATGTATCGTAACTCACACCGAGTTTGTTAAGGTTTGTCGCCTTTTCATAAACGGTTTTATTGTACGATTTTAACGCATATTCCGCGCCTACAACGGTACTTATCGCGTCGAGATAACTCATATCAAACTTATCGTCGGAAAGGTCGTATTTGCCGAGTTCTTCGTACAAATACTTGGCATTTGTCAGACTATCTTTCATTAAAGCATTGATAGCAGCCTGAATAATCTGCGTTTGGTTTAATTTTTCGCTGTTCGATAATGATTTATCGGTTTGTATCTGGCGTTTTTGCGTGTACATATCCGAAATCGTGCTTTTAATACTGTTCAGATATTTAACCGTCGCTTTCGCCTTTGCGTCGCCGTCGGTCTTTTTATAGGTGTATTTTTCTATCTGCGAATAAAACTCTGTACTCCAACGGCTATTTGTTGTGGAATTTGCAAGCAAGTTTTTCGATACGATACCGCTTTCTGCTTGTACCGTTGTTGCAGGTAGAAGAATATCTGTTACTACGCCTCCGTACTGATCAAGCAAATAATGTATTTTCTTCGGAGAATAATTAAAGACTTTTCCGAGCCAGATTGCAATATTGCTTGTGCTTTCGTCATATCGTTCAGAGGGTTTCGTGTTTGCAAATTTCTGCCCCTCTATTTCGCCGCCGTACCACGTCGTATTTGTTTTTATATCCGTAATCGGGCTAAAAATAGTACGCGTAAAGTTGTCAACGGGCGTAACAGCGGAGGCAATGCTGCTTAAATATCCCTCCCACGCGTCCTCTTTGCCTTGCATATACCATTTAGAACGCAGGTAAGCACCGCCGAAAACGCTTTCCACTCTACCTTTCGGAACTTTCAGGAAATTGCCGTCGCCAAAAGACAACACATAATTATTTTCCTTAACGTAATCGGAAAGATTGTTGTAATCTTCGTCATCGTCGTGCAGCAAATCATTTAACGCCGACGCACCGATTCCGAGCATAATACTGCGAACGATAAGGTTTACCCACGATTGCGCCGCGTCCTTACCAGTATAGGCTCTTACCATTTTTGAAAAACCTTGAATTGCGGGGTTTAAGAACGGCATAATCGTAGCATTGAGTTTTTTCGCAAATATACCGCCTCTGCCAAAGTTCGTAGTAACGTCTTGCGCCCTCAACAGCGATTCCTGAACCGAGAACCCCGCCTCACGCGAACAAATATACTCCGCAAGTCGCGGCGACATTTCTATTGAATTTGACGCAGCCTCAATTCTTTGGCTTGCTTTCTGCAACGCACTCATATTTTTGTAGTTTAAGCCTTTTTCGTAGTCAAAAACACTTGCGGAGGTAATTCCTGCCGCCTTTGCCTCTTGCCAGTAAACGCCATTAGTTGCAATCTGCTTTCTCGCCTCCATATATGCAGCCGTAAACTGTCTAAGCGGATAGCGAGTATACAGCCCTGCGTCCTGAATATCTCTTATCGGGTTGCGGAAAAACGAGAAAAACGGGTTATACGCCGTAACAAGTTTCTTAAACGTAGAATTTATCTTCGCCGCGCCGTTAAGAATAGCGTTGTTGAACGCACTATCGCCAGACGGTTGAAAAGCCTCAATACCTTTGTAGAAGTTTCGCGACGTTTCCACCGTAACACGTTTTCCGTCGTGATAAAATGTTATCTGGTGGGTATGTTTTGCTTTATCTTCAAAGGTTTTTACAAGCGTATCGGTATCAACGTCAATGCTTGCGTCCTCTGACGAAACAACTCTGAACTCGTCGTGCGCTTTACCGTTAAGTACGTCTACAAGCAATTTATTTGTTCTTGCCGACGCATATTTTTGTAAAGTCTGCTGGGCAACGGTATCGTCTATCGGCAAAATACGAGTATCTGCGCCGATTGCTTGTTTTTTTGCATTGTTTACGCGAATATTGTTCTTGCCCTGTATGGTTGCAATACCGCCTGCGTGTTCTTCTCTGAGCGTCGGAACATAGTGCGGATAGAGTTCCCTAAGGTGATCTGCGTATTCCTGCGAATACATACCGCTATCAACCGAAAGTTGCAAGTTGTTGTCGTTGAATTTCCATACTTTTTCTGCAATTTTCTTAAACTGTGGGTAAACAGATTCAATCTGTGCTATCGCTGCGCGGCTATCCGCTGCCGTTACGTTCTCGCCAAACACGGGTTTCCCAACCGCCATACGGTCGATATTGTGATAATGCAACAAATATTCCTGAAATTTTGCGTAAGCCTGCCCGTCTTTTTTATCGAGCGCATATATCGGTTGCCAGATTTTGCCCCACGATTCGCCTAAGCGTGTTTCGCCGTCAAGACTAAACTGTGCGCCCTCTATATCGAGTGCGTTCATACCAGCGTTTTTGCCCGCTCTAACGTAGTTTGTTACCGCAGTAGCGTCCTGAACGCCAGCCTCACGCATAACCCTTTCAACACCAGCCTGCGCGTTCGTCATAGCGATTTGGAACCCCTCTTTATACTGTTTCGTGTCGCTCTTAACTTGTTCTGCAAACTGCTCTTTTGTAGTCTCTTTGGTTATAACGTCTTTAACCGAAACTCTGCTGTTCGGTAATTCCGTCATAACCTTATCTGCGCCTTTCGTGCTGTCGAGTTTAGTCTGTTGCTCTTCGGAAAGTGCGTAACGAATATCTGCTGCGGTAGTAGGGCTTGTGTTTGTTACGTCTTTTATCTGGTTTTGTTCCCACGCAATGTAATATTTTTCGTATTTGCCGTAATTGACCTGAATACCGTCATAACCTAACACTTTCTTTATGGCAGCATTCAACTCGTTCGGATAATAGCCAAACATTGTGTTATCGGCAAGCATTCCGATTTCGTCCATTTGTGCGGCAACTTCTTTTATAACCGATTCGGTTGCGCCCTCAGTCCAGTATCGCTCGCTAAAATTCCCCAAAGGGCTATCTTCTGTGCTATAAATATCGGGGTGCATTTTGAGTATTTTCTCTGCCTGAGATTGCGTTACTGGCTGCCTGTAAAACTGGTCTATCGAACCACCGTTGTCGCCAACCTCAATAATAAACGGGTTTTTAAGATTTAAGTACCCCTCTATCGTCCTGTTTCCGTAAGCACCCGCGTGGTCTTTATTTGTAGTAAAATAATAACCTGAGCCGAACTGGTCTATGCCTTTGCCAACTCTTCCGCTATCAAACGTATAAAAATCATTATTCGTTCCGTGATACACCACAAGCAGGTTTCCGTCGTTGTCGGTAACTTTGCTGTCTGCAAAATATCTTTGCTGTTCGGCAGATAAAATTCGCCCCTCTGAATCCATTTTCGACGACAAAGCATATTTCTTGTTGACTTTTTCACCGTTTTTGGATATACTGTTATTAGAGAGAGCGTTCGACCTCCCTGCAACCTGTGTGTTGTTACTGGTCGAATTGCTCTCTTTTATTTTTACAATATCGTAAAAAGTAGCAACATTGTCGCTGCCCTGTGCGATAAGCAATTCGCCCTTGAAAGTTTTTCCGTCAAGAATGAAAGACACATTATACCTGTTAAAGCCGCCAGCATTTACGGGTTTTGTATGCTTTGCGCTTTCGTGCCCGATAAGTTCACCCGTCTTTACAAGGTTTGTAAGTTCCGTTGACGCTCGCATTTTTGCCGAATATTCCGATCCGCTCTGGTTAAATAATCTTTGCGTATCTTTTGAGTGCGTATACTCTTTTTCAGATATTCTACTGTACGTTGTTCCGTCAATCGTTTTGCCTCTGAAACGTTCTTGAATATATTTTCTTGCAACGTTGCCGAGTTCTTCGCGTTGTACGCCGTCAAAAATATGCTGGTCGGTATCAACGATAACTGTATCTTTGCCGTCAACAGACGCTATACTCATTCGGCTTGTATTTGCAATGCCGTTTGCGACTTTACCCTTATTTTGATTATACAATGTCTTAAATCTGTTTTCGAGAATTTGTATGTCTGCCGCAACCGTCGTATCGACGGCAGCGGCTTTTTTCTTAAAGCCTTTAAGCCAGTTTAAGCAACGCTGTATAAACGTCGGCTTTTCTGCCGTAAGTTTTGCAAGCATATTGCGATTTCCGAGCATTTCTCTCACATAATGTGCAGTCAGTTCGGACGGCAAAATTTCCTCTGCAAATAAAGCCTCTTCATTCTTGTAGAGTTCCTTATACACATTCTCAATTTTCGCCTTTTCTGCGGGGCGTGCGTCGTAATACTCGGTTGCCATTTTTGCTATATCCGAATAGCCCTCTGTTCCCTCGAAAGCGTGCGCAAGTTCTTCAAGAGTGATTTTTTCAACGGAATTTACGCTGTCGGGGCTTAAATAAATCGTATTATGCCCGCTGCGCGAATAACATACGCCGTCAACGGCTTTCGCTTTACCGTCGCTGCTCTTAGCGGAAATATTCGCGAACCCTATACCTGTGCCAGTATCGGCAGCAATTTGCGCCATTTGCTTTATTTTTACGTTATCTACGCCGTAACGCCACCCAGAGGCGATAGTCCACTCAACCTCTAATTTCTCGCCGTAAGAAAGGTTTTCGTAACCTTTCACATTGTTTCTTGCGTAAATTTCGGCACGTTTCATTTCGAGAGGCTTTAAGGTCTGGCTCTTATTTCCTGCGGGTTGACTATTAAGTTCTGCTTGTTCCGAAAGCGCATAACGAGATTTGTTTTTTGGTTTTTCGGACGTATTCTCGTGAATAAGCCCGTCCTCTTTTGCCGCTGCAAACAATTTATCGAAAGCCGCATTTATACGCGTCCTTTCTTCGCCGCGCGGCATAATATACGCTACTGTTCCGTCGGCTAAAACAGCACCCTCGGAATGTCCAGAAAGGTAATCGTTGGACTTTGCCGTCTTGTCGGTTATATACGACGCAAACGCCCTTGCAAGCATTTCACAGTTGGATTCCCAGTACCCGCCGTCTTTACTATGCGTTGCACTTATTTTCAGCGCGTCTTTGTAGTATTCCGTTTTTTCTTTTACTTTAACGTCTGGCGTTAAACCCGCGTCCTGAACGACGTGCGCAAGCGCGAGCCTATCTTCTTTCGCTAAGCCTTTGCCTGTTATTTCTTTCTTCAAATCGCTTAAATCGTCCACAACAGATCGTTTGTTGTCGTAGAATTTAGCAACAGCCTGAGCGTCGCCTTTTCGCGCCTGCTCTGTAAGTTCGGCAAATCGTTTGAAATCTGCCTCGGTTGCCATACGCTTGTAATACTTTTGATTGACATAATTTTGCATTGTTTCCTTGCTCATTTTGCCGTTTAATGCCGCAAAATTATTGTCAAGATAATATTTCAGCCGCTGCTGGTATCTATCCGCTTGTTTTTGGCTCGCAAGAGCGTTTTCTTCCACCGTGCCGTCGCGGTAAAGCATAGTGTTTACAAGTTCGGTGGCGGCGGCTCTTGTATTTTTTGGTAATTTACTGAAATTGCTCGACATTTCGGACTGATTCGTATCGCCAGAAATATAGTCCTCGAACGCGTGCCACCACTCGTGGGCAAGAGAGCCCGCACCATTCATTTTCGTGAGGTTTATAACTTTTCTCAGCGGTTCATAATGCGCCGCTGCCCCCGTCAAGCCCTGACCACGAGATCCGAAACCGATATTAAGCGTTCCGTTAAGCGAAATATCCGTCTTTTCCATACCGAGCGCGTCTGCTAAATCACAAAACGCGTCGTAGCCGTAATTAAGCGAGGTTTTTCTATCGAGTTCGGAAAGCCAGTTGCCAAATTCGCCGCCTTTTATTCCGAAATCGCGTATATAGTCGTCGCCTGCAATATCCTTGCCCTGACGGTAATCAAGTCCCTCACGGTGCACTTCCGAAAGTTGCTCGGGTACATATCTCTGTTTACCCGCTTTTGCCGCCGTCGTAGCCGATCCGAAATGTTCTTTACCGTAAGCGATAGCCTCTTCAATCGTGTTAAACCCTACGGCAACGCGATAGCCGCTTTTGACGATATAATAATTTCCCGTTTCCGCTTTGCTTCCATAAAAAGAATCGGCTGTTTTGCGAATTTCATATCCGCGCGGCAATTTGCTGTCGGACGAAACACCGAACCCCTCCATTAAAGCACGCTCTCCGAGGACATTAAACCGTTGAGCCATTTTATCGACGGCAACTAAATAATTCGATCCATAAAGAGCAGGACTACGATAATACTTTTCCGTCCACGTTAAACGACCGTTTTTGATTTCGGCATAACCTTTTTCTGTTATCCACTTTGCGCCCATATTTTTGAAATCTTCTGCGGTCTTGGCGTTTTCTGCCATTTTCCGAATTTCAGTAATTTCGTCGGCATAAAGTTTTGCGGCAGCAAGAATATCTGCCTCGGACTTATTCCGATAACTGAAAGCAGAGGACGGCGTTGCGTTCAAAGACTTATAAATTTCGTTTTGAGCATACAATAAACCCCTATCGCCACCGTCGGCAACAGCCTGCTCCCAGTTCGGGCGTTTCCACACGCGTTCTTTCTTTGCATACTTCTGAATTTCGCGGGCGTTCATACCCTCCATATCGGCAGAGGTAAGCCCTCGCGCCGCCCATTCGTCCTTACGCGCACCGCCTATTTTCTCGCCGAAATCAGCCTGTTTTTTTGTGGTTTTCTCTGCTTTTTCAGCCTTTGCCGTTGCGTCCGTCGCGGCAACTTCTTTCGCCGTGCTATCGTCTGTTTTTGCCTGATACAACGTGCCCGCACCCTGATTGTCTACGCTCGTTTTTATAACGTCATAACCAGCAGCGGCAAGTTTTGACTGCATTTCGTCAAATTGAGCAACAGAAAAAGCCGTCGTTTGAATACGTTCGCTATACGCCTGTGAATTTTTGCCCGTAAGCGTAAGAGATAGCGCGTCTGAAACCGTCTTTGCGTCATCGAAAAGCGCGGTGTAAAATTCGCCGCTCTGGATAAGCACAATCGACTTACCGTTTCCCCTTTTGCTCTTAGAATATGCCTCTTTGCTCTTAAAATAAGCCTGTATGTCTTTCGGTAAAGACTGAAATTCTTTAACCGTGAACTCTTTATATCCTTTACCGTCGGCAAAACCTTTTTTAAGTTCCGTATTAGTGATTTTATCCGTTGTTTCCGTTTTGCTTGCGGTTTCGGCTTGTTTCTTCGCTTTCGGCTGCTTGATTGACTTTGCAACTTGCTCGGTCTGAGCGGCGGTTTGCGTTCCGTCAGCAAAAGACGCGGTATAATCAATTTTTACACTATCGTTTTTAATTCTTACGCCGTTCATAGGCATAATGCAAGCGTCGCCGTTTTTGCCTTTGATATACAGCACGTCTATATTAAAACCGTCTTTTGTTTGCTTATGTTCTGTAAGAAACGTCTGCGGGCTGTCGATTGTGTCGATAACTCGGCTCACAAGTTTTGTATTATAATAAGTGTCGCCTATTTTGCTTATTGACAATTCGGTCTTTTTTGCAGGAACAACCGCACGGATAGCGTCTGCGTCTATAATAACCTCACGCATATCTGTGCTATTTCTGTATTTATCCAAAATTTTGCCGAAATCAATGCCGCCTTTTGCCTCAGTAAGTCCGCTTATAGCGTCTGTGTATGCAGCACAAAAAGTACCGTCGCTCACATACTGAACGCCGTCCATAATATACGCGCCTTGTAAATTTTCCCGAACGTCTTTTGACAACGTTAAGGAAACGAGCCTTTCACGCGCTTTATCGAGTTTAGGTCTTTTCTTTGCGGTAGGCTTTTTCCCCGACGTTTCGCCCTTTTGGGTAGACTTAGCCGCCGCCCGTTCGGTGCTCTCTGCATTTTGCGAATGATATTGCTCTTTGTACCATTTCGGCATTTCCTTGCCGTCGAGTTCGATTGCCCTATCCATAATTTCGACATAGGGCTTTTTGCCTGCGCGTATTTCGTCGGCGTGCTCGGAAATTGCCTTTGCAAGAGATTTTGCCGAATATAAGCCCTGCCGTTCATAATCGGATAAATCACCCATTGCATACTCGGCAACAGCGTCAATATTCTGTCCGTCAGGCGTATTGATAACCTTATCGTAATCAACAACGCCTAAATCATACAATTCGCCCATAACGCGCTCCGTCGCAACGGGGCTTTCTTTCAATTTGTTAATTTCTTGCTGCTTGCTGGTAGTAGTTTCAGCCCTTTTAACCGTTTCGCCGCCTTTTTCGGACTGTTCAAGCGTATGTTTCTCGGTTTTCTTTATTTCAGTTGCTTTTTCGGTAGATTTTTCGATTGTTTCTGCCGTCTTTTCAACTGCTTTTTTCTTTTTAGGCTTTGTTTCTTCAACCTGTTTCGCAGTTTTTTTCTTGTTCTGAACCGCATTTTCTTTCGCAACCTCAGTATTTTGCACAACGGAAGATTGCCCCTCCGTATTTTTAACGGTGGGGGCGGCGGCTTGTGTCGCCTGTTGCGGCTGCCCGACGTTCGTTTGAACGTCCGTTGCGGCAGACTGCGGCGTCGTAAGGGCTTTTATCGCGTTTACAAGTTCTGTTTTTGTAAGAGCGTGAGAGATATTGCCGTCTAAATAAAGCATATACTTTCCGTCTGCGGTTTTCGATACGCCTGCATAGGTTTTCTCATTGACCTTAAAAACACTCACGCCGTCCTTAAACGCCGTTTTCTCAGTAATTGCACTTGCGTCCGATACCGCCTCACCCGTGTTAAGAACTCGCGAAATTTCCTTTTTTGCTGCGGACATAGCAGACAATTCGGCTTTTTTACTTGTAAGCACTTCGCTATTCGTTGTTTGAATTTTATCTACGAAATCGTCGTAAGTAATAGAGTCAACGTCTATCCCGAAAAGGTCGTTTATGCTTTTTTTCTGCTGCGGCGTTGCCTCTTTCTGGAAATTACGAAAATCGGCTTGCATTATTTCGCCCGCCCGCTTATTTGAAATAGCGTCATAAACGGAATCTTTGCTCATAAGTAAATGTCCGAGGTAGTCCATTGTTGCAAACCTTGTTACAATCGCGTCATTGTTGACAAATTCCTGAGCATTTGCGAAATGAATTACGTTGCCGTCTGCGTCCTTATAACCCCTCGCATTGATAGCGTTGACGAGTTCGTCGGCATTAGCGACAATATTCTGTTTGCTGCGCTGTATACCCTCGTCGTGAACAAGCGCGGCAATATCTACGCTCATTTGACCGAGCATTTTCTTTTGCGCAACAGAAATAGTACCGTCGCCTTTATCCGCTGCCTGATAGCGTGTTACCAAATCGGAAATTTCGGTATAAACTTCACGCCCCGTAGCGTGCTGCTGTTCATAATCGGCAAAACTTTTCGCGTAATCAAGCGTTTCGTTTACGGCAGTAATATTTTGCGCAATACTGTTGCCGAGTTTTATTTGCCTTACGGTTGTAACCGCCTCGCCAAAACCGCCCATAATAACGCCAGATAAACCACCTATCAATGCGGCATAGCCCACCTCTTGCGCGGTTGCGTTTTTTGCGTCGGGATCGACTTGCGTCCAGCGTTGGAAATACGGATCGAGAATTTCACTCATTCCCTCCTCAAAAGCCTCGCCTGCAAAATTGCTTAAAAGCCCTTTCACAATGGACTTTTTCGCGACGGTTTTAGCCGTTTGTTTTGCAAACAATTTCGCGCCGACTTTACCTGCCGCACCAGTTACGCCCTCTAATGCACCCTCTGTAATGCCGCTCAATGCGCCATACAAAAACTCTTTGCCGCCAAGTTCACCCGTTTTCTGGTACGCCTCTGCGGTAGATTGTCCTGCTGCACCTAAACCGATTGTCGCACCCGAAATTAAGCCCGCAACTGGGGCTGTTAATGTTCCCCCTGAAATAAGCGACGCACCAGCAACAACCGCCATACCCACAAGGCTGTTACCTATACCGCCCGCAACGTCGCCTGCAACCTGCCAGCCTTTGGAGGGGTTATACCACTCATTCAAATCGTTGGTTAAATCGCCCGTAAAATTGTCGGCAAACTGTTGTTCAGCCCACTCGTCTGCACCAAAAATTTTAGCAATACCACCAGCGGTATAGTCCCAGATACCCTCTAAAATACCCAGAGCACCTAAGCCGATACGCCCGCCGACATAACCTACGCCACCGAGAAAACCACCGTTATTGTAATCAATCGTTTCTTCTTTTCGCGGTTCGGTAGGCGAAAAGTTGAATGTCTGAGAAAGCGTTTGCTTGTTTTTCGATAAACCTTGCGTTCCATTTCCAAAAATCTGCGAAAGAGATTGCTTTGCCATTTTTTTGCTCCTAAAAACTATTTTTTACCAACGTGGAAAGCAATATTGCTATTAAAGTTGATTTCATAACCGTTCGGCACATAGAAATTTACACCGCTTGCAAATTTCTCACCGCTTAAATAGGTACTATCGTTTCCGTCCTTAGCCTTAACAAATATACCGTCGCCTATAAACACATATATACATTCGACATCCCAAGTGTTTCCGTAATTCATTATAACGTAATCGCCTGCTTTGATTTTGCCCGACTTAGCGTCCGAAACGATAGACTGAGCATATTTTTCTTGCGTATTTCCCGACTTGCCCATACCGCTATAACTGCCGAATTTTTTTGTATTAAAGTCGGGCGCATAAATATCAACGACGTTTCCGCCTTTTCCTTTTGCCGACGATTTTACCATTATTTCGTTCGCTATATCCTTTGCGTAAAGGCGCATATAGGTTGATTCGATTGCTTTTTTATTCGCGTCATTTATCCATTGACTTGATTTTGCCGTGTTCATAACCGTTTTCGCGTCATTGAAAGAAAGCGTATATCCGTTTCCGTCAGCAAAAGCGGAATTATCTGTCGCAATACTCGATTCATTCCAAAGAGCCTTTATTTCGTTGTATTGAGCCTCGGACAAATTGCCTTTTTTGTACATATTGTCTATTTCGTTTGTGTTCACATTGTAGCCCGATTTTATTGCCGTTGTATAATATTCGCTCGTGCTCTTCTGATTCTGAGAAACAAGTTTATTATAATCTTCCTCAGTAAGGTTAGATTTCAAACTTTCGATATATTCAGATTGCCCACCGTTATTTGCAACAATATAAGAAATTGTATCTGCTGCAACCGCCGAACTGCTCTTCGCAAACGCCTCATTTTTAACTTTTTCTTCTTCCTCTTGCGTTTTTTTCTCTTCCTCTGTTTTTCGCGCAAGCGTTGCGTTAAGCATATTTGTCAATGTTGTAATATCTTCATTTGACAGCCCTGCCTTTTCGCCTAACGCTTTAATGCTTTCTGGCGTATAGGTGGTGTTCGTGTCCTGAACAGCACTCCAAAGCGTATTGTAAATATTTTTTGTATATTCTCTATCGCTTTCGGCTTTTGTTTGTTCTTCTTGATACTTGCGCTGATCGGCAAGACGTTCGTCGTAAAGAATTTTATCTGCAAGTTTTTCGTTCATCGCCTGAATATATTGCTGATACGTTGCTTGATTATTTGATTTAGAGGCGATTTCCTGCGCCGTAGCAGCCTGAGCGTCTGCACGTTTCTGTGCGTAAGCCTGTGCTTGTAAATAATCGGAATAGCCGCCGCCCGTCAAGCCCATTTGAGCCAGCGTTTCGGCGTTTGTTCCATAAGTTGCTTTATTCTGTGCGTAGGCATTTTCGGCGTTTGCCATAGCGCGGGCTTTCGTCTGCTCAGCCTGCTTGTTTGCGGCGTCAAGTTGTTCCTGATAGCCTTTTTTCATTTCGTTTATATAGTCCTCATAGGACATTTTGCTGTCATTTTCTTTTTCTCCCTTTGGTGTAGTTGGCGCAGCAGGCGTAGACGGTGTTGGTGTTTTCCCGCCCGTAGAACCGCCTTTAATGGTCTCAACGCTCGGCTTAATAACGGGCTCTTCTATTGTCGGGGTAGGAATTTTATCGCTTTTTGACGCAGGCAATTTCCCGCTGGAAACCGTGTTGTTTCCCTTATTGAATGTAGAATTATCAACGCTGGGGTTTCCTATGATTTCACCCTCGTCCGTTATGCCGCCTTTTTTACCGCCAGAAAAGCCGCCGCCCACAGTTCCGACGACGTTACTATCGAAAAATTGACTTTTGTCAACTGGCGCAACAGAAATATCGCCTTTCGATATGCCAGACGGCGCGGAGGGCGGCAACTTAGAGTTATTTCCCGTTCCCCACGTCGGCGTTACAATCTGTTCGTCCTTTTTCTTCGGCGTTACGGATAAATCATCTAACGCGTCGCCGTACCCGAAAGAGGGCGTACTGGGTTTCAACGTTAAATCGTTTCCCGTATATGCGCCGCCCGTTTTATCTTTCGACAGCGTAGGAATGTTTATAAAGTCGCCGTAAGTAGGGTTTGACGAGGGCAAGTTCGGTAACGACACATTGTTTGCACTACCAGTACCACCGATAAAATCGCCATATAAGCCGCCCGTGCCGTTATTTTTCTTCTTTTTGCTCGTGGTTGTTCCTAACGTTAAATTTTGCTTAATCATTGAGCCTTACCTCCCATTTTGTTTATGTAGTCCAGATAGCCCTCTGCGCCGTCCGCACGCTCTTTTTCTATATAAGCCTGCGTTTGCAAATCTTTGTTTTTCTGCTGTTCCGCTGCAAGTTGCCGTTCGAGTTGCTGTCTTTGCGCCTCTATAATGCCTCTGATACGCTCAACCATATCTCTTGCGTCTGGATAGTGGTGTTTTTCCATTTGCTGCCAGTAAATAAGCAACGTTTCGAGTTCTTGCGGGTTTCCGTAACAGCCATTTTGGAAATTCAAGCGGTTTTCGCTCCAAATTGTTTCTCTTGACTGTTCAACGTCGCCCGTCAAATCTGTTCCGAACAAATATTGTGTGTTGTAGTAATATTCGCCGTTTTCGTCGCGTTCAATAAAATCGTATCTGTTGAATTGAGCATTTTGCAGCCTGCCCATACTATCGACGTAAGACATTGCGCGCGGCTCGTCGGCGTAAGCGAGGTAGTATAGAAAAATTACCTCGTCTATTTCGGCATAAGCGGCATTTTTCATTTTTCGCTTGCTGTCAAGTCGCCCCGCCGATTGATTGACCTGTATTTGCTTTGCCTTGCCGCTTTGAGCCGTTGAATCGGCTTGCCCTTGATAACTGTCGGTAATGCCCATAATGCGCTTTGATTGCTGATAAAGTCGCTCAGACTGCGAAATATCCTGAGTTAAATCTACCTGCAAATCAATTCGTCCGAACAATTTGTAATTGCCTTGCCCCACCTTGATTACATTCTTATACAACCCGTTGTCGAATTGCCCGATATAATCTTCTGGTGCGGTAGGATATACGCCTGCGTTCATAAGTTTTTCAAGAATACGGCTCTCGATTTTGTTGATAGCCTGCTGTTGCGGACGAATAAACTCGCAATCGGACTGCCCGAAAAGGCAATCCTCTTGCGACGTATTTTTTCTGATAATAATAGGGAATTTCGACGGCGTATAGTACGGCAGTTTCGTGCGTTCGAGTTTCGGCACTTGCACGGGAACGGTAGCGGGTATCATTATGCCGTTTATCTCGTCCATAGCCACGCTGCCGTCCTCTAAAATGGCTTGTTGCTGCGATTCTTCCATTACCACCTGCCCGTCTTTCATAACAGGCGAGGCGGCGGGTATCACGCTGCCGTCGGAAAGTACAATATCGTGGTCGAGTTCCTCGTATTCGTCGTCTTGCAATTCATAGTCTGGCTTGTCGCAGGTGCATAATTCTTTACGTCGCCCGCAGTTCTTGCAAACATACACCTTACGCGAATAATAGTCCTCAATGTCCTGCAATTCGGTATCGCCCGACCAGATATATTGACAGATTTTATCTTCGTCGTTTTTGTAATAGCAAACGTTGACGGTTGCGGTTTCGTCGGTTTCGCCGCCATTCTCACTTTCGGTATCGTCTGCCACGTCTATGGAAACGCCGTACTTACGCACTAAGTCCTCTTTTGTGGTTTCAAACGTAATAAAGCAGTATTCCATATCGTCAATATCGTAAATGCAAGGCTGTCCGACGAAATGCGACGGCGACCAGCACGTTATTTTAACGTCGCCCACCGTGTTATGTGTTTTTATCGAGTTATCCCACTCAACAAGCCAGATACTGCCGCCATAAATCGGGGAATACCGCTCGTCTATGTCGTTCATTTTCTCGAAAGGCAGTTGATTACGCTTATTTTTAAGCAGTCTTTCTATGCTTTTCGCGTTTCTGTCGTTCCGTTCGGAATACACCTCTGGCGTTACCGCGGTAGAGGGCAAATAACTCGAAAACTGGCTCTCGATAAGTTCATAAGTAATGTTTCTGCCCGTAAGTGCGGGCTCGTCGCTGCCGTCGATAGTTAAATCGCCCTTGTATTGCTTGCTCCACTTGTCGAAATCGTCGCGGAGGGCTGACTGTTGCCCCTTTGCATTTTCAAACAAGTCCTTAAAAAATTGCAGTTTATCGTCTTTATCTACACGCATTATAACGGTTTACCTCCCTTGCGTTTGATTATAATATCTCGTTCTTCCTGCGTTCTGGCGTTTCTGTAATCTTCCAGTTCGTCAGGTCTGTATTTGACGCGTTTGTCGCTTTCCGCCACCGCAGGGCGCGTCCAGTAAACAGCAAAATACCTTGCAGCGTCTGGGCTGTGCGTAATTTCGTGCGGCTCGGTGGCGCAGTCCGTCGGGTGTTTCTCGTCGCGTTGCAATTCTGGCAGGTATTTTATAAGCCACTTGCAATTTGAAAAGATATGCAGCCGCGATACGCCGTCGGCATTAGGTTTCATAAGTTCTTTAAGCGCAAGCCAGCCCGCCTCTCTATCGTTGCTCGATTTCGTAAGTTCTAACCCCGCCTCATAAAACAACGTATCTTTTCCTTTGCCCGTTTCCTGACTTCTGCCCCACAAATCGGGTGGCGCAAGCGTTGCATATATATTCTCGTTTTCGTCCGTAAAATCGAGTATTTTCTGGGCGGCGGTCGATATAGGCAAATCGCTTTCGCATAATTCGCGGTAAAAATAGCAGTTGTGCAGGTTATCCACGGCAACCCAGTAACAAGCCAACATATCAAGCCCGTAGTCGAAAACTCTGTACCGCCGCCACTCAGGAGGAATCGCGAACGGTGTGCAAACGTGTATTTCGCGCCGAAATTCCTCAAAGTATTGCCCCTCGAAGTAGTCCCACTCGCCATTTAGTAACCCTTGCTTTTCGCTGTCTGGCAGGTTTTCAAGACGCATAACATAGTCTGGATCTTTTTCCATAAGAAAGAGGTTATCGTAAACCTTGCTCGGAATGAATATACGGCGAGAAATAATCGGTTTCCCGTCTGGTCTGTAACCTATAACCACGTCGTGCGGCTTGTTCCACTCACCTATATCGACGAAACGTTCTTTAACCCAAACGCGCCCCGCGCCTGTCGGGTTCGTGGACGATTTCATATATTTCGGATAGCCGTTTGCGCCTCTCAGACGCGAAAGCATATATGTGTAAGTGAAGTTCGTGAAATGCGTCAATTCGTCAAAGCGGATAACGTCGTACTCTGCCGATTGATAATTGTACACGTCGGTTTCGTTTTGAAGATACCCGCAGTCGATTATGCTGCCGTTGATAAATGTGAACGTGTGCGCCGTCTGATTATAGGAATATTTCCCTCTCGGATAGACCGCAAGCATTGTACGAAGAATAGAACGCTCTAACTCAGGATAAGTCTTTCTGAATATAATCTGCTTGCTTTTCGGATATTTCAATGCGTACAGCATAGCGTCGATAACTTGCCCGTAACTCTTGCCGCCGCCCGCCGCCCCACCGAACAGCACCTCGGTTGCCTCTGCCTCAATAAATTCCTGCTGCTTTTCCGTAATCTCTAAGTTTATGGAATTGTTTTCGGACTTATTGCGGTTTCTTGACGACATTGATATTTACCTCAAACGGTTTTTCTTGCGTCTGTTCAAGCGCGGACTTATCAACCATATCGTGGTCGTTGATAAGGATAAACTTTGCGAAATTGCTGTCATACTGTTTCGTTATACCGTTGAGTTTTGCTATGCCGAGTTGCATTTCCTTTGCCCGCACATACGCGGTATCAAAACGGGGGTACTTAGCGCGCCAGTTCGTCAACGTGCTCATTACTACGCCTATCTTTGCCGCAAACAATTCAAACGTCGGATATTTTGGCGGCATAATCATTTTCGGTGTCTTTCTGGTAAGGTTGCCGTCCTTGTCGTAAAATTCCTCGTAAATGACGGTAGGCTCAGGAACAGCAAAAAACTGTAAAAGCAAATCGCAGTATTCTTCGCTGTACTTATCCGCTGCTTTGTTTTCCTTTTTGAAACGTGTTTCAGAACCGACGGGGTTGCCTTTCTTAAACTTCCCGCTATTGCTCTTTTTCTTTTTAGTTGTAGTGGTTTTTTTATCGCTCATTTTGTAAATTACCTCGTTAAAACAAAATAAGCCCCACTCCGACTATTAGGAGCAGGGCTCTAACCTCTAAGGGTATTGGCACTATGTAAAGTATAGCATAGTTTTTACTTGAAATAGTACCCGAAAAATATTTACCGTCTTTCTCTTAGGTAGATATAACATACTTACTCTTATATATTTATAATATATCTCTCTGTATGTAGT
>ERZ1026860.831-NODE-831-length-17767-cov-3.711269_pt1 | contig 17767 bp, 19 predicted proteins | sample MGYA00380160_ERZ1026860 | MGnify/ENA primary metagenome ERZ1026860 (study PRJEB33269, sample SAMEA4719796) | human gut metagenome | biome: human-associated habitat; feature: organic feature; material: feces | place: Cameroon | collected 2013-10 ... | reverse complement strand
CGAGTTTTACCAGCTGGATATGGAAATGGCGTTCGCCTCTCAGGAGGATGTATTCGCGGTGCTGGAGGATGTGCTTCCGCCCGTGTTTGCCAGGTATGGCCTGTATAACCGGGCCAGCAGCGCGCCCTTCCGCCGCATTCCTTATGTGGAAGCCATGGAAACCTACGGCTCCGATAAACCCGATTTGCGCATTGACCTGACGGTGCAGGACGTGACCGGCCTGCTGGGCGACTGCGGTTTCGGCCCCTTTGAGGGACAGACGGTAAAGGCTGTGGTGGTCAGTGATATGACCGCTACCCGCAAGCAGATTGACAAGCTGTGTGCCGATACCGAGGTAATCAGCGGAAATAAGGCGTACTGGTTCAAGCTGGACGAACAGGGCGAAATCGCCGGCGGCATCGCCAAGTTTGTTAAAGACCGTAAGGACCAGCTGGTGGCCGCGCTGAATCTGAAGCCCAACACATTTGTGGGTCTGGCCAGCGGAAAGCTGGGCGCGGCCCAAAAGACGGCCGGCGTCATGCGCAAGCTGCTGGGAGAGCTGTGCCCCGCCCATATGGACAGGGAAAAGTACGAGTTCTGCTGGATTGTGGACTTCCCCATGTATGAAATCGGCGAGGAATCCGGCGAGCTGGAGTTTTGCCACAATCCCTTCTCCATGCCCAACGGCGGGTTGGAGATTCTGGAAAAGGCGGCCAACGGCCAGGTGGATCCGCTGACCATCACCGCTTATCAGTACGATCTGGTGTGCAACGGCGTGGAGCTGTCCTCCGGCGCTGTGCGGAACCATGACCCGGAAATCATGATCAAGGCCTTCCAGCTGGTACGTCTGGGCGAGGAGGATGTAAAGGCAAAATTCCCCGCCATGTACAATGCCTTCTGCTATGGCGCGCCGCCTCACGCGGGCATCGCCCCCGGGGTGGACCGCATGGTTATGCTGCTGGCGGGCGAGGATTCCATCCGCGAGGTCATTCCCTTCCCCATGAACAAAAACGCCCAGGATATTATGATGGGCGCCCCCAGCACGGTAGAACAGCGTCAGCTGGATGAACTGCATATCGCCCTGGTGCCCGATGAGGAACCGGAGGCCTAAAGCCGTTGTCATTTGCCCTGATTTCTGGTATACTATACCTTGAAGCAGACCCATCGGGCCGTTTGGCCCAATCCATAGGAGGTGTGGAATATGGCCACCAAGAAGGATAATCTGCCGTTGACCCTGGATCAGGACGAGGGTTCCACGGGTACCATCACATATGCCAACGAGGTGATCGCCATTATTGCTGGCGTAGCCGCCAACGAGGTGGAGGGCGTTGCCGGCATGTGTTCCGGCGGCGGCATCACCGATGTTTTTGGCCGCAATAAAAATATTACCAAGGGCGTAAAGGTGGAACTGGGCACTGAGGAAGCCGCTGTGGATATTTATCTGACCATTGAATACGGCACGCCCATTCAAACCGCCGCCGCGGCCGTGCAGGAAAATGTGCGCAAGTCCATTGAATCCATGACCGGTCTGCATGTGGTGCGGGTGGATGTGCATGTGCAGGGCGTCAGCTTTGAAAAGGAGCAGAAGGAAACCCGTCAGGGGCTGGAAAGCCTGAACCATTCGGGAGCGATCCCGGAAGCCCCTGCTTCCGAGCCGGTTCATGTGGAGTTTGAGGGAGAACCAACCCCTGCCGAAGCTCATGAAGCGGTTTCCGAGGAAACGGAGCAGACAGAAGAATAACTTGGAGCCTGCTTTGGGCAGTGCGTCAGCGCAGTTCCGGGCAGGCGTCCTTTTTCCAAAGCAAAAAGGAGATGCAAACCATGCGCATTCGTTTTTGGGATCGACTGCTGGCGGCCTTTACCGGGCTGCTGGTGCTGCTGGCGGGTCTGGGCCTGCTGGTGTACGGTATTGGCGTTTTTCCCATCAAACTGGACCTGAGCGTGCTGGAAGGGCCTTTTGTCCTCTGGCAGCGGGTGGTGATGGTGGCTGTGGCTCTGGTGCTGACCGTGCTGGGCGTTCACGAAATCGGTCTGCTGTTTCACCGCAAGGGTGACAAGCGTTTTGTCATCCAGCATACGGAATACGGCGATATGAGCATTTCCATGAACGCGATGGAAACCATGGTAAAACGCTGCGTGGACAGCCACCAGGAGTTAAAGGCCAATTCCACCCGCATTTCCCATGGCCGTCAGGGCGTGCTGGTGGATTTGAAGATTACCCTGAAAAACGGCGTAAATATCCCCGATACCGTCAGCGGACTGCAAAAGCAGATCAAAAAATACATTGCCGCCTGCAGCGGCGTGGATGTGGAACAGGTGCGGGTGACTGTGGAAACGGATAACCAGACGCCCAAGCTGCCTGCCGGTCAGGAGCCTGTGGTGCAGCCTGCGCCGGTGTTCCCGGAGGAAGAACCCAGGCACACGCCCGCGCAGCCCGCAGAAGAAGCTAAGCCGGTGGAAACGGCCCCTGTGGAGGACGCGGCGGAGCAGGTGGAAACGGAAGCAGCCGGGCAGGCGGCGGACCAGCCGGAGAACAGCCCTGCAGAGGACGCGGACTGGCAGGAAGGGGAGGCTGAGCAGGAATGAATGAGGAAAAAAAGCTGAAAATTGGCACGCCCAGGTGCGGGTTGGTTTGTGCGCTTCTGGGCGCTGTACTGGCGCTGATGCTGGTGTTTCTGGGCTTCTGGCGCACGTTGTTTGTAGCGTTGTTTGCCGCTGTGGGCTATTTCCTGGGCGCTTGCGAAAACAAGGCGGATACCATCAAAGGCTGGATCAATAAGCGGTTCCCTCCCAAGAATGAATAAACAAGCGGAAACGGAGTGTTGGATACAATGGCGCGTTCAATAGCCAGACAGGCTGCCATGCAGCTTTTGTATGAACGTCTGTCCGGCGGAGAGGCCGACGACGAATCCCTTGATCTGGTGTACGAGCAGCTGTCCATGGCGCAGCCGGAGGGCAGCCCCGTACTGAAGCCCAGCAAGGACGAACGGGCGTACATCACCGATGTGCTTTCCGGTGTGGAAAAATACGAGGAAGAGCTGGATTCCTCCATCGCCAAGCACAGCACCGGGGCCTGGACTTTGGACCGGGTAGCTCATGTGGATTTAAGCATCCTGCGCCTGGCGGCGTATGAAATGTATCACCGGGACGACGTGCCGGATAATGTGTCCATCAGCGAGGCGATGAACATGGCCGGTACCTATAGCGACCCCAAGAGCAGCCGCTATATCAACGGCGTGCTGGGCGCTATGGAACGTGACAAGCACGAGGCGGAAGCCTGAGGAACGATTGAATGCGCGTTACATTGGGTTTTGATACCAGCTGCTATACCACGTCCGCCGCGGCGGTGGGGGAAACAGGCGAGGTGCTGGCCGCCTCGCGGCTGCTTCTGCCTGTTGCGGGGGGACAGCGCGGCCTTCGCCAAAGCGAGGCCGTTTTTGCGCATGTACGGCAAATGCCGCTGGTAATGGACGGTTTGCGCCTGCCGGAAAACGCGCGGATTGTGGCCCTGTGCGCGTCGGCGGCACCCCGGGATGAGCAGGGAAGCTACATGCCGGTGTTTACCGTGGGGCTGGGTCACGCGCGGGTGCTGGCGGATGCGCTGGGGGTGCCGCTGTACCAGACCAGCCATCAACAGGGGCATATCGCCGCCGGCCTGATTGGAAACCCAACCCCCAAGGCGGACTTTATCGCCCTGCATCTAAGCGGCGGCACAACGGAATTGCTCCATTGCCGGGATGGGGGACTGCGGCTGATCGGCGGGTCCATGGATTTGCATGCGGGGCAGATGGTGGACCGGGTAGGCGTGGCGCTGGGGCTGAATTTTCCCGCAGGCCCTGCTCTGGAAAAGCTGGCGATGGCATGCGCCGAGCCTACGGAGGCGCTGCTGCCGGTCAGTATGGAAAAGGACGGCCTGCATTGCCACCTGTCCGGCGCGGAAACCCAGGCCCAGCGGCTCATCGGCCGGTATACGCCGGAACGGGTAGCCGCCGAGGTGTTTGACTTGCTGGCCCGCACGGTGGCCCGGCTGCTGGCGGCCGCCTGCAAGGAGTGCCATGTAAGCGAAGCGCTGGTGGTAGGGGGTGTCGCTTCCTCCATATTGCTGCGCGATCTGCTTGCAAAGCGGCTGCAAAAACAGCGGACGCCGGTTCATTTGCTGTTTGGTCAGCCCCAATACAGTGCCGATAACGCCGCTGGGGTTGCCAGCATTGGCATGCAGCGGTATTTGAGCGAAAACAGATAAAGGGGGGCCAGCATGGCTGCGAAACTGCTGGATGGAAAGTTGATTGCCGCACAGGTGGAAGAAGCCCTGACACAGCGTATTGCCGCCCTTGCGAAGCAGGGGACGGTTCCGGGCCTGACGGTGATTCTGGTGGGGGATGACCCCGCCAGCCAGACCTATGTGCGCAACAAAGAAAAAGCCTGCGCACGCCTTGGAATCCGCTCCCAAACCCTGAGGCTGCCTGCAGCCGCCTCCCAGCAGGAATTGGAGGCGGCTATTGTCCGGGCCAATCAGGATGAAGCGGTTCATGGCATTTTGGTTCAGCTGCCCCTGCCCGGTCATTTGGACGCGGAGCATGCTTTGGCGCTGATTTGCCCGGAAAAGGATGTGGACGGCTTTCACGAGGTCAATCTGGGCCGCCTGATGCGCGGCACGGCGGACGTTGTCGCCTGCACGCCGAAGGGCGTGATGCGTATGCTGGACAGCGCCGGCATTGACCCTGCCGGCAAAAACGCCGTGGTGGTGGGCCGCAGCCTGATTGTGGGAAAGCCCATGGCCCTGCTGCTGCTGGCCCGGGACGCTACCGTAACCGTTTGCCACAGCCATACCCGCCATTTGGCGGACATCACCCGGCAGGCGGACCTGCTGGTAGCCGCTGTGGGCAAGCCCCGCATGATTACCGCCGATATGGTCAGGGACGGCGCGGTGGTGCTGGATGTGGGCATTAACCGGGTGGACGGCAAGCTGTGCGGCGATGTGGATTTTGACGCGGTGGCTCAAAAGGCTTCCTACATTTCACCGGTGCCGGGCGGCGTTGGCAAAATGACCATTGCCATGCTGATGGAAAACACGGTGCTGGCCGCTGAAAAGGCGGTGCGCGCTTGAAAAACCTGACCCTGACCGTCAGCCAGCTCAACGAGTATGTACGCCGCTCTCTGGCGGTGGATCCCATGCTGCGGGGCGTTTGCCTGACCGGCGAAATCAGCAATTTCAAGCGCCACGCATCCGGTCACTGGTATTTTACCCTGAAGGATGAGGAAGCGGCCATTAACTGCGCCATGTTTCGCCAGTCCGCCATGGGGGTACGGTTTTTGCCGGAAAACGGCCGCCGGGTGCGGCTGTTTGGCAGCGTGGGCCTATATGCCAAAACGGGCGCATACCAGTTTTACGCCGATGCGATGGAACCGGACGGGCTGGGAGATTTGTACCTTCGTTTTGAGCAGCTGAAGCGCAGGCTGTCGGGGGAAGGCCTGTTTGATGCAAGCCTGAAAAAGCCGCTGCCACTGCTGCCCAAAGGCGTTGGCGTGGTAACCAGCAAGACCGGCGCGGTCATTCACGATATTGCCCGGGTCAGCGGACGGCGCTTTCCGGGAATGCCGCTGTACCTGTGCCCGGTTCAGGTGCAGGGCGAAGGCGCGGCCCGGGAAATTGCCGCGGGTATTGCGCTGCTGGACCGGCTGGACGCGGTGGACGTTATCATTGTGGGACGGGGTGGCGGCAGCATGGAGGACCTGTGGGCTTTTAACGAGGAATGCGTGGCCCGGGCCATTGCGGCTTGCCGCAAGCCGGTCATCAGCGCTGTCGGTCATGAAACGGACTTTACCATTGCGGATTTTGTGTCCGATGTGCGGGCGGCGACGCCATCCGCCGCCGCGGAAATAGCGGTTCCCCAACGGGATGACCTGCTGGCACAGTTGGAGGCAATGCGGCGGCAAATGCGGACGGCGGCGGAACGGACGCTGGCGGTCAAAAGGCAAAGCCTGCACCTGCTGCAAAACCGCCTGACGGCGGCATCCCCCGCGTGGCGTTACCAGCGCATGCAGGCCCGAGTGCTGCTGGCCCGCCAGCGGATGCAAAGCGCCATGGAGCGCCAGCTGGCGGAGCGCAGACACCGCTTGCAGGCCGCAATTTTGCGCCTGCGCACCTCCGGTCCGGCGGAAACCCTGCGCCGGGGCTATGGGGTGGTTACCCTGAACGGAAACGCCGTGCGCAGCGCGGCAAATGTGCAGGCAGGCGACCTGCTGCAAATTCGGCTGGTCGACGGCCGGGTCGCGGCGCAGGTAACGCAGGTGACGATGACGGGAGGAAACGGCAATGCCTAAAAAAGCCCCTGGTTTTGAAGAAGGCCTGGCCCGGTTGGAGGCTCTTGCGGAAGAAATGGAAAAAAGCGAGCTTCCGCTGGAAAAGCTGATGAAGCTGTACGATGAGGGAATGAAGCTGTCCGCTGAACTGGATCAAAAACTGACTCAGGCCCAGGGCCATATGCAGGAAGTAACCCTGGGGGCGGACGGCACGCCTCAATGCAGGGATATGGAATTAACCCAGCAGGGCAACCTGCTGGACGGTCTGGAATAAGGAGGGAACCCTTCCATGTATCAACAGGCGGTTGAACAAGCGCTTCAAAATTTTCCCTGGCTGTATCAGGAAAACGATCAGCCGGTTCTGGCTCCTCAGGGGGGCGAGCTGCATAGCGACCTGCCGCCCCAGCCCCTGCGCAGCGCCATGCGCTACAGCCTGCTGCTGCATGGCAAGCGCATTCGCCCCGTACTGCTGCTGGCCGCCTATCACCTGCTGAAGGAGGATTGGCGGCAGGTGATGCCCTTTGCCTGCGCGCTGGAAATGATTCATACCTATTCGTTGATTCACGACGACCTGCCCGCCATGGACAACGACGCGCTGCGGCGTGGCAAGCCGACCAACCATCGCGTGTTTGGTGAAAACATGGCCATTCTGGCGGGGGACGGCCTGCTGAATATGGCCTATGAAACCATGCTGTCCGCTCCATTTGCCAAGGAACACCCAGCGCAGGCGCTGGAAGCCATTGGCGAAATCGCGTACCGGGCGGGGGTAAGAGGCATGATCGCCGGGCAAACCCTGGACGTAACCCTGGAAGGCACAACGCCTACCCAGGACAGCGTCCGCTATATCCATCTGCACAAAACCGCCGATTTGCTGACGGCCCCCGTAACCGCCGGACTGATGCTGGCGGGGGCGACAGCCGGCCAGCTGGAAGCGGGCCGCCGCTATGGCCGGGGCATTGGCTGCGCGTTCCAGATTGAGGACGACCTGCTGGACCTGGAAGGGGATGTAAAGCTGCTGGGCAAGGAAACCGGTATGGACGCTCAGCGGGGCAAGATGACCTGGCCGGCCGTATTCGGGGTGGAAAAATCCAGGCAGGACGCCAGGGACGCCATTCAGGACGCGGTGGACGCGCTGGAGATTTTTGGCGAAAAAGCGCAATTTTTGCGCGATCTGTCTTTGGGTACGCTTGCGCGCAAGGCGTGAATGGCGTTATCATGCGCTGGGACAGGAGGGAAACAAGGCATTGAAATCATTGGCGGGCGTTTTTTACAACCATGTTTTGTTTGCGGCGCTGATTGGCTGGTTTGCGGCGCAGACCCTGAAGATTCCCATTCATTACCGGCTGGAGCATAAATGGGACTGGAGCCGCTTCCATGGGTCCGGCGGCATGCCCAGTTCCCATTCCGCAATGGTGGTATCCGCCGCCGTTATGACCGGCGCGGCCGCCGGTTTTGACAGTCCTGTTTTTGCCGTGGCGGTGGTGCTGGCCTGTATTGTGATGTATGACGCAGCCGGCGTGCGCCGGGAAACCGGCAAACAGGCCACCGTTATCAACCAGATTTTGCGGGACGTGCTGGTAAACGGCCAACCCATCTCCGACGCGCAGCTGAAGGAACTGGTGGGTCATAAGCCCATCGAGGTGGCGGGCGGCGCGCTGGTGGGAATTCTGGTGGCCGGCATTTATATTTTGTGCCTGAATCATTAACCTATATTGGGAGGGAAAAATATGGATCACTTTATGGAAGAAGTCGTGGTGCGGCGCAACAAAACCTTTCAGGAAATCGCCTATGTGATGTCCTTTGTGCTGATGATCGTGTGCGCGCTTCTGGGCGTGATGATGCTGAACGGGCTGATCGCCTATTTTTCCATCGGGGCGCTGATTGAAACGGTTGTGATGTTGGGCCTGGCGGTGCTGCTGTACCTGCGCAAGGACCATTTGCGCACGGAGTACGAATATACCTTTACCAACGGCGACCTGGATTTTGCCAAGGTCTATAACAACCAGAAGCGCAAGACCCTGGGCACCATGCGGGTAAAAAACGTGGAGTCCTTTGGTCCGGTGGACTCCGATCATTTCCGCAGGCTGATTAACACCCCCGGCCTGACCCGGCGCAACTGGTTTTTGAACCGGTCCGCCAAGCTGTACTATTTTTATTATCAAAAGGATAACAGCAAGAACATGATTGTATTGGAACCCTCCGAGGAACTGGTGGATATGATTCGCAAGTATCTGCCCCGGGGCGTTTATCAGGAGTAAGTATGCAGGTCTATTTGGATAACAGCGCCACCACCCGTCCCTTTGAGGCGGTGATAGACGCGATGGACGCAAGCATGCGGGAAGTCTATTACAATCCGTCCGCCCTGTACGCCCCGGCCATGCTGGCGGAAAAGGAACTGCTACACGCCCGTCAGGCGATTGCGGACACCCTTGGCGCGAATGAAAAAAACGTGATTTTCACCTCCGGCGGCACTGAAGGCGATAACCTGGCCATCTGGGGCGCCTTGCAGGGTCAGCGGGGGCGGGGAGAGGTTTTGTACACTGCAGCCGAGCATGCCGCCGTTAAAAACGCCTGTCTGGAAGCGGAAAGCCGCTTTGGCTGCACAGCCCGGGAAATTCCCCTGACGACGGATGGAAGCGTGGACCTGGCGGCCTTGAAGGAAATGCTAAGCGACGCTACCCGCCTGATCTGCGTGATGCAGGTATGCAATGAAACCGGCGTGATGATGCCCATTGATGAAATATGCGCCCTGCGGGATCAGCTGGCCCCGCAGGCGGCCATCCATGTGGACGGGGTGCAGGGGTATCTGCGGGAGCCGTTTTCCTTCAAAAAGCAGAAGGTGCAAAGTTACGCCCTGAGCGGGCACAAGATTCACGGCCCCAAGGGCGTGGGCGCGCTGGTGCTGCGGGACGGGTACAAAATTCACCCCCAGATGCCCGGCGGCGGCCAGCAAAACGGTATGCGCAGCGGTACGGAAAACACCTGCGGCATTGCCGGGCTGCGGGCCGCGGTGGAAAACTACCCGCAGAACGCGCCTGTGCGCGAACTGAAAAAACTGCTGGTTAGCCTGCTGCGGGAGGCTTTGCCGGAGATGGTGATCGCCGGTTTGCCGGAGGACGATCCCATGAGCGCGGGGCATATCCTGAATGTGGCGTTTCCGCCGGTGCGGGCGGAAACGCTGCTGCACGCGCTGGAAGGTGCCGGCGTTATCGTGGGTACCGGTTCCGCCTGTTCGTCCAAAAAGGGCAGGCATTCCGCCGTGCTGACCGCCATGGGCCTGAAGCCCCAGGTGATGGAAAGCGCCATCCGCATCAGCCTGTGTCCGCTGAACACCCCGGATGAAATGCGGTATACCGCGGAACAGATCATTCAGCAGGTTACTTTGCTGCGCCGGTTTACCCGCCGCTGACAGACAAAAGGAGGCAAATCCCTTGCGCGAGGTTTTACAGGTACGCTATGGCGAGATTTTTTTGAAAGGTTTGAACCGGCCCAAGTTTATGCACCTGCTGGTGGTGCGCATCCGCAACGCGGTAAAGGATATCGGGGCCGAGGTGTGGCTTAGCGACGCGCGTATCTATGTCAGCGGCATGGACGATATGGACGAGGCCATTCGCCGGGTGACAAAGGTGTTTGGCGTACACAGCGTGTGCCGCGCCATTGAAATGGACAAGGACGATTTTGAGGCCATCTGCGCCCAGGGCGTGGAGCTGCTGAAGGATTGCCAGGGCAGTTTTAAGGTAAACGCCCGCCGCAGCGACAAGCGCTACCCCATGGATTCGCCTGCCATCAATATGGAAATGGGCGGGTATATTCTGCAGCGCCTTCCGCAGCTGCATGTGGATATTAAAAAGCCGGATACGGTGCTGTCTGTGGAAATTCGGGATAAGGCCTACTTGTATACCCATGCCATTCCCGGCGTTGGCGGCATGCCCGTCAGCGGCGAGGAACGGGCCACGCTGATGCTGTCCGGCGGCATTGACAGCCCTGTGGCGGGCTGGATGATCGCCAAGCGGGGCGTAACGGTGAACGCGGTGCATTTTTACTCCTTCCCGTATACCAGCGAGCGCGCCCGGGAAAAGGTGCTGGACCTGGCCCGCATTCTGTCGGAAAGCCTGTGCGGGATTCGGGTCCATGTGGTGCCCTTTACGGATATCCAGATGCAGATTCACGAAAAATGCCATCCGGATTATACCACCATCATTATGCGCCGCTACATGATGCGCATTGCCAACGCCATCGCCCACAAGGAGCGTTCCCAGGCCCTGATTACCGGCGAAAGCGTGGGGCAGGTGGCCAGCCAGACCATGCAGGCTATCGCCTGTACCGACGCGGTGGCGGATATGCCGGTTTTCCGGCCCCTGATTGGCTTTGACAAGGTGGACATTATCGAAATTGCCAAGAAGATCGGCACCTTTGAAACCTCCTGCCTGCCCTTTGAGGATTGCTGCACGGTGTTTACCCCCAAGCATCCCGCCACCAAGCCCAAGATGGACGTGATTTTGGAGGGTGAAAGCAAGCTGGACGGCGACGCCCTGATTGCCGCCGCCCTGGAAAATACCGAAGTGTTTGAACTGTAAATCAGGGCATGGACGCCAGAATGCTGCACAGGGCCACGCCCGGCAGCCCCAGATAGCCCGCTGATAAAGCCGCCAGCGGGCTTTGCGCTATCCGGACGCCAAAGGGACGAAGCACGACCTGACATAGATAGCACAAAATGATGCCGACGCACAGCTTTTCCACCATGCGGCACAGCCCCCTGCCGGGCGTAACCCGCATGCACAGCAGGTACAAAACGCCAAGGAGCAGGCCAAACCCCAAAATGATCAGAAATCTTTGCTGCATTTGTTTTTCCCTCCTGATACAGACTATGCCGGGCCGGTGGTTTGCAGTCTGGAAAACCGGGGGGATTTTGTCAATTCTCTAACAAAAAGGCTTGCTTGCGCGGGGCATTTGGTGTAAAATGCTATTGGGATGATTTTGGTCAACCGGGACAAAATGCGTCCCAAAGGAGCGGTAAATGCAGGACGACTATTGAACAATTGGGCAAGAAAATAGGCCGTTCTTGTAAGGGGATTTCTCGCTGGCAGTGCGGCATGAACGAGCCTAAGGCTTAGGCACTTCTCAAGCTCGCCAACGCTTTGGCCTGCTCCATGGAGAGCCTGATGAAATAAAAATGGGCCGGGCCGCACGCCCGGCTCAAAGCGAATGTGATTTTTTCACATGGATGCGCATATTTCCGCAATTTATTGTGGTGATGTGAGTTTGGATGAACAGGTGCTTCATGAGGCAGGCCGCAGGGCTGCCAAGGCTGTGCTGGACCGCTGCTAAATTGGTTTGCTTGCCCATATAACGGGCTTTGCAATAGATTACAATCCCTATTTTTTAAGGAGAGTGTGCATTATGGCTAAGAAAACCATCGAGGACATTCAGGTTAACGGCAAAAAAGTGCTTGTGCGCTGCGACTTCAACGTGCCTATGGACGAAAACAAGGTCATTACCGACGAAAATCGTCTGCGTGGCGCTCTGCCCACCATCAAATACCTGATGGAGCATGGCGCGAAGGTCATTCTGTGCTCTCACCTGGGCCGTCCCAAGGGCGAGTTCAACATGAAGTATTCTCTGCGTCCCGTAGCCGAGCGCCTGAGCCAGCTGCTGGGTGTGGAGGTAAAGATGGCCGATGATGTTATCGGCGAATCCGCCCATAAGCTGGCTGCCGAACTGAAGGACGGCGAAGTGATGCTGCTGGAGAACGTTCGCTTCCACAAGGAAGAGGAAAAGAACGATCCCGAGTTTGCCAAGGAGCTGGCTTCTCTGGCGGAAGTGTATGTAAACGATGCTTTCGGCACCGCCCACCGCGCTCACGCCTCCACCGAGGGTGTGGCTCACCTGCTGCATCCCGCCGTGGCCGGTTTCCTGATTGGCAAGGAGTTAAGCATCATGGGCAAGGCGCTGGAAGATCCGGCCCGTCCCTTTGTGGCTGTGCTGGGCGGCGCGAAGGTTTCCGACAAGATCGGCGTTATCAACAACCTGCTGGATAAGGTGGATACCCTGATCATCGGCGGCGGCATGAGCTACACCTTCCAGAAGGCGCTTGGCGGCCGTATTGGCAACAGCATCCTGGCCGAGGATAAAATCGACCTGGTAAAGGAAATGATGGAAAAGGCGAAGAAAAAGGGCGTAAAGCTGATGCTGCCTGTGGATAACCTGGCTGCCGACAGCTTCTCCAACGATGCTATGTGCATTACCGTACACAGCAAGGAGATTCCCGATGGCTTCGAGGGCATGGATATCGGTCCCGATACCCGCGTGCTGTTCAGCTACGAGGTAGAGAACGCCGGCACCGTGGTTTGGAACGGCCCCATGGGCGTGTTCGAGTTTGAAAACTTTGCCGAAGGCACCCGTTGCATCGCCAAGGCCATGAGCGAGTGCAAGGGCGTAACCATCGTTGGCGGCGGCGACAGCGCGGCGGCTGTGGAGCAGATGGGCTTTGCCGATAAGGTGACCCATGTGTCCACCGGCGGCGGCGCCAGCCTGGAGTTCCTGGAAGGCAAGACCCTGCCCGGCGTTGCGGCTCTGGACGACAAATAAAAAACAGACCATAAACAAGGTGATTCGGGGACAATTTGTCCCCGAATCTCTTGTGCTGTTTACCCGCTATCTTACGAAGAAGGAAGGAAAAATACGATGCGTAAACCGATTATTGCCGGTAACTGGAAAATGAACAAGACCCCTGACGAAGCCCGCGAGCTGGTAAACGCTCTGGTCGAATCCGTGAAGGATGCGGATTGCGATGTGGTTTGCTGCGTGCCCGCTACGGATTTTACCGCCGTAAAGGAAGCGGCCAAGGGCAGCAACATTCATCTGGGCGCCCAGAACGTGCACTTTGCACCCAGCGGCGCTTACACCGGCGAATTGAGCGCGGACATGCTCAAGGCCTGCGGCGTGGAATATGTGGTAATCGGCCACAGCGAACGCCGCCAGTATTTTGGTGAAACCGACAAGACCGTGAATCTGCGGGTAAAGGCCGCCGTGGCCGCGGGCCTGATTCCCATCATTTGCGTGGGCGAACTGAAGGACGAGCGGGAAGCCGGCTATACCGACATCATCGTGGAATATCAGACCCTGATGGCGCTGCACGGCCTGACAGAGGAAGAAGTCAAGAACGTGGTTGTGGCTTACGAGCCTGTGTGGGCCATCGGCACCGGTCTGACCGCTACCGACGACCAGGCCAACGAAACCATCGGCGTGATTCGTAAGGCCATTGAGCGCAAGTATGGCAAGGCCGTCAGCGACGCGGTGCGCGTCCAGTACGGCGGCAGCATGAACCCCAAGAATGTAAAGGGTCTGATGGCCCAGCCGGAAATCGACGGCGGCCTGATCGGCGGCGCGTCCCTGAAGGCCCCTGATTTTACCCAGGTTGTGCTTTACAACAAGTAATGACAAGGAGCGAAACCATAATGGAAAAAACCATGACGGCGTTGATTATTATGGACGGCTTTGGCATCAATCCCGTCCATGAGGGCAACGCGATTTATCAGCAGGGCACGCCTCATCTGGACGCCCTGATGGCCAAATATCCCCATACCCAGATTGGGGCCAGCGGCATGGACGTAGGTCTGCCGGACGGTCAGATGGGCAACAGCGAAGTGGGACACCTGAACATGGGCGCTGGCCGCATTGTTTATCAGGAACTGACCCGCATTACCAAGGATATTCAGGACGGCGTGTTCTTCCAGAAGAAGCCGCTGGTGCATGCCATGGATACCGCTAAGGAAACGGGCAAGGCGGTTCATCTGATGGGCCTGCTCAGCGACGGCGGCGTACATAGCCACAACAGCCATTTGTATGCTTTGCTGGAAATGTGCAAGCAGCGCGGCGTGAAGGACGTTTATGTGCACTGCTTCCTGGATGGCCGCGATGTGCCTCCCACCAGCGGCATTGAGTATGTAAAGGAATTGCAGCAAAAGCTGGACGAAATTGGCGTTGGCAAAATCGCTACCGTGATGGGCCGCTATTGGGCCATGGACCGCGACAACCTGTGGGACCGTGTGCAGAAGGCCTATGACGCGATGGTTCTGGGACAGGGTCAGGCCACCGCGAACAGCGCCGCCGAGGCTGTGGAGCAGAGCTACGCCAAGGACGAAACCGATGAGTTTGTAAAGCCCACCGTAATTCTGGAAAATGGCAAGCCGGTGGCGACCATTAACGAGGGCGACAGCGTCATCTTCTACAATTTCCGTCCGGACCGTGCCCGCCAGCTGACCCGCACCTTTATCCAGCCGGATTTTGATGGCTTTAAGCGTGGCAAGGGCTATTTCCATGTCAACTTCGTCAGCATGACCCAGTATGACGAAACCTTTACCGGCCTGGAAGTGGTCAACCCCCCGGAAAAGCTGGAAAACACCCTGGGCGAATACCTGGCCAAGCAGCATAAAACCCAGCTGCGTATTGCCGAAACCCAGAAGTATGCCCATGTTACCTTCTTCTTCAACGGCGGCGTGGAAAAGGCCAATGAGGGAGAGGACCGTGTGCTGATTCCTTCCTCCAAGGTGGCCACCTTCGACATGAAGCCGGATATGTCCGCCAACGAGATTACGGAAAAGGCCATTGAGCTGATTAACGCCAGGAAATATGACGTGATGATCCTGAACTTTGCCAACTGCGACATGGTAGGCCATACCGGCGTGATGAAGGCGGCCATGGAGGCCGTCAAGACGGTTGACGACTGTGTTGACAAGGTGGTTAACGCCGTGCTGGCCAATGGCGGCTGCGCCTTTGTAACCGCCGACCATGGCAATGCGGACCAGATGGTGGATCCCGAAACTGGGGAGCCCTTTACCGCCCATACCACCAATCCGGTGCCCTTCATTGCGGTTGGCCCCGAGATGATCGGCAAGAAGCTGCGTGAAGGCGGCCGCCTGGCGGATATTGCGCCTACCATGCTGACCAGCATGGGTCTGGCGGTTCCCGCGGAAATGACCGGCAAATCCCTGATTGTGGAGTAAAATCAATCAACAAAAATCACCGAAGGCACGCAAAGCCTTCGGTGATTTTATATAAAAAAGAAATGCTTATTCCTGTTCCTGTACAGGGGAATCCTTCAATGCGTCGCGCACCAGCTTTAAACAGCGCTCCATTACATTTTGCTGCTCCTTGTCCACAAAATCCGGATAGGTTTGGCCGTTATTCAGCAGCACACGGAAGCGCACAACGCCGTTGTCCTTGCCACGCCAGGAGTAGGTGGGCGTGCAGGTCAGGTTGTCAAAGGCAACGCAGCCGGTGGCGGTATCATACACCACCTGCGCCTTCAGCAAAGCGCCCGCAAGGCCGGAACGCTTTTCCCGGTCATAGGTGAACAAATTTCCCAGAGAATAGGCGCACAGCACAGGGTGATACTGGCCGTCTCCCCGGTTGGCGGTGAGTACCTGAATGGTTTGCAGCGTGCCGGAGTGGGTGCCCAGAATGATGTCCGCCCCCGCGTCGGCAATGGTCTGGGCCAGTTCCTTTTGGGTGGCGGTAGGGGAGGCGGCCCCGGCCTTGCCCCAGCACAGAGACACAACAACCACATTGGCCCCGTTTTGCCGCATCCGCTCAATATCGCTGGCAATGGTGGACGCTTGCTGGCCCGCAATGGCAAAGGCGCGTTCTTCATTCGTTGTTTTTTTCCGGCCCGCGCTGCTGAGATCGTTCTGGTAGCTGAGCAGGGCAACGGAAATACCGTTGATGTTCAGCAGGGTTGCTTCGTCCCGCTGCTGCTGTGAGGCATACGCGCCGTAGGGGGTCATGCCCGCGCTTTGGACAGCCTGCCGCGTGGCCTCCAGCCCGCTGACGCCTCCGTCCAAAATGTTGGGGAATCCCAGACACAGCGCGTTGATACCGGCGGAACGCAAGGGCAGCAACATATCCGCAGGCAGGTTTACATCCGTCAGCTTCTGGTCGGCGATCAGGGTATTTTCAAGGGTTGCAATGCTTAAATCGGCGGTCATAGCGCCCTGCATCTGGTCGGTCAGCAATTCAAAATGATAGCCGTCGTCATCCGTCAGGGCTTTTTGCACTTTGCTGTTCAGCTTGACGCTTCCCGTGGCGCACAGGCTGAAGGAAAGCGAGGTTGGAGCCGCAGTGGCGGCGGGAGTGGGCGCAGAATCGGCCCCCTGAGGAACAGGCGTATTGACAAAGGGAGACTTTTGCGTGGCCTGAGGCTGGGCTGCGGTAACGTTGCGGGAAATGGTAGAAATTTGCGACAAAGACTGGTCGATGGCCACCGCAAGGTTTTCCGCGTCCACACGAATGTCGGAATGGCCGGTGAACACGGGCAGCAGCGCGAAAAAGCCCACCAGCACAAGCCCTGTCAGGGTGAGCATAACAACCGTACCCAGACTGACCCCTCTGCGGTTTTTCCGTCTGCGCGCCATGATGCCACCTCCCCCTTCATGATGGCTTCATGATACCATATCCCGGAATTTTATGCAAACTGTTGAGATATAATACATAACGCTTATTCGCTTCCTCGGACAGCGCAGTGTTCTTTTTCCATGCGCTGGTCGCCATGTTCTGCGCTCGTGAAAATAGGTCGGTAGCATTGACGGCGCGGAGCATGGTATCGCGCAGGCGCACTTCTTTAATGCCGATCTCGTCCAGCACTGCAATGGCGCTTTCACCCTCGCTGTCCAGTTTGGACAGTCCCACGATGAACGACTGGAACGCTGCGGCGGGATTGCTGTACCACAATGCTTTGAACTGCTGCCCGGTCATTCCGGCGACCTTGCCAAAATCCTCCAGCGCCTCGCCGCCTGTTGCGGAGGCAACCTCCATTTTGATCAAGGTTTTTGAAAAAGCTGAACCGCCCATCTGGGCTTCGATGCCCACCGAGGACAGCGCCGCAGCAAAGCCCAGCACCTGCGCTTCTGTCAGTCCCACCTGCTTGCCCGCGCCGGCCATGCGATGCGCCGTCTCCATAATGGGTTTTTCCGTCGTGGCGAAATTATTGCCCAGATCGACCAGCGTGGAGCCGATATTGCTGAACTGGCTCTGACTGGTGCCCATAATGTTGGCAAACTGCGCGATGGTGGTTGTTGCGTTGCCGGCGTTCAGGTCCTCGCAGGAATTGCCCAGGTCGATCATGACGCGGGTGAAGTCGGAAAGATGCTCGGTAGCAACGCCCAACTGTCCGCCGCTGGCCATGACTTCATTGATCTCATCTGTGCCCGTTGCAACCTCTGTAGACATTTTCTTCGACGTAGCCGCCAGCTGGTCGAACTGTGCCTCCGTCGCGTCCACAGTCTTTCGGACGGAGGTAAAAGACGATTCAAAGTCAATGTGGAGGACTTGATCGCCGCCATACCCAGCGCCACAATGGGCGTGGTTAGCGTCGTGGAGAGCAGCTTTCCCGCTTTGTTCAGATTCTTACTGACATTATCGCAGGATTTGCCGAAGGACTCCAGACTCTTTCCGGCTTTCGTCCATTCGGACTGCGCCGTCTTCAATT
>ERZ1026860.830-NODE-830-length-17777-cov-5.171143_pt1 | contig 17777 bp, 20 predicted proteins | sample MGYA00380160_ERZ1026860 | MGnify/ENA primary metagenome ERZ1026860 (study PRJEB33269, sample SAMEA4719796) | human gut metagenome | biome: human-associated habitat; feature: organic feature; material: feces | place: Cameroon | collected 2013-10 ... | reverse complement strand
TGTAAATCCTGTCAGGTCAGCGCCGCCATCTAATCGCAAGTGAGCTGAATTATCCTGTTCCCACGATCATCCAGCAGCTTGACGATGACGATGCCCGTATCCTTGTGGCTGACGGCAACCTGCACCGTGAACATATTTCTACCTATGATCTGTCCCGCGCTCTGCGTATGAAAGCGGACAGCATGAAGCGCAAGGCCGGACGAAAGCTGCGAGGCGAAAAAGGCGGGCCGGAGACTGATGAGCTGATTGCGAAGGAAATGGGCATGAGCACAATGAAGCTCAACCGTCTCATGAAGCTGTCCGAGGCAACCAAGCCGATCTGTGATTTAGTAGATGAAGGCTCATTGGCCGTTTCGATTGCTTATAACATTGCGTTCCTTCAGCCGAAGGTTCAGGACACCGTTGCGGATCTGATCGGGATCAACGTTAAGGTCAACAATGAGAACACCGGTCTTTTGAAAAAGGTCGCGGCCTCTGAAAGCCTTACCGAGCAGAAGATCCGTGATGTATTGGAGGGCAGATACCCGCCGAAGGTCGTGGAAAAGCCCAAGCCCGTAACGCCGCCCGCACCGACAACTCCGGCAATGGCTCCTACGGGCATACCTAAGTCCCCGGACGTTTCTGCGCCTCCCGCAGCCTCGGTACCGCCGAAAGTGCCCGACAATGTGGTTTCCTTTCCGTCCGGCAATGCAGTACCTACGCAGGCAGCCGCGTCCGGCGTTCCCGCTCCCTCGTCACCGTCTACGCCTATTGCATCCCCAGCTGTTCCGTCTGCCAGTCCTGCCAAACTCGCATCTGAGCCGCTGGATCGGGAAAACAGCTATGAGACGAAGATCATCCTGCGCGGCGACCGACTCCGTAAGTATTTCCCTGATGTGTCCATGACACCCCGCGAAATTGAGGACAGCGTATATGATGCCCTTGAAGAGCGCCGCCAACGGTTAGAAAAACAGAAGCAGAAAGCAGAGATCTTTGCTAAGGAAAAGAAAGGCCCGGTGAAGTGAGCGTATGAATGTACTGGTCGTAGAGCCGGGCTATCTGCCCTATGAGAAGGAAATCAACGGTCTTGAGGAAATGCAGGCCGTCGTCGGAGGACTAATTGAGCCGATCTATCCCTATGAGGAAAGAGTTGCTCTTGTCGGGAACGAAGAATCACTGCTTATGGGTCTCCCGTTTAACAGAAGTGTCTCGGCAGGCTATGGTGGCCTGTTCGGGACATTCTTCATTTGCGGGTTGGGAGAGGAGAACTTCTGCTCTCTCCCGCCCGATTTGATGGAGCGCTTCAAAAAAGAGTATGAATGCTCTGAAATTCTTATCGGAGCAAAAGGAAACGAGCCGATTACATTCAAGGTGCCATCCCGACGAAAGCAGACGGAGACTCCGCCCCATGAGAAAAACCACAGCGGCCCGGAACGCTGACGCACTAGCAGAGCGGCAGGAGCAGATCAAGGCTCTGACGGAAAAGCTGGAAAACGGTGTTAAGGCCGTGTTTGAGAGCGAGGACTACGCGAAATATCTCGAGGCTATGTCCAAGTTCCACCATTACAGCTTTGGAAACTGTCTTTTGATTTTCTTCCAATGCCCCGAAGCAAGCGCGGTGGCCGGTTATACCACATGGAAGAAGCTGGGGCGCACAGTGAAGAAAGGAGAAAATGGCATCCAGATTCTTGCCCCCTGTCCGCAAAAGCTTCTTGTGGAGAAGGACAAGCTCGACGCGCAGGGAAACACCGTGATCGGCCCAGATGGGCAGCCGGAGAAAGAAAGTGCCGTTATCAACCGCCAACGGTTCAAGATCGCCTATGTTTTCGATCTGAGCCAGACCGAAGGAAAGGAGCTTCCTTCACTGGGCATGAATGAGTTGACCGGCGATGTGGAGGGCTTTGACAGTATCTTTCATGCTGTTGAAGTCCTCAGCCCCGTGCCGATATATTACCGGGAGCCGCAGCGATCCAAAGGCTGCTACAACCATTTGGAGCAATGTATCTATGTCAATGAGGGCATGAGTCAGGTGCAGACCCTAAAAACACTGATCCATGAGACAGCCCATGCCAAGCTCCACGCCCTTCCTGTGGAAAACGGTGTCATTATGGGAAAGCCGGAGAAGGATAGTCCGACCCGTGAGGTCGAGGCAGAGAGCATTGCCTATGTGGTCTGCCAGCACTTTGGGATCGACACCTCGGATTATTCCTTTGCCTACGTTACCGGCTGGAGCCGCGGCAAAGAGCTGCCGGAGCTGAAAGCCTCGCTGGACTGTATTAGCAAAACCGCTTCCGAGATGATCGACGCTCTTGAAGTCGCCTGTCCTGCGATTGCACGCACACAGATAAAAGTGCAGGAAAAGGATGAAGCTAATGCGTTTCACCATGAAACGCATTGTGGTGAAACCAGATAATTTATTTGAATCCTAATACATTATGAGCAGGACGCGCCGCTTTGCGGCGCTGTCCCGGCAAGTATGGCATTTGGTAGCACAAACGCCGCTTGTTAGGGGGACACCCCTAATACCCCACGGAAATGCGTTTCATGGTGAAACGCAATATATCACGAAAGGATGATGCCATGAGAACACGCCCGCGTCATGTCAGCGTGTGGATGAACGAGGCAGAATACCGCCACCTGAAAGAGCAGGCTGCGCTTGCCGGGATGGGAATTGATCCGTTTATCCGTTCTCTTGTGGCCGGAGCACAGCTCCGGCCACGCCCGCCTGATCAGTACGCTGCACTATTACGGGAGCTGTCAGCCATCGGAAATAATATCAATCAGATCGCATATTGGGCTAATGCACGCAAGAGCATCCGAGAATCTGAAATCGCGGATGCTATTACCCTTGCCCGCCGCGCATGGGAGCTTGTGAAAAATGGCCTATGATAAAATCATTGTTATTCATGCCCGGCTGGATAAGCGCATCAACTATGCACTGAACGAAAGCAAAACACAACGGGCTGAAAACGGACAAATCCTACAGACGGCCATCAACTGTCAGCTTGGCACTGCCTGCCGGAATATGCTGGACACCAAACGCCGCTGGGATAAGGAAAACCGTCCGGTTCAGGGTTATCACATCATTCATTCCTTTTCTCCCGGCGAAGTAACACCGGAGCAGGCTCACAGTCTCAGCGTAGAATTTGCCGAGCGGCTTTTGCGGGGGCGTTTTGAGGCAGTGGTCGCAACGCACATTGACCACGACCATATCCACGCGCATATCGTTTTCAACTCTGTTTCCTGCGTTGACGGAAAGATGTACCGGGACGACTTCAAGGCGTACTATGGAGATATTCGCGGAATATCCAATGAGATTAGCCGGGAAAACGATCTTTCCGTTATCGAGCCGAAAGGGACAGGAAAGCATTATGCGGAGTGGAACGCCGAAAAGAACGGCAAGACCACCGTGCGAGGTCTGATTCGTCAGGACATAGACGCTGCGCTTTCCGATGCCTTCACCCTTCAATCCTTTTATGAAGCGTTGCAAAGGCGCGGCTATACGGTCAAGCGCGGTGCAAATGTGAAGCACACGGCAATCAAGCCGCCCGGGTCGGATCGCTTTATCCGGCTGGACAGTCTGGGTGAAGGCTACACCGAAGCAGACATACGGGCGCGGCTGAACAAAAGCCGCACCGAGCCGACAGCACCAAAGCCGCAGAAGGTATCGCCCCCTTATATCCCCAAAGGCCGATATAAGGTCAAGCGTAGATCAGCCGCATACGGGGAAAAGAAAAAGCTGTCTGGTCTGCGTCGTCTGTATCTGCATTATTTATATTTGCTTTCACCGCCCCGACCGCGCCGCCGATCCCTTACGTTTCCCGTGCGGGCAGAGGTCAAGAAGCTCGACCAATACAAGCGGCAGTTTGCGCTGCTGCATAAATATCATATTGACAGCGAGAGTCAGTTGCCCATGCTTGCGGATGCTCTGCAGGCGGACATTGACTCTCTTTCTGTTTCCCGGCGCGAGCTGTACCGCCGCAAACGGCGCGGCGAAGATGTAAGCGCCGAGATCAAGGAAATCTCCCTTGCCCTGCGTCCGATCCGCCGGGAGCTGAGAAGTACCCAACAGATAGCGGAGCGTATCCCGCAGCTTCAAGAGCAAATCCAGCTCACACGGCAAATTGAAGAACAGTCCAAGAGCGAGAAAACAAAAACTCAACAAAGGAGGCATGACCTATGGAAGTAAGCGGCGAAGTGGCCGATCTGATGATCAAGGAGGGGCTGGAAGCCGCCAAGATCGCAGCGGAGCTTTCCGCAAAAGGTCTTGTGAACGTGGCGGCACTGTTGGCCGCGATGGTAAAGCAAAACTATAAGGTGGTTGGCAAGGTCGGCATTGAACGGCTGATGAAGGACAGCAACTCCGAGTCCGTTATCATCCCGATCAAGGCCGCAGACTATGAGAAATTTCAAAAAATCGCCAAACAGTTCGGTGTCCTGTATGCGACTGCAAAGCATGAGAACAGGGAAAGCGGCGTTCTGCACATCATTTCCAATGTGAATTACAGTGCACAGCTTAACGCCGTCATGGAGGCAATGGACTATGCCGTGCCGGAAGTGATGCCGGAGGAAAATGCCGTAAAAAAAGTGAAGTCCCGCGCTCCACAAGAGAAATCCTCCGACGAGCGCGGGATTGGCTTGAACAGACCGCAGACGGATGAAAAACCCTCTGTGCGTCAAAAGCTCCGTGAGCTCGACGCGGCGGCGAAAGCGCAAAGCAAGTCTCCGCCGATACGAAACAGGAGTAGGACTCGGTAATGCGTTTCATGGTGAAATGGATTTAGGAGGGCTGCCTATATAAACCGTAAATCTTTCCGCGAAACCGCCCCTATGTGGGCGGCACTCGCCCTGTTCATTCTCTATCTGGCTGTGCTGGCAGCAGGGGTCTATGAGGACGGGATGAATCTATTTCAGTTCGTTGCCGTCTTTCCCGATGCGATGAACGCCCCTTTTTCTCTGCGCTGGACACCGCATACCGTCAAGTTCATGCTGGCTGCTCTGCTGTTGTATGTCAGTGGAATCGTTCTTTATTATTCATCCAATGAGAACAAACGCCCAGGTGAGGAACACGGTTCCGCCCGTTGGGGAAATGTCCGGGAGCTGAACAGAAAGTACAGTGATAAAGCCCCCGATAAAAACGTCATTCTAACTAAGCACCTGTGTATGAGCCTCAACGGACGACAGCACATGAGAAATCTCCTTCAGATCGTTGTGGGCGGCAGCGGCGCAGGCAAGACGAGATTTGTTGTAAAGCCGAATCTTCTTTTGGCAAATGCCAGCTTTATCTGCACCGATCCCAAGGGAGAGCTCGTCCGCGCGGTTGCCCCGTTTCTCTTACAGCAGGGGTATGTTGTCAAGGTGTTTGACCTCATCGAGCCGAGCCACAGCGACAGCTACAATCCCTTTCGCTATATCCGCAAGGACTCCGACGTGTTCCGGCTCATCAGCAACTTTATTCAGAATACCACACCGAAGAATGCCGGTCAGAACGATCCCTTTTGGGAGAAATCCGAAATTGCCCTCGACTCTGCCCTTATGCTGTATCTTCTCCATGAGTCCCCGCCTTACGAGCAGACTTTGGAAATGATGCTCACTATGATCGAGTACGGCGGAGCGAAAGAGGATGACGACGATTATCAATCGGCGCTGGATCTGCTTTTTGAGGCGCTGGAGGAGGAACAGCCGGATCACATCGCTGTCCGGCAGTATCACATTTTCAAGCAGGCTGCGGGCAAGACCGCCAAGAGCATCCTTGTTTCAGCCGCAGTCCGTCTCGCGTCGTTCACTCTGCGAGAGATACAGTATATTACCGACGAGGACAATTTGGAGCTGTCCAAGCTGGGAGAGCGCAAGCAGGCTATCTTTTGCGTGATACCGGACAGCAACGATAATAGCCTCAATTTTCTTGTGGGGCTTCTCTATACGCAGGCATTTCAAGAGCTGTACTATCAGGCGGACAAAGTACATTTGGGTGGCTTGCCCGTGCCGGTACGCCTCATGTTCGACGAGTTTGCCAACGTTGCTCTCCCGGACGGATACGCTCGGTTACAGGCGACCATGCGTTCCCGCAATATCATGGCCACGATCATTCTGCAAAACATATCCCAGCTCAAAGCTCTGTTTAAGGACGACTGGGAGGGCATTATAGGCAATGCGGATACTTTTGTTTATCTCGGGGGCAACGAGCAGAGCACTCACAAATATGTCTCCGAGCTTCTGGGCAAGGAGACGATCTCAACGAAATCCAGCAGTCAGAGCAAGGGGCGAAACGGATCGTACAGTCAAAGCATCCAACAGACAGGCCGCGACCTTATGACCCCGGATGAAGTCCGCCTTTTGGATAACAAAAATGCCATTGTGTTTATCCGAGGGGAAAGACCGGTCATTGACGAGAAATACGATCTGATGAAGCACCCCAATATTCAGTTCACAGAGGACGGCGGGGCTGCCCCTTACGTCCACAGCCCGCATTGTCTGTACGATATTCGGTATTTCTATGAAAGCTCCGCTTCCATAGAAATATTATAATAATCGCCCGTTCCTCGCCCCTTGCGGGGCAACCGGAACGGATGCGAAAAAATCCCCATGCGCTTAGCTTTCATTTATTAGTGGAACATATTTTTGCACATGGGGATTTATTCTTTATCTATTATGGAGGAAAACGAATGAAGAAACCTACTACTAAACGCGCAAAAATATTTATGTCCGTATGGAGTGTAATTATACTCTGCATGGTATTCCTGACCACCAGCGCCTTTGCCGCCGACGGTGATCCCATTGCCGTGGTCAATAATCTGTCCGACTTCATTTTCAGCGCGATCAAAGCCATCGGCGTGATCATCCTCGGCTGGGGCATCGTGCAGGTCGGTATGTCCATCCAGAGCCATGACGCAAGCCAGCGTTCTCAGGGTTTCCTGTGTCTGTTCGGCGGGCTTGTGATTGCCTTTGCAAAGGAAATTCTCGCCGCCATCGGTGCGGTATAAGAAAAGAGGTAATGCGTTTCACGCTAAAACGCATTACCTCTGCTAAAAAAACAGCTTATTCTTCCTCGGCGTATAACAACTCAATAAACTGCGCGGGCGAGTAAACCGGCATGGGAGCACCGACATAATCCTTCATATTTCGCGTAACGATGCAATCTATGCCCGCACGGGCGGCTGTCTCGACCATTACGGCATCCTCGTAATCTGCGATACTGCTTGTTAAGGCTTTCCGACAGTCAATTCCGCAGGTATCAAGGATCTCAAACAGGGAGAACAAAATGCCGAGAACTTTTTTCGTCTCTTCACTGCTATGCAGCGCCTTGTGCATCAGATAATGAATATCTGTAATCGAGTTTGCGGCGAGGAACCCAACACACCGCCTGTTTGCTACAGACATAAAGACAGCCTCGGCATCTTTACTGAACGGTTCTCTGCTTTGAAGCGCGTCAATAATAATACAGGTATCAATCAGAGCATTCATATACGTTCTAACCGCTCCCTATGTGCCTCGTCTATGGTCATATTCTTGGGGAGAATACCGAACAGAGATTTTGCCATGTCAACTCTATCCTGATAGGGATTTGTGAGCTTGGCAACAACTTTCCCATTCCGGGTAATATACACATCTTCCTGTTCTGCCATCAAGAGATACTTGCTAAGGTTCTGCTTCAATTCAGTTGCGGTAATAGACATAGTGGACTCCTCCTTCTTTATCAAGATTGGGTTCATAAGTATTATATGCTATTCGTACGATTTAATCAATAGAATCGTACGAATTTTTCTTTGAAATTATTGTAAATGCGAGGTGTATATCATAAGTGATAACTGGGTTATAAGAAATCTGGAAAGCGCCATTGCCACATGGAACGATAAGCTGGCCGAGCTATGGACGCTGATTACACAAACGCCGGAAACCTTTAAGGGCGGGCAGATATGGAGTGTGATAACCAACATCAATTCTGCCCTTGTGGGTATCGGCTACGGTCTGTTGGTACTGTTCTTTGCTGTCGGCATCTTTTCCTCGGCAGCATCCTTTAAGGAGCTGCAAAGGCCGGAATTTGCCCTGCGGCATTTTATTCGCTTCGTGCTGGCAAAGGTGGCGGTCGGCCGCGGTATGGAATTGATGACCGCTATTTTCTCTATCTGCAGAAGCGTTGTGTCTGCATCTATGAGCAGCATCGGGGGCAGCGTCACCACCACGGCGGAGCTGCCCGCCGAGATCGTCAGTGCCATTGAGGACGTTGGATTTTTACAGAGCATCCCGCTTTGGCTGGTTTCCTTCCTCGGCAGCCTGTTCATCACCGTCCTGTCCTTTATTCTGATACTTACCGTGTACGGACGCTTTTTCAAGCTCTATATCTATACGGCTATATCTCCGCTGCCCTTTGCCTCCTTCGCGGGAGAAAACACGGCGGGGATGGGAAAAGCCTTTGTTAAGTCTTACATCGGTGTGTGTCTGGAGGGTGCCGTGATCGTACTGGCCTGTCTGATCTACTCGGCCTTTTTGTCCAGCGGATCTCCCGTTGTAGACAGCAGACTGCCCGCCGTAACGATGGCATGGGAATACATCGGGGAGCTTGTCTTTAATATGCTTGTTCTGACCGGACTTGTGAAAGGCGCAGATCGGATCGTGCGGGAGATGTTCAGCCTATGAAGAAATACTCTGTGATTTATGCTGACCCTCCCTGGCGTTATAAAATGTGGAAAGGCCACGGCGATATTGAAAAGCATTATCCGACAATGGAGCTCGATGAGATCAAGGCTCTGCCGGTGCAAGAGCTGGCAGCCAAAGACTGTATTCTTTTTATGTGGGCTACACTGCCTATGATTTCGGAGGCTCTGCAGGTGATCCGTGCATGGGGCTTTGAGTATAAGACCACCGCCTTTGTATGGGTAAAGCTCAATCGGCACAGCGACGGTATCTTTTGGGGCATGGGCTACTGGACACGTTCCAATGTGGAGATCTGTATGCTTGCCACGAAAGCCCACCCACACCGAAAGGCAAGAAATGTTCATCAGGTGATTATCTCCCATGTAGAGGAGCACAGCAAAAAGCCCGCTGAGGCGCGGCGGCGTATTGAGGCTCTTATGGGTGACGTCCCCCGCATAGAGCTATTTGCGCGACAATCTCCGCCCGGCTGGGATGTTTGGGGCAACGAGGTCTTCAGTGATATAGTGTTGGAAAAGAACAGCGGTGAGATCGAAGGTGATCCCACCGCTTAATCTTATTCCGTTTCACCGTGAAACGCATTTTTTGGACGGTACTCTAAAACCGGTGCTGTTGTGAGTACATGGCGCAGCCATTCCGTTTCCCTACGTTTCTTGCCCGCATAGCGTATCCCCCACGCGCCGAGGAAAAAGAGAACGCATCCGCCCAGTAGGGCGAAGCACAGCGTTTCATGCGAAGCTGCCCATTCGGGCCAAAACAAGTGCGTCGCCGCAAGCCAAAATCCCAATGGGAGCAAATAAAGCTTCCATAGAAGTTTTACCGTAAAGGGCAGGGCGACCAGTATCCCGGCCACGGTCAAAAGCTGTTGTATCATGTTCATAGTGTCAAGCTCCTTTCAAAACTTTTTCTACTAATATTATCCCTCAAGTGCAAAAACACGTCAAATTTTCAAATGAAATGAGGTGCTCTTCATAGAAGTAAAAATTCCGAAAGAAATCCGGCAGTACAAGGAAACTATTTTCTTTGGCCTATCTGCCCGGCAGTTCTTTTGCGCGATCTTTGCCGTAGCTATCGCCGTAGGAGTCTATATGCTGCTTGGCCCGACCATCGGAAAAGAAACCGCAAGCTGGCTGTGTATCGTACTGGCGTCTCCTGCGGCAATGGCGGGCTTCTTCTCTTATAACGGCATGACCTTTGAACAGTTTATATGGGCTGTTATCAAGACGGAAGTTCTGTATGCCGGCGACCGCAAGTACATAGGCGAAAATATATTTTATAACCGCTTTAACAGAAAGGGGCGTGGAGACTTTGATTAAAACGCTTATGGCCGCGAATAAGAGCGAGCGCGTCAGAGTAAAGGTGCCGCACTCTGTCCAGCAGAGCATACCGATCAAGCGCATCTATACCAACGGTATCTGGGAGGTGGGCAATAAGCACTCCCGAAGCTGGAAGCTCACAGATGTGAACTATATCGCAGCCTCGCAGGAAACACAGCGGAGCATCTTCAATGCCTATTGTGCCGCAATCAATTCTCTGCCTACGGATGCCACAGCCAAGATCACCATCGTCAACCACCGGCTCAACCCCGCAGAGTTTGAACGACGCATCCTGCTCCCGTATAAGGACGACTGGCTTGACCATTACCGGGAGGAAGCCAATGCCATTATGAAAGGCCGTGCGGTGCAGAGCAACAATCTCGTGCAGGAACGCTTTGTAACTCTCTCAATCCCACAGCGCAAAATTGAGGAAAGCAAGAGCTATTTTCGCAGAGCCGGGGCTAATCTGGAAAAGACCTTTGCCCGTCTGGATTCCGGGATCAAACCCGCACGAAATTATGACCGTCTGCGAATACTCCATGACTTCTTCCGTCCCGGCTATGAGCAGTATTTCGATTATGACGATTATCGGTATATGCAGACAGGCAGAGATTTTAAGGACTTGATCTGCCCTGACTCTATCAGCTTCAAACGTAACCACTTTGAGTTTGGGGGCAAGGTTGGCCGTGTCCTTTTCCTGCGTACTTACGCCTCTTTCCTTACCGACGATCTCATTTCCGATCTGACCGAGTATGCCCGCGACCTTATTCTTTCTATCGACATGATCCCCGTTCCCACGGATGAGGCGGTCAAGGAAGTGGAGAGCATCATTCTCGGTGTGGAGACGGACATTACCCGCTGGCAGCAGCGGCAAAACAGTAAGAACAACTTCACAGCCGAAGTCCCACGTTCTATGGAGCAGAAGCGGGAGAACTCCCGTGAGTTTATGGACGATCTGACACAGAACGACCAGCGTATGATCTTCTCTCTTATTACCATCGTTCACACTGCGGACAGCTTAGAGGAACTGGATTCCGACACGGAAAGCCTGATTGCCATTGGCAAAGAGCATCTTTGCGATATTTCCCCGGCGCGTTTCCAACAGGAGGACGGCTTGAATACAGTTTTGCCCTATGGCCTTCGTCGGCTCCATGCCTTAAACACGCTGACAACGGAGAGCTGTGCCGTGGCGATCCCATTCCGTGCACAGGAGATTCAAGACCCCGGCGGTCTGTCTTACGGTATAAATGAGGTCAGCAAGAATCCTTTGATCTGTGACCGCAAGCGTCTTGTCTCTCCCCATGCGTTCTATCTTGGCATTTCTGGCTCCGGCAAATCTATGGGCATGAAATATACGATCATGAATGTGGCTCTGGGTACTGACGACGATATTATTATCGTGGATGCTGAGCGAGAATACGGGACTCTTGCCCGCGCCTTCGGCGGCGAGGTCGTTGAAATCAGCCCGTACAGTACCCACCATCTGAATCCGTTGGAGATTGCCTCTGGGTATGAGGATGAAAACCCCATCGCGCAAAAATCTGAGTTGATCACAAGTATATTGGAGCAGCAGATGGCGGCAGGGTCAATCAGCGGCAGCTACAAATCCATCATCGACCGGTGTACGGCGAATATCTACAAGCCTTATCTGAAAGGAAAAGCTCCCGCGCCGCTTCTCACCGACTGGCGCAATGAGGTCATGCGGCAGCCGGAGCCGGAGGCGCGGGAGCTGGCCTTGAGTGCCGAGCTGATCACCGAGGGCAGCTTGAATGTGTTTGCCCACGCATCCGACGTGGACATGAGCAACCGCATTGTTGTTCTCGACCTGTACGAAATGGGCGAATCTCTGCGCCCGACGGCGCTTGTAGTCACGCTCGAGGCTATACAAAACCGTGTCATGGAAAACCGGAAGAAGGGCAAGTTTACATGGGTATTTCTCGACGAGGTGTATCTGTACTTCAAATACCACTATTCCGCTGATGTGTTGTATCGGGCATGGAAGCGTTTTCGAAAATACGGCGGCATTATGACGGCGGCAACGCAGAATGTTGAGGAATGTCTGCAATCCGAAACTGCACGACTGATGTTCGCAAACTCCGAGTTTCTTATGCTGTTTAATCAGGCAGCCACTGACCGTGCCGAGCTTTCCAATCTCCTGCATATCTCTGATACGCAAATGGGCTATGTGACCGACGTGGAGCCGGGACACGGCCTCCTGCGTGTATCCGGCGCGGTGATCCCCTTTGATTGCACGATCCCGCAGGACAGTGAGCTTTACCGCCTGATGAATACCACACCGGGGCGCGGTTGATATGGCGCGGAGCAGAGCGAAAGAAGCTGGACGAAAAAGGCTCGTCCGGGAAAAGGCTGACACCTTAAAAGAAAGACGACCCCTGAAAGCTCCAAGCAAGGAGATCATCAAACAGGCCGGACGCTACCGGACAATGGAAACGGCCAGAAAGCAGCTCAACGAGGCAAAGCAGACCATCGCGCCGGATCAAGAGCAACAGCCATATACCGCTGTGGATAAGGTGGAGCGATATTCGGTCAACGCCGCCCATAATGCATGGAGAGCCTTACCCGTTGGAGCGAGAAAGAAGTATAGTTCTGTCGGAGATAATTCGTTTCACGGTGAAACGGATTATGAGGCAGCTTCGCCGCAGCCGAAAGAGCAGATGCGGCGTGCTTTTGTCCGTCAGGTTCGGGAACAGAAGCAGCAGAGTGTAAGAAGAAACCCTATCCCGGAGCCAGAGGGAAAATCCTCTGAAATGGAAACGTATCGGGGCATAGAAGCCCCGGCACAGATAAGAAAACGCAAAATCGCGGGGCAGCGTCAAAATGCGCTGTCCCGCGACAAATATTCTTCCGCTATTTCCAAAGCTCAGATTGTCAAGGAGCAGGGCCGCAGACTGGCAAGAGACAAAGCGATACAGGAGATCAAGACGGATACTGCAAAGACGGCAGCAAAAGCAAGCGATAACTTTTTCAAAAAGCTGGGTACTGCGGTCACAAAGGCTGTCACACCCGGCAAAGAAACGCTGCTTTATGCAGCCGGAGCGTTGGCACTTATCATTATTCCCCTTGTAGTCATTATGGGCGTTGCCTCTATGCTTACCGGCAGCGGGGAGGGGCGCAATACCTATGTTCCCGTGAGTGCGGAGGTGGAGGCATACCGCCCCTTGATTCGGCTATACGCCGCACAGTATGGCATCCCCGAATACGAGGACTTGATTGCCGCTGTAATGATGCAGGAGAGCGGCGGGCATGGCAATGATCCGATGCAATGTTCAGAAAGCGGCTATAATACCCGTTATCCTCATTCTCCTAATTCAATCACCGATCCCGAATACTCCATTGATGTGGGCATACAGGCTCTTGCCAATGCGCTGCAAATGGCAGGTGTGGAAAGCCCGATTGACCTTGAGCATATATCCCTCGCGTTACAGGGCTATAACTTTGGCAATGGCTATATCTCATGGGCGCTTGCTAACTACGGCGGCTATTCCGAGCTGAACGCCATCGAGTTTTCCGATATGATGGCGGCGCGTTTGGGCTGGTCAGGCTACGGAGATAAAGCCTATGTATCTCACGTCCTGCGATATTATCCTATTGGACGATCCTTTATGAGTGAAGGCAACGTCGCTATGGTAGCCGTGGCACAGTCACAGCTCGGCATCGACGGCGGACTGAAATTCTGCGAGTGGTATGGGTATCCCTATCGTGTAGAGTGGTGCGCGATCTTCGTTAGCTGGGTAGCCGATCAGTGCGGGTATATAGACGCAGGTGTTATCCCCAAATTTGCGTATTGCCCGGAGGGAGCAAACTGGTTCATGGCAAACGGTCAGTGGCAAGGCAGAGACTATATCCCGGCACCCGGCGACATTATCTTTTTTGACTGGGAGAACGATGGAATAGCCGATCACGTCGGTATTGTGGAAAAGGTGGAAAATGGCCTTATCTACACCGTGGAGGGCAATTCCGGAGATCGCTGTGTTGAAAACCGCTATTACCTCGGCTCCACTCCTGTGTACGGCTTCGGACTGCCCTTGTATTGAAATCCGGGAAATGTGTCTCACCGTGAGACACATTTCCCAGCCTATAATCTAAAGGTTGTATAATCATCCAAATATGGAAAATGTCTGACCAACATGATATAATGAAAGAAAAAACGAGGTGACAACATGCCGAGCAACAGAGACGATTTTTCTCAGGGAACTAAAGACCTCCTAGCGAAACGTGTTGGGTGCAGATGCAGTAATCCCGCTTGCAGGAAACTGACCTGTGGTGCGAATGACGATCCTACAGCCTTTACAAATATCGGTGTTGCTGCCCATATTTGTGCTGCTGCAGAGGGCGGTCCACGATATGATAGTGCTATGTCTTCTGATGAACGAAAAAGCTATGAGAACGGCATTTGGCTGTGCCAGTCCTGCTCTAAATTGATTGACAGTGATGTGTCCCGTTACTCTGTTGATAAGTTGAATCGGTGGAAGCGCAATGCGGAAGAGGCAACTATACTGGAACTAGAGGAAGCCTCTCCCGTGCAGTCAACCGTGCAAGATGTTGAATTAATCAAGTTCTATGCTCAATGTTTGGATCGGTCAGCTTTTCGAGATCAAATCAGTCAAGAGGGGTGTATGGAGGACTTTGATAAAGCGATTGAAAGCACTATTATTGCTTTTAACACTGGTATTCTTCGCACCCGTGATGGAGACATCTTGAAGCAGGCAGAAGGCAAGGCGGCTGTCCAAAACCTGGAGTGGCGGGACAAGCTATTTACCATTGTGGATATATTGACGGCAATTCGAAGACGGTTGAAAATTGCGGAAAAAGAGCAATCGTTTTTTCAGCGTGATGATAGTTGTGAAGGCTTTTATTATTTCCGGGATCACGAACTCGAAGAATGGTTCGATCGCTCTAGGGAAGAAGTTTTGAAAATAATGTCCTCCGTTTGCAAAGAGGCCGGACTCCATGAGCTTCATTTCTCCAGACGTTACTATCGCTGGTAATTAACTAACGTCACCTTATTATCTGAAAGGATGACTATATGAGTGCTTTTGACGATTCTGTAATTGTAAAGAGCATAATTGCATCAGTTCTTGGGAACAGAACAGATATTATTATTTCCCTAAAGTATTCGGATGATCTGTATTCTGATGCCGTTGCATTGTGTGAAAACGAAACATACCTTGGATTTCTCAAGTCGCTTTCCCATGGTATGCGTGCTCGTTTTAACAGTTTTAACGGTGCATACATCCTCCCCAGGGATATTTTTTCAAAGCAATTAATCCTTGTGTCCAATAAACAACGTTCCGACGGGTACTCTCATTTTTCTACGATAGCGCACGAAACACAGCACGCGAAGAATCATACCATTTTCTGCGAACTATATTGCAACAAAGACATAAATCAAATATCGGAACATGCTAATAACGCTTCTTTTCAAGTATGGGATGAATTCGCTGCTCGCAGGACAGGTCACAGGCTTTATTCATCATATACATTACAAAAGATATTAGGATTTAGTGAGCTCGACCTGCAAAAAATGCTAGAAGAAGATCAATTCCCCATACGTTTAAAACAGATACAAGACATCCTTTCTAGCGGAGCCTCCATGGATCAATATAAAGAAATAGCTACTATCTTAGGGATGTTTCATGTTTGGGAAACCGATTATCGCATTGATATTCAGTCCAGACTAGGGGCATGGGCTCTTGAACTGTATTTAGCACTGTCAAGATATGATTCGATAGAGACTGTTGATTTTGACATATTAAGTTCTGAAATAAATAAGCTTCGGTCAAGTTGGGAGCGGGGAGAGTTTTGAATTCTCCAGTTTAATCATCGAATTTCATGCAAGATATGTAATATCATCTGAAATAGCACAAGGCGAAGAAATGTGTCTCACCGTGAGACATATTATGGAGATGCTTTACAGAGTCCACCCTTCCTTATTTTTTAGGTCATGAAAAGTATCTTGGTGATTGCCCTTTTCCCACACAATTCTGGAAAAAGGATTTGCATATGACTCCTTCCCACGCTATTCTAGGCGAAAGTTTGATACATAAGGTTATAGTTAGTAAGATGCGCCAGGGGACGTATATCAAAAAAACAGCCAGCCTTAAAAAGGCTGGCAAATCGAGATCTTACTCTGCTTTATCCCAAATCTGACACTCCTGAAGGTTGGACGCCTTGTCCATGCTAAGCTTCAGATTGGGCGGTTAATCTGATGTTTCTGTGTAAATATACACGTTCTTCTCATAATTCCCCGTCTGAGGATTGAACTTAGAAGTACTCTTAGTTACCATCACGTTTTTCTTTTTTTCGTCTTTGCCGCTGCGGCAGTCAAGACCCAGATGGTAAGCAATATCATTTCCGGCGTGCTTCCCCACCGTTTTCAAAAGAGGCTTTACGAAATAGAAAGCTGCGAAGACTACTGCCATCAGAATGAGCGTTTGGATCATCTTTCTTTCCTCCTGCGTCAATATTCACGACTGAACGTTAAGTACTGGCTCAGAGGCGCACCTGGGAAAGACTTCTATTCAGCTATACTGATTAATACCGGCCAAAGAGAAGTAGCCAGTGTAACCCCAGGTGGCAAAAGCATGCTGTTCACTGGAATCAACCCCTTTCAAGTCTACCGATCAAAAACCAAATCTTCTTTCGACTATATCTTACAATAATCATGGGACAAGATCTAGACGAGCATGTGTTCTAATCGGCATACAATTTTGACCGAGCGCCGAACATACATGACCGGTTGTGCATACAATTATGTTTAGGAAATGTGGTGAATAAATTCATGTCTGACATGATTAGCACTGTGGCAAAGAACATTAAATATTTCCGAAAAGAATTCGGCTTAAGTCAAGAAAGTTTAGCGAGAAAACTTCAATACTCCGCAATGTCGATAAGACGCTATGAAAACGAACAGAGCATCCCTAGTATAGAGGTTCTTCTAAAAATGGCTGATTTATTTGGGTGCTCAGTTGAAAACCTTATGCAACATGACTTTGAGATTGGCGACCCACCAAGCCCAGGAATTAGGAAGCCCATTGTTGTAGAGAGTGATTTTTATTTTTTTGAAGATCAGAAATATTACATCTATTATTTATCTGAGAAGGCTTCTGGTAAACTAAAGGATGGTTTTTTGCAGTTTGCAGAACATTATGACAAGAGAAGGTTGTTTTTACATGGTACAATGAATATGCACCATATATACGACTGCAAACTTGTTCTTGAGGATGAAGACAGCGCATATATTTATGGGACAGGCACAGAAAAGGATCAAAGAGTGTTTATTGTTCTTCACTTTCCTGATTTCGGCAAAGGAAAAACGAATAATCCTGCAATTAGGTATCGCGGCGGTATAGGGATTGTAGTTCACAAGGATACTCATGGCAATCAAACAGCTCAGCGAATCTGCTTATCCTATAAGGAACTAAACGACGAAGACATGAACATAAGGGATACCCTAATAAAGTTCCTGACGGGAGAAAATGATATTGAACGAATTAATGTTAGTCCGCAGATAGATAGTGAGTTTTGCCAGTGGGTTTTAGGCTTCAATCATTGACGCCGTTCTTCACACAAACAATACTGTTATCAGGAGACTGATTACGTTACCCTAAAAAGCAAAATGACGCCATTATATGGGAAAATGCTTCCAAAAGAAATGTGTCTCACCGTGAGACAAGTTTCCGTTCCTTACGTTTTCGTAAGATTGCCCCGCTGTCGTTGAAAGCGGGGCATTTTTCGTATATAATCCAAGTAGGAAGATAATGTACAATAAGTTGCGCAAATTGAAAAGAGCAAAAAAGAAGACATAGC
>ERZ1026860.827-NODE-827-length-17798-cov-6.403201_pt1 | contig 17798 bp, 14 predicted proteins | sample MGYA00380160_ERZ1026860 | MGnify/ENA primary metagenome ERZ1026860 (study PRJEB33269, sample SAMEA4719796) | human gut metagenome | biome: human-associated habitat; feature: organic feature; material: feces | place: Cameroon | collected 2013-10 ... | reverse complement strand
TGGATTTTGTGGTGGTGGGCGGCGACGCCTATGTGGACCACCCCAGCTTTGGCACCGCCATCATCAGCCGCCTGCTGGAAGCCGAGGGCTACAAGATCGGCGTGCTGGCCCAGCCCCGCTACACCGACTGCGAGGACTTCAAGCGGTTCGGCAAGCCCAAGTATGGCTTTTTCATCGGCGGCGGCAACGTGGACAGCATGGTGAGCCACTACTCCGTGGCCAAAATTCCCCGCGCCGAGGACGAGTATTCCCCCGGAGGCAAGGGCGGCGCACGCCCGGACCGCAGCGCTACTGTGTACACCCGCCTTGCCAAGCAGGCCTATCCCGACCTGCCGGTGATCTTAGGCGGTCTGGAAGCTTCTCTGCGCCGCTTTGCCCATTATGATTACTGGATGGACACCGTGCTGCCCAGCATTGCGGAAAGCTCCGGCGCGGATATCATCAGCTTTGGCATGGGCGAACACCAGACCGTGGAGATCGCCCGCCGCCTTGCTGCAGGCGAACCGGTGGAGAGCATCACCGATGTGAACGGCACCTGCTACCTGACCGATTTTGACCATCTGCCCGAGCGCTACGTGGAGTGTGCTGGCTTCAAAAAGGTGGCATCCGACAAGACCGCCTACGCCAAAGCCTGCCGCATCCAGATGGACAATCAGGATGTGGTCAGCGGCCAGATCATCGTCCAGAAGCAGAGCGAGAAGTATCTGGTGCAGAACATCCCCGCCAAGCCCCTCGTCCGGGGCGAGCTGGACAAGGTCTTTGCCCTGCCCTACACCCGGCGGTACCACCCTATCTACGAGGAGATGGGGGGCGTGCCTGCCATCCGGGAGGTGCAGTTCTCCATCATCCAGAACCGCGGCTGCTTCGGCGGCTGCAACTTCTGCGCCATCCAGCTCCATCAGGGGCGGCGGGTGACCAGCCGCAGCGCCGACAGCATCGTGGCCGAGGCGGAGCGGATGACCCACGAGCCGGATTTCAAGGGCTACATCCACGATGTGGGCGGCCCCACTGCCAACTTCCGCTTCCCCTCCTGCCGGGAGCAGATGCTCCGGGGCATGTGCAACGGGGGCAAGCACTGTCTGGCCCCCACCACCTGCTCCCACATGATCGTGGACCACAGCGATTACCTGAAAATTTTGCGCCGGGTGCGGGAGCTGCCGGGGGTGAAAAAGGTGTTCATCCGCAGCGGCATCCGCTTCGATTACCTGATGGCGGACCCCGACGACACCTTCTTCCAGGAGCTGGTGGAGTACCACGTTTCCGGCCAGCTGAAGGTGGCCCCGGAGCACTGCGCCCCCAACACCCTGGCTTACATGGGCAAGCCCCCCATCGAGACCTTCAACAAGTTCAAGGATAAATTCTACGAGCTGAGCAAGAAGGCGGGCAAAAAGCAGTATCTGGTGCCCTACCTCATGTCCAGCCACCCGGGCAGCACCCTGAAGGATGCGGTGTATCTGGCGGAGTACCTTTATAAGAACCACATGCGGCCGGAGCAGGTGCAGGATTTTTACCCCATCCCCGGCACCGTCAGCACCTGCATGTTCTACACCGGGCTGGACCCCTACACCCTCAAGCCGGTGTTCGTGGAAAAGACCCCGGAGGGCAAGGCCCTGCAGCGGGCGCTGCTGCAGTACTATGAGCCCCGGAACGCGGAAAAGGTCATCAAGGCCCTGAAGCTGACCCACCGGGAGGACCTGATCCCCCTGCTGGTGCCGGCGGAGGGCCGCCGGGCCGTGCAGCGCTCCGCCCGCCGGGAGGAGGCCGCCGACGTGACCATCCATGGCGACGGCACCTACACCGTGCGTCCCCATTCCGGCAAAAACGGCAGCAAAAATACCCACGGTAAAAATGCTGCCCCTGCCGGACGCCCCGCCGGGGGGCGGGTGCCCAGCCCGGGCGCCCGCTTTGCCCCCAACGGCACCCACAAACCGAATAAACCGAACGGAAATCAACAGAAAGAGAATACAACGTGGAAAACTGCAAAGAAGAAAAAGTGACCCTCTGGGGGCGGGCCGTCCGCCGCTTGACGGCGCTGGCTCTGGCCGCTGCGCTGGCGCTGGGCCTTGCAGCCTGTGATGCCTCCGGCCTGCCCGGCCTGCCCAATGACGGCAGCGCCGACGTTACCCCCGGCCCGGCTGCTTCCGCCGGGCAGACCCTTGACGAGAACGCCCCCCTGCAGGTGCATTTCATCGACGTGGGGCAGGCCCTCAGCGTGCTGGTGGAGTGCGACGGCCAGTTTATGCTGTACGACGGCGGCAACGTGGACGACGGCAGCCTGGTGGTCTCCTACTTACAGCAGCAGGGCGTGGAGGAGCTGCAGTACGTCTTCTGCTCCCACGCCCACGAGGACCATGTGGGCGGGCTGGCGGCAGCGCTGGCCTATTTCCCCGCCCACCACGTCTACGCCCCGGTGACGGAGGCCGACACCAAGTGCTTCCGGGATTTTGTCAAGTACACCCAGCAGCAGGGCCTTGCGGTGGAGGTGCCTGCGGCAGGCACGGTGTGGCAGCTGGGCAGCGCCACCGTCACCCAGCTGGGCCCGGTGGCCCAGTACAGCGACACCAACGATACCTCGCTGGTGCTGCGGCTGGACTACGGCTCCACCAGCTTTCTGCTCACGGGGGATATGGAGGCGGACGCGGAGCGGGACCTCGTCAACACCGGGGCAAACCTGAAAGCCGATGTGCTGCAGGTGGGCCACCACGGCTCCTCCACCTCCACCAGCTACATCTTTTTGAACAGCGTCCTGCCCGAGATGGGCGTCATCTCCTGCGGGGTGAACAACAAGTACGGCCACCCCCACGAGGAGACCCTCAGTATCCTGCGGGACGCCGGGGTGGACGTGTACCGCACCGACCTGCTGGGCACCATCACCATTGGCTCGGACGGCCGGAACTACACCGTCGGCACCGAGCACACGGCCACCGACGCCCAGCTCAACCCCACCGACCCGGCGGCTTCCGGCACCGCCCAGCAGGGGTACATCGGCAACGTGAACTCCAAAAAGTTCCACCTGCCTTCCTGCCCCAATCTCCCGGCGGAGAAAAACCAGATCCTCTTTTCCAGCTACGACGAGGCCGTGGCGGCGGGCTACACCCCCTGCGGCACCTGCATCCACTAAAACCGCGTTTTGCCCCCTGCTCCTGCCCGGCTTTGGCCCGGGCGGCGCAGGGGGCGTTTTTGCGGTTGCAGGGGGGATTCGGCAGAGTGTTCAAGAGCGGGGCGGGGGCTTTGTGCACAGTCTCCAAAAATCGGCAGGACGCTTGTATTTCGGCGGCGGGGAGTGTACAATAAGGCCAAACGTGTAGTTGTTTGTGCAGAGCAGGAGAGCGACAGACAGGGCAGCAGGCTTTGTTTGTTACGCTCTTTTTTTGTCCGTATTTTTCAGAAGTTTCAGAAGAAGGAGAACACCATGAGCCAGACCAAGTACATCCTCTCTTTGGACCAGGGCACCACCAGCAGCCGGGCCATCCTGTTTGACAACGAGCAGAACATCCTCTGCGTGCAGCAGCGGGAGTTTGAGCAGATCTACCCCCATCAGGGCTGGGTGGAGCACAACCCCATGGAGATCTGGTCCAGCCAGTACGGCGTGATGAACGAGGTCATCGCCCAGAGCGGCGTGGACCCCCACGACATTGCGGGCATCGGCATCACCAACCAGCGCGAGACCACCATTTTGTGGGATAAGACCACCGGCCGCCCGGTGTACAACGCCATCGTGTGGCAGTGCCGCCGCACCGCGCCCATCGTGGACGAGCTGCTCAAGACCCCCGGCATGGCCGATTACATCCGGGAGAACACCGGCCTTGTGCCCGACGCCTATTTCTCGGCCACCAAGATCAAGTGGATCCTGGACAATGTGCCCGGCGTGCGGGAAAAGGCCGAGGCAGGCGAAATTCTCTTTGGCACCGTGGACACCTGGCTGGTGTGGAAGCTGACCGGCGGCAAGGTCCACGTCACCGACCGCACCAACGCCAGCCGCACCATGCTGTACAACATCCGCACCCTGGATTGGGACGACACCCTGCTCCAGGCGCTGGACATCCCCCGGTGCATCCTGCCCAGCGTGAAGGACTCCAGCGAGGTGTACGGCTGCACCAGCATCCAGGGCGTGGAGGTGCCGGTGGCGGGCATTGCAGGCGACCAGCAGGCCGCGCTGTTCGGCCAGGGGTGCTTTGCCCCCGGCGACGCCAAGAACACCTACGGCACCGGCTGCTTCTTGCTGATGAACACCGGCAAAAAGATCTACCAGAGCAAGAACGGTCTGGTGACCACCATTGCCATCAGCCTCAACGGTGAGGTGGAGTACGCGCTGGAGGGCTCCGTCTTCGTGGGCGGCGCGGTGATCCAGTGGATCCGGGACGGGATGCATCTCATCCAGGACAGCTGCGACTCCGAGTATTACGCCCAGAAGGTGCCCGACAACGGCGGCGTGTACATCGTGCCGGCCTTTACGGGGCTGGGCGCTCCCTACTGGGATATGTACGCCCGGGGCGCCATTCTGGGCATCACCCGGGGCACCACCCAGAACCACATCATCCGGGCGGCGGAGGAATCCATCGCCTACCAGAGCGCCGACCTGATGCACGCCATGGAGAAGGACACCGACATCGCCATCAAGACGCTCAAGGTGGACGGCGGCGCCAGCCGCGACCAGTTCCTGATGCAGTTCCAGTCCGACATCCTCCACAAAGAGGTGCTGCGCCCGGCCATCCGGGAGACCACCGCTCTGGGCGCGGCCTATCTGGCCGGCCTTGCCACCGGGGTGTGGAAGAGCCGGGAGGAGATCAGCCACCTGTGGAGCTGCAACCAGCTGTTTGAACCCAAGATGGACGAGGAAGAGCGCCAGCGCCTGCTGCGGGGCTGGCACAAGGCCGTGGGCCGCAGCCGCGACTGGGCCGAGCACGAATGATTTTTGTACAGAGAACAGGAAAGGAAGCATCGGTTATGGCAATGGATACCATTAAGATCGACAACAAACAGGTAAAGATGGTGGCCCACCGGGGCCTGAGCGGGCTGGAGAAGGAGAACACCTGCTCCGCCTTTGTGGCGGCCTGCAACCGGGCCACCTACTTTGGGGTGGAGACGGACGTCCACCGCACCGCCGACGGCCAGTACATCATCTTCCACGACGACAACACCGCCCGGGTGGGCATCGACCACATGGTGATCGAGGAGACCACCTTTGAGACTCTGCGCAAGCTGCAGCTCACCGACATCGACGGCCAGCGGGGCCGCATCGACTTGACGATGCCCACCCTGATGGAGTATATTGAGATCTGCAAAAAGTACGGCAAGCACTGCGTGCTGGAGCTGAAGAACCAGTTCAAGGCCGGGGACGTATACAAGATCGTCGGGATGATCGAGAAGGCCGGGTATCTGGACCATGTGACCTTCATCTCCTTTGCCCTCAAAAACCTCATCTACCTGCGCCGCCGCTACCCCCGGCAGCCCGCCCAGTTCCTCATCAAGGAGTGGGACGACAAGGTGCTGAAGGCGCTGGAGACTTATAACTTGGGCATCGACATCTACTACAAGTCCGCCACCCCGGAAAACGTGCAGAAGGTGCACGCTCTGGGCCAGGAGTACAACGTGTGGACCGTCAACGAGGCGGTGGACGGCGAGGCGCTGGTGGAGATGGGAGTGGATTACATCACCACCAACATCCTGGAGGGCACAAACAAGGCATAAGCCGCCGTACCAAAACAACCGAAAGGACTTACACCGTACATGAGCCGTATCTTTGACCCGGAAAACAAATTCTGGAGCTTCATCGGGAAGATCGCCGATGTCACCTGCATGAGCGTCCTCTGGGCAGCCACCAGTCTCCCGCTGGTGACGCTGGGGGCCTCCACCACCGCGTTCTACGCCTACACCATGCGGCAGGTGCGGGACACCGAGGGCGGCATCCTGTCGGGGTATTTTGGGGCCTTCAAGCAGCATTTCAAAAAAGCCACCCTGCTGTGGCTGCTGGAGCTGGCAGGCATCGCCTTTTTTGCCGCCGACTTTGTGGGCGTGTGGAACCTGCTGCTCTTTGTGGGGGGGCTGCCCGCCATTCTGGTGGGGGCGCTGGTGCTCTGCCTGGCTGTGCTGTTTCTGGGCTGCACCCTTTACATCTGGCCGCTGCTGGCGGTGTTTGATTTCCCCTTAAAAAAGCTGCTCTCCAACAGCTTCATCATGGCGGTGGGCAACCTGCCCTTTACCCTCACGCTGGCCCTGCTCTGGGCGCTGGCGGGGGTGGGCTGCTACTACATGAGCGGCGTCTTCTTCGTCTGGGTGGGGCTGGCCATCTTTGCTTCCTCCTACTTCATCAACACGGTCTTCAAAAAGTACACCGGCGAGCTGGCCGAAGAGCAGGCCGCCTGGGAACAGGCAGAACGGGAGCGCAAACAGCGCAAAAAGCTGCAGAAGAACGGGATGCTGTGAGGGGGAGGCAGAAGACCATGACCATCCAAGAACGCTTTGCCCACTGGAAAAAGACGGAGGCGGAAAAGCTCCGCCCCATGAACGCGAAACAGCGGGCCGGGTACATTTTGCACTACTACCGCTTCTGGATATTCGGCCTGCTCGTCCTGCTGGCGGTGGGGTTTTACATCGGGGACGCGGTGGTGCAGAGCCGGAAAGAGATCGTATTGCAGGGCTTTTTCACCAACGATGCGTACAACCTCTTCCCGGCGGAGAGCATCGAGAAGGACTACGCCGCCACGCAAGACCTGACCAAGCGCCAGCGCATCGTGTTCGACGACGCGCTCTACATCGACCTGGGCGGCGAGGCCAGCGAGTACACCGCCGCCAGCAACGGCAAGCTGATGGCCTACACCATGACCCATGAGCTGGATTTCGTCGTGACCAGCGACGAGGTGCTGGCTTATTACAAGGACCACATGCCCATGAAGGACCTGCGGGAGATCTTGCCCGCAGACTTGCAGCAGCAGTTGGGCGATGCGCTTTACACGGCCACCGACTCGGAGGGCAAGATGTCCTGTCTGGCTGTGGATATGACGCAAAGCCGCTTTGTGGCGGGCACCGGGGCCGATGCCGACCCCCGGGTGGAGCACACCTATTACTTCTTTGTGCCGGAAAGCGCCCCCCATACCCAGCAGATCGTAAGCTTTCTGCGGTACGCCTTCCGGCTGGAGTAAAGCGGAGGCAAAAAATACACGCGATCTTCGTTCTCTGAACGTTCGCAACACAAAACAGGAAGGGCCCGGCAGCTGCCGGGCCCTTCCTGTTTTCAAGGGGAATGGAGGTAATTAAGAGATCGGATGACGTAGGATCAATCCATGTTGCGGCAGGTGACGATGTCGGCCCCGGTGCCGCAGACGTTCTGCAGCACCACGTCGCCCACATGGATGGGGGTGTGGAGCACCACGCTGTCCAGCGCGGCCACCACCTCAGCCATCTGGCCCTTGGGCACCGGCTGAGAGGTCTTGACGGGGCAGCGGGAGTGCAGGCCGCCCTCGGCCCGGACGGTGCTGGTGATGATGCGGGTGGGGTGGGTCAGCTCCTCCTTGCCGTAGGCGATGCCGTTGGGGCAGCCGTTGCCCGTTACCTTGTAATCGTTGGCTTCATCCACCTGCAGATGGCAGCCCTTGGGGCAGCAGGTGCAAATTACTTCTTTCATATGGCTCATGCCTCCTCGATCTCAATGGTCACTTCGTCGCAGGGAGCCTTGTCCAGCAGGACTCTGGGCAGGGCAATGTGCTCCATCTCGCCGGGGGCCAGGCGGTCCCGCTTGAAGCGGGCGATGACCTGATCGCCGCTCTTGACGAGGATGGTGCTCTTGCCGCAGATGCGGCGGACGCGGAAGGACACGTTGGTGCTCTTTTCCACGCCTTCCACCCGGATGCGCTGGGGCAGGGTGTAGCCCAGGTCCTTGCCGGGCTTGACGTTCAGCACCCGGCCCTCCGCCACGGGGCCGTTCTGGACATACTTGGCGGCGGCCACACCGGCCAGCTCGCTCTCGCCGGAGACGAAGTCCACCAGATCGTGCACCTGCACCACGTTGCCGCAGGCAAACACGCCGGGGATGCTGGTCTCCATGTTCTCGTACACCACAGCACCCTTGGTGCGGGGGTCCATCTCAATGCCGGCCTGCTTGGTCAGCTCGTTTTCCGGGATGAGGCCCACGCTGAGCAGGATGGTGTCCACGTCGAACTCCATCTCGGTGCCGGGGATGGGCTTGCGGTCCGGGCCGATCTCGGCCACGATGGCCTTCTCGACGCGCTCCTTGCCCTGGATGTCCACGATGGTGTGGGACAGGTACAGGGGGATGTTGAAATCGTTGAGGCACTGGACGATGTTGCGGGTCAGGCCGCCGGAGTAGGGCATCACTTCCACGCAGGCCAGCACCTTGGCGCCTTCCAGCGTCATGCGGCGGGCCATGATGAGGCCGATGTCGCCGGAGCCCAGGATCAGCACCCGCTTGCCCACCATGTAGCCTTCCATGTTCACGTAGCGCTGGGCGGCACCGGCGGTGTACACACCGGCAGGCCGGGTGCCCGGGGTGCCGATGGCGCCGCGGGTGCGCTCGCGGCAGCCCATGCCCAGCACGATGCTCTTGGCTTCGATGATCTGGTAGCCGTACTCCTTGGAGACGCAGTGGACCTTTTTATCCGGGGTCACCTCCAGCACCATGGTGTCCAGCTGGACCTTGACGCCGGTGTTCTTCAGCATATCGATGAAGCGGCCCGCATACTCGGGGCCGGTGAGCTGCTCGCCAAAGCGGTGCAGGCCGAAGCCGTTGTGGATGCACTGGTTCAGGATGCCGCCCAGCTCTTTGTCGCGCTCCAGGATCAGGATGTCCCGCAGGCCGCTCTCCCATGCCTTGCAGGCAGCCGCAAGGCCCGCAGGGCCGCCGCCGATAATGACCAAATCAACCATTGCTCTTTCCTCCTACCTTCGTTTCGCTTACCAGAACGTTGGAACCGTTCTTATCCTGCAGGATGTCCAGGGGGCTCATGCCCAGCTCCCGGCTGATGAGCTCCAGCACGCGGGGGCCGCAGAAGCCGCCCTGGCACCGGCCCATGCCGGCACCGGCCCGGCGCTTGACGCCGTCGATGGTGGTGGCGGGCACCTCGCTGTGGAGGGCCGCCAGGATCTCGCCCTCGGTGATGGTCTCGCAGCGGCAGATGACCCGGCCGTAGGCGGGCTGCTCCTTGACCAGAGCGGCCTTCTCCTCGGCGGACAGCTCCTTGAAGCGGATGTGGCGGCGGCCGTCCTTGTAGTCGGCCTTTTCAGCCCCCAGCACGCCCCGGTCCTTCAGGATGGCCACAGCCTCCTCGGCCACGGCAGGCGCGGCGGAGAGGCCGGGGCTCTTCATACCGGCCAGGTCGATCCAGCCGGGGGCCTTTTCGTCCTCGCCGATGATGAAATCGTCCACGTCCAGGTTGGCGCGCACGCCCGCAAAGTTGCGGATGGACTCGCCGAAGTTGATGCTGGGCACGCTGCGCTGGGCCGTGGCCTTGACGAACTCCAGCCCGCTGCTGGTGCAGGAGGTGTCGTCCCCGGTGACGGGCACGGCGTCGGGGCCCACGATCAGGTTGCCGTGGACGGTGGGGGAGACCAGCACGCCCTTGCCCAGCTCGTTGGGGCACTGGAAGATGACGTGGCTCACCCGGGTGCCCTCGCTCTTATCCAGCAGGTAGTACTCGCCCCGGGTGGGGGTGATGTGGAAGCTGGCGGGGTCCATCATATCGTGGACGGCCTCGGCCCAGATGCCCGCAGCGTTGATGACGCAGCGGGTCTCCACGGTGCCGCCGGGCACGGTGAGGCGGTAGCCGCCCTCGATCTTCTCGGCGTTTTCCACCTTGCAGCTGCGGCGCAGCTCCACGCCGTTGCGCACGGCCACTTCTGTCATGGCCAGGGCGTACTCCCAGGGGCTGACGATGGCGGCGCTGGGGGCCCACAGGGCACCGCAGACGTTGGCGGAGAGGTTGGGCTCCAGGGCCAGCGTCTCCTCTTTGGAGAGGATCTTCAGGCCGGGCACGCCGTTGGCCACGCCGTTCTCATACAGGTGCTGCAGGTGGGGCAGCTCGCTTTCGGCCAGTGCCAGAACGAGGGAGCCGCACTGCTTATAGGGCACGTCCAGCTTTGCACAAATTTCTTTGGCCAGCTCCACGCCCCGCACGTTCAGGCGGGCCATCTTGGTGCCGGGGGCGGGGTCGTAGCCCGCATGGAGAATGGCGCTGTTGGCTTTGGTGGTGCAGTCGGCCACATCGTTCTCGGCCTCCAGAATGACGACCTTGTTGTCGTAGCGCGACAATGCGTAAGCTGCAGCGGCACCAATGACGCCGCAGCCGATGATAGCTACATCATACATGACTCTTTTTCCTCCTGTCAGTTCCGCCTTGGCCCAAGGGAGCCGGGCTTTTGTCGTTTGTACAAAAAAAGAGCGAACCAAAACAAAGGCAACTGCCCTTGTTCGTTTCGCTCATAACTCTTTGAAACAAACAACACTTGTTGTGTCTATATTACCCCCTCCCGGGGGAAAAAGCAAGGGGCTTTGTGCTTTTTGGTGAAACCCACAAAAAGCAGCCGCCGCTTTTGCGCAGAATGCAGAACGTGCGCCTTACATGTTCCACACCTTCTGGTTGGTGGTGGAGATGGCGGTGGCGCCCGCCTCCAGCGCGGCCATCACATCCTCTTTATCGGCGATGAGGCCGCCCGTCAGCACCGGGACCTTGGCGTCGGTGCAGACCCGGCGCAGAATTTTGGGCATGGTGCCGGGCAGGATGTCCAGACAATCCGGGAGGTTGGCGGGCATCTTCCAAAGGCTTTCCAGCGAGATGGAGTCCAGCAGGAAGACCCGCAGGATGGCGGCCAGCCCCAGCTCCTTGGCCCGGCGGATGAAGGATTGGCGGGTGGAGATGATGCCGTCGGCCTCCGTCATATTGCGGATGAAATCCACGGCGATCTCCTTGCTGGCAAGGCCCGCGACGAGGTCTACGTGGACGATGGCAAATTTGCCCGCCGCGTGGATGCGCTGCACCAGCGTGGGGATGTTGCAGATATCGCCATATAGGATAAAGACCACCCGGATGTTCTCGTTGCGCAGGGCTTCCTCCAGCCCGCCGTCGTCCTTGATGGCGGCGATCACCGGCGTCTCCTGAATGGCGTCCATCAGTTCTTGCTTCATGGGTATTGGTGTCCTCTCTTTTCCGAACGCTCCTCCGGCTGGCCCGGAGGGACATGTGATTAGAGCTATTATGATGGTTTTGCCAAAGAAATGCAATCTTTTTTGAGAAGATTTCGGTAAAATCGGAGAAAAGCTGGCAACTTGCCCGGTTTTGCTCCGGGGAAACCGTCGTTTTTCACAAATCCTTGTATTCTTGATGCAGCTCCCTTGACAAATGATGCGTAGCTATGATAGGCTTGCGCTACATTGATTCGGTCTGCGCCCAGTGCGCGCTGCATCAAAACCATCATGCGACGGAAAAGCCTTGAAAGAGTAACGAGCAGAGGTGTCAGCCGCCAACAGGGGAGCCGGGATGGGTTTTCCTGCAAGGGCTGCACGTGCTGCTTTTTTCTTTTGCGGTTTTGTTCGGCGGTCGGGCGCAGGAAATACGCTGCACATCCGCTGAAAGAAGGAGAACACACCATGAATGCCACCGTCGCTCCGTTTACGTCCTTTGAGTTCCAGATGGTCTGTGTCGTGCGGCTGCTGCTGGCTTCCATCTGCGGCTTCGCCATCGGCATCGAGCGCACCAACCGCCTCAAGGACGCGGGCATGCGCACCCATCTCATCGTCTGCATGGGGGCCGCGCTGATGATGCTGGTGTCCAAATACGGCTTCTTCGATGTGAGCGTCATGGGTGAATTCTTCAAGGCGGACGTTTCCCGCATTGCTTCCAACGTGGTGTCGGGCGTCGGCTTTCTGGGGGCCGGCATCATCTTTGTGCGCAACCGCAGCATCACCGGCCTGACCACCGCCGCGGGCATCTGGGCTACGGCAGGCATCGGTCTGGCCATGGGCGCGGGCCTGTACGTCGTGGCCATTGCAGGCACCGTCATCGTCATCACGGCCCAGAGCCTGCTCCACAACGACCACATCACCGGCGGCGGCCTGATGATGCTCAATCTCCGCATCGACGGCCGGAGCGGCAACGTGAGCCAGACCGTCCAGCAGGTGCAGGCTATGGGAGCCGAGCTCATCGACCTGAGCGTGACCCAGAAGAAAAACGACATCCTCCGGGTGGAGATGAAGATCAAGCCCGGCAAGAGCGTGGAACCTCTGACCATCATGGGCGAGCTGGAAAAGCTGCCCTGGGTGCTGGAAGTCAACGAATAAGCCCTTTTGAATGGGAGAAAACGATATGACAAAAAACGACGCCCTGTTAGCAAAAACCAAACTGTTCGTGCTGGATATGGACGGCACCTTTTATCTGGGCAATCAGATCTTGCCCGGCGCGGCGGAGTTCCTGCGGGCCGTGAAAGCGGCGGGGAAGGACTACCTGTTCTTCACCAACAACTCCTCCCGCTCCCCCCGGGATTACATGGCAAAGCTGGCCGGGATGGGCTGCCCCATCACCCGGGAGCAGATCATGACCAGCGGGGATGTGACCATCCGCTATCTGCAGACCCACTACCCGGACAAGACCGTGTACCTCGTGGGCACACCCCCGCTGGTGGAAAGCTTTACCGAGGCGGGCATCCGGCTGGTCAGCGAAAAGCCGGACATCGTGGTGGTCGGCTTTGACACCACCCTCACCTACGAAAAACTCTCCAACGCCTGTACTTTTATCCGGGAGGGGGCGCTGTTCCTGGCCACCCATCTGGACATCAACTGCCCCACCGAGACGGGCTTCATCCCGGACTGCGGCAGCTTCTGCGCCGCCATCGGCCTTTCCACGGGCAAAGAGCCCAAATATCTGGGCAAGCCCTTTGCCGAGACGGTGGAGATGGTGCTGGATAAGACGGGCTATGCCGCCGACGAAGTGGCCTTTGTGGGCGACCGCCTCTACACCGACGTGGCCACCGGCGTGAAGAACGGCGCGGCGGGCATCCTGGTGCTGACGGGGGAGACCCACCTCGAAGACGTGCCCGCCTCCGACGTGCAGCCCGACGCCATCTTTGCCTCCCTGGGCCAGATGGGGCAGCAGCTCTGTCAATTGTAAAATCTGCCTATAATTTGTATCAAATTTAGGCAATGTAGCTGATTTTTATAAAATCGGACGATAAAACTTGTAAAAAACGCGTTTTTGTTCTTGCAAAACGCCCCCCGGTATGTTATCATCAAAACAGAAACTGCATCCCCCATTGCATCTTGCTTGCAGAGATTGAGAGCGCCAAGCGGACAGCCAGAACGGGACCTGAAATACGTTCAGGGAACTTGGCCTGTTCGCTTTTTTCTATTGCCAATGGTGTGGGGTGCGGCTGCACGCATCACTCAGGACCCCGCGCACCGGGTGCACGACCGGGCGCTTTGAAAAACCACTGAAACTACGAAGAAAAGAAAGAAGGAACCGTTATGAAAAAGATCTCTCGCCGCAGCTTCCTGATGGCCACTGGCACCCTCGCCGCTGCTACTGCGCTGACCGCCTGCTCCGGCGGCGGCTCCACCGGCAAGGCAAACACCGCTGCTTCCAGCGCACCCGCTTCCAGCGCCGCTGCCTCCGAGGCAGCCGACCCCAGCAAGTACGAAGTGACCGAGCCCATCACCATCACCTGGTGGCACGCTCTGGAGTCCCAGTACGACGATCTGGTGGCCGACGTGGTGGAGAAGTTCAACAAGACCCAGAACCTCATCACCGTGGAAGCCCAGTACATCGGCGCTTACAAGGACATCAACGAGGCTCTGGTGGCCGCTCACGCCGCCGGCACCGGCCTGCCCGCCATCGCCGTGGCCAACACCGATTACGTCGCTTCTTACGGCGACAGCGGCTTGTTTGAGAATCTGGACCCCTACATTGCGGGCACCGATTACGACGTGGACGACTTCTCGGCGGGTCTTTTGCTGAGCAGCCAGTTCGAGGGCAAGCAGGTGGCTCTGCCCTTCCTGCACTCCACCCAGGTCATCTACTACAACAAGACCATGGCCGACAAAAACGGCTGGACCATCCCCGATAAGATCGAGGACTTCACCCCCTTCCTGGCCGAAGTGCACAGCAAGGCAGGCGTCTACGGCACCGTCGTTCCCGGCTGGGACCAGTGGTACTTTGAGACCCTCTACCTCAACGAGGGCGTGGACATCATCACCGCCGACAACACCTGCGACCTGAACAGCGACGCCGCCCTGAGCGTGACCAACATGATCAAGGGCTGGTGCGACGCAGGCGACGCTTACTTTGCCACCGGCACCGACGCTTCCGCCACCATGCGCCAGAACTTCTACGACCAGAAGACCTTCTCCGTGATGCACACTTCCTCCCTGTACAACAACTACGTCAGCAAGTGCCCGGACTTTGAGGTGGGCATGGCCTGGTACCCCGCTGCCACCACCGGCGACAAGAACTCCGAGGTGGGCGGCTGCGTGCTGGGCATCCCCTCCAAGAACGATCAGGCCACCAAGAACGCCGCCTGGCAGTTCCTGCAGTTCCTCTGCGGCAAGGAGGTCAACATGGAGTGGGCCGAGGGCACCGGCTATCTGCCCACCCGTAACTCGGTGCTGAACACCGACGAGGGCAAGCAGTTCCTGGAGAAGAAGCCCGCCTTCCAGTGCATCTTCGATAACCTGAACCTCATCAACCCCCGCATCCAGAACTCCGCCTGGAGCGAGCTGGCCACCACCTGGAAGAACTACATGGAAGTGATCATGAACCAGGGCGGCGACGTCAATTCCAACTCCGAGGATATGGTCACCGAGATCAACGAGATTCTGGAAGACCACGCCTGAGCCTGTACGCCCGAAACTGACCCTCGCCGAAAGGACGTGAAATCATGAAACAAGCTGCCGCTGCCGTTCAGGCCGAAAAAAAGCCGTTCTTTTCCCAGCGCACGCTTTCCAAATTCGTCGATTTTCTCTTTGTAGTGCCTGCGCTGGTGCTGCTGGGTGTCTTTACCTATTATCCCATCGTCAAGCTGGTGCAGATCAGCTTTACGGACTGGAACCTGCTGAACGACACCTGGAAGTATGTGGGCCTGAAAAACTGGAACTGGCTGTTTGCCGGCAGCGGCGCAAAGTATTTGTGGAACTCGCTGAAGGTCACCTTCCTCTACTCGCTGGGCGAGATCGCCGTCACCATGGTGGGCGGCATGCTGCTGGCGCTGCTGTTCAACCGCATGACCCGCTCCTTTGGCCTGATGCGCGCCTTCGTCTTCGTTCCCAAATACGTGGCCATGTCCTCGGCCGCTGTGGTCTTCTTGTGGATCTTGAACACCGACTCCGGCGTGCTGAACTACCTGCTGCAGTGCATCGGCCTGCCGGCGGTGGATTGGCTCAACCAGCAATCCACGGCCCTGCCCTCGGTGCTGATGCTGACGGGCTGGCGCGTCATCGGCTACGGCATGATGATCTACCTCTCGGCCATGATGGGCATTTCGCAGGAGTACTACGAGGCCGCCTCGCTGGATGGCGCCAACGGCTTCCAGAAGTTCTTCCGCATCACGTTGCCGCTGCTGTCGCCCACCACCCTGTTCTTGCTGGTCACCACCTTCCTGTCTTCCATGAAGGTCTTCCAGTCGGTGGATATCCTGACCTCCGGCGGCCCGGCCCGGTCCACCGAAGTGTTCGTGTACCTGATCTATCGGTACGCCATGGTCGATTTCCGCATGGACCGTGCGGCCACCGCTGCGGTGATGTTCTTCCTCATCCTGCTGGTCATCACGATTTTGACCATGAAGGTCTCCGACCGCTCCGTGACCTACGATTCCTGACCCGCTTGAAAGGAGAAACGCAAAATGGCTGATTCGTATACCCCCGCAGACAATGCGGCTCTGATCAAAGAGGTCAACGAGGCACACAAGCACAAAAAGCACCCGCTGAGCTATCACGTCCAGACGGTGGTGGCCGTCCTCGTCACCATCATCATGCTCTTCCCGCTGTACTGGATGATCGCCACCTCCTTCAAATCCGCCGAGGAAGTGCAGCTGGTGATCCCGACGCTCTTCCCCCATGAGTTCCACCCGGAAAACTATCTCAACGTGCTCCAGAAAGCCAACTTCATGAAGTATTACTGGAACACCATCGTCATGACGGCGGGCATCCTGTTTTTGCAGGTGGGCACCGGCATCCTGGCCGCCTACGGCTTTGCCATCGGCCGCTTCAAGGGCCGCAATGCCATGTTCTACATCGTGCTGGGCGCGCTGATGATCCCCCTGCAGGTCACCTTCATCCCCATCTACATCATGTGCGCCAACTGGAATTTGTGCGATACCTTCCTGGGCCTGATTTTGCCGGAAGCCGTGTCGGCCTACTACATCTTCATGCTGCGCAACACCTTCATGTCCATCGACCAGAGCTACATCGACGCAGGCCGCATCGACGGCCTGAGCCGGCTGGGCACCATCTGGTACGTGCTGGTCCCCATGAGCAAGGCCACCATCTTCACCGTGACGCTGGTGACCTTCACCAACGGCTGGAACGCCTACTTCTGGCCCAAGATCATCGCCAAGAATGAGGTGCGCCGGGTGCTGACGGTGGGCTTGGCCCAGCTGAAGAACACCTTCGCCGGGCAGGCCGTCTCCAACTACCACGAGATCATGGCGGGCGCTGTGCTGGCCATCATCCCGGTGGTCATCCTCTTCCTCATCTTCCAGAAGTATATGATGACGGGTTACTCCAAGGCCGCAATGAAGTGACCTCTACCACACAAAACCAGAGAAAGGGCAGCCGCTGCGGCTGCTCTTTCTTGCCTTTTTGGGAAAGGAGCTTTTCGATGTTCTCATTCATCACCCCGGATACCAAGCAGTACCGCGCCAACCTCCACGCCCACTCCACCCTCTCGGATGGCCGCCTGACCCCGGAAGAATTGGTGCAGGCCTACCGGGAGGCGGGCTACTCCATCCTGGCCATCACCGACCACGAGGCCCCCTACGACCACACCGACCTTTCCACCCCGGAGTTTTTGCTGCTGACGGGATACGAGGCCTACATCCGCCCCTCCCACACCTGCGCCTTCGACCCCTACAAGGCGGAAGTCCACCTCAACCTGCTGGCCAAAGACCCCCACAACCTGGGCATCGTGGGGTACGACCCCCATTTCTGCAAGTATCTGCCGCAGGAGCTGGCCCGGCAGCGCCCCCATCTGGGGGAGCTGGGCCCCCGCCGCTACTATCAGGCCTATATTCAGGAGTTCATCGATGACGCCATCCTGGGGGGCTATCTGGTGGCCTACAACCACCCCTGCTGGTCCATGGAGGCCGAGGAGGCGGTGCTGAGCTACGAGGGCTGCTACAGTCTGGAGGTGTTCAACACCGGGTCCCAGTGCATCAACGGTTACGAGAGCAACATGGCCCTCTACGATAAGTTCCTGCGCCGGGGCAAGTTCCTCTACCTCCACGGGGCCGACGACAACCACAACCACAAGCCCTTTGGGGACCTGCTGTGCGATTCCTTCGGCGCATGGACCCAGGTACTGGCCAAAGACCTGCGCTACGCCTCCGTCATCGAGGCGCTGGAAAAAGGCTGGTTCTACGCCTCCACCGGCCCCACCATCACCAATCTGACCTTTGCGGGGGGCCATGTCACGCTGGACTGCACCCCGGCCCAGCGCATCATCGCCCACGGCAGCCCCAAAAGGACATGGAACGTCTATGACCCCGACGGCTCGCCCCTGACCCACGCCGAGTTCGACCTGCCCGAAGGGACCCCGTACGTTTATTTCTCGGTGCTCACCGCCGACGGCAAGGCCGCCCATACC